>Ga0326728_10010209_pt1 | contig 22108 bp, 20 predicted proteins | sample MB3enrmetagenome_FD_207602 | JGI IMG/M metagenome (GOLD analysis project Ga0326728, IMG submission 207602) | Lab enriched peat soil microbial communities from McLean, Ithaca, NY, United States - MB31MN | ecosystem: Environmental > Terrestrial > Soil > Wetlands > Peat | place: USA: New York... | reverse complement strand
TTCCGCCAAGCGAGTGAAGCAGTCCATAACGGGCAACGGGAATGCCTCCAAGCTCCAGGTGCAGCGGGCGGTGCAGAATTATTTCTCGCTCCATCGCGTCCCGTATCCCCCGGACGTGGCCGACGCGTTGGCGGTAGCGCTGTGCTACGTGAACAGGAGCAAAAAGCCTTGATTTCCGAAATCACCGGTGAAGTCCTCTATGACCGCATTCAACGCCATTCGCTCTTGGTTCGCGTGCAGGCGATTTGCTACGAAATCTTCGTGCCCTCAGGGATCGCGTCGCGGCTTCGCACCGCGCCGGAAGGCGAGCGCCGCAATCCCCAGACTTTCTACACAATTTACTATATCGATGGCGGTCTGGGCGGCGGCCACCTGACTCCCAAGCTCGTCGGGTTCCTCGACCCGCTCGACCGGGAGTTTTTCGAAACCTTCACCACCGTGCCGGGCGTGGGCTTCATGAAGGCTTTGAAATGCCTGGTCCGACCGATCAATGAAATTGCACGCGCGATCGAGCGGGGTGACTCGGCCTTCCTGCGGGGACTTCCATCCGTAGGCCCTAAGATAGCGGAACGAATCATCACCGAATTGCGTGGCAAGATGGCCAAGTTTGCGCTGGCACCTGGGGAAGAACCACTTTCTGTGGAGGAAGAACCGGTCACTCAAATAAGAGTGGAAGCCCTGCACGCACTCGAGCAGATAGAATTCCCGCATGCGGAAGCGGAGCGCATCGTGGCGCAGATTTTCAGCCAGAATAAAAACGTGAAGTCAGTCGAAGAATTCCTACGGAAGGTCTTTGAACAAAAGGAAACATGAAGAAAATAAGTGCAAGCTCCCACTCCCGGAAGCTAGGACAACTGGAGCCAGGCCCACCGAAATCCCTTTCGGAGCCTGGCGACCAGAAAGAAGCCACCCAAGGAGAGGGACTTGATTCTGGTGGCATCTCGTCAGGGGGCAAGACCAGACGAGCAAAACGGCAGAGGTTCGCGGCCGTGCACGTTGGCGCGAGCAGCATCGAAAATGTAAGCCTCAGCACAGTTACTACGCAAGCCGTGACCGGCCGGCAGCGCTTAGTCACGCCTGACTCGATTTCGAAGGAAGAGGAGATTTTCAACCAAACCCTCCGTCCTCCTACACTGAGCGAGTACATCGGGCAGAAGGGTGTGGTGGAAAAGCTCGAAATTGCGCTAGAGGCGGCAAAACAGCGTGGTGAGCCGCTGGAGCACGTGCTTTTTCACGGGCCACCGGGCCTTGGGAAAACCACCCTTGCCTATATCATTGCACATTGGATGGGATCAAAAATCATTACAACGTCCGGACCGGCGCTTGAGCGTACCCACCAACTGATAGGTGTTCTCACCAACTTAAACCAGAATGATGTGTTGTTTATTGACGAAATCCACCGCCTGCCGGTAAATATCGAAGAGTTTCTATACCCTGCCATGGAAGATTTCAGACTAGACATCCCCATGGACAAAGGACCCTACGCAAGGATCACGACCCTCCGTCTAAAGAAATTCACGCTTGTCGGTGCTACGACCCGTGCGGGGACAGTGTCCGCCCCGCTCCGAAACAGATTCGGGCTCTCCTATCACTTGGATTTCTACGATGTGGATGACCTGCAAAAAATCGTGCTGCGCTCGGCACGTATCCTAAAAGTAAAAATTAATCGAGCGGGGGCAAGCCAGATCGCACGACGCGCCCGTGGCACACCCCGGATCGCCAACCGCCTGCTGCGCCGCGTACGGGATTTCACCCAAGTGAAACGAAAAGGACTTATCAATCCTAAGGTGGCTGATGAAGCTTTGGACCTCGAAGGTGTCGATCAGAAAGGCTTAGATGCGCTAGACCACAGCTTCCTCTTAACTATCATCCGTCATTACAATGGCGGACCTGTCGGAGTCGAAGCTCTTTCCGCCACCCTCAACGAAGAGGTGGACACGCTCGTGGACATGGTTGAACCATACCTCCTGCAGCAGGGGTTCATCAGCCGGACCAAGAGCGGCCGCAAAGCCAACAGGCCGGCCTACGAGCACCTAGGCATTCGACCTCTCGGCAATATTGAAGTCGAGCTACCGTTTGAAAAGTCGGACCCAAACGGTTAAGCCTGGGGCGCGGCCTGTCGGCAAGGCCGGTGGCGTGCCCGAAAGGGAGTCAATGCGCGAGATTCGCGGGTTTGCACAGATCGTTGGCCAAGCCGCCGCGATTCAACGGCTAAAGGAGTTTGCAGCTCTTTACTCCCGATCGGGCAAGCCTCCAGCGCATGTTTTGCTCACCGGAATTGAGGGCATGGGGAAACGGACGATTGCGCGAGCGTTTGCGGTCGAGTACTGCCACAAATACACAGAAACGAATGCGAGGTCGCTCGTCCGCACGGGTGACCTTATGGGAGTCCTAACGAACCTTGGCGATGCGGATGCCCTGCTGGTTGGCGACATCGCGAGGCTTTCCAAGAGTCTCACCGATTTCTTCGTACCCAGTATAAGAGAGTTCCGCGTCGATTTCGTTGTGGACAAAGGGATGTTTGCCAAGACTATCAATGTGCCGCTCAAACGGTTCACATGCCTTGCTACTGCGCGCTCCAAGGTGGAATGCCCGCCTTCGCTGATCGAGGCTTTTCCGCTAACCGTCTCACTCCAGCCGTATTCACACGCCGACCTAGTTAGCCTCAGCGACCATTTGGCGCACCGGAAGGGTATTGCCATTACGCCAGCGGCGGCGGATCTCGTGGCAGGGGCTTCGGCAGGCACTCCCCACGACATCGAAGTCCTTGTTGATCGCCTGGTTGAACTCGGAAGAACCACGATTTCGGCGGAAGATGTAGCTCAGGTCTCATCGGTCCTGGGTTTGAACACTGGCACGGCTCGCTCCGTTTCCTCCGGTGAAATTGACACAATTTCTGGAATGGACTTTGAGAAGGTAATTGCCGGACTTTTGCGTGCAATGGGCTTTCAGACTGAATTGACCGAAGTCACTGGTGATGGGGGTGTCGACATCGTGGCGACTCTCGATCAGCCGCTGATAGGCGGGCGTTATTTGATTCAATGCAAGAGATTCGCACCCAACAACCTCGTCGGCGCGGCCACCGTCCGGGACTTCTATGGTGCCGTCACTGCCGACCGTCAGGCCGTCAAGGGGATTCTTATTACGACATCTGGTTTTACATCCCAGGCCCTATCTTTCGCTCGACAACTTCCCATCGAGCTCATTGACGGCCAGCAGCTACGAGCGCTTTTCGCCAAATACGAGACGCCAACAACAACTCAGAACGCGCCACGGACCCTCTTGGGATGAGGCGCTCCTGATTGCTGGGAGTGGTCACCATGCTATCTGACTCAGATCTTCGCGCGCTCCCTGCTACGCCCGCCTCACGTGAAGCCAAACGGGTTTTCCTTTCTCTTGGCTCGAACCTGGGCGACCGGGTGGGCAACATTCGCAAGGCGCTCGAACAATTGCCTGGAGCGGGCGTCGAAATCAGGCGAGTCTCATCGCTTTACAGGACCGAGCCGGTGGATTTCCGGCCGCAAGCCTGGTTCGTGAACTGCGTGGCGGAAGCCGAGACTCGCCTTATGCCCCTGCAACTGCTCCAGGCGGTGAAGCTCGTGGAACGCGCTCTGGGGCGTCGGCACGCCTTGGCCAAACGCCCGCGCCCGATCGATATCGATATCCTGCTTTACGAGAGTGTGGTGGTGCGCTCGGCGGTGTTGAATATTCCCCACGCGCGCATGACGGAGCGACGTTTCGTTTTGCTCCCGCTTCGCGAGCTTGCGGGGAACCTCCGACACCCCCTAACCAAGCGCACCGTCTATGAAATGCTCCAAGAAGCCGGTGACACAAGTCAGGTGGTGCGATTGAACACGTAGCGCGGGCGTCTCGCCCGCTGTGGCGTGGGCATCCCTTCGCTGCGCTCAGGGCAGGCCCTGCCCACGCGTCCTGCGGGAGCGGGACGCTCCCGCGACAGCGGGCGAGACGCCCGCGCTACAGGCAAAGCTGAGGTGCCAATAAGTGGTCACGCCTTCTGCTCACGTCTCGCCGCACTTCATCGCCGTCGAAGGCCCCATTCGTGTGGGCAAGACCACGTTGGCGAATATTCTGGCCGAGCGCCTGCACGCGCTGCGAGTTTACGATCCCGAGGATAATCCCTTCCTGGAAGGGTTTTATAAGGACAAGCCCGGAGCCGGCTTTCAGGCCCAGTTCTACTTTCTGATGAAGCGCTACAAGCAGCTTCACGACCTGGACCTGGCCCCCAACGCCCGGCGCGTGGTGGTGAGCGATTATATTTTCGAAAAAGATAAGATCTTCGCCTACCTCAACCTGAACGATACCGAACTCCAAGTCTACGACCAGTATTACGACATGTTGGCCGAGCAGGTCCCCATTCCGGATTTGGTGATATACTTACAGGCGAAGCTGGAGACGCTGAGGAAGCGGATTGCGAAGAAGCAAGTGCCGTTCGAAGACCGCATCTCCGACGAGTACCTTGGGGCGGTAGTGAATGCTTACGAGCACTTCTTCTTTCATTATAAGTCCAGTGACCTGCTGGTGATTGATACGTCCGAGATCGACTTTGTCGACCGGAGCGAGCATTTGCAGGAACTTCTCCAGCGGTTGAGCCAGCCGGTCAAGGGCACGCAGTATTTTCTGCCGCTTGGATCCGCGCCCGCGGACTGAGACGGTCGTGAGTGACTGGTTGCGAGAAATCCAGGTGTGACGAGAGCCGCCGGGTTTCGCGCTAAAATCGCTTACTCGAGCGGGTTTGACCCTCTCTGTCCAGGCAAGTGGAGGCCCATTCGGGTCCCCGGACGCTCCGCAACGGACGCCGGAACTCCCATCCTGTGGCAGAGAGGGTCTTCTTTTTGAATGGTGAATTCTGAATAGTGAATGGTGAACTTCGACCTTCAACTTTCGACTTTTGAGCTAGGGAGCATCGCCATGGACCAGAACAATGAGGCCGTGAGCAAAGTCACCGTGCCCTGGATTCTCGAACTTAAACTACGTGGTGAAAAGATCGCCTGCTTGACGGCCTACGACTACCCCACGGCGCGTTTGGTGGATGAAGCAGGGATCGAGATCATTCTGGTGGGCGATTCCCTGGCCCAGGTTGTTCTGGGCTATGACTCCACCGTGCCAGTGACTGTTGAGGAGATTCTCCACCACCTGCGAGCGGTTCGCCGCGCCACACGCCGCGCCCTGCTGGTTGCTGACTTGCCCTATGGCGCTTATCACGTGAGCGATGAGAAGGCCCTGGAAGTGGCGATTCGGTACGTGAAAGAGGGGGGCGCCGAGGCGGTCAAAATAGAAGGCGGCAGTAAGCGCGCGGCCCTCATCCAGCGCATGGTGGACGCGGAGATCCCCGTGATGGCTCACGTCGGATTGACGCCCCAGTCCATTCACGCCATGGGAGGGTACAGGGTGCAGGGCAAGACGTTGGACTCGGCCACCGAACTCCTGGCGGACGCCGAGGCCCTCGAAGAGGCGGGAGCATTTGCCATAGTTCTCGAAAGCGTACCCCGGGAATTGGCGGCCATCGTTACTCGCCGATTGCGGATTCCCACCATCGGCATTGGCGCCGGTCCCGACTGCGACGGGCAAATTCTGGTCTTTCATGACTTGGTGGGGTTGAGTTTCCTCCCGCGCACAAAGTTCGTCCGCCCTTACGCCGACACGTCTTCGAACTTGCACCAAGCCCTTGTCCGCTTCAGGGAAGATATCGTTAGCGGCCTTTTCCCTGACGATAGCGAGTCTTATCACTGGCCCGCGAGCTTGCGGGAGCACTTTGAACGGAGCTGTGCCGCCAAATATCGTCCGTCTGGGGATGAAAAACCCGACCCCGTGTCATTCTGAGCATGTCACATCTGGGGTGTGCGCCGTTACGGGCAGGGGGCTGTCATGACCACGCGTTGGATCGCGACCGTCTCTGAAATGATCCAGTTCGCGGCTGAAGTGCGCTCCCAAGCAAAGTCCCTCGCGCTTGTCCCCACCATGGGAGCCCTCCACGAGGGACACCTCAGCCTCGTCCGCCAAGCCAAGATGCAATGCGACGTGGTCGTTGTTTCTATTTTTGTTAACCCCACCCAATTCGGCCCCGCGGAAGATTTCGCGCGTTATCCTCGCAACCCGGAAAATGACCTCGAGCTCCTCAAATCCCTAAAGGTGCATGCGGTCTTTGCGCCCTCCAGCACGGAGATCTATCCAACAGGTTTTTCTACCTTTGTCGACCCCGGCCCCATCGCCACTGTTTTCGAAGGGGCCATGCGGCCGGGGCATTTTCGCGGTGTGGCCACGGTGGTTTTGAAGCTCTTCAACACCGTGAGGCCCGATATTGCCTTCTTCGGCCAGAAAGACTTTCAGCAGGTGGTTGTCATACGTCGCTTCGTCGAGGACCTGAACTTGCCCGTACGGATCGTGGTTTGTCCCATTGTCAGGGAAGCAGACGGCCTGGCAAAGAGTTCACGAAATGTTTACTTGAGCGCAGAGGATCGTAACGCGGGGTTAGTCCTCTCACGCAGCCTGAAGCGAGCCGAGGAAATGGCTCAGGCAGGCGAAGCTGATGCGCAAAAGCTTCTGGAGGAACTGCGCCGCACGTTCGATGCCGAGCCACGCCTCCACCTCGACTACGCCGCCATCGTGAACCCGGCCACTCTTGAACCTGTCGCACACGTGAATCCCGGTTCGGTGGCGCTGGTGGCCGCGCGGCTCGGTGCGGTCCGCCTCATTGACAACCTGATCTTCGGCCCCCATGGCTCAACGCCCGAACTGAAGCTCCAGCTTGCCTTGACGACCCAAGCGGCGGATAAGGAGAGCCACGCAACTCCCAGACCTGAAATCGAGGCCTTGTGTCAAAGAATAGAGAATTGCCGGGACTGCGCGGCCGTTTCTTCCGTCTCACTGCCGCCCCGAGAATTCCTTGCCAAGTACCTCAAACGCGACTACCCGGATCTGGCGCCCACGCGCGTGTTAGTGATCGGGGGATGCGCTCCCATCGACCCGGCCGGGTTGCCCTATTGCCGCCCGGAAGCGCCAAATCCCTTCGCCACCAGGCTCTATGACTTGGTTGGCGTGAGAAACTTTGGCGAGTTCAAGACGCGCTTCGCGCTCACCGACGCCGCCCGCTGCCATGTAATAGGAAACCGTGTGGACGAAAGAACTCTTGACTATTGCGCCAAGCATCTTCGAGAGGAATTAAAGGTCTTCCCAAACCTGCAATCAATTGTCATCCTCGGAGAAGATGCGTACCTGCAATTCCAGAAACATATTCTGGGCCGCGTACAAGCGAGTATCAAACCCTTCGGGGAGCTTTTGAAAGCGGAGGGCTGGGCGCAGGAGACAGTGCGCCTGCCTTGGCATAGTGACCGCGCCGTGCGCATCTTCTATTGCTACCACCCCACCTTTGAGACTAGGAAGAGCCCTTCCCTTGCACCCTACCTCAGATAGCCTGATTCGGCAGCAGTGGAGTGGCGGCAAGCAGCCCGGACGTGTTTCTTTGGTCCTCGGTTCGGAGTCCCGCTGAGTCGGGACCGCACTGCAAGGCGGGACCAGGCCAAGGCCGGAACAGGCGCACCGGTTGTTGGTGTATGCGATCACGGCATACGGTCCCTCACCAGGGTGGAGCATTCGTCAAGGTGACAAAACTACCGACTTCAGCATAGCCAAAAAAAAGGCAAGAAAAGAGTTGACAGCGGTCGGGCCAGATAGTACAGTGTACATGTACATTGTACTATGACTAACGAGCTTCCCGTGATTCAGATCGATTTGGCCTCGCCCTTGCCCGCTTCCGAGCAGATTGTGAGAGGTCTGCGTGCCACACTCCTGGCTGGTCACTTCCGCACTGGTGACCAGCTCCCTTCCGTCCGGCAACTTGCGGTGGACCTCGGTGTCCATCACAATACGGTAGCGGGGGCGTATCGGCAACTGGCCGAAGAAGGTTGGCTCGAGCTGCGGCGCGGGCGTGGCGCGACGGTAATTGAGCGGCCCGCCCCCGCCCCCACGCCCCAGGCCGAAGCGGAGTTCTGCAAACGGCTGGAGGAGTTGGTGGTCAAGGCGCTCGCGGAAGGCGTGCCCCCTGGAGCGGTGAGCCGCGAGCTGACGGTGTTGGGAGTGAAGCTCCAGGAAGGAGAAAAGCGATGAATCGGATTCTGGCACTGGCAGTGGCTTCGTTGGCCCTGCTTTCGGCGTTGAGCCTGGACCTTTACGCCCAGGACTTTGAAGCCCTAGCTAAAGATGTAGCCCAGGAACTGGCGGCCCGGCAGTACGACAAGGTGGAGGCTCGCTTCGACTCGACGATGGCGTCCGCCATGCCGCTCGAGAAGCTCCAGCCTTTTTGGGACGCCACGCTAGACAAGGTGGGCCCTTTCAAGGCAGTCACCGGCGCTGCCTCGACAGAGCAGCAGGGCTATCACGTGGTCACACTGACCTGCGCGTTTGAGAAATCCCCTCTCAACCTGAAGCTCGCCTTCGACAAGGACGGCAAAATCGCTGGGTTCTACCTTGTCCCGGTCGCAGCCCCCTGGAATGCTCCCGATTACGCGCAACCCAACGCCTTTCACGAGCAGAGCGTCACCGTTACCACCGGCACGTGGCAACTGCCGGGCACGCTCACCGAGCCCAACGGCGCGGGGCCGTTCCCCGCCGTGGTGCTTGTGCAGGGGTCGGGCCCGCACGACGAAGACGAAACCATTGGCTCCAACAAGCCGTTCAAGGATCTCGCCTGGGGCCTCGCCAGCCACGGTGTTGCGGTGCTGCGGTATGAGAAGCGGACCCACAAGTACGCTGCGCAGCTTGCGAAGGACTTGGCGGGCTTCACTGTAAAAGAGGAAGTGACCGATGATGCGCGCTCGGCGGTGGCGCTCCTCGCGACGCATCCGGAAGTGGATAAGAAGCGCATCTACGTTCTCGGCCACAGCCTCGGCGGCATGCTTGCGCCCCGCATCGCCGAAGGTGACGACCAGATCGCCGGCATTATCATTATGGCTGGCAGTACGCGCCCGCTGGGGCAGATAGTCGTGGACCAGATCAAGTATCTCTCCACGCTGAGCGGGCCGCTGGGCGACGGAGCCAAGAAAGAGGTCGAGGCGGCTGAGAAGTTCGCCCAGGATTACGACAGCCCCACGCTCAAGCCGGGCGACACGGTGAGCATGATGGGCATTCCGATGCCAGGCTCTTACATCCTCGACTTGCGCAGTTACGACCCCGCCGTGACGGCGGCCCGCTTAAAGATACCGATCCTGGTGCTTCGGGCCGAGAGCGATTATCAGGTCACAAGCAAGGACTTTGAGGGTTGGGAAAAGGCCCTGGCCGGCCATAACAACGTCACCATGAAAAGCTATCCCGGCCTCTGCCACCTCTTCACGCCCGCTGGCGACCCGCCTTCGCCGGCGGATTACAACAAACCCGGACACGTGTTTGGGGGCATGGTGAGCGAAGTCGCAAGCTGGGTCGATGCCCAGCACGGAGAACTAAAATGAGTACGCAATGGCTCCTCGGACCGAGCCTAGTCATAGCATTTGTGATCGGGCTCTATCTGGTCATTTCTTACTTGATGCCACGTCTGACCCGCCCGGACGTCTACTTTGCGGTGACCGTCCCGCCGCAGTTCCGCGACTCCGTCGAGGGCTGCTCTATCCTCAAGCGCTACCGGGTGGAAGTAACGATTTTCGGCGTTCTTTCCCTGCTCATCGTTCTGGCCGCCATCCGTATTCCTGAGCCCAACTACCTTATGGCTGCGACGCTGGCCGGACTATTCTTGCAGGTCGCGGGCGTCTTCCTCGCCTACTATCGGGCTCGGGGACGAGTGCTGCCGCACGCCGCACCGCCGGCGACCGTCCGGGAAGCGGCGCTCGTGCCCCGTGAGGCGCACTTGCCGGGCGGATGGATTCTCCAGTTTCCTCCCTTTGTCCTATTGGCCGCGACCGCGATCTGGCTGCACCTGCACTGGGGTCAAATCCCGGATGTCTTCCCCATCCACTGGGGGGCCAGCGGCCAGCCGAACAACTGGGCCACTCGCAGTTTTGCCGGAGTCTATGGGCCGCTGTTGATCGGGGCGGTGCTCTGCGCCCTGATGGGGTTCCTGGCTTACGCCATGCTCCGCTGGTCACGTCTCATTCGCGTGGGCGGAGCGGCGGGCGAGGGCGAGCGCCGCTTCCGGCTTCTGGTCGTGTCGATCATCGTCGCCACTGAGTATTTCCTGGCACTGGTGTTTATGTGGACGGGGCTTACACCGTTGTCGCACAAGCAGGCCGGCCCTCCGGGTTTCATCCCGGTACTCGTTTTCGCCCTGGCCTTCACGGCGGTCACTGTAGTGCTGATGGTATGGGTAGGTCAGGGCGGCACTCGCCTGGTCGGCTCTGCGGGTGCTGCCTCCGGGGCCGTGCCGCCGGTGGGCGACCGCACGCCCGACAAATACTGGAAGCTGGGCCTGATCTACATCAACCGCCACGATCCGGCGCTATTCGTCGAAAAACGCTTCGGGATCGGGTACACGCTCAACTTCGGGCACCCAGGCGCCTGGGTTTTCCTGGCCGTGCTCGTGGCGGTCTTCGTGGCAATCATCCTTATCGTTCCGTCGCATCACCACCCCTGAGCAGGGCCTGACCTTTACCCACATCTTCGGCTAGACACGGGGGGCAGAAGTCACGAGGCCCACTCCCGCGTCTCCCAAAACTCCCTGTCTTCGGCGCTGCGGCGCGCGGACCTATCTCACAGTGGGTGGTGAGGGCGGCGCATTGCGCTGTGATGCGTCGTTTGGTAGTCTGGGTTCGTCGAATTCATGCGGGTAAGGAGGAGTCGTGAAGCAGCAGTGTTATATGGCCATGATCTATTTGAACTGGATCGTACTGGCCGGTGGCGTGGGCTTCTTTATCTTCAGGGGTTTCTATGTTCTTGCGTTGGTATGGCTGGCGCTGGTCCCAATCGCCATCTGGGCCTACATTCGCGTTTTCCCGTCGATCTCCCAACTCATGGGTTACGGCCGAATCGCAGACCAGCCGGCGCAGACGTCAACGCATGTTCCTACCAAGGTCACACTCTACACGGCGTTGGGCTGTCCTTTCTGTCCTGTGGTAAAGCGCCGGCTCATGACACTGCGTGAACAGATGAACTTCAGCCTCGAGGAAGTCGACGTCACGCTCAAGCCGGGCGTCTTGATCGCCAAGGGAATCCGTGCCGTGCCGGTTATCGAGGCCGGAAATCGCCGGCTGGCTGGGAACGCAACCAGCGAGCAGCTCGCTGAACTGATTTCAAGCACGGCTCCGTCACAAGTCGCGGGTTGAAGAAGAGTCGAGGGGTCGAGAGCCAAGGTTCGACTCTTCGACTCCTTGATTCCTCGACTCATTTGGCCAGGTTGAGCAGGAGCTTTGCCAAGCGATGAGAATTATGACGGGCAACACGGTCTTCGACGAGCACGTCGGCGAGCACGGGGACGACCCCGAGCGCGCGCACTTCCGCCAGGTCATTCACCACTGGTGCGGCGCGCTCAGCGGCGTATCGCCTACGCAGGGAGGACGAGACTGGCCGCGTATTCAGGAGCGCGACATCAAAGAGCTTGCAGCCGGCATGTTCGTGCAGGGCGCGCAGGTGGTCGGCGGCGGAATAGCCGCGGGATTCGCCGGGCTGAGTCATGAGGTTGCAAACATAAACCTTCAGGGCCCTGGAGCGTGCGATCTGTTCGGGAATCCCGCCAACCAGCAGGTTAGGAATCAGTGAGGTGTAAAGAGAGCCCGGGCCGACAGTGATGAGGTCGGCTTGCTCGAGCGCGGCGAGCGTTTCCGGCAGTGGTCGGCAACGGCTGGGGACAACGTGCAAGCGCTTGATGGGAATTCGCGTCTTCGTGATGCGCGACTCCCCGTAGATAATGTTGCCGTTCAGTTGTTCCGCCTTTAAACGAACATCGGAAAGCGTGGAAGGGAAAATCTCACCCCGAATGGCCAGGACTTCGCTCGAGACCCGAACTGCCTTCGCAAAGTCGCGTGTCAAGTGTGTGAGAGCAGCCAGAAACAGGTTGCCGAAGCTGTGGCCGCGCAGGCCGTGGCCGGCCGAAAAACGGTAATTGAAAAGTTGCGTGAGGAGCTTTTCGTCCTCAGCCAGTGCCACCATGCAGTTGCGAATGTCGCCTGGCGGGAGGATGCGGAAATCGCGTCGCAGGCGCCCGGAGCTTCCGCCTTCGTCAGTAACGGTGACGACGGCGGTCAGTCTGGAAATCCTGGGCCGGGGACGGGATGGGTAGGCGATTCCTCGAAGGTAGTGCTTCAAACCTCGTAAGACGGTGGACAAGCCTGTACCGCCACCAATGGCAACGACTTTCATGGGACTCCCGTGTAGCGGCGACTTCATCCGTCAGACGACGGACCACGCCTTGGGGTTGTGGCCCGTCAAGCGACGGATAAGACTGCCGCTACACCCTGGGTGGCGATGCAGAATCGCCCCCACGTCCTGAGTGGCGATGCAAAACCGCCGCTACATCCTGAGAAGCGACGAAGCTAAGGGTTCGAGTCGAAAACCAATTCCCTAAAGCGGGGGTCGATCGCCATCGCCTGGAAGTCTTCGTCGCGCCTGGCCTGAATGCGATTCTGAGGCCTGAGGATGATGGCCTCCCTCAGGTGCTGCAAAGCGGGTTCGGCATCTCCACGCAACGAATATGCAGCAGCCAAAGCGTAACAAATATGCTCGAGTTTCGGCGCCGACTTCTGAGCTTTGTTCAGGTACTCGATGGCATCATCAAGACGCCGGGAGTTCAAGGCTCCCACCCCCAGGGTGTACAGATCCTCAGCCTTCCTCGGTGGAGGAATGGGGCGACTGAGCTTCTGCTCGCACAACCGCAGGTGAACGCGCGCTCTTTCCGCTACTCCTGCTACTCCGGTCGATGCCAGCTTTTCGAATATCTCCTTGGCTTTTTCGTAATTCTGTTTTCGGAAAGCGCGTGCACCGAGCTCGAAATTCTTCACCGCCGCCTGAAACAGAGCCTCAGACCGCCGCGTATCAGTGGTTTGAAAATTCCCTGCCTGACTTGTGGCGACGGCTGTCGAGTGAGTGGAAGACCTTGAACCCACTCGTGCATGAGCTGCTCTGACGGATCGAGCACGGCCAGAATGGCCGGGCGAGCGTGCAGGACGAATCCGCCTCTTTCTTGAAGTCCGGAATACCGTTTTCCCTTCCCGGATAAGCCTTTTCATATCAGTAAATTCCAACCAAAGATTGGAGGCCCGGCGAGGTGCCTCGCCAGATGCCTGACCCTATGTATAACAAAAGTAGTTGAATATAGTCAAGTAAAGGGCAGCGGGCTAGGCCATGTTTGGGTTGCGAGGCGGTAAGTCATTGAAAACACAAGGCCGGATTTTTCGAGGTGCGCTCATGGGAGGGTTCATTGGGGTCTTGTCAACTCGTGTGCGGTGCGCGGAAGCAGTCAAGCGATGCGGGAGGACGCTGCCCAACGGTCCTCGGACTGCTGAGGTTACGCGTTGGTTGTGGAAAGTCGGGAACAGCGAGGTGCCGAAGCGCGTACATTCGCTTGGAGGTCAATATGCGTATTACACTTAAGTCGTTTGCCTTGGATTTGCTTGCGGGTTTCACCGCCGTATGCGCGTTGATCGCCGCCACTGTGACCGTGGTCACACGCAGCAGTTGGGATATTCGATGGTTCCTGATCCTCACGGCGGCGTTCTTTTTCCTGGCAGGTTTCATCCGCAGCCGGAGCGGTCCTGGGAACCTGTGGCTCAAAGGTCTGCTGGTGGGCTCCGCCGGCTTTGCGACGATGATTGTCCTATTTCTGACGGGTAATGCCTTCACCGACCGGTTCTGGCTGGTGAGCATCGTTGCGACATCTCTGCTTTCGACCATAGCCGGGCTTGCAACTCGTCGTTTATGGATGGCGGGTCGGCGAGCACCCGCTTTCGGGTTGGCCTCGGTCTGCTTCGCGGCTTTCCTGGTCGGGAATCTAGTCGTGGCTCCCCGCCTGGTGGCAGCAAGAGCCTGCCGACATGTCGACGCGATGGCGCCTTCGTTCGCCTTATTAGCCGCGGATGGCCGCCTGATGAACTCCTCTGAGTTCAGCGGCCGCGTGGTGGTCCTCGCGTTTTGGGCCACTTGGTGTGCCCCCTGCCGACATGAATTGGCCGAATTGGGACGATTCTACACGGGCTACCGGGGAAACCCACGGGTTATCTTCCTGGCAGTTGATGTGTCCCGCGGTGGCGACACGATCCAGACGGCCCAGAGTTTCCTCAAGCAACAAGGGTGGGATCTGCCCCTAGCCTTTGATAATCACGGTGTTGGGCAAGCTTTGGCAGGCTCGCCGGGCTTACCTAAAGTGGTCCTCTTGGACCAAGCCGGCCACATCCGCATGATTCACGAGGGCTATGACGGTTCGGAAGGTCTTGATGCCCAGCTTGGCAAGAATGTGGAAGGACTCTTGAGATCCCCGGCGTCAAAGCTTTGAGCCGACATGTGTAGGCATGAGGCCACGGAGCCTTCATTCTGACTTCAGGCTTCTGACTCCTGCATCCTACCTTTTGGTCTCGCAATTCTGGCGGAGGGTCGCGAATTCCTCGCGGCTTGGCGACGCGCCAAGGCGTTGTCTGCCGCGCAGCGAACCACGTGAGCCAGATCTAGGGCATCAAATGGAGGGGCTATGAAATCGAAGGCGCCGGCTTCGATGACCGAAGCGTAAAGCTTGGTACTAAATTCCTGCCCCACGACAATCACACTGATGGGTAAAGAAGCCTTCGCCGAAAGGGACACGACGTCAGCCCAGTTTCCGTCTGGTAGGTCGCTCTCAGTGAAGACCAACAAAGGCGGATTGACCCAGCGCAAAACGCGGCGTGCTTCGGCCAGAGTCTGCGCCCGCCCTATGGGGACGGCAAGCTTCACCATGGCAGCCTCCACGTCACTGTAGGGCTTTGTCTGGTTGAATACGAGCAGGGCCGTGACCTTTCCTCTCATCGGCGATCTCTAACCTGGAATTGGAGTACCCATGGTGTAGAAGACCGGGCCCCTTTCCGGCACTATTCCACCCTGATCTGAACTGCCATCGCGCCTCCGTGCCGTGAGTCAAGAACTGACGCTATTTGAGTGCCACTTTAACCGTCTTCTTTTCCTGCGTAATATCCACTTTGTCTTCACGAGCTAGCCAGCCCAAAGCAAAACTGAGGAGCTCGCCGGATCCGTTGAGCTTCTTTTTGAGTTGCGCAAACGTGTGAGGACCTTCATCGTTAAGTAAGTTCCAGATTTTCCCTGCCGTGTCGCCAACCTGTCCAATGATTTCCATTTCTAACATCCTCCTTGAGGTTTCAATCTAAACTTTTTCAGATACTCTTGTGTCTTTGCCGCCTGGGGCTTCGCAAGACTCAGGTGCTTCGTTGCACCCTCTGCCCATGGAAGGCGTTTAATTAGCAAATTTTAGGTGCGCCCTGAACGGGAATACTTGCTCACCACGAAAAGCTTTTCGGGTGCTTGCCCGGAGTGGGCCTCACTCCGAACCGAAATGCCACAACCAGTATACCCAAAGTGTACCGGTTTGGGAAGGGAAAAATTACTATCATGGCGATAAATATTCAGATTGTCCGAAGGAAATGACAGCTACTGTTGAAAAAGTCAACAGATTTCTCCGCACAGAAACTAGAAAGCGGAAATCAGGCGCCGGGGACAGGAAACGTAGGAAACTGGGTGCACGACACAGATGTGAGTGGGCTCGCGCTTCCACCCGGAAGGCTTGTTTATTTTTTCAACGTTTGCCCTGAGGGAACAGGAAAGCTCCCAATTCGAGGAGGCCGAAAACAAACAGACAAAACCAGAAATCTACCAAGGTCCCGAGGTCAAGCTTGTAAGTGTGATGCCTGGCGGCTTCCGGCAAGTAGGGATTGAGAGCGAAATACAAGCCATTGCCCAGCAAAATCGCGATCAAGTATTTGAACCATTTTACTCTTACAGGTTTCATCTCTGTTATCCAGCCTGCGAATGTGGCGCCGCCCCTCTCCCACGTTGGCGGGACGGGACGGCCAAGCCGGGGCACGCCCTGGCCTTACGTCGGGTAGCGGGGCGGCCACTCCAGCTTCGACATTCGCCCCTCTCCCCCTTGGGGGAGGGGGTGGCCCGCCGCCGGCGTTTTCATCAGCCCGCCAGCCGACGGGGGACGGGTGAGGGGTCCCTGCCTCCTCGCTACTCGTTCAGGCGCAAAACCTCTTTGCGGCTATAATAGGAGATTCTGAAACGCGATGGCAACCGCAAACCTCACCCCCGCCTCGGAAGTGAAATACCTGAAGGGTGTGGGTCCGGCGCGAGCTGAGGTTCTGGCCGCTCGAGGGATCCGCACCGTCGAAGACCTTCTTTACTATACTCCTTTTCGCTACGAAGACCGCACCCACATAACCCTCATCCGCGACCTCGTACCCGGCCAGACCACGACTGTCCTTGCGGAGGTGCTGACATGCGGCCTCATGAGGACTCGGAAGGGCGTCTACATTTACGACCTTGCGGCCAGAGACGCAAGCGGAATGATTCGCTGCAAATGGTTCAATGCAGTTTACCTGGACAGGGGCAAGGTCTTTCGGCAAGGGCAGCGCGTTTTCTTCTACGGGAGGGTGGAGCGCGATTTTTACGGCACTAACAATTTGCAGATCCTTCAGCCGCAATTTGAAATCCTGCCGGAGAACGAACCGGAGGGTGGCCATTCCATTGAGGTGGGGCGCGTTGTGCCAATCTACGAAGGCATGGCCAATCTTGGCACGCGGGCCATCCGGCGGCTGATCTGGACCGCCGTGACTTCCCTTGGGGATAGCCTGCCTGACCGGCTTCCCTTCTCGGTCCGTGACAAGAACCGGCTCATGGACCGCGCCGCTGCCTTGCGCCAGACTCACTTCCCCGATTCCGCCCAGCCGCTCGAACAGTTGTGCAATTTCCGCACGCCTGCGCAGGTGCGCCTGATCTTCGAAGAGTTTTTCAACGTCGGCGCCGGTCTCGCCTTGAGACGGCGCAAGGCCAAATCTGCGCAGGGGATTGAGTTTGAGGCAAAGGCGAGCGCCCGCGCCGCCATTCGCAGTATCTTGCCCTTTCATCCCACAGCCGCACAAAAGCGTGTGCTGAAGGAGATCGTGGATGACATGTGCTCTCCTCACCCCATGAATCGTCTTTTGCAGGGCGATGTCGGGTCCGGGAAGACCATCGTTGCCATCCAGGCGGCCATCCTGGCCATCGAAAACGGCTGCCAGGTGGCCCTGATGGCCCCCACTGAGATCCTGGCGACACAACATTACCTTTACACCAAAGCGTTGTTGCAACCCCTGCCTTACAAGATTGACCTGTTGATCAGCGCGCGCAAGGCGGCGGAAAAGGCGGAGCTGAAAGAGCGCATGGGGAAAGGAGAAATCAACCTCGTGGTGGGCACGCACGCCTTGTTGGAGGAGGATGTGACATTCTCCAAGCTCGGCTTGGTGGTGGTGGATGAGCAGCACCGCTTCGGAGTTCTGCAGCGATTCGGGCTAATTCGCAAAGCCGTTAACCCCCATGTCCTGGTCATGACGGCTACTCCCATTCCGCGCACGCTCGCCCTGACGCTCTACGGCGACCTGGATTTCTCCGTCATCGACGAGTTGCCACCCAATCGTACGCCTATCGAAACACGCCTGGTGGCGGAAGGTGAGCGCGCGCGGGCCTTCGAGTTTATTCGCGAAAAGGTGCGGCGAGGAGGGCAGGTTTACGTGGTTTATCCCGTGATCGAGGAGGGAGGGAAACTCGATCTGAAGCCCGCTGTGCGCATGTTCGAGCAACTTTCCCGGAATGTCTTCCCCGAGTTTCACGTGGGGTTATTGCACGGGCGGCTGCCCAGTGAGGAAAAGGAAGAGGTGATGCGCCGGTTCAAGCAGGGCGAGGTCCAAATCCTGGTTTCGACCACGGTGGTGGAAGTCGGCGTGGACGTTCCGAACGCCACGGTGATGCTCATCGAGCACGCGGAGCGTTTCGGGCTTTCCCAGTTGCACCAACTGCGCGGCCGCATCGGCCGCGGCAGCCAGAAGTCTCACTGTCTTCTGGTCGCTTCGGAGAAGCGTAACGAGTTGGCCGAGCAGCGGCTCCAGACCATGACCGAAACCAATGATGGGTTCAAAATTGCAGAAATCGATTTGAGACTGCGTGGCCCCGGCGAATTCTTCGGCACGCGTCAATGGGGCATTCCCGCGTTCCGAATTGGCAACCTGATCCGCGATCAGGAGATTCTCGAGTGGGCCAAGCGGGAAGCCTCGAGCTTTGTCGAGCAGCCTGCCTCGCGTCAGGAATGGGAAGCGTTTGTGAGTTATTTGCGCGCCGAATGGCCGAGACGCTACAGCCTGGCAAGCGTGGCGTAACCATTGGTGATTTCTGATTGGTGACTGAGGTCACTGACTTTCAATCGCCAATCACCAATCGCCAATCACCAATCAGCAATGAGAGTAATTTCCGGCACATACCGCGGGCTTCGCTTAGGGACTTTAAAGGGCGGCAATCTTCGCCCCACCTCCGACCAAATGCGCGAGACGTTGTTTGATGTGCTCGGTCCCGGAGTGGAGGGCGCGAGCTTCCTCGATGCCTACGCTGGAAGCGGTGCGGTGGGGATCGAGGCGCTGAGCCGCGGGGCGAGCGAGGTCGTGTTCATAGAACATCATCGCCCCGCCCAACAACTCATTCGCAAGAATCTCGAGACCCTGGGAATCGAGTCCGGCTATTACCTGCTCAGGTCCACGGTGGCAACGGGACTCGAGAGACTGGAGCAGGAAGGTTCGCAGTTTAATTTCGTCTTCCTGGACCCTCCCTATAACGAAATAGGTGAGTACCACTACATCCTGCGCCTTCTGGGGCGTTCACGTTTGCTGGATCCTCGCTCCTTGGTGATTGCAGAACACTCGCGCCACTGTTTTCTCGAAGAAGAATACGGAAACCTGCGCCGGGATCGCCTGATTCGCCATGGCGACGCACAACTTGGCTTCTATCGCGTGAAATAGGCAGGGTCGCGTCAAAATTAGGAAAACCGCCCTCTCCCGAGGGGAGAGGGTGGGCCGCGCCGGTGCTTTCACCAGTCCGTCAGCCGACGGAGCCGGGTGAGGGGGTCGTCAACCTCGCTTTCCGTTTGCAGCTCACAAATCGCCGCTGAAGCGCATTACCCGACCTTGACCACAGGCGCTCTCTTACCCTAGTATTGTTAATCATGCCATTGTCTGGAGCGATCCTGTGGCGGGGTAGCTCAGTGGCAGAGCGAGGGTCTCATAATCCCTAGGTCGGGAGTTCGATCCTCCCCCCCGCTACCATTCCAAAACTCCACGATGTTCTGAGGACAAATGAACCCAAAGGGAGCGCATTTTCTATAAGCTGCGTCCTCGTCCTATTCATCTCGCAACGTCTTTGCAGGATCGATTCTTGCAATTCGCAGAGTTGGCACAGTGGTAGCAATGAGCGTTACAGATGCGAGCATCAAGACGACTGTGAGGATCGTGGGCACGTCATAGACGCCTACTCCATAGAGCACGCTGCGCATCACTCGCAGCGCTCCCGCGCAAAGGACTAGTCCCAGAAAAAGGCCTAAAACTGCGGCCCCCGCGCCAGAGCGGCCGATCTGCACCATTGCCAGCCCCACGGTCGAGCCCAGGGCCATGCGGATGCCGATCTCGTGCGTCCTCTGCGCCACCATGTTGGCAACCAGCGCGAAAACGCCCAATGCGCTCAGCACCAGAGCCAGAGCCGCCATCGCGCCCAACAGCGCCACTTCGACCCGCTGTGTCGCCAGTGTCTTCGCCAGCAGGTCGCGCATACTATAGAAGCCCGAGAAGGGCAGGTTGGGATCGGCACTCGCGAGCGCCCGTTGCATCTGCGAGGTCAATCCTTCCACCGGGCCTGCCGTGCGGACAACCCAGTCCGGCTGAAACCACACATGCACCAGCGAGAGGAAAAGCGCATTTACTTGTTGGGCGGCCGGAATGTACATCGCCTGCTCGCTCATAAGCGGAGCACCCTCGTACAGACCAGAGGAGACGGAGACATCGGCCACCTCGCCCACGATCACCGTGTCTTTGTTAACGTAACGGCCCACGGGGTTGGCTCCGCCATAGAACTTCCGCGCGAAGGCTTGGTTCACCACGGCCACGTGCTGCGCAGTTGGGCCGTCAGCATCGGTAAAGACGCGGCCCGCAAGCACAGGCATCTGCAATGTGTCGAAATATCCGGGCGTAACGTAGACCTCGTCTGTCCCATCCTGCTGGCCGGCCTCTTTGCCGTCGCTGAGGGTGACCGCGTCGTTCAGGGCGCGCTCGTAAGGTAGGCACAATCCGACTGCAGCATTCCGCACGCCGGGAATCTGCCGCATGGCGGCCGTGCTGTCGTCCAATAGCTTTCGGAAGGCCGCGGGATCGTGGAATCGGGCGTCGTCCAGAGACGCCTTGGCGATCATTATACCGTTGGGATTGAACCCCGGCGGCAGCGTCTCCAGGTGGATCAGGCTGCGGATGAGCAGGCCGGAAGCTGCCAGCAGCACGACGGTGAGGGCGACCTCGCCGGCAATAAGCCCCTGGCGCAGGCGCAGGCTGCCGCCTCTGGCCACGGCGCGGCTGGACATCGACGAGCGCAGGTCCACTTTCCGCGTGGCGAGCGCCGGGAGCATGCCGAACAGAATGCTGGTCACGAGCGAGACAACCAGCGTGAAGGCCAACACGCGGCCGTCGAGTGGAACGCGCGCGACGGGGAGAAAGTGTTCGGGCAACAGCAGCAGGAGGCCGCGCAGGGCGAGAAAGCCCACACCCATGCCAACCGCTCCGCCTACCAGTGCCAACAGCAGGTTCTCGATCCAGAACTGCCTCTGGATCTGCCAGCGCGAGGCTCCCAGCGCCAGCCGCGTGGCTACTTCCGAGGTGCGACGCAGCATGCGGACCAGCGTCAGCCCGGCCAGATTGGCGCAGGCGATGAGCAGTATGAAGCCAGCGGCCAGCATCAGCGCCAGCACCTGCGGACGCAGCGAAGCGGTCTCACCCTTCTGGAGCGGCACTAAATAGTAAGTCACCTGCGCGCTGGGATTGTTCCTCAGTTCATAGCGATTGGCACGGAAAGACCAGGCCCGGTTGATCTCGGCATTCGCCTCCTGCCAAGTCGCGCCATCGCGCAGCCGGGTGATGGATTCAAAGTTCGTTCCCCCTCCTTCGCCCTGGCGGCTGGGCTGAAGCGCCGTATATAGGTCGGCGTTCAAGGGAGTAGTTGCGCCCTCAGGGAGCACCCCGATGACCGTGTACGTCTCGCCTTTCAACAGAACGGCATGCCCCAGAATATTGGGATCAGAGCTGAATGTATTTCGCCACAAACTGTAACTCAGGATGGCGGCTTTGGCCCCGCGGGGACGGTCCTCGTCCTCAGAGAAATTGCGCCCCATTACAGGCCGTACCGCTAGCACGTCAAGGTAGTGGGCCGAGATGCGCCCGCCATGCACGTACTCCACACGCGAACCCGCCTGGAGATTCACGCCCGAAGTTTCTCCACTCGAAACAGCCGAGATCAGGGAGGGGACATTGTCGCGCAGCAGCTCCCATTGTTCACCATTTAGACTGTGCCGTTCATCGGAGGCCCCGGGGCCAGTCACCCGTGTGTAAATCGTCCCCATTCGTTCGGGATGCGAATAGGGCAGGCTCTTCAGCATGAGCGCATTCACCATGGAAAAAATCGCGGTGTTTGCGCCGATGGAAAGCGCCAGCGTAAGGATCACCGTCATGGTGAAACCGGGATTGCGCCACAATTGGCGCGCTGCAAATTTAAGGTTCTGCCCTAAAACATCCATCGACGATCCTCCTGGCCAGACAGCAGGGATTTCTCCGGGGAGATACTGTCTGCCATACTGGCATACGTTGACGTGCCGGAGGAAGTTCGGTTAGCAGACCGTGTGGAGGAAATGAGTTCAGCTAGTGCTGCGTTGCGCAAGTAAGTGAAACACGCTACCCGCACACCGTCATGCTGAGCGAAGCGTCCCGCAGTTCGCCAAAGAAAACAACTGCCGAGACCCTTCGCTGCGCTCAGAGCTTGTGACTTTTTTAGATGTTTTCCACAGATATTTTACACCCAGTGCGAACTTTCCGCTGGCGAGCTCGTTGATATATGCTATGATGCCTTCATGGACAACGTT
>Ga0326728_10010205_pt1 | contig 22117 bp, 21 predicted proteins | sample MB3enrmetagenome_FD_207602 | JGI IMG/M metagenome (GOLD analysis project Ga0326728, IMG submission 207602) | Lab enriched peat soil microbial communities from McLean, Ithaca, NY, United States - MB31MN | ecosystem: Environmental > Terrestrial > Soil > Wetlands > Peat | place: USA: New York... | reverse complement strand
CATTCGACCCTAAAGAGCCGACACCCTTGTCCTAATCATTTTGACATCCTGGCGCCCGGCCATTATACACCCGGTGGTGTGGAAGGTGATTCGAGCATAGCCAGAACGGCCAGGACGAAGCCCAGGGTGTGGGCCATCCCTGCATGCCAGGGAGCTGGACAGCTCATCTGGGGTGTATGATCGGGGATGATCACTCCCTTGAAGGCGTTGCGCTTCAGGATCGATAGGACGCGAATCATATCAACGTCGCCTTCGTCGATGAAGGTTTCCCGGTAATGGGGCGCCTTTCCAACCACATTTCGGAGATGGATATAAGCGATCTTGCCTTGCCTGCTGTATTGCTCGACCGCCTCGTAAACATTTCCTTCCGTCATCTCTGCCACGGTTCCCACGCAGAATTCCAAGCCGTTACTCTTACTGGGCACGAGATCGATCAACCTTTGATACAGGTGGGGCTGGTAGACGAGGCGAGGCTGGCCGCGCAAGGTCGGCAGAGGGGGATCGTCCGGGTGGGCGGCAAGCTGGACGCCGGCTTGCTCAGCCACAGGAATAATTTCCTCCAAGAATCGCTCGAGTCTGCGCCACAGCTCTTCAGCAGAAATGGGCGGAAGTGTGCCGGGAGGAGCCGCCCGGTCGTAGATCATGTTCCACACCACTCCGTTCGGCAGGGGAGCATCGAGCGGCCCATCCACGCCCACCGAGAAGGCGCCGCCGCGTCCAAAGGGCCCGCTGACGCGCCCGCAGACACCAGCCAGACTGAAGTTGTATCCCAAGACCGGAATCCCCACTTCCCCCATACGCCGAACGATCGTCTTGACATTCTCCATGTGGCGGGAGCGCTGCGGGCCGTCGAGAAGGATGTCGTGCCAGTGGGCCGGATCGAGATTCTCGATGGCGGCAAGAGTTAGCCCGGCGTCTTCGATCTCCCGGCGAATTTGCCGCAATTCGTCGACGGTCCAGAGCTTCAGAGGATCGCCGGCGACCCCCCAAGGCTCATGCTTGCCGCCCGTGGGCTGATTGTTACGGGGATTCGCGGAACCCTGGTTGAAGTAGTCCACAAGATGGATCACCGCGTGCGTGCAACCCGCCTGGCGCGCGAAAGCGTAATTCTCGGGGGTCAACTGATGACGGTAGAATCCCAATCCAAGCTTCATAAGTCTAAGCCTTCCTTGCGCCTGTTCCCGCCTCCTGGGAAGCCATGCCGCCGGCGGGTACGAGCAAACCGCCGTCCACGGCATAGGCCGCGCCGGTTACAAACGAGGCCAAGTCGCTTGCCAGGAAGACAATCACCCGCGCGACCTCCTCCGGGCGCCCCATCTTGCCTCGAATGTGGAGGCTGTCACACGCGGCCAATACCTTCTCGGGTTGGGGATCGAGGGAGGCCGCCCAGCGCAGCAGGGGCGTGTCAATCGCTCCCGGCAGCACGCAGTTGGCTCGGATGTTCTGCTTCCCGTAATCGAGCGCGATAGATCGCGTCAGTCCTAACATGCCATGCTTGCTGACCACGTAGGCAAGGGAGTTGCGCTGCGCCGTCAGCGATTGGACGGAGCCCGTCATGACGATCGCTCCTCCTCCCCGCTTGGTCATTTCCGGGATAGCGTACTTGCACATCAGGAAGGCGCTTTTCAAGTTGATGTTCATTACCTCGTCCCACTCCTTCTCGCTCACCGTGGTTGCGCTCCCGTAACGCTGTGTCCCGGCATTGTTGACCAACACGTCGATGCCCCCAAAACGGGAAACAACTTCGGGAATGAGACGCTCGACTGCGGCTCGAGAGCTCACGTCGGCCTGGAAGGATTCAACCGAAGCGCCCCTCTGCCGAAGTTCCGAGATTGTTTTTTCGCCCGCCCCGGCCTTGCAATCCACCATGGCCACCGCCGCATTCCGGTCGGCGAATTCTCGCATGCAAGCCTCGCCAATCCCGGAACCCGCCCCTGTTATCACCACCACTTTCCCTTTGAAGTTCATGGTTTCCGCCCCTTCTGAAGTTGTGAAAAGATCACGCGAATCAACCAGAGAGGCGCCGAGGAAGGCCTTTGTTGCAGGTTCTCTGCGCCTCGGTGTCTCTGTGGTTATGAGTCCTTGTGCTGGGTTTCTGCGAGCGCCCAAGTAATTATAGGCTATTCGAGTGACTTATGGAAGCGCAGGACGCTGACGCCCAGCAGGAGCGCGGCAAGAACGGCCATGGCGGCGACGTGTGGCCAGAGCACCTCGAGCCCGACGCCCTTGAGATAGACGCCGCGCAAGACCACCATGACGTGGGTCATCGGGTTGATGTAGCTTAGCTTCTGAAAGAACGGCGGCATGCTGCTGATGGGGTTGCCGAAACCGGAAAGCGTGATCATCGGCATGATGAAGAAGAAGGAGGCGATCATGGCCTGCTGCTGCGTGGCGGAAATGGTCGAGAGGAAGAGTCCGAGCCCCAGCGCCGCGAGCATGTACGCCATCAATCCGATCGCCAGCACGGCGATGCTTCCACGGAAGGGCACGCCAAACCACAAGGTGCCCAGAAGCGAGATCATGGTGGCATCGAAACAGCCGATGAGGAAAAAGGGGAGGGTCTTCCCCAGGATGAACTCCCAGCGGCGAATGGGCGTGACCATAATCTGCTCGAGCGTGCCGATCTCCCGCTCGCGCACCACCGCAAAGGCCGTCAGCATCATGACCATGATCAACATCACATTGCCAATGACGCCGGGAACGAAAAACCATTGGCTATCCAGCCCTTCGTTGAACCAGGGCCGAGTCTCGAGATTCACCTGCGGCAGGAACGACACCAGTTGCGGCTGGGCGCGCTGGAGCCGGTCAGTCTCGTAGTCGCGGGCGAACTGCGCGCCGATCTGACTGAAGTAGCCCAAGGCCACCAGCGCCGTATTCGAGTTGGAAGAGTCCACCAGCACCTGCACGGAGGCACCCTGGCCGTTGCGCAGGCGCTCGGCGAAGCCGGAATTAATTTCCAGGGCCATGAGAAAGTCGCCACGGTCAATGCCTTCGCGCAATTCATCCCAGCGCGCGGCATATTTCTTGATATCGAAATAGCGGCTGGCGGAAAAATGGGAGAGCAACTCGCGGCTCTCCTGCGTGTTGTCCAGATCGAGCACCGCCAGCTCCACGTGCTTCACTTCCAGCGTGGCCGCATAGCCGAAAACCAGCATCTGGATTACGGGCGGGCCAATAAGCAGGAAGCGGGTGTGCGGATCGCGCAGCGTCTGGATGAACTCCTTCCGCAGCATGTGCCCGATGCGCGCGAGTGATTGGAGGAATTTCATTCCAGCCTCTTGTGAAAGGCGCGGGTGGCCAGCGTGATCAGCGCCACGGCAATGATCGCCAGAGCAGTGAGATGCCCCGCCATTAACCGGGTCTCCGTGCCCTTCAGGAAGACATTTCGCAGCATGAAGACGTAATAACGCGCGGGCAGGACTCGCGTGATCCACTGCACGACGACCGGCATTTGCTCGATGGGAAAGAGGAAACCCGACAGGAGAAAGGTCGGCAGGAACGTCGCCAGCATCGCTAACTGGCTGGCCCCGAGTTGGGACGTGGCAGTGACCGAAATCAGGTAGCCGAGCGACAATACCACGACCAGAAACAGCACCGAGCAGCCGAACAAAACCGTCCAGCTCCCCCGGAAGGGAACGCCGAACCACCACACCGCGAGGCCGGCGCAAACCGCCGTATCCGCGATGCCGATCGCGAAATAAGGGGCAAGCTTGCCGATCTGGATTTCCAGTTTGCCAACCGGCGTGGAGATGAGCTGCTCCATGGTGCCGCGCTCCCACTCGCGCGCGATGGTCAGCGAGGTCAGAAACGCGCCGACCACTGCCATCACGATGGCCACCACGCCAGGCACAATGTTCGCCATGCTTTCCAGGTCTTCGTTGAACCAGGTCCTGGGTTGGAAGGTGACGTCCGGGGCTACGGCGGCCAAGCCGTGGCGCTGGCGCCAGTCGATCTGCACTTGTGAGGAATAGGCCTCCACGATGTTGAGCGCATAGGCCATGCCGATATTCGCCGTGTTCGCGTCGCTGGCGTCGAGCAGCGCCTGCACGCTGGCTCGGCCCTGGGAGTGAAGTTCTTCGGAGAATTGCGGCGGCACAACCACCGCCACCGTGCACGCGCCGTAGTCAATCTGCCGCACGACGTCGCGGTAGCTGTCCGAGAGACGAACGATGTTGAAGTAGTCGGTCGCCTGGAAGCGTTTGAGCAGGTCCTGGCTGGTTTGCGTAGCATCGCGGTCGTACACGCAAAGCGGAATGTGCTTGATATCCAGGTTCACGGCATAACCGAAGATAAGGAGCTGGATCAGCGGCAGGGCGATGATGACCATAAGGCTCAGGGGATCGCGCCAAATCTGAATCACTTCTTTGCGCGTCATGGCCAGGATGCGGCGTCCGCTCATGCGGCTTCTCCCTGTTTCGATTCACGCGCTGTGGTGAGCGAGACAAAGACGTCCTCGAGGCTGGGCGGAATCTGCTCGAGTCGTCCCACGCGGATGAGCCTGGCCTCGAGGGCCTCCCGGACCTTGGGCAGGGCGGCCTGGGCATCGGCGACGACGGCGTGGAGGCTGCTTCCGAAGACCGCGGCATCGAGCACGCCGGGAGCTGCGCGCAGCGCTTCGAGGCCCGGCCCGAGCGGTTCGCACTCCACCAGCAGGAGCTGGCCTTTCATGTATCGGCTCTTCAGTTCCGTGGGTGTGCCCATCGCTACAATGCGCCCGCGATCGATCAGGACCAAGCGGTTGCAGTATTCCGCTTCGTCCATGTAGTGGGTGGTGACGAACACTGTGATGCCCTCGGCGACCATCTGGTGGATCAACTCCCAGAACTGGCGGCGCGAGACGGGATCGACACCTGAGGTCGGCTCGTCGAGGAAGATGATGGGCGGACGGTGCAGCACCGCGCACCCCAGCGCCAGCCTCTGCTTCCAGCCTACGGCGAGCGCCCGCGTGGGGGCTTGCTCGCGCCCCTCGAGTCCCGCCATCCGCAGCGCCCACGTCAAACGTTCCGGAATGTCCCGGGCGGGCACGCTGTATAACCCGGCAAAGAACCGCAGGTTTTCGCCCACTTTCAAGTCGTTGTAGAGCGAAAACTTTTGCGACATGTAGCCGATCTGCTGGCGGACCGCCTCGGGCTGGGCGGCGACGTCAATCCCCGCCACCAAGGCGCGGCCGGAGGTGGGCCGCAGCAGGCCGCACAAAATACGGATGGTCGTGGATTTGCCTGCGCCGTTGGGGCCGAGAAAACCGAATATCTCGCCGCGGTGGGCTGCCAAGCTGATGCGGTCCACCGCCACGAACGCCCCGAACCGCTTGGTTAGGTCCTCGACCACCACCGATGCATCGTTTCGGGTCATGACGGGTTTGTTCCTCCCGCGGCCAGCGGCTGGCCTTCCACCGCAGAAACGAAAAGGTCTTCGATGCTCGGTGCAACAGCGTGAATGGTATCGTAAGAAACCCCTGCGGCCTCGAGACGGGCGCGCAATTCCGGAAGCCGGCGATCCGCGCTATCCACGAACAGGTGGACGTGGTCGCCCACCAGCAGCGCGCTGCGCACTGCGGGCGCGGCCGAGAGCGCATCGCGCACCCGCGCCGGCTCGGAGGCATGAACGGCAAGAATCTCGCCGGGGAATTTCCCCTTCAACGCTTCCGGCCGATCGCAGAAGAGCATGCGTCCCTGATACAGGAGTCCGACACGATGACAACGTTCCGCTTCGTCGAGATAGGAGGTGGAGGTGAGAATGGCGACGCCTTCGGCTACCAGAGAATACAGGATCCGCCAGAAATCGCGCCGCGACACCGGATCCACGCCGTTGGTCGGTTCGTCGAGAAGGATCACCTTGGGAGTGTGAATCAAGGCGCAGACCAGGCCGAGCTTTTGCTTCATCCCGCCTGAAAGGTTCCCCGCCAGACGGCTCCGGAAATCGCTCAGGCCAGCGGCCGCCAGCAATTCGCTCGAGCGTGGCTCGCGCTTCTTGCGGCCGACGCCAAACAGGTCCGCGTAGAACCGGATGTTTTCGTCCACCGTGAGGTCTTCGTAGAGGCCGAAGCGCTGGGACATGTAACTGAGGTGGTGCTTGGCCCCCTCCGGGTCGCGCACCACGTCGTAACCGGCCACCATCGCCGAGCCGGAATCCGCTGCCAGCACACCGGCCAGCATGCGCAACGTGGTAGTCTTCCCGGCGCCATCCGGGCCGACCAAGCCGAAGATTTCTCCCGGATGCACGTCAAACGTGAGCTGGTCGACAGCGCACAGTTCTCCGAATTGCTTGCACAGCGCGGAGACGATAATCGCAGGAGGGGAACTCATCACAGCACGCTACTTCACCTTGATATAAGCATCGGCCGGCATTCCGGGCTTCAGCTCGTAGTTCGGGTTTTCGACATCCACTTTCATCCTGTAAACCAACGTGACGCGCTCCTTCTCGGTCTGCACACTCTTGGGGGTGAATTCCGCCTCCGAGGAAATCAAGGAAATCCGGCCGCGATAAATCTTGTCAGGATAGGTGTCGGTCCGCACGTCAACGTCCTGGCCCCAGTGCACCTTGCCGAGATCGGTTTCCGGCACATAGACGCGCAGCCAGAGGTGGTCCAGGTCTGCCAAGGTCACGATGGGCGTGCCGGGCGAGACCACTTCACCCAGTTCGGCCTGCCGCACCAAAATCACTCCGTTGAACGGCGCGCGCAGCACCGTGTAGGCCAGCCGGACGCGGGACAGATGCAGATTCTGATCTGCCTGGTGAACGTTGGCGCGGTCCACGGCGAGTTCCTCCTGCCGCGTTCCTTCCTGGAGCTCGTTGTAAATCTGTTGCGCGCGGTCACAAGAAACCTGGGCGCGGGTCACGTTTGTGGCCGCCTGGTCGCGCGTCTGTGCGGGAATTTCGTCCTTCTCATAAAGCGCTTGGTAGCGCGCGTAGTCCTTTTTCCTTTGCTCGAGGTCAGCCTGTGCGTCAAGGATGGCTTGCCGCGCTGCCTCAACCTCCTGCCGGCGGCTACCCGCCAGACCAAGGGCGAGCTGTCGATCGCGTACGCGGGTGGTGGCTTGGTCCACCTCGACTTGCTGCCGGTAGTCGTCATTGTCGACCCTCGCCAGCAGGTCTCCGGTTTTGATGGTCATGCCCTCATCGATCGGCAAAGCGACGATGCGCCCGGTCACCTTGAAGCTGACCAGGCTTTCGTGCGCTTCGATGTTGCCCGAGAGCTTCAGCAGGTTTTGGACGGGGGGTTTGCCGAACCACTTGGGATAGAAACGGGCTGCTGCGGCAGCGGCCACCGCAGCCAGCAGAAGGAGTGGGATTATGCGCTTCATGGTCGTTTTGCCTCTCCCTTAATCTTTTGGAGTGCGGTCCGTCAACTGACGGACCGCACTCCGGACTCACGGCTCGCCGAGGTATGTCTGGTAAACCTTCTCAGTTGCGCCGAGCGCGCGCGCCAAGGCCATTCCCGCATCGGCATGGCGCGCCAGTGCCATGATACGATCATCCTGCGCGCTCGCCAGCGTGTCCTGCGCCGTCACGACCTCGATGTTGTCAGTGACGCCATTGCGGAAGCGGTCTTGGGCCAGGCTGAGCTCGCGCTCTGCCAGGTGGAGGGCTGCCTCGGTGACGGTCACTTGACTCTCGGTGGATTCCAAGTCCAGCAATGCCGTACGCAGTTCCTGCTCGATCTCTCGGGTGAGGTCTTCAATCTGCGCGTTCAGGCGTTTCAACCGGCTTTGGAGTTCCGTTTTCTCTCCTGTGCGGTCCCGGTCAAACAAGGTGACCGTGAGCGTTCCCTGAATCTCGCCGGTTCCCGCCATGGAGTTGAAGGTGCGCCCGATGGCTCCATAATCGCCGTTAACCGACAGGGTGGGTAGGTAGCGCGCCCTCGAGGCCTTGAGCTGCTCGACGAGTGACTCTCGCTGCTTGAGAAGCGAGGCGTAGTCGGATCGCGCCTCGGTGGCGCTGTGAAGCGCCTGATCTGCGTCGGCCAACAGCATGTGATGGAATTTCAAGGGCTCGGCCAAGCCCAGCGGGGCGCCGGGGCTGAGTCCGAGGAAATGGGCAAGGACGAGCAGGGAAGTCTGATAAGTGTTGCGCGCTACCAACAGGTTCTGCTGGTCCCGCGCCAGTTGCACCTGCGCGCGAACCACGTCCACAGCGGTTGCCAGTCCCTGGTCGTGCTGGTCGCGCGCCAGTTTTTCAAGTGTCTGTGAGGTGGTCACGCGAGATTCGGCCGCTTCGACCTCTGCGGCAGCAGCCTGGCCGTCCAGATAAAGCCCCGCCGCCTCCCGCACCACCAGATCGCGCATGTCCTGATAACTGAGCTTCGAGGCCTGCACCTGCTTCTCGCTGGCCTTCCAGTTGTGGTAGGAGTGGCGGTCAATCAAGGATTGGCTCGCCGAGAGGCGGAAATCATAATGCGCGAAGGGACCGACGACGGCAGGAATCGTGGGAAAGGAAATTCCCAGGATGGGCGGAATCGTGGGAATGGAAATTCCCATGGCGCGCAAATCGATATTCTCGCGGTTGGCTAACGCGTTCCCGTTGACGTGCGGCAGCAAGGAAGCCTCCCGCCGCTCGCGCGTGCCTTCCAATTCCTCCACTTGCGTACTCGCCACCCGTACGCTGAGGTTTTGCTTCAGCGCTAGACTAATGGCGTCCCTCAGCGTCAGCCGCCGCGGAGCGGTCTGTTGCGCATTCATGGGCGCTCTGCCCGCAAACGACAACCCCACAAACAGCGTGACCCACCTTGCTCTCGACCGCATGGACCTTCTCCTTCGCTGCGCCGCCTCGATCACCCCGCGGCTTTCATGCCGGTTGCTTCCGCAGGCTTCCCAGTCCGAACTCCAAGTGCGCCTTGCTGTAGGCGTCAAGGTCGAGCCGGTGCCGCTCGCCGTGAAGCAATCTCCACACGATAGCCAGAACTCCCGGCGCCGCCAGAAGCTGGGGGAATTCCACGGCCGAGGTTTTCCGGAATTCACCCGCGGCGATCCCCCGCAAGAGCGCCTGCCGCACCGCTTTCATTCCCGGGGCAATAATTTCGCGGTGGTAGATTTCGGTAAGTTGCGGAAATCTGCCCCCTTCCGCGATCAGCAGGCGCACGATGGAGCGAACCTTTTCGTTCCTCACCATCTGGCTATACATGCGCGAATGCAGTTCGCGCAGCAACTGCCCCCCTGTCCCCTGGAAGCTTCCTGCAATGGCATCAAATCTCTTTCCCACCAGGCTCCGCACCATCGCTCGGAAGAGTTGCTCCTTGTCGCGGAAATAGAGGTAGATCGTCCCCTTGGCGATTCCTGCCTTCCGGGCGACATCGTCGATGCGGGCGGCCTCGTACCCATGCGCAGCGAAGACCGCGAAAGCGGCCTCCAGTATCTCTTGAGGGCGTTCCGCCTTGCGTCTCCGCCCCCGCAGCGATGCTTTCTTAAGACTCCGGCGCTTAAGACTCTTTGTACCCATTAACCTCTTCTTTAACTGACTGAAAGGTCAGTCATTAAAAATAATGTGGAAGAATACCCGGCAGGAGTGGTTTTGTCAACTCAATTTCTCCCCGGTAGTGTGTCATCTTCCAGGAGGGTATTTGTGGTTCGCAAGTCATTCCCGCGAAAGCAAATCCACCCCATGGATAGCGTGTTTGCGGAGGATTGCGGAATGGATTCCCGCTTTCGCGGGAATGACTTGGGTCCTGTGGCTAGCACAAATGCAAAATTTCCAGAGCCGAGATGGCCTCTCGAATGGCGGGGCAAAACCGCCTCTACTTCACGGTTGGCAGTGTGAGGCGGCCTACAGCCTTTACATCAATCTCAACCTGGTTGTCAACGTGAACAAATAAGGTGCTGGGATTCTTCAGTCCCCAATCCGCGTAAGGGATCAACAAATGCGTGGTGGCGGTCAACCGATCTCCATCCCTGAGCACCGTGGTAGCCAGCATGAGTTCATGCTCTTTTCCGTGCAGCTTGAAAATGCCGCTCAGTTGCAGCGGCGACTCTCCTTGCGCCTCGAGCCGGCCTCCGACTCGGACGGGGGTGAAAGTCGCCTCCGGGTACTTCTGGCTTTCCAGAACCTCCTTGTGCATTTTGCGGTCGCGCGAATTGTTGCCGCTCTCCCCGCTCGTGAGGTCCACCACCACTAAGCCGCTGGCGTCGCCGGTTGCGGGGTCGAAGCGGATGGTCCCGCTCTTCAATTTGAATGTCCCATGCACAGGGCGAAGAACTTCAGCCAAGGTGAATGCGATGTGCGTTTGCGCCGGGTCGAGTTCCAGCACCGCCTCCTGCGCATATGAGGAGACGGGGAGGGCAAACGCGACAACAGCCGCAGCCCGCAGAAGAGTGTTTCGCAATCTCAAATTTGACCCATTAAGACCAACGGAGCAATACCAGTTCCGAGCAGAAACCCGGCCCCATCGCCCCCAGCAGGCTGAACGTTCCCGGGGCCGGGCGACGGTGATTCATCACCTCTTCGAGCACCAGAAGAACCGATACGGAAGAAATATTGCCCACCTTGCGAAGGCAATCCCAGGAGGCATCGAGGGCCCCATCCGGAAGATTCAGCGTGGCCGCCATCGCTTCGAGCACCTTGGGACCACCCGAGTGCAGGATCCAGCTCCCGATATCCTTTCGGGACAAACCCATGTCCCTCAGAAACTCGTCCACGTCGTGCGCCCAGTGGCGCTCCACCATGGCAGGCACCTCGGGCGACAAGACGATGGTGAAGCCCTTTTCAGAAATGTCCCAACCCATCACGTGCTCCGTCTGCGGATAGAAGACCGAGCGGGTAGCCAGGATTTCCGGCCCCTCCGCTTCGCGATCCGATCCGGTCACCAACACTGCCGCCGCTCCATCTCCGAACAAGGCAGCGGAAATCAGGTTTGCTATGGAAAGGTCATCCCGCTGTATGGTGAGCGAGCACAGTTCGACGGCAAGCAGCGCCGCCACTTGGCCGGGATAGGCGCGCACGTAGTCGGCGGCGCGGGCAATGCCCGCCGCCCCCGCCACGCACCCCAAGCCAAAGATCGGCACGCGCTTGATATTCGGCGAAAGCCCCATGCGATTGACTAAACGGGCGTCCACAGTAGGGCTGGCAATGCCCGTGACCGACACGACAATGAGAGTGCTAATCTCGCCCGCGCTCAACCCAGCACGGGTCAGCGCGCCACACAGGGATTGCTGGCCCAACACCTGGGCGGTCTCGATAAAGGCGTTGTTCGCCTCACCCCAGGATGCGATCTCATAGTAAGCGCTGAGGGGAAGGGTGAGGTAGCGTCCTTCCACAGCCATGTGGGAATAGATCCGTTCCAGGCGCTGCGGATTGGCGAGCTTCTCGCCAAAATACTTCTGAAGCGCGCTCACCAGAACTTCCTGCGGGTAGTGATGCTGGGGAAATGCGCTTGCCACGGCCGCGATTCTCATAGTTACCACCTAAACCCGACTGCGACTCCCCTCCTCGGCGGCGGAGGGGAATCCCCGACCGCATTTTCAACCTTGAGCGGCGTCGCTAATGTAGACGCTCGAGTTCTCTTCGGTAGAGCCCGTTATTGGGGAATTCCTGCACCAACCCGGCGAGCAGCTCCCTCGCCTGATTGCGGTTCTTATCCCTCAGGGCAGCAACGGCAAGCAAGAGCCTCGCGAAGGGCAGCAGGTAGTGTCCTTTCTCGGCCGTAAGCCGGAGTTTTTCGATTCCCTGCTCCTTATCGGTCTGCGCGCCGTAAATCCTCAACAGCCAGCGTACCGGGGCGGGTTTCAATCCCAGGATGTAGTTCTCCACGCCGATGGCCAAGTAGGCGTCGTAACAAGATGGGTCCATGGCCAGCAGCTTATCGGCAATAATCCCGGCGTTCTTCATATAGGGCAGCGAGGCCAAATATCTCTTCTCGATTAAGGCTATGTAATCCGAGCGCATTCCCTGGTCCATGATCTTGGCCAAGAGGGCGTTCCCATCCTGCGGCGACCGTGCCAGAACACCGTCTGCCAACTGCTCGCTCTTCGTCAGCGCCTGATCAAAGGCTTGCTTCGTTACGGGGTCGGGGGACAGCTTCCTGCTCCGCTTGAATTTCTCGTCGTCCAAAAACAGCTCCCATTGCAGGACACCCAGCCGGTCCAGTTCCGAAAAGAGATAAGCTGCCGCGTCCGACGCAGGTCCCAGAGGATCATCGGGATGTAATTGCTCCCACCCTTTGAAAGTTCTGTGGGCCTCCTCGAACTGGAGATTATACATTTGATGGAATCCTAAATCGAGCGGAGTTGAGGAGGAGAGCACGGTCACCGCCCGGCAAGGAAATGCGCACCCTAAAATGACAAGCGGAAGGAAGAAAAATGAGTACCCCCTCGAATGAGAGAGATTCAAGACGGCCAGGGGGGTACGTCGTGATTTTTGACTCGACACGTGAATCCCTTGAAATCGCAACGGCCGGAGGCTGCGCCTTCATCTGTACCAGGCCGAGGAACCTTATCAGTTGCGGGTCTCCATAGCCAGCGCACAACTCGCCCTGCCCCGAAAGGATAAACCTTTCCCGCCTGCGTTTCCACCGCTGTCAATTGCACCCTTTTTGGAAATGCTCGGAAAGGCCTGCGAACGTCCATAGGATGCGACGTGGGGGTGGGAGGTTGGGTTACAAAGGCGTAAACGTCGAAAAATCCACGCGCCACGGGGTTCATTCTTTGAGTGGCTGACGTGCTGATACCCGTTCACCGGTAGTCTCGCAGTTTGACGTAGAGGCGGCGGAACCTGTCCGATCTGATCGGGACGCCGCCGCGTGGTCCCTCGGCTGACGGATAAACTCGCTGCTACAACGCTAAACTGAGACACTACCGCTTCGCCGGCTGCGTTGACGTCGCGCCACCATTTCGATAAACTGGTGAGTTAGAAGAAAGGAAATTCCGAGAGATCGGCATTGAACTCCTTACGCCTCAATCTCCGCTTCCGCACGCGCTTGGCGCTGGTGATGTTCGTCACCATGGCCTGCACAGGAGCTATTCTAACCTGGAACTATGTCCAACATCGTAGCGAGATTTTGAATTATGTCTCTAAAGAGGCCTCGCGTTTGCTAACCATCAGCCAGCTTGCTCAGACCCAGATTCCCGCGAAAACGAGCGTGGATGACGCGCTGAAGATCTACCAAAAGAAACTGGAAGACTTGGGACTCTCAAGTGTTTCCACCACCTCCACCGAAGGCAAAGTGGTAGCGAGTTCCACTCCCGGGCAGGTGGGAAAGAAGATCCCCATCAAGAAGAGGCATCTTGAGACCAAGAAGGATCCGGTCCGTCTTCCGGCAGAATTTCCGGACCTCGACCCCTCGCCCTCGAACGAGCAAACCGCCTTCACGATTCAGTACCCCCTGGTCGTCGGTGATAAAGTGATTGGGTACGCGGTGATCAAAGGCGAGAGCGACCAAGTTACCACCCTGTCCCGCTTATGGTATAGACAACGGCTCTCCTGGATACTGGGAACGATGCTAGCGTGCTTGGCCGTTCTGCTTTACCTGGCTTTTCGTTTCACCAAGCCGGTGGACCAACTGGTGAAAGGCGCGCAGCAGGTGGCGGCAGGCAACCTGTATGTCTCGCTGCCCTCCAGCGGGCCGGACGAAATCGGCCGCCTGGCGCAGACGTTTAACCAGATGGTGGTGCGGTTGCGTGAAAACCGAGCGCTCCAGGAACGGTTGAACGAGGCGGAAAAGCTTTCCTTGCTGGGCCGGTTCGCCGCTACCGTCGCGCACGAGGTGCGCAACTCCCTGAATTTCATCAACCTTACCATAGACCAGATCCGCGCCAAGCATTTGAGCGGCGACGATCGCGGGGCGCGCGACTTACAGCGCAACCTTGGCAACATCAAGGACGAAATCAGCCGCCTGAATCACCTCGTGAATGACGTGTTGGCTGCCGGGCGGCAGGCTCCACCCAACTTAATGCCTTGTGACCTGAAGGCTACCCTGACCGAAGCCCTGGCACTGGTTGAGCGGCAAGCACGCAACCAAGGCATCCAGATCAAGCTGGACCTCGCGCCGGACCTGCCGGTTTTCCGCTTGGACTCGGCTCAGATGAAGACTTGTTTCTTGAACGTCCTCACCAATGCGATCCAGGCGATGCCGGGGGGAGGCCAAGTCCGCATTTTTGCTGCTGCCACCAAGGCGACCGACGGCGCCGATTGCCTCGAATTGCATTTTGCCGACACCGGCCCGGGCATTCCCCCCGCCGAACGGGAAAAGGTTTTTGCGCCCTTTTACTCGACCAAAGCCACCGGCTTCGGCTTGGGGCTAGCCATCGCCAAGAAGATCGTCGAAGACCACGAGGGGCGTGTCTTCGTCAACAATGGAGATAATGCTGGCACGGACTTGGTGGTCGAACTTCCATTCCCTCAACCCTCGCGGCCTGAGCGTGCCGCATTGGCTGCATCCCCGGCAGCGTGAGGATAATACCCGATGCCTTCCGGAAGTATCCTCGTAGTTGATGACGAGCAGCGACAACGCGAAATCTATAACGACATTCTTCAGGACGAGGGCTACGCCACCGATACCGCCCCCAGCGGCGAAGCGGCTCTCCAGTTGCTCGCGCATCGTCGCTTCGACCTGGTCATTACCGATTTGAACCTCATCGGCATGACGGGAATTCACTTACTAAGCGAGATCGTGGCCGAGGACCCCACCGTCGCCGTCATCCTTATTACTGGATACCCCTCCATCGAGTCGGCAGTGGAAGCAACCCGCCGGGGTGTTTACCAGTATCTCGAGAAGCCCGTCGACCGGGCCGAACTGCTTAGAGTTGTGGAGGAGGTTTTCGAACGCCTGGCGACGCTCAAGCGCACAATTCTGGGTGACTCACCCGCCACCAAGGCCATGATGCGCCTGATTCTGAAGGTCGCTCCCACGGCCCACACCGTCCTGATCCTGGGGGAGAGCGGTACGGGCAAGGAACTGGTGGCGCGCGAGATTCACCGCAACAGCCCGCGGGTCGAACGCCCGTTCCTGGCCATAAACTGCGCTGCGCTCACCGAAACCCTTTTGGAAAGCGAACTCTTCGGCCACGAGAAAGGAGCCTTTACCGACGCCCATCAGCAAAAGAAGGGGTTGTTCGAGAGAGCTCACCAGTCCACTTTGTTCCTGGACGAAATCGGAGATACCAGCCTGGGCATGCAGGCCAAGATACTTCGCGTGCTCCAGGAACGTGAGTTCATGCGCGTGGGCGGCACCGAGGCCCTCAAGACGGACGTGCGCATCATCGCTGCCACCAACAAGAACCTTGAACAAGGCGTCCGGGAAGGCAAGTTTCGCGAGGACCTCTACTACCGCTTGAACGTCATCCCCATTCTCTGTCCACCCCTGCGGGAACGAGGGGAGGACATCGATACGCTGGCTTACCATTTTATGAGGAAAGCGGCCTTCGTCTCCGGTCGCAAGGTGGAGAAGATCTCGCCGGAAGCCATCCAGGCGCTAAGGAATTACTCCTGGCCCGGAAACATCCGACAACTCGAATGGGCCATGGAGCGCGCCGTGGTACTGGGGGAGACAGAATCTGTGGAACTTCGGGACCTCCCGCCGGAAGTCCTTCAGCGCGCCCCGGCCATTTCTGCCGCACTGGCCCAACCTGCCAGCGAGGGTCTTAGTCCAATCATCCCCGAGGGCTCCTGGGAAGAACACGAGAAAGCCAAGATCCTCGAGGCCCTCCAGCGCTCGAACTGGAACATCACCCGCGCCGCCCAACTGCTGGGTATGACCTTCCGTACGCTACAGTATCGCCTGGAAAAATTCGCCATCAAACGCCCGGGTGCGTAGACCCGTGGTAAGGGCGACCCTCGCGGTCGCCCCGGGCTGGTACCGTCGGCTGGCGGACCTGCCCCTACTTCTCAAAACTGCCGATGGCCTTGGCCTCGTCATTGTGCACGTCAAAAACGGTGTAGAGCTTGGTAATCTGCAAAAGGTCGTGAACCTTTTTGGTGAGGTTCAGAAGCTTCAACTGTCCCCCCTGGTTTGAAACCGCCGTGTAGGCGCTGACCAGTTCACCGATGCCGGAGCTATCGATGTAGGTGACATCCGCAAGGTTAATCAAAACCCGTTTATTCCCTTTGCTTAGCTGGTCTCGAATAAGCTCGCGCAATTGCGAGCAGCCTTCTCCCAGGGTGATTCTGCCGCTAATGTCAACGACCATCACCGAATCAACTTGTCGAATTGTGGCTTTCATGCTCACGGTCGCTTCCTCCTTGTTTAGGTTGGTGTGCCGGATCAATTCGCTTCACCAAGGTAACTTCAGTCCCCGAGCCCGGAAGGTGCTTCACGTGGAATTCGTCCATAAAAGTACGGATCAAGAATATCCCTCGGCCGGAAACCTTCAGAAGGTTTTGCTCAGAGCAAGGATCGGGAACTTCAGCGATATTGAAGCCGTTTCCCTGGTCACGAATACGAATCTCGAGCCGGTCTTTGTAAACTTCAAACCGCAGCCATACACGCTTACTCGCGTCGTTCTTGTTTCCATGCCAGATGGCGTTGATCATCGACTCGTGCACGGCCATTTCAATCTGGTGCTCGAGCTCCTCGCTGATGCCCGCTGTTCCAGCGACCCTTCGCACGATCTCTTCAGCCACCTCGAGGTTCTTGAGATCACTCTCAAGAGTCACTTCCACAACGTTGGGTTCAGAAGTCATAAGCTGCGAGTGGAGCTACTTGTCCCGTCCATGAAATTACCTTAGGGGTAAAAGAAAGTCAATGAAACAGCACGCCTTTGAACTCATCACCCGATTCCTGGATATTGACCCCGCCCGCCTTCCCCCAAGGCCGAACAGGGATATGACCTGTCGCAGAAGAGAGCTTCTGGCCTACTTCGACTAGATGCATGAGGCGGACCTGCAACTGCTTTGTTCTGTGGCTCGCGATCCGGTCAGGAAGAGGGTGGCGTTCTTCCCGCCTCGCCGCTTGCTAAAGCGCACAAGAAGAGAACTGCCGCCAGCACTATGCCGGTGCGAGGCGAAACATCCAGTTTGGCCGCCAGACTCGGCAGCAACTTCACCACGATAGTACCCAGCATCAAATCACACCAAGTCCCCAGCTCACCCCGAGCACAGTGCGGTAAATCTTGGACATCGGACACCTCCTGTTGCAGTAATGTGCCCGGAAGTATAGCAATGTGGCGCCTCTGATTCAACGCAATTGCAGGCCATCCTATGCAATGTTCAAATAGCATTCATAGGCGTGTTTGCCGAAGCACACAAACACCGCCTTCTCGAGGGAGGGATTCTTTTCCAGGAAGCTTCTCACCTCTCTCACCGCGATCGCTGTGGCGCGCTCCAAGGGGAAGCCGTACACGCCGGTGCTGATGGCAGGAAAGGCGATGGTGCGAACACTCTTTTGCACGGCCAACGCCAACGACGTCCGGTAGCAACTCGCCAGCAACTCGTCTTCACCCCGGTCGCCGCCGTGCCAAACCGGCCCCACGGTGTGAATCACCCACTTCGCCGGCAAGTTGTAGCCTTTCGTTATTTTGGCCTGGCCGGTGGGGCAGCCGCCCAGCGTCCTGCATTCCTCAACCAGCCGCGGCCCGGCGGCCCGATGGATTGCCCCATCCACTCCTCCGCCCCCCAGAAGCGACGTATTCGCCGCGTTCACAATCGCATCCACCTGCTGTTTTGTTATGTCACCCTCGACCACCGTAATCCTCTCGGAAATCATCTGCCCGACTCCGTCCCTGAGGCGCGTATTAGGTGTACGTCCCATACTCGATGAAAGCCTCGTACATGGCACGAATGTTCTCCAGAGGCACATCCGGGCCAACTTCGCCGCAAGCAATAATGCCGCCCCGCGAGGAGCCACAAGCCTCGAAGGTTCGGTGCACTTCTTCCTTGACTCCCGTGGTTGAACCCAAAGGCATGACGCGTTGCCGATCGATGTCGGTGCGAATCGCCACTCGTCCCCGGACGTTCTTGGCAATCCAGTCGTGGCCCACCACCGGGACCTGGCAGTTGATCACCTGAACGCCGATCTCGATCAAGTCGCCGAAAATTTCTCTTATCTGACCGTCGGTGTGATACCAAACATCCATGCCTCGCTCGCGCGCCCGCCGGAACATTTGCGCGTAGCGGGGTTTGAAAATCCGCCGCCACATTTCAGGCTTGATGAGCAAACCGTCGTAATCGAGCTTGGTCCAGTTGTCAATCCAGCGCAGGTTGAAATCCAGCATGTCATCCAGCAGACGGTAAAACGCCTTGGATTCGGCGGCAATGTCCATCAGGAAGTTTTCCATGCCGCGCAACTGCTGGAGTTGCTCGAAGTAGGTGATCCACGCACCGCGAGCGTACCAGCGGTCGTCGTAGCCCATCATGTGTCCGCTGTAGAGCCTCCCTTGGGGAGGCCCGACGCTGAAATCTTGCGGCCACTTGAACTCCTCGTAGCCGCTCAGCTCGCCGAGAGGCCACTGGACGGGAATGCCGCAAACCCCTAGCCATTCCGAAAACCATACCGTGCCAAAGTCGTCGGTGTTCCTTCCTTTCTCATACACCGCGGGGAAATCTTCCAGGGCCATGTTTGGCATATAGTCCCAGCCGAAGTCTTCGCGGAATTGGGTCAAGATTTCGTCCAGCGCTTGGCCGTACTTCAACTGTGCCGCCGGAAGTACGGCATGAGAGATCGGTACCCGATCGGGACTGTTAAAGGTTATGGCACGCTTGACGCGTTGTCGGCTGTTCAATTTGCTCGATTCCTTCTAAACGATCTCCTCTTTGAGGGGGTCCCAGCGAACCTTGCGCCCTTGCTTGAAAGCCTCCACAGACATCAGGATCGCCGCGGCCTCTTCGAAGGCCCGGTCGACGCCGCAACGAGGCACGGCGCGGGAACGTACACAATCCAAGAAATCCTGCATGTGCGAAGTGACCTGAATCTCCTCCGGCCTGAAAGAGTAATCCGGTGGCACAACGGCGTCCTGTGGGTTCAGGCCGAGTTGCCAGGCCGTGGCGCGTGCTCGCTTGGCCTTTTCCTCATACTCGGGTCTCCACTCGGGGCTGTAAGTTCGGCAGAGTGAGTGATTGACCTCCAAGGTCATATCCCGTCCAAGAAGTTGCGTGATCTCGCCTACGTGGGTGTTATGGAAATTGCAGGCGAAGCTCACTCCCATGCTGAGTTTGGAATAATCGAATATCACGGTCCACTGATCAGGGACTTCGCGGTCAGTGGTCCAGAAATACGTTGCGCCGTGGGTCACCGCGCTCTCAGGGATTCCCATACCTACGATCATGTTGACACCATCCCAGAGATGGCTCAGCAGGTCACCGGCAATGCCGGTGCCGTAATCCCAATAGCACCGCCAAGTGAAGAACCGTTCCGCGTCAAACGGCCGTTTCGGGGCATTGGCGATGAAGCGATCCCAATCGATGGTGTTGGGTCCTGCGTCACGCGGCATTTCAGTAATAGCGTAATCGGTGTAGAACTTCCACATCGAATGGCTTCCGGCGCGGTCGATGTAGGTTCGAACCAGCGGCAGTCTTCCCAGGGCTCCGGAGCGGACGATCTCCCGCGCCTTGTGGTAAGCGGGGGCGCTGTTGTAGTTGTGACCCAACTGCATCACCCCTTTGTTGTCCTTGACCGCTTGCCGCATCCGCTTGGCGTCCGCCAGCTTGGTGCACCAGCCTTTTTCAACGTAGATGTCCTTCTTGGCTTGGGCCGCCGCAACCACGATGGGCGCGTGCCAGAAATCCGGGGTTGCAATGATCACCACATCAATGTCAGGGTCCTGCACTACCTTTTCCCATTCATGCACGACGCGGACCTTCGGGTTTTTGCAGAGTGACTGGGCGCGCGCGACATTGCCCGTGTACAGATCGCAAATAATACGGATTTCGGCGTTAGGGACTGCCTGGGCAAGTTGCAAGAGATTATGCCCCTGCGTTCCCACGCCAATGCTGGCTATTCCAATTATCTCGTTCGGTGACTTTTGGGCAAATGACGCCGGTCCCGTGCGGAGGCCTGAAGCTAAACCGGCTCCGGCCGCTGCCACACCTTTCAGGAAGGTTCGTCTTGCCAAATTTTGGTTCGCATTCATAAGTCCCCCTTCTAATCGCCAAACGGGAATATGGTCCGCAAGTACCGTCCGTTGGAAGCAATGTCCTCTTCGCTTGCGCCGCTTTCGATGTGCATCCATCCATGGTAGTGGATATCATCCATGGCCCGGCGAACTTCGGGGAAATTGATCGTCCCCTTTCCAAACAAGCCGTCATAGTCCTTGGCGTGAAACTCCGAGATATGCCGGCCGAGGAAGCGAATCTCCTTGTAAATGTCGTAACCCATTTTGTGGGAGTTCCCCATATCGTAGTAAACCTGGACCGCACTGGAGCCCACCTTGTCCAATATCGCCATGTGCTCCGCCGCGCTAAGCCAGCTTTCGACGCCCAAAACCACGCCTGCCTTTTCAGCCTGGGGAGCTATCTCTTTGAGGCGTTCGGTGACGGCGTCCGTGCCTTTCTGGTCGTTCTTCAAATCGCCCTTACTGAAGAAAGCCAGCAGCACAACGTGCGTCCCAAGGGCGCGCGAGACCTCGATGCTGTCTGCCACCCACTGTTGGGCTTGGGGTTCGTTCTTATAAGGCAGTTCGTTCAGGATTCCCAGGGCCAAGGAAGCAATCTCCACCTTGAGTTCTTTCGCCCTGGTCAAATATTTCTTCTGTAATTCCGGCTGAAGGAGTGGAAAGCCACTTCGGGGATCTCCCATGTCCACCATGATGCCATCGAGTCCCAACCGCCTGGCAATCTCCAGTGCTTCCGGGTCGGTCCTCTTTCCCAACGTCCAATCGCACGCTCCGATTTTGAAACGCTGCCCAGAGGGTGGGCTGGGTTTGCACCAGAGGGGGGAAGAACTCAGGAATCCCGCGCCCATCCAGAGCCCCGTGAGGCCCAGACGGGCGCTGGATTTCATCATCTCGCGCCGGGTTTGCCTTGTGAGGTTCATTGTAGATTTACTCCTTCAGACCGTGAAGCTTCGGGTCCAACCTTTCCTTGGATTTCATCAACTCCTCCCAGCTAACCTCGGCGCGTTTATAGGCAGCCGTGCGGCCCAGGATTGTGGTCAGGTTGCTCCTCACGCTCGGCGCTGTGGTGGTGTTGGCGAACCGGCTCTGCATGATGTCATCATGGAAAGCCGCAATGTTGCGGACCGCCCCCGCCTTGTACAAACCCTCTGAGGTTCCGCCTTCGTAAGGGACCTTTCCTCGGATGGCCACGTTTCCTGAGTAATGGGTGTCAATCGTGCCCTGGGCGCCATATATACGACAGATGATGTCGTCATAGCCTTCGCCAAATTGCTTGGAGGCGAAGGTCACAATCACTTCATCCGGGAAGGTGAAGATGACGGAGAAATGGTCCCAGCAGCTACCCTCGCGGCGCGACTTCAAGCCGCCCATCCCCGTGGCACGAATAGGATGGTTGTCCATTATCCAGGTGGCGACGTCGATGGAGTGAATGTTCTGCTCGGTGATGATATCGCCCGAAAGAGCCCGGTCCACCCCCCAGGCGCGCAAGCGGCGCTCCGGGTCCGCAGGGTCGACCTGCAATTGCTCGATCAATTTTGTAAAAGGGGATCCGGCCCAATAAGCGGCTTCACCACATAAAATCGGGCCAATATCACCGTTATGCACCCGCTCGATTGCTTCTTGATAAAAAGGGTCGGTGCGAGTTTGAAAATCCACCAGGAAGCATCGGTTCTTGGCCGAAGCCTTGCTGCTGCTTTCCTCGATGCTTCGACACCCTGGCACGTCCACGGCCACCGGCTTGGCGAGGTACACGTGCGCCCCGGCGTCCACGGCAGCGGCGGCTTGTTCAGGATGGAAATAGGGCGGGCTTTCGATTGCTACGGCATCAACCCCCCCTTCCAGCATTTTGTGGTATCCCTTAAGGCCGGAATAACAGCGCTCGGGCGGCAGATTATACTTCGTGCCAAAGGCGCTGACTTTATCCGGGAAGTAATCCATCGCGGCTACGATTTCATACCCGCCGTGCTGCTCGAAGAGATCGGCAATCCAAGTCCCGCGGCCGCCGCAGCCAATCAAGCCGAGGGCGATCTTCGAGTTAGCCTGCGACCCGCGCACAAGCTCGGGTCTCATTATTGAGAAGGACATGACTGCTGCCCCGGCGCCGGCAATGAACTCTCGGCGGTCCAGCGTTCTCGGGCGCGGCAAGA
>Ga0326728_10010203_pt1 | contig 22119 bp, 19 predicted proteins | sample MB3enrmetagenome_FD_207602 | JGI IMG/M metagenome (GOLD analysis project Ga0326728, IMG submission 207602) | Lab enriched peat soil microbial communities from McLean, Ithaca, NY, United States - MB31MN | ecosystem: Environmental > Terrestrial > Soil > Wetlands > Peat | place: USA: New York... | reverse complement strand
TCCCATTGGGCCTCCATAATATCTAGTTATATAACTAGATATTATCACATGAAAAAAGGCAGTGTCAACCGACATCCGCCTCTTCTTATCTCCCTATTTGTCTAGTAAGAGCCAAACTAAAGAGGGAGGGCATTCGCCCTCCCTTTTCTCAACTTTTAAGATATCTCTTGCTACTCGTTCATTGCATACTCGCCGTTGAGCACGGACACATACTTTTCCCAGACCTTGTTGTACTGCTCTGGGTTCGCTACGGCCTTGATGAGCATGATCTTGGTGCAGTATTCGCGCTGGGCGTCCTTACTGCTGTGGTTGCCATAGATCTGCAGGGCGAAGTGGGCGAAGTCGCGCACCATGAAGTCAAAAATCTGGTTGATGATGTCCGGGTCCACCTTGTCGAACTTGGCCTGCTCGAGGATGAGCTGGCCGTAGACCACGATGGAGAACATCTCGCCCACGGGCAGGGACCACGAAGGATCCATGTCCTGGGCCTTGTCCGGTCCGGCCTTTTCCAGCATCTCCTTGAATATCCCGATCTGCTTGATGAAGGTGGCCACGTTCGGCAGGCCCTTGTTGGCCTCGAACACGGGCTTGTAGTCGTGGAACTGGACCGAGCCCAGGCCCTTGGTGGGGCCCTGGTTGAACAGGAAGGAGTCGTCCTTCAGCGAGAAGTCGGGGGAGACCGGGGCGTACTCGGCCGGGGTGAAGAAATAGTTCTTCATGAACTTTCTGATGAGCTGCACGTTCACGTGCACCGTGCCCTCGAGCTTGGAGGGGCCGCGCACGTCGGCGGCTGCCATGTGGAAGTAGGTGTCTTTCTCGAAGCCCTTTGCCGCGATGACCTCCCAGAGCAGGTTGATGACGTCTTCGGACTGCAGGGTCACCTTCATCTTGCTCGTGGGGTTGTAGAGCAGGTAGCGTCGGTCACTGGCGCCCGCGCCCCTGAAGTAGTCGGTGGAGCGGCGCTGGTACATCTTCATGGCCACGAGCCGCAGCCAGGCGTCCATGAAGTTCTTGCGCACGTGGGGCATGTCGGTGACCTTCATGCCGTAGAGGATGCGGTTGGAGGCGTGCGTGATGGCCTCGTAGAAGCAGTGCTCGGCAACGCCGATGGATGCCGGGCCGATGTTGAACTTGCCGATGTTCACGGTATTGAGCGCCGAGTCCCACGCATGGGGGCCCCGGGAGAGGATGTCGTCTTCGGTGACGGGGTAGTCGTGGAGCGCGAAGTTGGACACGTACTCCTGGTGGCTGATGACGTTCTTCTTCAGCTCATAGGCCTTGTGGCGGTAGTTGGTGGGGAAGAAGGTGTAGTCGTCGGTGCCGTCCTTGACCTTGCCCAGGGTGGAGACCATCTCGGCCTCGTTGCCGTTGCCGATGTAGTACTTCTCGCCGTTGGCCACGAACGTACCGTCACCCTTGGGGGTGAGCGTGGTCTCGGTGGAGTAGATGTCTGCGCCGTGGGTGCGCTCGGAAAGCCCGAATGCGAAGATGGCGCCTCCCTTGAGCAGCTGCGCGGCCCTCTTCTTGGCCTTCTCGTTGGGGCTCATCCAGATGGGGCCCAGGCCCAATATGGTCACCTGGAAGCAGTACCAGTATCCCAGCCCGTAGAAGGCCAGCAGCTCTGAATACTCGCTGTTGCGCGCCGTATCCCAGCGGACATCCGGATCTCCCTCGGCATACTGTTTGGGGGTGAGCAGCTTGAAGAATATCCGTTCCCGGGCGAGAAAATCGATGAACTCCCGGTACCAGATCTTCTTGTTGTAGTCGTCGAGCAGCCTCTGCTTGCCCATGTTCTCGAAGAAGACAATAGTCTTCTCCATAATGGCCTTTGATCCCTCGTCGGCCATAAGGCTCTTATACTTCTTGGGCTGGATCAGATAATTCATACGTATATCTCTCTCCTTTCCTGATTTTTCTCCTGAGTTTTTAAACGCGGTGCTCCCGAGCAGAACTTTCATCGGAGACAATTGCGTCTTCTTTTCATACACGAACACATGCAAAAAGAAAATCCCTTTCGTGAAATGGGCATTAACCATACTTTTACCGTCGGGTCTTATGGTCCGTCATGCCACTATGACCTTGATGTCTTCGGAAAAAAAAGGTACTCCTGAAAAGACATCCGGTCCGGTTTCCCAAACCGCAGGGGATAGGTATGAAGATATTGATCGTTGATCCTATAGGCGGGATCAGTGGGGACATGCTCTTGGGCGGTCTCGTGCACCTCGGGTGCTCCACCGAATACCTTGAGGAAATCTTCGGCAAGCTGAATATCGAACCGTTTTCCATGCACACGAAAGAGGATTCCATAAACGGCATCTCCTGCATCGGCCTCAGGTTCGACATACCGGAGACTCACGAGGGAAGGACCTATGCCTCCATCCGGGATACTATTCTTCCCGGGCTTCCCGGGGCGGTCCGGAACAAGGCGGAAAAGGTCTTCCATGCGCTGGCTCAGGCCGAGTCCGGGGTCCACGGGTGTGCGGTGGGAGATGTGCATTTCCATGAGATCGGCGCCCTTGACTCCATTCTCGATATCGTTGGCATAGCGGCGGCTCTCGATTATCTTGGCGTGGAAACTCTCTATTCTAGGCCCGTTCCGCTGGGCAGCGGTCTGACGAACTCGCTTCACGGGATGATCCCGATACCTGCACCCGCCACGGTGAAGCTGCTGGAGGGCATCAAGGTGAGGGCTACCGCCATGGAGGCCGAGCTTACAACGCCTACAGGGGCGGCAGTGCTCAAGGCCCTGGCGGAAAGGGGCGAGCCTCCTGAAATGCTCGTCATCAAATCGGTGGGCTATGGGTGCGGCAGCAAGAGGTTCGAGAACTGGCCCAACCTCTGCCGTGTCATGCTCTGTGATGCCGATACCTCCCGGGATTCAGAGAGCATATTCAAGGTTGAAGCGGATATAGATGACATGATGCCGGAAGATGCCGCAGCGGCCCTGGATAGGATCATGGACGCCGGGGCAAAAGACGTCGGCATCAGCCCGAGGATCATGAAGCGGGGCAGGCCCGGCTTTACCGTTTCGGCATTATGTGATGAAGACGATCTTGAAGATGTGCTTTCTGCATTCCTCATGCATACCACCACCATCGGCGTGCGGTATCATCCGGTCCGGCGACTCATCCTGCCAAGGCACCAATATAGGGTGAAAACCAGGTATGGTGAGGTGGGCATCAAAGAGGTGGTCCTGCCTGATGGAACACGCAGAACCAAACCTGAATACACAGACCTCTTTGACATTTCATTAAGGACAGGCATCCCGATAACCGAACTCAGGGATGAGGTGAAAAGGGTGATGCAGGAAAATAAGCAGGAGGCATAACCGTTCCGGGAGGGGTCATGAAGAATCTGCTCGATGCATACAAGAGGGGAGAGCTCAGCGCCGACGAGGTCCAGGAAAGGCTCATGCGCATGCTCTACGAGGAAGGGGAAGACTTCCTCCTCGATCTTCACCGATCTCACCGCATCGGATTTCCCGAAATAATCTTTGCCGAGGGCAAGACCCTCGACCAGGTTGTCTCCATTTCAAGGAGCCTGTTCGAGAAGAACGGACAAGTGTTTGTGTCCATCATCGATGAAGAAAAAGAAACCCTCATAAGGCAGCAGTTCCAACGCGCCGAAGTTACTAAGTCCGGGAGGCTCCTGCTCATCAAGAGGCCTGGCCTTGCAGCCAGGAAAATGCCCGGATGCGCAGGCATCATCACCGCGGGCACGGCGGATGTCCCGTATGCGCAGGAGACCGCACTCATCCTGGAGGAACTGGGCTTCGATCTCATCAGGGCCTTTGATGTGGGGGCATCCGGGATGCACAGGCCGCTTCTCGGCCTTAAAAAGGCAAAGGATGCAGATGTGCTCATCGTCTTTGCCGGCATGGACGGCGTGCTGCCCACACTCATGGCCTCGCTCACGGACCTGCCCATCATCGCGGTGCCCACGCCCATAGGGTATGGATATGGAGGCCTCGGCGAGGCCGCCCTTTCCACTATGCTCCAGTGCTGCGTGCCGGGGGTCATGGTCATGAACATCGGCAACAGCGTGGGTGCCGCCGCTGCAGCAGCGCGAATACTGAAGGCTGTTCAGAAGAAATCGGGTGGAGAAGCTTCGTAGGATCAGTAAAGCAGGCTGGTAAGATGATTAACTCCAGAGCTTTGTGTAGGAGCGGCTTTAGCCGCGACATTGGAACCAAGTCGCGCCTGAAGGCGCTCCTACTTTAGAATGCTTTTATAATCTGAACGCATTCGTGATATTCGCCTTGGTGCCGTGCAGGTGCGCTTCGAGCAGCAGTGCCAGGGACTTAAGCGGATTGATGGGTACGAGCCGCATGGGCGGGATCTTCATGTGTTTCCCGAGCCCGTCGATGGTCTTTGCCAGGTTGTTGCACCCGGGCGAGACCGTGACCTTGCGCTTGCCGAGCCTGGCTTTGAGCTCCTGGTACCACTCGGCCATGGCGCAGTCGCCTGCAATATGCACCGGGCCGGTAATGCCCGACACCTCGGCAGGGTCGATCCCCTTGCCCATGAGGATGGTGAAGCCGCCCTGTCCGCGGAAGTCCTGGCCGAAGACCTCCAGCACGGCCTCGGTATTCCGCTTGCACCCTTCCCGGCAGCACAGGGTCTTTCCCCTGATAATCCGCACGCCCTCGGGAAACTTTTCCAGGAGGTCCCAGGAGAACTGCTGCTTACGGCCATCGAAGAGATCCCTGTTCTCGATGGTAATCCTCTCGAAGAGCGACTCGCCGAAACCGTACTCGGCCGCATACTTCAGGTGCTGCACCTCGTCCAGGTCGAAGCCCAGGAACTTCGCCGCCACCACGTCCACGGCCATGGGGTCGTCCCCGCCTATGAGGACGTTCATCGGCACCACGCTGGCCGATTCCTGATTGAGGGCCGGATAGTGGCCGAAGTTGGTGGCCTCGATCCCGTCTATGAGGGTGAAGTCCGGCCTGATAGTGGCATAGATGTCTGCGAGCTTCTGGTGCAGCTTGAAGTTGTGGTCCGCGATGCGGCTCTTCTGGTGCACAAGCCCGAACTGGTTCTTGATGCCCAGGGTAACCGTGGTCATGGAATGGCTCTTGAGCTTGGGCATGGAAATATAGAGGTTCTCGCCTCTCTTCCGGATGAGGTTCTCGTGTATGAAGTCAGGGATGTTAATGAAAGATTCCAGCTTCTGAAGATACAGGGGCATCTCGGCTGTCTCATCGAGGTATACGGGTATGGCGCCTGTGTCCTCGCACATCCGTTTCATGCCCGTGATCTCGTAGACAAGCCTGGTGAAGTTCCCCTGGGTGCTGTTTTCCATCACGTAGATGTTCCGGGCTCCATGGGCCTTAAAGTACCTGACTGCGGCCGCCGCCACCTCGGGAGATGTATAGACATGCGGCTTGTAGTCGATACCGTTGACCTTGATATAGACGTCTTTGGAACGTTTCAGCAGGCCCGCCGCTCCCCCGAAGGCATCGAATAACCCTGAGACTGCCGCATCCAGACCTTGGGCTGTGTCCTCAAACCTCACGCGTGCCATGGTTGTCCTCCTCGCTCATCATCTAACTGGTTGTGCCCTAATTCCTCGGGTGAGTCAACATCACGAAGCAGCGGTAATAATTGCACCTTGTATTTCTCACATCATCTCGAACATTGCCTCTACCCGTGTGCGGATCTGACGTACATCGCCGTCGGAGTAGTCGGTTTCGATCTTCAGAAATGGGAGTTTATGCGTAGTCTTTACGTGCTCGCCGACCTTGTACGATTCCACATTGTAGCTGTGGCAGGCATGCAGGATTATGTCGATGACCGCATCGGGTTTGAAGCGATCGATGAGCCTGTCGAGCTGATCGAGACGCCTGGTGTTCGGCGACATGCAGGAACAGGGGAGCTTCAGGTATCTCTCGGCCAGTGCCGCGATGGGGTCTATCGTGTCTTCATCAATGGTATCCAGGAATGCCTTCATGCCGGTACAATTATCAATGGCCACGATTACGCCCCCGGCCTCTTCAATGACCTTGAATGCCTTGGTGGCATCTCCACCCACGGGGCACCCGGTGATGAGGACACGTGGAGCTCCTTCTTTCCCTATGCCCTTTCCATTCTTCTTGCGATGCTCCAGGGCCTCGATACAACTTGTAAGGAGAGGCTTGATATCCGTGAAGCTTGCCGGCTGTGCAAGGAACGTCAGGTCATACATCTCCTGCCAGGAGAGGAGCGATGGGGTGCAGGCTGCATAGTCAAAGATCCTATCCATCATGGAGTTCTTGCGGTTCGTGTCCTTGATGGCGGCTTCGATGTCCCTGTCATGAATCGTTTTATTGAAGGTATTCTCCAGGAAGCCTTTGAGCTTGCCGATCACGCCCGCCCAGTTCTGCCGTGCCTCAGCCTCGTCCGGCATCTGCGGGAGATCCATGACAAACATGGGTTTCTTACCCGCAATGAGCTCGAACATCTTCTTCTTCCCGTCGCAGGTCGTCTCGGCCACCACGGCATCAGACAAGCCGAAGAAAGGGCATGTATCTGTTATGATATACCCGTAACTCGACTTGATGAGCGGACACAGGTTACCGGGCAGTATTGCCTCGGCGGCCTCGATGGTGCTGTTTGAGAAGGCGCAGAGAACCGCGGGCACGGCATCCATGGCGCGGATAAGCTCAAAGGGTGCATAACCGCAGTAGGCCCCCACAACATTCTTGCCCTGCTCCCTCTTGGATTGAACATACGCAAGCGCCCGCTTGCTCGGTGCACCCACGTACTGATCGTTCATGAGCGGTTCTAATTGCTCCATGCCCTTATCCGACATTCCGTCACCCCCTTGTCGAAGTCCTACGGCATCATATGCAACGGGGTGTGAGAGATCAAATAGGGAAAAGTTATTAAACGTGCAGGGCCATTCCTTAATCGTATGGCTGCCGTATGTCAACTAAGGTGTGTCAGGGCAGCCTAGAACTCCGTCAGCCCGGGTCCTGTCACCCCCTTGAGGTATTCCTGCACAATCCCTACGGCCCGTTCGAAATCGGAGCGGGAGGGTGTGAGCAGAGAGAGCCTGATGTAGTGAGACCACCGCGCTCCATAGATGTCTCCGGGGGTGATCCTTACGCCGAGGTCGAGCAGTTTTTCCCGGCTGATGCGGCTTGGCACCTTTGTTCTCATCCACAGGCAGGGCCCGCCGGTGGTCCATGCCGTGGTCCGTGAAAGATAAGCCTGGCGGGTTTGCAGCTCTGTCTTGAGCCGCTTGACATGTTCTTTTAAGTCCGAAGAGGCGAGCATGGCGGAGAGGCAGCGCTGGAGGATGCCTGAAAGTGAGAGGTCGTTGATCTCCTTGAGATGGATGATGCTGCCGTACATGGCCTCCGGTACAACCGCAAATCCGATGCGCAGCCCGGGGCCCAGGATATTCGAAAGACTCTTGATGTATATGACCTTCTCGTGGGTATCCCGGGCCTTCAAAGGGGTGATGCCGACAACCTCGGAGAGCGGGTCATCCTCGATGATGAAGAAGTCTTTCTTGCGGGCGATTTCCAAAAGCCCGTCTCTTAAGTCCGCAGGGATGGACCTGCCTGTGGGGATGTGCCCTTGGGGCATGGTGTAGAGCATACGGATGCCTGATTTTTGCAGTTCTTTGAGATCTTCTGTGCTCGAGATATAGGGTATGGGTTTGACAACGGCACCAAGCGATTCGAAGATCCTCACCGCACCCATATAGCCCGGGGCCTCCACCGCAACCACATCACCTCTTTTCAACAGGGCAAGCCCGACCAGGAAGAGGGCTTGCTGTGATCCTGCTGTAATAATCGGGGTATGATCGATGCCCAGCAGGCCCAGCCAATTCCCGGCCTGAAGCCTTAAGGGCTCATAGCCCTGCGGAGGGTCGTACGTATAGAGTCCCTCAAGGGTAATGTTCAGATGAGGCCCCACCCACAACAGAAGCTCTTCGGGCGGCCGGATGGCCGACATGTCGACTATGCCCCCGGCCGATCCGTAGGCCACAAAGGTGCCTGACCCCTGGCGGCTGACCACCAGGCCTTTTGTGGTGAGATACTGATACACGTTTCTGGCCGTCACCAGGCTGATATTTTCTTGCCCGGCCAATTCCCTTACCCCCGGCAGACGATCTCCCGGCCTCATTTTCTTCAGGATATCTCCGGCAAGTCTCTCGGCCACATCTTTGTACCTCACCATAATCCTCCTTGACTTTGCTGACAATTAATATAACACTAATGGTTTATAGAGTAAATTGTTATATAACAATAAGGAGAAAGAGACCATGGCCGGAATATCAGAACGGAATCTTGTGAACATCGGGCTTGCCCAGATGCTCAAGGGCGGCGTGATCATGGACGTAACCACTGCGGATCAGGCCAGGATTGCAGAGGATGCCGGGGCCGTTGCCGTCATGGCCCTGGAAAGGGTGCCTGCGGATATCCGCTCGCAAGGCGGGGTTGCGCGCATGAGCGACCCGCTGATCATTAAAGGCATCAAAGAGGCCGTGAGCATCCCGGTCATGGCAAAGGTGAGGATCGGCCACATTGTTGAGGCCCAGGTGCTGGAGGCGCTCGAGATTGACTACATAGACGAGAGCGAGGTATTGACCCCTGCCGATGAGGAGCACCACATCAATAAACGGTCTTTCAGGATCCCTTTCGTGTGCGGCTGCCGGGACCTCGGCGAGGCGGCACGCAGGATCGGTGAGGGTGCGAGCATGATCAGAACCAAGGGAGAGGCAGGGACGGGAAATGTCGTGGAAGCAGTCCGCCACATGCGGACCCTCATGAAGCAGATACGCGACCTGTGCTCCATGAGTGAGGACGAGGTCTTCAGCTTTGCAAAAGGCCTTGGGGCACCCCTTGAGGTCATCATAGAGATCAGGACACTCAAGGCATTGCCGGTGGTGAACTTTGCGGCCGGCGGCATCGCCACCCCGGCCGATGCGGCACTCATGATGCAGCTCGGGGCTGACGGCGTGTTTGTGGGCTCGGGCATCTTCAAATCTTCCGATCCTAGAAAAAGAGCCATGGCAATCGTCGAAGCCGTAGCCCACTACGAAGATCCCGCATGGATCGCACGGGTTTCCGAAGGCCTCGGAGATGCAATGCCCGGCCTTGATGTCCGGACCATGCCGGATGAAGAGCGGCTTGCCAAGCGAGGCTGGTAATGATGATCGGAATCCTGGCGCTTCAAGGCGATGTCCGCGAACACCGATTAAACCTCGAACGGCATGGTGTGCACAGCCGGTTCATCAGGAGGCCTGTTGATCTTGATGGCATTGACGGCCTCATCCTTCCGGGTGGAGAAAGCACGGCCATGAGGAGGCTCATCGCATCTTCAGGACTCAAAGAGCCTGTTCAAAAGCTGATCCGCCAGGGCCTGCCGGTCTGGGGCACCTGCGCAGGTGTCGTCCTCCTTGCCGAGGGAGGTACGTGGCAGAGTGTTGATATACAAGTGGAGCGGAATGCCTATGGCTCCCAGGTCTATAGCCGTGTAGCAAAGGGTTCCTCGATCATAACGGATCGAGAGTTCTCCATGGTGTTCATCCGGGCGCCCAAGATATGCTCTGTTCCTGATAATGTTATCATCCTCGCAGAGCTCGATGGAGACATCGTTGCCGTACGGCAGCGCAATATCCTGCTCACCACGTTCCACCCTGAGCTTACGGAGGACAGCCCTCTGACCGGATATTTCATCGAGATGGTGAGTGATGGAGACACTCGAAAATCTTCACTTAAAGAAGTGAGATGGCCTTAGGTGAGGGGATCTCTCTAGAAGCTCAGCCTGCAAGAGAAAGCGTTTCGATGATCGATTCAATCTCTCCTGCAAACTTTGCAGACCTCTGCCGTGTGACCAGGGGATGGTGCACATATGAGGTGCTCTGCTCTATCACCGGGTGCCTCGATATCGACCCGATATGGTTTATGTCAATGGATAGGCGCTGGCGGGCGACGGACTTCAGGGTTCCTGCCACCCTGAGTGCTGCCCGATCATCAAAACACTGATTGATTACCAGGCAGGGGGAGAAGTTCAAGACCTCCTCGGCGATGAGGGGCAGGCTCAAGGGATGTTCGTCCGCCACCCTCTCAAGCAGGTCCTGGATGATTCTCGGCCGGTTTTCCTCGGGTGCACGCGTACCTTCGAATACGATGTCCTTTAATGTGGTATTCCTCTTTGCGGAAAAGGACGAATCGGCGCTGAACAGCCGGTTGAGTTTCCTCTGCAGCGCCGTCTTGATGAAGGCGTATGCCTCCAGGTAAGCAGGCTGGTCGAGTGTGGTCAGGACGATCGGGAGGTCGGCTGCGAGGAAGAAGTCCAGGGTATTGAAATCCGTACCGCCTCCGAGGTCGAGGATTACATAATCCGCGTTCATTTTCCTGATGCCCTCGATCAGACGGATCTTTTTCTGGAAAGGGATGTTGGCAGCCCCGAGCTCGCCGTTGTTCCCGGCAATCAACAAGGGGCCTTGCCCCTGCTTTATGGCCACGTCGTTTACGTGCGCAACCTTACGGTTGAGATAATCATTGAGGGTGGTCTTGGGGATGACCCTATGGCCGAGGTATATATGCAGGTCGGACCCGCCGAGGTCCAGATCCACCATGACTGTCCTGAACCCGTGGGCTGCAAGCATCATGCCGAGGTTCGCGGCAAATATGCTCTTGCCGATGCCGCCCTTTGCACCGCCCACTGCGATGATACGGACCCGGTCTTTGTATTCCTGCATTGAGCTCGTCTTGTTTTCCCCAAAGAATGTGCAGAGATATTCATATGAACGGTTTACACCCTCCAAGTGGCGGGCAAAAAACTCGATCTCCTCAGGCTGCCTGTCCTGGTGGCGGTCCGGATGATAGGTGAGAACGTTTGTCCGATAAGCCCGCCTCACATCCTCAAAGGTCAGCCGCTCCAGGAATGGGTATGAGAGTCTCCTCCTGTTGTTATCCGATACCACGACCGAGTGCAGGGCCTTATCGCTCAGAAACACGTGGCAGCATGCACGCTGTATCTTCCTGATTTCATCCGTGGAATATCTCTCCGGCTGAAGCATTTCTCTCTATCCGATCGTAGTTTTGAAGATGTGGTACCCCGTTGGTCTTATCGGATTTTCATGTGAGGAGATTTAATCAAGGTATTTGTTGCGAGATGGTTCATCCATTTGAATTTTCCATAGACTGTCTTACATGAACACAATCATGCCTGTTGACATAGTAGCTTTGCTATCTCAATAAATAGTATATGAATTCTTTGGTTGCGAGATGCACCTTTTGCGGGAAACGCCATGTCATACATATTGAGGACCTGGATGTCTGGTTCGCTCAATGCGATTGCGGGGCCAACGGGTTCGTTCAGGATGAGGCGGAGCTGGTAGAGAGCGGACACAAGGGTATCGGCTTCACCGTGCATGAAGTCCCTAACGTGCTCGGAACATTCGTACATCTCGCAGACCCTATTCCGATCTTTGTGAACGAAAGGGGCTGCTGGGTATATGTTTGCTGGTATAAAAAAGATGAGAGACATTATATGTAATTAGTTTCATGGAGAGGTTTTATGGCAAGAAAAATTCTTAAGACCAAGCTGTGCGACATGCTCGGGATCGAGTATCCTATCGTGTGCGCGGGCATGGGTCCGGTTCTCATCGGGGAGCAGGCAGGCTCACCTGTGGAGCTCGTGGTTGCGGTTTCTGAAGCAGGCGGGCTCGGTGTGCTGGGCGGAAGCGGCTTCACCGTAGATGAAATGCGTCAGGCCATCCGCGACATCAGGGCACGTACCAACAGACCCTTTGGGGTTGACCTTCTGCTGCCAAAGAACGTCGTCGAAGGCAAGGGTATCGATTATGGCGAGATCAAGGAGATACCGCTGAGCGCAGCCCTGAAAACCCTGCCCAAACCTCATCAGGATTGGATCAACAAGGTAAGGCAGGAGCTTGGGCTGCCCGGTGAGGATATCATGGTGAGACTCAACACCACTACCATGAGACCCTTTGAAGCCGTGAAGGTGTGTATCGAGGAGAAGGTACCGCTTTTCTGTGCAGGGCTGGGTAACCCGGGTTTCATGGTGGAGGAGGCGCATGCCAATGGCATCAAGGTGCTCGCAATCACGGGCAACGTGAAGAACGGCAGGCGAATGGCGGACTCCGGCGTTGACCTGCTCGTGGCCCAGGGGTTCGAAGGAGGCGGCCACACCGGCAGGGTCGGCACCATGGCCCTGCTTCCGGGAGTGCTGGATGCTGCAGGTGATGTCCCGGTGCTCGCTGCAGGCGGCATCGGCGACGGCCGGGGGCTTGCCGCCGCCCTTGCCATGGGATGTGTGGGTGTCTGGGTAGGGACCCGGTTCCTGGCAACGCATGAAGCAGGAGCCCTTACTGTGAACAAGCACCGCATCCTGTCCTCGATTGAGGAGGACACCAGGGTAAGCACTGCTATCACGGGCAAGACCTCTCGTACGAGCTACAGCAAATTCCATGATTTGTGGAATTCATCGGGCCTCGATCCGCTTCCATTTCCCATGCAGGTGCTGGTTTCTTCCGCCCTGTTCGCGGACTTCATCAAGGTTCAAATGGACGACTATATGGGGGGCTTTGCAGGCCAGGTGTCGGGCATCATCCATGATATCAAGCCTGCCCGACAGGTTGTGGAGGAGATGGTCGAGCAAACAGTGGACATACTTACCAGTAAGCTGCCCGCAAATGTCAGAATACGGTATTAAGTAATTGCCCGAGGATCATGACTTCACGCCGGGCTTCGGCTCAGGTGGTGTCTGCTGGTTTGCCCCGACCGGCTGCAGTTGGAAATGGCGAGGCATTCTTGAGAGGGGTTGGCTGTTTAGGTTCCTTGATCTTTGTTCCCATGCCTGCCTCATGGGTCTCTGGTTTCGGCTTCGGAAGATTCTGCATGGCCACATAGGCATCGGTGTAGTGGTTCCCCGGGCTCCACAGCAGCCATCCATTACCTCCGGCATCATTGGCGGCCTTGATCTGGGTCTGTATGTATTTCGGGCCGAAGCCTCTTGTCACCCTGAGAGGAAATGACTGGAGCCACGGTCTGATGACCACCTCTTCTCCAACAAGCTCCCTCATCCTTTTTATACCGCTGAATACAAACCGATAGGGATCATCGGCAGGGTTCTTCACCCCTGCGAACCCGGCGCTGAAATGTGAGGGGTAGAGCATGGGCGAGATGACATCCACATAGGGCTTTATCTTGGTCACGTCCTGACCTACCACGAGCACATCCTCATCCCTCTGCCAGATCACGATCCCGAACATGTCCATGGATAAAAGTATGCCTCTGGGTGCAGTGATTTCGTGCACCTTCTTGAGCAATCCGGCAATGACATCGGTCCGCTGGATGCCTTCCTTGCCCGTTGTGGTCTTGCCGTCCGCAAAATACCGGACATAATCGAGCTGGATCTCATCCAGACCGCTATCTGCGAGTTCTCTCACCACGGTAAGGATATATTCCTGCACCTCCGGGTTTTCGGGATTCAGCCATTGCTTTTCTCTATTGATGCACCATTCCGGTTTGACCCGCGACATGATCGGGTCCCTGAAGACAACTACCCGGGCCGCCACATGGATACCCATTCGATGCAGGTATTCGATCATCTTCGGGAGCTCTTCTATATTCGGGGTATACTTCTCATTAGGGCAGTATTTCGCCCGTATGGCGCTGGGAAACGTTATGGCTCCCGAATCATCTTTGGCGTCAAATACGAGGGTGTTCCCATTAAATTTTCTGAGCCTGGTGGCAGAATCGAGGATAAACCGTGTACCTGCCGAGGACGGATTCATATAAAGACCCCTGGCCGTAAAATCCTTCGGCTTCGTTATGGTCTTAGGCTTGAGGGGCTCTTTATAGACAACCGGTATGCTCAAGGATTGCCCGAGTGAGAGGGCGCCGTTGATCTTATTGATATCCTTGATGTTGGTTATAAGCTCCCTCTTCGTATAGGCAGCGGTATACGGCATGTACCTGGCTGCAATCTTAGAGAGAGTATCTCCGCTTTGGACCGTGTAGGTGGGTTGGACAGGTCCGTTCGCACCCATGAGAAAGATTGAACAAAAGACGATGGCAATGAGCTTAATCTTCATGCCGCACATATTAGTATATTTCGGAGCCGTTACTCAATTACATAACCGGATATTTTATTTTTTAAGCGTTCAAGGCTGTCGGTAAAATGGTCTTTAAGGAAAAGGCTTGAGGGCATGCTTTCCAAAGGGCAATAAGATCAAAGCCCTTAACTCCGAATTGAAGGACTTGGGCCTTCCTAAACCCTGACGATCTCGATAATCTCGTATTCACGCCTGCCGTTGGGGGTGTCGACGATTATCTCATCAGAGGTCCTCTTGCCGATGAGGGCCTTGGCCATGGGTGACTCCACCGAGATCTTGCCCTTGTTGATGTCGGACTCGTCCACGCCCACGATCTGGTAACTGATCTCCTCATCGGTATCAACATTACACAGGATGAACTTGGACCCGAAGACAATACGGTCTGCGGGAAGCTTGGTGGTGTCGATAATCTCCGCGTTGCCGAGCTTATTCTCCAGGTCCTGCATGCGGGCCTCAATGAAGGCCTGCCGCTCCTTGGCATAGATGTATTCGGCATTCTCCGAGAGGTCTCCGTGTCCCCTGGCCTCTTCGATGGCGGCAATAATCTTCGGCCGTTCGTGCTTCTTTAACCTCTCAAGCTCCTCCCTGAGTGCGGCATAACCTTCTTTCGTAATGGGGCTTCGCTTCATGGCGGTTCCTTCTCTAAAATGAAAAAAGATACCGGTAGTGAACCTACCAGTATCATTGAGGCTTCATTATGCCCAAAGGGGTTACGATGTCAAGTGGGCAATAGACAATGTGCCGGCGGGAAAAAGTAATAATATGAAAGGGTGTACCCTTAAATTTTTTTATGTTATGGACTTCCCCATTGACTTGATCCAGGGCTTCCCAGTATAGAGAGTCTCTATTTTACATAGTACATAAGTGGAGGAAATAGTATGACGGCAAAACAGAAGCTCACCCTTGAAGTCAGCGAGCGCTCGCTCAGAAAGAAGAAGGTCGACAAGCTTCGCAGACAGGGCGTCATACCCGGCATCATTCACGGGAAAGATTTCGAGCCGGTTCATGTCCAGGTTGATGAGCGGACATTCGAGCAGCTCTATAGAAAGTCCCATGGGACAACCCTGGTGAACCTGAAGCTCGACGGCAAGACTATTCAGGTGCTCATCCATATGGTTCATAGGGATAAACTCAAGGGTGGGGCCATCCATGTCGAATTCCTGAAGATAGACCCCAAGCGGCAAGTCACGGTGGATGTCCCGCTGGTATTTGTCGGTGTCTCGCCGGGGGAGAAGGAAGGCAAGGGCAAGGTTGCACACGAAGAAACATCCATCCACCTCAAGTGCTCACCCGCCGATATCCCTTCCGAGATCGAGGTGGACATCTCCGGCATCCTGGACAAGCATGACATCATCCATGCATCAGACCTGAAGCTTCCCGAAGGCGTGCATCTTGCCCACGGTGTGAGCGAGAAAAAGGTCATTGCAATGCTCGCCACCACCCGTATTGCAGAGGCCGCCCCGGTAACAGAAGAAGAGGCGGCTGAGGGTGCCGAAGAGGAGAAACCGGCCGAAGGCTGATTTAGCCCTTGACCATGGCAAAGGGTTTGACCCGGGCTACCGCTTTGGCGATGCCGGCGCCGGTCATCGTGTCAACTACATCCGAGACATCCTTGTAGGCTTCAGGGATCTCTTCGGCAAGGGTTGCGCGGGAAGCAGCCATGGCGTGAATGTCCTTCCTACGCAGCTCTTCAAGGATCTGTCTTCCCTTTGATCGCTTCTTCGCCTCATGCCGGGAAAGGAGTCTCCCCGCGCCGTGGCATGCGCTGTAAAAGGTCTCGGATGCGCCCTGAGCACCCACCATGATGAATGACGCTCTGCCCATATCGCCGGGCACCAGTACAGGCTGACCGCATTTTCTGAACCTCTGGGGCAGCCTCTTGTCACCAGGCGGCAACGCGCGGGTGGCACCTTTGCGGTGGATGCATACCGCTACTTCCGAGCCTTCCCACATGACTCGCTCCATCTTGGCAATGTTATGGCAGCAGTCATACAACATCCGCATGCCAAGCCTTTCAAAGGAGCCGCCGAAGACATGCTCAAAGGTCTCCCGAATGAGAAAAACGATGAGTTCCCGGTTGGCAAAGGCGAAGTTTGCGGCAGACGCCATTGCCGTGAAATACTCCATCCCTTCTTTGCTTGTAACAGGGGCGCATGCGAGCTGCCTGTCGGGCAGGCTGATGCGGTGACGCGAGGCCGCAGCCAACATCTCATGCACGTAATCGTCACACACCTGGTGACCGAGACCGCGGGAGCCGGTGTGCACCTGAATCACAACCTGGCCTTCGAAAATCCCGAAATGATCGGCCGTCTTATTCTCCAGGACCCTCTCGACCACATCGAGCTCAAGAAAGTGGTTACCCGAGCCCAAGGTTCCGAGCTGGGGCTGGCCGCGCTCAATGGCCTTTTTTGAGACCGCATCCGGGTCGGCCCCTTCGATGCAACCTCCATCTTCATGGGCATCGAGATCGTCATGAGGTGCATAGCCCTTCTTTACGGCCCAGCGTGCACCATTTTCAAGCACACTGCTGAATTCCTTGTTTCCGACGGCAAGATCCTTGTTGCTCGACCCTACCCCCGACGGCACGTTGTTAAACAGCGATGAGAGGAGCTTGTCCAGAGATGGCTTCACCTCGTCGAGTCTAAGCCCGGTCAGCAAGCAGCAGACTCCGCAGTTTATGTCATAGCCCACGCCGCCCGGAGAGATGATGCCGTCTTTCTTTGAGAATGCAGCCACGCCCCCGATGGGGAATCCATAGCCCCAGTGGATATCCGGCATGGCAAGCGAAGGCCCGATAATACCGGGCAGCGTGGCTACATTGGCTACCTGCTGAAGCACATTGTCGTGTTCAAGGGTCCGCTCGATGGCATGGTTGGCATAGATGAGGCCGGTGGTCCGCATGGGAGGGGCCTTTTCAATCTCGATGCGAAAGGGATCAATGCGTCTTAATTTAAGGGCGATCATGGCTTAATCTCCCTTTACATATCGAGAATAATGGTTGTCACAAAGACGTTGTCAATATGTGCGATATCGAGGTTGTGGTAGGTGACGGCCTTGATTTCACTTGTCAGCGGCTTACCGGTATACGCACCTCGAACGACACCTCGTGCCTGGGTATCAGTCAGCCTCAGGATGGCTGAAGCCTTGAGCCGTAAGCCCTTTACCTCGATGAGATAGAGGATTTCCTGGAGCCACCTCACAAGCAGGTCCACCTGGTCGATACCCTGCGTCTCGATTATGATCTCTGCATCCCCTTCATCGCTTCGACCGCCGAGGATATCCGCAAGGGCATGAGCAGCCTCTTCGAACAGGCCTTCAATACTATGGGCGTTCACTCTCATCCCGATATCGGCAGTATGGTCTATGAGGGTGTACGGCATATCCGCTCTTACAAAGCGTGGATCAGGCCTTGCTTCTTAAGTTTCTGCTTCAATGCCACAAGCGCCCGGCTCCTGTGACTGTGCGTATTTTTTTCGTCGTTTGTCAGCTGGGCAAAGCTCTTTCCGGTTCCGGGGTCAAGGAAGATCGGATCATAGCCGAACCCGCCCTCACCAATGGGCTCATGCAAGATGACGCCCTCGCACCGGCCTGTTGCCGTAATCACCCTGTCCTTGGATATGGCAAGGGCCACTACGCACGTGAAGTGGGCCTTCCTGTCCCGTATGCCTTCCATGAGTTTGAGCAAAAGCTCATAATTCTCCTTGTCAGAGGCCCATGGCCCTGCAAACCGTGCAGTATGAACCCCCGGCCTTCCATCGAGTGCGTCCACGCACAGACCGGAATCATCAGCCAAGCTTGGATATCCGCTGGCACCCTGCCAGGCAAGGGCCTTGAATATTGCATTCTCCTCAAAGGTATTGCCGTTTTCCTCTATGTTAAGCTCAAGGCCTGCCTCTTGCGGGGTAATGATGGTAATGCCGGTATGAAAGAGTATCTGGGAGATTTCGCTGATCTTGCCCCGGTTTGAGGTGGCGACAAGCACCTTCATGGGATACCGAGGACTTGTGCCTGTCGTGTCATAAGCTCACCTATCCCTTTTTGGGCGAGATGGATGAGCATCATCATCTGCTGCAGCGTGAAGGGGGCCTTCTCGGCCGTGCCTTGTACCTCTATGATCTTGCCGGTCCGGGTCATGACTACGTTCATATCGACTGCAGCGCTCGAATCCTCTTCATAACTTAAGTCAAGGAGGATCTCATCGTCGATGATGCCGACCGATACGGCGGCTACCTGTTCCAGCAACGGGTTTTTTACAATGAGCTGATGATCGAGCATGAAATTGACGGCTTCATGGAGCGCAACGTATGAGCCGGTTATGGCTGCGGTGCGCGTCCCTCCGTCGGCCTGAAGCACATCACAGTCAATCCAGACCGTCCGTTCACCCAGATCTGCGAGTGAGGCCGTAGCCCTGAGTGAACGCCCGATGAGCCTTTGGATCTCATGGGTCCTGCCCTTGGTCCTTCCACGGGTGGATTCCCGTGCGGTCCGCACATTGGTGGATGCAGGCAGCATCCCGTATTCCGCCGTAATCCAGCCGGTCCCGCTATTCTTCAGATGCGGCGGTACCTTGTTCTCAACGCTGGCAGCGCAAATCACCTTGGTATCGCCGATCTCGATGAGGCATGAGCCCATTGCATGCTTGCAGTAGCCCCTTATTATCTTTGCTTGCCTTATCTCATCGGGTGCCCGGTTGTCACTGCGGCGCAAAACCTTCGGCCGTGTTAAGCCTTTATCTTTCAACAGTTCCTCTATGGATGCCATGCAAGACCTTCATGCCCTTTCTATCGGCAATTCTACGGGCAGTGATCCGAGAAGTCAACTCCAACAAATGTCCTATCTCAAGTCTTGACACTTTCGCGGTGCATCATGTAATCCCTCATAATGGCTGGGAGGCCAAACCCTGTGATATCACTGAAATCCGCCGCTTTGCTTCTCGTCACGCTGGCGGCAAGCCTTGCCCTGCTTATGCCGTTGGCCTTTTTCACCCCGCCCAGAGACAGCGAGGTCTGGCTCTTTCAGACCATTACCGAGATGCAGGGGCAGCAGCGCTTTGTTCCGGTGCTCAATAACACACCTCTTATAGGCCACAATCCCCTGATCTTAAGCGGGTTGTCACTGCTTCCCATCAGGGATATTTCCTGCCCAAGGCTGGTTTGCAGTGTGCTAGGCTGTATTTTCATCGTGTTTGTTTTTCTCTACTCACTCGCGCTCTTCGACCTTTCGAGTGCCTTTGTATCATCTCTTGTGGCAATGACGAGCCTGGGATTTCTTGCCCTGTTCGGGACATTGAACCTTATGACATTGCCCGTCACCCTTGCAGCGACGGCCTTTGGTTTTTTCGCGGTGGTATATCTTAAGCGGCTTCATACTCTTTGGTATCTCCCGTCATATGTGCTTGCTGCGATGGCCGTTGTTACGGGGGGCTACTTCATGCTCATGTTCTTTCTCCTTGGAGCACTGCTGCTTATCCTGCTCGACCTTGCCCCCTCGGAACTTTTTTCCATACATCTCATTGCGGGCGCGATGATTATAGCCTGTGCGATGATAGCCTTTTTCGCATCATACAGGATTGCACTGGGCCAAGGATTTACGAATCGGGCATTTTCACAAGGCGGTCATCTCGGCTTATTTAAAAGCTTGTATGCAGTCATCACCTATGCATCTCCTTGGATATTCCTGGTTATCCCTGCATGGCTCTCTGGGGGAGGTCCCTCGGACAAAGAGGCCTGGCGGAAACTGCTGCCCCTGCGCATCGCCGTTATAGTGGGATTTTTCATGCTCTGGTTTTCGTCTTCCAGCCTGCCCCAGTACGCCACGGTCCTTGTGGTTTTTACTGCACCGCTTATCGGGTGCTGGATATCACGAAGTATTTTCCATGGTGAAAACAAAGGTTCTCTGGGCTTCTGGATGATGGTCCTTTCCGGACTGAGCGCATTTCTTTGCGCGTTTGTGCTCCTGCTGCTCCCCTGGCGATTTGGGTTTGCAATACAAACAAAGCAACTCATTGCTGTTGCAGGATTTCTCGCGGCAACATTGCTCTTCATCTTCTTTACTTTTAAGCGCAGGATGTCCGCCCAGTTTATCCTCATTGTGTCCGCAGTCGCCTTTATTGTTTGGTATATGGCGTTTCTAAGCCCCGAGGACCAGTGGGATCGTAAGATATCCTATATGGAGGGCATTTCCAGGAACAGACCCTTGGTTGTGTATGAAGATGACCTTATCATGCGAGGATACATGAGCGCAGTGGATGCCGATGCAATGATTGTAGACAGAAATATCGTGCCCTTGAATGACTCGGCCTTTCTGGCAGTGAGCACATCGGATCTTGCCGGGCTGCTCGATGGCCTGAAGGGGCGTATGCACTCTATGGTTTTGGATTCTTACCGGGCGGAAAACACGTATGCACTGGTGATGATCTCGCCCAAACGGAAAGTTGAATAGATTACCCCTTAGGCCGCTTCAATCGATCTTCGAGCGCCTTCAGAAGCATGCTTAATTTATTCTTTGCATCACCTTCATCAAGCATGGGGTACAGTGCGCTGTACAGCTCATATGCCTTGTTCATGTCCAGCATGCTCGTGTAGGTTCCGGCCAGGTCGCTCAGGAGGAACTTGTCCTGGCGCATTCCCGGCTCTGCAAGGGCAAGGTAGTGATAAGCCTCATCCTTCCTGCCCATCTTCCAGGCGGAAAATCCGAGCTGGTAGTATGCATTCATCATGTAGTGGGGAGAGCCTGTGACGTTATCATGAAAGAGCCTGGTGTACTGCTCATAGGTGTCTTTATAATCTCTATTCCCGAAATAAGCATATGCAAGGCCCATCCGGGCCTCCACCAGATCTGGCTTGAGCTTGAGGGCCTGTTTATAGTTGTTTACGGCATTATCATACTGCTTCATCATCATCTGGGCCAGGGCCAGATTGCTTATGGCAAGATAGTCATAGGGCAAGGCCTTGATAGCCCTTAAACAGAGTTCCTGGACCTCGGGAAAGCGGCCCTGGTGAATATAGATTGCTGCAAGATTAACGTTTGCAGGGCTTGAATTCGGATACTTGGCAAGGGTGTCTTCCCACAAGGTCTGACTGTTTCTCCAGATGCCGCCCTGCCTGAAAGTCATGTAGGCATAGAAGAGTGTCACGAAGCAGAACAAACCGATGGCAAGGGCCATGGGAAAACGTCTGGAAAGGATGCTGTGCTCGAGCTTCAGGTGCCAGAGCTTGGTGAGAAGGTATCCGAGCAGCATGCACCAGCTCAGAGAAGGCAGCAGGGCATAGCGGTCAGTCATGATTTGGGATATGGGGAAGATGTGGGATACGGGCAGGAGAAGGATATAGTACCATGCAACAAAAAAGCAGTAGAGATACCATTTTCTTATAAGGGCCACGAAAGCACTGATGATAATCAGTATATTGAGGCCTAAGAATACCCATGGCTGCCAGGTGTGCGGGTTGGAAAACAGATGGATGGGATAGTCCGCCGAATAATTGACGGTAAAGCCGATGAGTGTAATATAGCTGATGAGGATCTGGGATACGGCCAGCAGATTCGTGGCAAATCTCCCGCCGTGATAGGGCTTGATGCCTCCGGTGTCTTGCATCATGGTGACGAGCCGGACGATCATGGGTATCGCGATAACAATTACAATTAAATAAAATACAAGTCTAATTTTTAAATTATTTGGAAGTTCTCCCCAGAATGACCAGAAGCTTTGGGGATGGTCAGTTTCGTCTTTTCTAAACATTATAGAAATATGTTTAATGATCCTAGATAATAAGGATTTTTCACCTAACCTGGCCTGCAGGGCTATGTCAAGTACAAACATGACTCCGGGGATGATGAGGGCCGTGGGCTTTGACATGATGGCCAGTAAGAGTGCTGTAGCGCTTAAAAGGTAATACTTCCAGGAATCAAGCCGGGCCTTGATGAAGGCCCACAGTGAGATGAAGGTGAAGAGGCCCAGCAGGGGTTCCTTTCTCGCATAAAGCCACGCCACGCTTTCCACATGCACAGGATGCACGGCAAAGAGTACGGATGTGA
>Ga0326728_10010202_pt1 | contig 22120 bp, 28 predicted proteins | sample MB3enrmetagenome_FD_207602 | JGI IMG/M metagenome (GOLD analysis project Ga0326728, IMG submission 207602) | Lab enriched peat soil microbial communities from McLean, Ithaca, NY, United States - MB31MN | ecosystem: Environmental > Terrestrial > Soil > Wetlands > Peat | place: USA: New York... | reverse complement strand
TCGTTCTGCTTTCATAACCGTTTTCTTGAAGCCTGAAAGATCTTCTAATGCGATCCCAAGATCAAGTGCCTTCGCTAACGCTACGATCTGTTTACTGATTACATGATTGGTGTTTCTCTTGAAACTTGCTTCCTTTCCTGATATGGTTTTTAGATGACGCTTTGCACTCTTGCTACCGCAAGACTGCAAGCTCGCTTTGAGCGTTGTGTATCTTTCTCTTGTTGCATCGACTTGACTACCTGAAAATATCTCTCCGTTAGATGTAGCTGCAAGGTTAGTTATGCCGAGATCAACTCCTAGGAAATCTTGGGCTTCATGGAGAAGTGCCTGCGGCACTTCGACAACAGCTTGAAGGTAGAACTGCTTATCCCTATATACTAGCTTCGCACTGTTCTTGATCGTTCTCTCTTCAAGCTTCGCATACTTACCGAAGATTACGGGGATGTTTAGCCTTCCATCTACCGAGAGAATGCTTATCTGATCAAGTCTTCGCCAGTTCAAGATCCTGGCATCAAACTCTACTGAACTATGCTTGTCGAACTTATGTTCGACAAGCTTGTCAATCTTGTAGCTCTCGCACACTCTGGATATAACCCTTATGGCATATTGAGCAGGAAGACTGAACTTCTCTCTCAACTCGTAGTAGATCTCCTTCTGCAACTTGAACTTGGAGAATACTTTCTTGCTGAATGCTACTTCACTAACCCAATTAGAAGCCGAGTTGAACTGATACATCGAGCGCAGAAGCTTGCGCTTCTGCTGCTCGTCAGTTAGTAGTTTGATTGAGGTAGTTAGCAGCATGATCAGTTATATACCATGCTATTGACAGCTTTTCGCAATGAAGCGAAAATAAGTAGGAGAATGTAGGATGATTTTTTATGAGACGCCAGTTCCTCCCCGAGCTAAAGCTTCGGGGCTTCCCTGGCTACGGATCCGTGAATTGGATCTTCCTGCATTATAAGCACCACACTCTGGGCATCCGCTGCCACTCAAATGATAATATGGGATCTGGTAAAAATCTCCATGCTTTTCGCATATTATTTTGACTGACGTTCTTGAATCAATATATTCGACATCACAATAATCATATCCCTTACCTTCATGCATTTTTTTAGCTAATTCCACAAACTGATCAGTCGAGTACAAATGAGTTTTCGCCCTACTCTCAAATCCACAATTTGGGCAACCAGAACCGGAAAGATGAAGGTGAGCCGTTTGCTCAAAAAGACCATGTTTTTCGCATATTATCTTTATTTTGCTATAACTGTTTTTATACTCAACCAAGGAGTAATCGTAAGTGTCTCCATGAACCACCCTTAATCTTTCGAGAAAAACATCTACCGGCATCCTCTGCTCCAAAGATTTTTTATCTAAAGAACATTGCATACACCCATTTCCACATAAATGATCTCTCGGCGTTTGTATAAATACTCCATGGTGTGGGCAAATAATTTTTATCTTCGTTGAATTGTTTCTGTAATCCACCAGATCATAGACGTAAAACATATCGTGCACGGCGTTAGCTTTTCTAATAAACTCTTCTGTTGTTAGTTTTCTTGGCATACAAAGATGCCACATTATTGGTAGCTTCACCTATTACAGCATCACCAACAACCCATCATACTTAAGGTTTCATATGTCCAACAGTTCGATCTTTCCGGATATATCATCTATATCGCGAGAATCGTAGTCTGAAAACTTTTCTTCGCTTTCATTTTTTGCGGATGATTTATCATCAAGCAATGTAGCACACCCAAGGTTCTTAATCAATCTGCCCTTGTTTTTTGGTCCTTTACGGTTCTTTATGACCCATACCATCATATCACCGTGCTTTTCCTCTCCGGGGCGACTCTCAATTTGCAACACCTGCGTGGCGTGCGTAGCTATCGTAGCCGATCTTGCAAGCCTGTTCAATCCTATATTTTCTGCCGAGTCCTTTGCTTGTGCCTTCCTATTCAGCTGCACCGCCGAAAATATGGGCAACCTCCTTTTCCTAGCAATTGCGCGTGTCTCATATGCAATAACTCCCTGTTTCAACCAATCAGCCTCATCCGTGCGTTCATTGGGCTTCATTATTCCAAGATAGTCAATGAACAATGCGTCAATGTTATACTGGATATCGTTCAATATCATATCAAGTTCATTTGCCGTAGCATCTGCAATATCAACGATCTCAAATTCGTACGGATACTCTTTGATGAAGTTCAAGGCTTGCTTCAACTTCTTGAACTCATCGGGTTCAAGCGGATACAAATACGGATTATCAATCTTGCGCGAAGGAACTCCCGACAACCTGCTCAAAAGGCGACCAAAACAATCATCATACGGCATCTCCAACGAAAAATAGACGATGTTCTTTCCGTCCTTGAATGAAGAAAGGTTATCTACCGTATTTTGTTGCATCCATATCTGAACGGCGAAGTTCATTAGCAGCAGGCTCTTACCAAATCCCGATTCACCAGCTATTAGGATGAAATCTGCTGGCTTTACCCCATTAGTGGCGAAATCAAAAAACGAATATCCAGTCTTCAATCCAACATCTAAATTGGGATTAGTGCGCTTGGCGTTGAACTTCTCTTGAAATAGTGGTATTGCGTTTCGCAACGTTCTACGTTCATGGTTTTTAGACTCATCTACTCCCCTGATAGTTTGTATGGTCTTTTGCATATCAGAAAGTGCTTTGGAAATATCCATCTTTCCAGCCTCTTGTCTTGATAGCATCTCTTGAACTTCGGAAATCTTCCCCTCTGAAAACCTAGTTTTAATCCTATCTAAATCATGCTTATATTCCCTGTCATCAACGGCAATGCCATCTAACTGAATCCATATCTTTTTGATGGCTTCTAATAGCTTTTTGTCCTTGTCTTTGGAATACTTATCTTCCATAACACGGAGTGTTGGAATCTCTTTTATGGTTCGGATGTAGCTGCAAATTATGTTCGCGAAGTTCCAGCATTCTGGGCTAAAAATCTTCGTATCGCATTCGCTTACAAACTCTAGTGCCCTCTTCTTATTAGATACAATATGTTTCAGTATGACCAAATCTAATTCATTGCTCATTAGTGCTAAACCGATCCTTCTTACACTGCTCAACAAAATCATCCACCATAACAAACTTCTCGGCTTGCGGATCAACCTCAATTCCAGCCCTTGCGGCTAGCAAATAAAACTCATCGCCAGTCATCATTCCAATTAGCTTTGCCGCTAACAATAGTTCGGGGCATCCAGTCGCCTCATCGAAATATTTTGATGGCGGATCTTTCATGTATTTGCAGTCGCAATATCCTCCAATATATCCGCAAACTTGGCATGACAATCGACATAAACTCTTTACTAGTCGCTCTTTGGATATTCCGAACATCATTGTTTTTCCTTCCTAAAATCTTTTCCCGGCGCGACGACAAAAACTGTCATATAACCGCTCATCAAGCTATCTATGCTGTCTTTCAATGCTCCGTTAAAACTTTCTACTGGATTTGGGCTATTCGTGGCCATTAGTGTTGGTAACTTGTTTTGGCTCCTCGCACGGAATACGCTTTCAAGGCTACGGGCATATAGATCTGCTGCATTTTCTGATGGCATGTATCTCGAATCCCATTCATCAATTGCTAGGAAATCAACCATAACTAGCTCTCGTCGCGCAATAAACTTGTCATCTCCAGATCCTTGGGTTAGCAATGATACCAAATCCCCAAGCGTAGTATATAGCGCCGAATAACCTTTCTGAACACTCCTCTTCAATATGGAAGTTATACACATGGTTTTACCGAGGCCATAGTTTCCTGCAAAACATATGGACTTGCCTTCCATATACGACACTTTTAGATCGGCAACATATTCGTTATACTTCTCCAACAACCTAGGATCTCCCTTGAAATCTCGCTCCATTTTCAACGACCAATATAGCATTGGCACATTTGCTTCCGCATACCTATTGATAGCAATTAGCTTGGTAGTCTTATTCTCCAAACTATCTTCGCTATTGTTGATCGCATCAATAGCTGCTTGTAATTTGCGTTGAGGGATGCAATTCAATGCACGAGATCTGACGAAGTCTAGTGTACTATCCATTTATTCATTCCATTTCTTGGCTACCGCTGGTTGAGGCGTTCCGAACGGCGATACGAAATTAGTTTTACCTACCGATCCACTTGGGAAGTGCTGCCTAATCTTATTAGCGATGATTTGGCGATCTTGCTCTACTACCATCTTACGAAGCTCCTCAATGCTTTTCGATTGCAAGTCATTTGGATCGATATTTTCGGCTACTGCTGTCTGTATTTCGCGAACCTTCTCCCTGATATTTTCCTTTATTGCGTCGTATGGCTGTTCTTGTTGGACGACTATCTCTTCATTTGTTGGCGCCAATGTCTGATCTTCGACATGATCTGGCATTATCTTGATCATCTGGATATCCTTCTCTGGATGCATGACAATTATCTGGCTACCATCGTGTATTGATTGTAGCGTCGCATTTTCTTTTGTCCATGACTGAACAATACCTTCGGCTACCGTGCCGTTCTTGAAAACCAACTTGATATGCTTATCTTTGTCTATCGAAATCATATGAATGCCTTCAACTTTTCCATCCTCACAATGATCTTGTCAATGTTTTCCGTAGCCAACTCTAATTCGTCATACGAGTATCTTTTATCGCCACACATTTCCATATACGTTGCCTCTAAATCACTAAATAGGCCACAGGCAGCAACGCCCCAGCTACATCTGCGCCTATCCTCCTTGAAAAGATCGGAGGAACAGACTATGAATGCCTTGTTGCTCAAATACTTTTTTAGGGTTTCCGTTAGCTTTTCTTTGTCGTCGCCATGCTCTTTTACAATCTGAAAATATCTTTCAAGCCCCAGTATATTTGCAGCTTCTACACGAATTTGCGCACAAACAAACTCCTCGTCAGTTATTTTAGTTGGATTGCCATTTTGTTTATCCATGATATAGCGCACGGCACTAGATACGTATTTTGCCAAATCTTCTTTATCGCTCATATAAATACCCTCAATTTTAGCGTCTTTGATAGTATCGTATATAGCTTTTCTGGGTCGTCGAACAATACGAATGTCGAGTAATATGTATTGGGCTCATTGTCCTTCATGATCAAACAAATATTTCCTTGGTCTTTGCCGAACATAGAATTGAACCACGATCTAAAATCATCTACATACTTGAACATTGAATTTCTCGAATATTGCCATCTTTGTTTCAACGAATTGACTTCCAACAATGAATGCAACATATCATCGCTGATACTATTGGCCAATTCGTCTAGCTTATCGCTTCGTAGTGTCTTTTGGATCATGCGAACGCCCTCAATGCAACATATCGATCTAACATTGATATTGCCTTTTCATAGTCTTTACCGCAATCCTCTTCTACTATTTTGCGAACCACATCAAGCCCTAATGCATCTACATATTTTTGCGGAACCCAAATATCAGCACATATCCACTGTACACTATGAGCCTCTAACCAATCCTTCCAACTATAATTCATACGATCTTGCTTACCATATTCCTATCGAAACCCAATTCCTCTAACTTAGCGATCACTGATTCTAATTCTGGCGTCATTTCCATCTGCAACATGAATGCCAGATCTCCATAGTTATTCGCCGTTATTCCTGCTACACCAAACACTTCGCTATAATTGGCTGGTAGTGGTGTCGCTCGATTGATCTTGCCATTACTCGCCTGATTGTTGAACAAGAACTGCATCTTGTAATATGATACCGTTCCCTCATTTGTCAAGAAGGAAATCGACGTCAATCGCCTTTTTGCCTGCGGAACTTTGGTTCGGAACACCCAATCGATATACTCTTTCAGGATGACTGGATCCTTGCTCAATAACATGGCTAGGCGCTTGATCTGGAATACCTCAAAGCATTTGGAAGGTGAAGATGAATTAAACTTGAACGAAAAATCGATGTTATAGTGCTGCTTGTATTTGCGACAAAAATAACCGATCAAGTGCGAAGTCTTCCATTGCGATACTTCTAGCGTATCGATCTCATTGAATGTCGCAAAAAACTTGGCATATTTCTCATTGGGAATGTCGCCTAAATTGCCGCCGAACTTGTCTTTGTTGTCTTCCATTGTTTTGATCATATGAATGCCTTCAACTTTTCCAATCGTCTTGCCATCGTTTCAATTTCGTTTCTAGCTTTCTTCGTAAATCGCCTATTGTAAAACTCATCCACCCATCCAATATATGAAACAGCATATCGAACATTTGTTGGATATCGTATTGTAGGCATGACCAATCTGGATGATATATTTCTTGCCTTTAGAAACGATACTATACTGTCCCAGCAATTCCTGATCCAAACAATAATCTTCCCATAATTCTTCGTTATTTGGTATCAGCATGTTATGCAAACGCTTTCAGTTTCATGTATCGTGCCGCCGACAATTCAATCTGCTTTATCATGTCATCTGGAAACGTCATCCATAGATTTTTCGTCCAGCCACCTTCAATCCAATATCCGCCTTGAAAGATATACTCGAATATATCTCCATGACCAATCTCGTATTGCTCATATATCCTTATATACACAGCGTCACGATCTCCATCAACAAATCCGAACGTGACGACATATTCAACATCATCATATGCGAACGATTTCTGATCTGCTTTTGATATCCAGTATTCGTCGTATTGTAGGTTCATGCGAATGCTTTCAATTTCTCATATCGTTTTGCTAGCGACAATATCTGCGTTTTTAGATCTGGGTTTTTGACCAGATACTCATTTAGGGATCCCCATCCCCCATCAAGATCGGTTATCCAATTAGACCCAATATGTTCATATTCTAAATCTACCAACTTATACACGTTAACGTATGTGTCCATTTCCCTCTTGTTATTTGGGTCGTAAACCAATCCAAATACCGCTTTATATTGCGTTATTCCAATAACAATATCACTCTCGCCAAATCTGATTATCCAATCATTATCATATGGTAGCATCCCTAAACCTTCATCTCCTTTGACTTGAATATCTTGAACCCATCCTCGGCACTATAGATCTCATATCTTATCTTGGAATGCTTCTTGAAAAAACGGACTTGATCATAGAAATCAACAACGGCTGCATACTTCTTCCCTGGCGTCATTCTAATCACCCTACCAATCCTCTGCAATGCCCTTATGCTGCTCTTTCCGCCCGATGCCAGCACCAATGCATTGAGCTGCGGCAAATCCAATCCTATGTCAAATATGGTGCTTGCCAAGATCAAATCTATCTCCTTATTGACTAGTCTTTCCTTTATCTCATTGCGTGTATCTAGATCGTCGTTTCCATATAGCATTGAGCACCTAATACCAGCTTCTTGGAACTTGTCGAGCAGTATCTCTCCGTGCTTTATCTGCTTGAACAATACGAGCGGAGTATAATGCTTTTCAATTAGGTCGCCCGATAGCTTGGTTATCATGTCGTTGCGAGTGTCGTTTTCGACTATATAATCCTTGTAGGCTGTCTGATACGCACTGCTCACTGGTATTTTAGGCACGGTGTGAAACTTAATCAAGGGCTGGGCTAAAAGATTTAATTTGATCAGCTCGGAAGCCGATACATTGATGATCTGTTCGCCTAGGATGCCGTTTATTAGGAGGTCGGAGTTGTCGTCGCGGAAGGGAGTGCCCGAGAATCCGTATATGTATTCCGCTTCGATTTCCTTATATATGGAATTAATAGTTGCGCAAGTCACAACGTGACTTTCATCGAAACAATGTAGCTTGGAATATTTTAGCATCGCCAGTATTTTGGTGCGTTGAGTTTCGCTCACCTCTTTTTCGGCGTTGCAATCTTCATCAACTACGTCCTTTATTTTTAGTGCGCTTCCGATTGTCCATATAGAAGCTATGTTGATCCGTTGTATATCGCATGTTCCGTCCCCTATGTATCCGATTGGCTCGTCGAATAGCTTGGAGAATAGCTTATGAAATTGGTCTAGGAGGTCTAGACCAATTACGTAGATTATAGTGGGCTTGTTTATCTTGGCAGTGAGCATTGCTATACAATTGCTCTTGCCGCTCCCCGTTGCCGCTCTAACAATGCCCCTGTCGGTTCCTAGGCAAGCATTGACAATCCTTATCTGATGCTCCCTAGGCACTAACCCATGCTTCTTCAAGTTCGCGCTAATGTCAAGCTCGTGGCTTACGGTCTTTGGCGGTCGCCTATCCTCAACGGTATATTGATGGCCATTTTCTGATAGCCATTCCTTGACCTTGGTTAGGAGCCCGTAGTTGAACTTGTTGGTTTTGGATAGTAAATAGGTAATGCCATCCCAATTACCATTCTGATAGCTGGGCGAGTATTCTATACCGAGTGGTCTATAGGAAAGATATCTTCTCAATCTTTTTGTTATAAACTCATCATAACAAATAATTTGACACTTCTTATTGTCCAAAATAATTATTTCGATCATTTTGAAACTCTACATCTTGGGCATATCGTCTTATATCTTCTAATGTTGGAAAGCATATTCTCGAAAACAAAATCACATTTCAAACACTTGAATGATAACAGATCGTTATAACTTATATATTTCTCTATATCTATCGGAACTATATACTCTCCATATTTCTCTACTATTTCGTTGTATATTTTACACAATACACACCAAGATCCTTGATGTTTGAAATTATTAGGATCTAAATAAAATATATGGCCTTTACCGCATTCAAATTTTAGCTTTACATATCTATTGACATATCCTTTTGACAATATCCTTCCTCCGCGAGCGATAGCCATTTTAGATAACTCATCTAGCTTTTCCAAAGATGCATCTCTAAACGCCAAAGAAATATCTAAATTATTCTCATCAAAATCATTTCTGATTTCTATATTTAGTCGAACACACTCTTTTATCAAAAAATTCTTTAAATCACATAATTTAGTCCTTGAAAACAGTGCAGGAATAACTATCAATTTTATTCCTTGATCGATACATTGTTTCAATTTAGACTTATCACTTTCCACAATCTCATCTAATTTTAGACCGAATCTAGGCAAATTTTCGTAATGCTGATCTCCTTGATGTTCAAATCCTAATGACAATTCTTCGCAATATCCATCCAATTCCATCATATTGCCCTTGGACGATACCAAGGAACTAACCCTTGTTTTCGGAAACTTTGCCAAAAGAAGCAGTTCCAAATAAATACGACAAATCTCTTCCGAAGAATATATTATATCGCACCTATTACACCAATTATTTTTACTTATAAGATTCTTTACAATTAAAGAAAATTGATGCCCATATTGGCATTCAAATAATAATTTATCACTTACATTTTTAAAACTAGTAGAAATCAGCTTTCCTCCGCGAGATTCTGCAATATGTCTAATATCTTCAATATTATGTTTTTTCCTTTTAATACATTTCTTGCATCCACCAGATCTAAAATCTAAATGTTCTAATGGCTTGACTTCAAATTCACCATGATCTCTACATATTATCTTTATTTCTTTTGAATTTTGGAAATTTTCATCATCAATGTCGATATAAATAAATCTATCCCCATGAGCTTCTTTTGATTTAAGAAGAAATTCATTTGCCGAATATGTTCCATGAGAACATTTTGGACATGGATATTTACTATATAGATGTCTATATGGATAAATTTCAAAACTACCATGAATTGGACAAATTAAAATTATGGTATATTTTGATGATATATAATTTACTAATGAATAATCTAAAAAATCTCCAAATTTTTCTTTGGATTTTCCTATAAATTCATCAGTAGTTAAACGCTTGGTCATGCTTGCTATATAACGATGCTATGAGTGAATTACTGGATCATTAGTCGATACATTTGTCGCCACGTCAAAAATCGACATGTCATAACATATGTCGCTATCTATCTGGTTTTTACAACCAGGGATTTTCGCGGAACCACTGTCCTGCCACATCGAAATATTGCTCCATGGTTTTGGACACGCAGGAAGTCTATCTGTATATGCTGCGAGCCATAGTGATCTAGTCGCTATCCATGGGCAATTCGCTAAACCTAGCGACTGAATGAAGGGAGCATAGCTATATATCACCATTGGTTTTCCAGTTAGTGACTCATATGTTTCTAGGTAGTTCAATATCCAATCTACGATGAAATTGGCATCAATAATACCCCATTTCGTAGACCAATCTCCAACTGCTGGCCACTCAATATCTAGAACCGACATAATACCTTTTGGAGCTGCTGCGAAGTGATATTGAGCCTGGTTTTTAGGGCCCCGTGAAGGATTATTATTAGTTGGAAGTGGGTATGCGAAATTGTAGTAGCCCGTTTTTAGGCCAGCATCTTGGGCAGCCTTAACATTCGATATGCAATCCGAATCAATTGACGAGTTTCCCACGCCGTTCCTACAAATAACAAACTCGTATCCAGCGCTCTTTACCTGACCCCAGTTGATCTGCCCTTGAAGGCTCGATGCATCAATTCCCAGTGTTGGCATGTATTTTCTCCTGAATACATACCAACTTATTGGCTGCAACTACTACTTGCGACGATCAGTCACTGATCCGCTTACGAATTTCCCGAACGTGCTACTTTTCGCAGCTATCTTTGTTCGGATCTTTTCTGCTGCCGACACCGTATCCGTCTTGCCCGTATCCAATTGCAACGAAATATTCCGCTGCTCACCCTTATTCTTCGCCTTCGCTTGTAGCTCGGCAATCTCGCTCTTCAATCCGGCAATCCTATCGGCTGGAAGCCCTAGTCCGCTGAAAAACGAATAGACCTTCACAACATTCTCATTCGTTTCTGTCGAGTAAACGCCCTTGAACACGCCGCTTGGTGAGCCGCATAGATCATTGATCATTGCCGTAGCATAGTTAACGCTTGATGCTGGGATCTTGGCCCAAACACTAGCATTCGCCGCAACGATGAAACCGACATACTTGGATTGCTTCAAGTCCATTCCGTCGGCTAGTAGGTTGTTAGATAGGTTATTCACTACGCACTCTGCGATAGCCGTATCTTCCTCATAGTTCTCTACGGTGAACTCGCCATATACGCTCAAACCTTCACCGTCAAGTAGGATCTTGCTAAACTCCATTCCATCAAGTGCTTTACTTGCACTTGGCTGAGCAGATAGCGTATTGAACACATCTAGCGTCTCAACGATTGACTTATTGGCTAGATCGAAGAAATCGAACTGACTTGCGTTATGATAGATCGACTCAATCTTGGCGTTATCTACCACGATGAGGTTGCTTACGCGTTTATTCTTGGTTAGTGTCGCTAGCTTGGCTAGCGTCTCTACTGCGTTGGACTTAGTCTGAGCGTCCTCACTGTCCATCGGAAGAACCGTAATAACCACTAGCGGCTTTCCTAGGCCTGATAGCAAATCTACTAACGTCTCGCATGAGCCAGCTCCTGAGCCGCCACCCAAACTTAGGCATAGGACATTGACTTGCGATGAAGATAGCTTCTCATTGACTAGCTGCAAAATCTCTCCACGATGCGTCTCTGCTGCTGCCGCTCCAATGCTTAGCTCCTTGGCAGCTCCACCTGGGCCATATTCTAGTAGCAGCTTATTGGAGTCTGGAACCTCAATATGCTTCAAGTCTTGGATAGCCGTGTTCATAACTACTGCGTCATATCCGAGCTTGTAAAAGGCCTCTGCTAGCCTGCTGCCAGCTTGACCAGATCCAATGATACCCAATGCAATGCTTCGTTCCTTACGCGCTACAATCTTTGCTGCCATCTTTCCCTCTTGTTGTTTTGCTTGATTCTTGGCTTTTAGTGCTGCCAGCTTGTTTGAATCTACCGCTAACTCTTCGGCTATTGTTGCTTTCGGTTGTTCTACTGATACGTCTGAAACATCATCGACGACATTCTCTGTCTTTGTTTCTTCTTCTGTTGAAACCGCTCCCATTTTGCCTTTCTCCTTGCTTTGCCTGTTATATATCACCATTTATGAGCCTTTACTCCCAATATTCGCTCCAAGTATCTCCAAACCTATTTTTTAGACGCTCCAAGTAAGCGTTCGTCTTTATTTTAACCATGCGAACTTCTTTGTCAATAACTCCTTTGACCACGACACCTTCTTTTACATCGTATTTGCCATTGCGAACATCATTGAAAAGCTGTCCAGTATATTTACCCCTGAATACGACTCTTGCTACATTGAAATCCTTGAAATCGGCAATCAGTTTTTCTGGCGGTATTATTTTGCCATCTACCTGAACATCAATAATAACCAGCTCCATTTTATCTTGCGACTGATGTGTTCCAGCAAAAGAATTAGGCCCAAAATATTCCGTGAAAACGATTATCTCATTAGCCGATACATAATTGTCCATTAGATAGAACTGCAACTTGTTATTTTGATCCCATATTTTATCTACACCCGCCAATTCTGGATGTGCCAGATCAAATTGTCTAGCCCCCTTATTGGTAATTGGAAATCTATCTCGGCGAGTTCCATAATCCATCCAGCCATATTGCGGAACCAATGTCCAATGAATATTGGTGCCATCATATTTCTCGAAGGCTATGCACTGTTTTAGTGGACAATTTTTGGTGTCCGTTATCTTTGGATATGCTAAGGGTATTTTCACTGTGATTGCTACCTCAATGCAGGACTTATTTATCCAACTATTCTTACGTTAACTTTCACTCCATCATAATATTCTGGAAGCATTTCCTCCAACTTTTCGTTCTCCAACGAAACAAATATCTCACTTGGTGCCCCTTCTACCAAGAGTCCGCCAACTCCAACGAACATTTTATTCCCGCCAGCTTCAATTGCTGGTTTGAATACTTTGGAAAACTCCTTTGCGAGCTCGGCTACTTCTTCACGTGTTTTCATATGATCCTCATTTTGTGCTGTATTGGTTATTATTCGTTCCACGAAGAAATCAACGTGCTTATATACATCCCTAACGCAAGGCTGCATACAATAGTTAGATATACTGCGGATCCATTATTAGGATAGGGCAGCATTATAGCTGCCGAACCAACAATTGATGTTATAACTGTCAAAACACCAATTACAATCATGAATGCTGTTTTATTTGATTTGCTCATTTAACATGTTCCTTCATCGTAATGCGTATAAATTATTCTGATACCACTCAACAATATTCTCCAGCCCTTCTTTTAGATTTGCCGTCTTTTGTTTCCAGCCTAATGCTTTTATCTTCGAGCAATCCATTGCGTATCTGAAATCTGTTCGCTGATCATTTGTATGCTCAATTAGGTTCCAGCCCTTTTCCATTACATTGCATACGTGCTGCACTACCTCGAAATTCGTGTATTCCTGACCAGCACCAACATTATATATCGCGTTCGGCTCACCGTCAAGTATAATTCGTCTCAACGCTGAGTTATGATCGAAAATATGTAGCCAGTCCCTAATATTTAGCCCGTTTCCATGGACTGATATTTTCTGATCGTTCAATATGCATCGCATTGTGTTGGTGATAAGCTTGTCTGGACTTTGCCTAGGGCCATATAGATTGGAGCTTCTGACAATGTTATACGTTAGCCCATGCGATTTATGAGCTGCCATGACTAGTAGCTCCGCTGATGCTTTGGAGGCTGAGTAGGATGAAACTGGATTGATTGGCGATTGCTCTGTCCATAGAGCGTCTGACTCGGATGATAGATAGCCATACACCTTGTCATCTGATAGGTATATGAGCTTGCTTACCTTGTGTTTTAGGCAGGCATCAATTACATTCTGGGTTCCTAGAATATTAGTGGATAGAAACGACTGATCATTGTTATTTGGCTTTTCCGATGCTCCATGAATGACAATATCTGGTCGCTCGAACTGGAAGATCGTATCAATGACATGCTTGTCTCTGATATCGGCTATGTGGAACTTGTGATCGACATTGTGATATATCATGTTGGGATTGCCACCTACCCGATCAATGCTGGCGACATTATATGGGTATTGGGTGCGATCTTCCCTAGCCTTGTGCATTAGGTTGCGGACAAAATTGCCAAGGGTGAAACCGCAGGAACCTAGGATCATGAGATTGATAGTGTCGGTCATTTAGCTGTCCTTATCCTCCGCATGCACAAGGCTCATTGTAATACCCTTTGACAAGACTCTTAATTTTCGACATAGCCATCTTATCAAACTCCCCGTCATCATCGCCATCTCCAAAAATTACTGAATGATCGGCAATTTTGAGTATGTCATGAAGGAGATCTAGTTGGCGCTCCTTTGCCAATCTAGCTGTTGGGGCGGTATATTGGTCCAACTGATCCTCTAGCTCCCGAATACGACCCAATAGGGATAATACGTCCTCCTCATACCTCTTGGCCATCGCCATTAGGTTATGGTCGCTTTCCAAAAACATCTCTATATCTTCAACTGTTGTCATGTTAGAAACCTACTCGTATTCCTGCGCTGGTTGTGATAGTTCCATCTGATGCCCAAGATATTGATGGGCCAACGTAAGTGTTTTCCATTAGTGGTGAGAAGAAGTGCTTGCCGATATTCCATGCGAACGGAGTAATCATTAGCGCTGGACGACCATTGACGGCTTGCCATGAAGCTCCAATTTCCAGGAATGACCAATCGGGATTTACGAGATACTGCCCATATGAAGCAATGCCTAGATTAATACTCGGCGATAGCTCTGGTTGTAGGTGATTTAGGTTAACGCCAACATCCAATCCCATTAGGATGCGTGGATTCCATAACGTTAGCTTGGCGGCTGGATATACGGTTTCTGTCTTTGACGATGAGATAGGTATCTGATAGCCCTTGCCATCCACCGAAATCGTGAGCTTGTTATACACCACGTTTTGCTGCTTTTCGGTGATCCCTATGACGGTATCGATATTGTATGTCCTCTGTGGTAGGTTTATAGACCAGGGTGAGCTTTGCCACGAAGAAAATCCTACAGAACCAATTGGCACCGATAATGTTCCGAACTTCTCATTGAGTTGTAGCTTTTGTTCTGCCTGGTTCAATGTTGCTATCTCTGGTGCGTTGGTAGTGTTTGTCGTTCCAGTGCTTGTAGAGGCGACATTGGAAACTACTTGGGCTTGGCTTGTCGCCTTTGCTACATTCACCGAGCTCATTGTAGCTCCAAGCTTGGTCATATCATCTTGGATGGCCTGAATATTGATCTGATTGTCTGATGCGAACTTTGCTACATCATCCTTGGTAGCGAACTGTGATTGACTGCGGGCAATTCCATCGGCTAGTTGCTTGAACTCGATCATATTCTGTTGAAGGGCGGCATTCTGGGCTTTTAGCTCGAAGTGGGAATACACTAGGAAACCTAGGGCACCAATAACTAGGATCGTGGCGATTGATATGAGTATGCGGTTTAGAACTGACATGTTGGTTTCTTTCTGAGGATGTATAGAGGAATATAACGACGGTTTTGGAAGTGTCAAGGGTAGAGGTCAAATGAATTACCACGAGCTAAAGCTTCGTGGCTTCTGAAAGAGGCGGCGAAGCCGCCCTCGCAAGGATCATTCCGATCCCTATGTTCTTGATAGCAGGTTGCTGCGCAACCTGCGCGCGTCTCCCAAGAGACGCTATATTGATAGCCGCATTAACATCTCTATCAAGGCTTGCGAAGCAAGCTTTGCATTCATATGTCCTAACATCTTGCGGCATCTTCTGGATATTCCCACAACATGAACATGTCATGGAAGTATATCTAGGATCAACTTGGATTACTTTTCTACCAGCACTTTCAGCCTTGTAGATCAGTTTGGCGGCGAAGCCGCTCCATGAAGCATCCTGTATGTTATTCTTGTGTGATCTCTCCTCTGCTTTCTCTTGATGTGTTGCATCGGGCTTGTCTGGCTTCGCCAGCAAGCCCTTTACATTCAACTTCTCAATGCATATGACATCGTTTTCCATAACAAGTTGCTTCGCAACTTTATGCCGGAAGTCTTCTCGTATGTTGCGAATATGCTCATTCTCTCGTTGCAGAGCAACGAGCATTTTCTTTCGGTTATTAGATCCTCGCTTCTTTCTTGCTAACTTCTTGTTCAGAAACGCTAGTTTCTCCTTGGAAGTATTGTAGGGCTTCGGATGGCGGAAACTTACTCCGCCATCCGTCATTATGAAGCTGTTTAGTCCAAGGTCAATACCGACAGTTTTCCCTGTAGGAGCGAGAAGTTCCTGCGGAACATTCTCGCAGGATATTGCCACATAATACTTACCAGCAGACTTCACAATCCTAACCTGTTTGGCGAGAGCTTCCTCTGGAAGCTCTCTATGCCACTTGACCTTGATCTCTCCTGGTATTCCTGATACCTTCAACTTGTTATTAGGTAGCTTCTTGACACATCCACCAGCTAGATCAGGTTTAGGTTGTGGGAAACATATCGACTTGAAACTCGTTTCACTCTTGAAACGAGGGAAGCCTGCGGCTTCCCCTTTCTTGATCTGTCGGAAGAAGTTAGAGTAGGCAGTATCTAGTGTCTTCAAGACTTGTTGGAGGACTTGAGAATGTATCATTGCAGTTTCATCTTGAAACTGCCTTTTCACTTCAAGCAGCTCCGCTGCTTGCGCATTATATGATAGCAACTTACCATACTTCTTGTAGTAAGCCTTTCGCTCCTCAAGAGCAGAGTTATACAGGAACCTACAAAACCAGAATATAGATTGCAGTGCTTCGCACTGCTCCTTTGTCGGGTATATTCGGTATTTGTAGGTCCTCTTCATGTCACTTAAGCTATATCAAAGCATACAGGAGTTTAGAGGAAAATCAGCATGATCACGAAAATATTTTCATGAGACGCACTGTATCCCCAAGCTAAAGCATTGGGGTTTTAGTGCTACGGAGCCCATAAATCCACGATCTTTATATCCGCTTTTTATATCCACCTTTTTCCATGGGCCCAACTTGTCAATATCGCTCATATGAATGCCTTCAATTTGTCCGCCCTCACCATAAAATCATCGACATGCTTCATTATATCTTCCACTTTGGCGAAGGTCAAGTCTTTGCCGCGATATGTATCTTCGTATAGCTTTTGCATATAGTTGAAACATCCGTTGAACACTATTTGATACGATATATCGGTCATATCATCTTTACCAGATATGTAGTGAACCGCTTGTCCTTCCTTGGTATTGTATATGTAGTCGCTTTCCAACTCTACACGGTTGGGATGTAAATAACCATGTACATTAGGATAGTCGTCATATATCTTTCGCCAGAACTCATTATTTGACCATGGCTTATACCAACCGTGTAGGACTTCTAGATTGCTCATATGAATGCCTTCAACCTATCTACTCACACTAAAAACTTGTCAATGTCGCTTTTCAATTGCTCGACCATGTCCTTGGTGTATTGCTTGTCATTGGGGAACATTATGTCGTATATGCTGCCAATATGCTTCACTTCATTGGCTTTTCCGAAAAATCTTATGCGCCAACAATCATCGAAGAGAAGAATCACAATGCCGTCATCCAATAATTGTAGTGCCTGCTCTCCTGAACTATCCAACATTGATTTTGCCCATATGAACTTTGGCTCTGATGTATCCCAATGATCTGCGAACATCATTGCATCAAGGCCAAGAATCGTTTCGTAATTGTCGTCCAATTGTATGTCTCCAATACTTGTTCCCGTTGAGCTTCGACCTTCTTGTTGAGGGCTTCGTAGTTGTTGTAGGCATAGCGGAGTTTTGACACGGCATCATCTACGGAAGGTTGAAACCATATAGCGTTGTTTTTGCTCTCCCAATACATGGATTCTGGCGTAGCTCTCGTTTCTTTACCGTCTATTAGCAGTGAATTATCATCATTCAAGAAGTCCATTTGCCCACCCCACCGTGGAGCGATACATATCTTGGAACTAGCTAAAATCTCGAGCGCTGGCATTAGGTAGCATTCGCAGTGAGTCATCGTGAAGAATGCATCAACGCTCCTGTATAGTGCCGACATATCTGGTATATATTGCGACATCAATTTCATTTCGGCATGTTTCGGATATTTCCTGTTGAACTCCTTTATGCAGTCTGATAGGGATACCTCGAACCCCATGGTAACCTTCTTATCCTTGCCTTTCAATATTAGACACACATCATCCTTGTTAGTGAATGCTTTTCCATATGCATCAAGAAGACCTGGAATGTTCTTGCGCAGGTGATTTTGGGCAATATTAGCGCACAATACGAAGCTCTTGCCAGTATTCAATTCGATCTTATCGGTTTTACGATAGTCATCGCTATTTATTCCGTGCGATATAACCCTGATCCTATCTTCTGGAACGCCAGCCTCTACGAAAACTCTCTTTGCAAAATTGGAGGGAGGGCACAAATAATCTACGGATTTATAGTGCTTGGCAAAACCATTCGGCATCCCGTTCAACCATTCGTAGCACCATATTCCAAGTCTATTTTTGTCGCAATGAGTGAAGTAATGAGGGAAATTCTTAATGCAGGTATACGATATTTGAGCGTCATATTTTTCGGTAGGTGGCCTTCCAAAAATCTGCGTCTCATTTTCCTGAACATAGCCAATGATATCACCTTCTAGATCCTTGGGAGCATATCCAGCACCATCTGTCGAAAAAATATCTACGTCATTATTGAGTTGTTTTGCGGCTGTCGCAATACCTGCCGCCACATGCATCCATGAGTGATTTTTACCACCAAAAAATTGCTTGAAAAGGATTTTGCTCATGCTACCTCACAACACTATATATCACTTCCATAGCGACCTTCGTATCGCCATCAACCTACCCACCATATCATCCTCCCTTTCCTCAAACCACGCCTGCATATCCTTCAATTGCTTCCAATACTCCTCGGCACGCGGATCCCTCACCTCACGCGCATCATGCCACTTCATCGTCATATCCTGAATTGCAGTCATCTCTACATTCCGCTCAACCGTCCACCACTTATGTATTGCGCGAGACTCATCAAGGTTATGCTGCTGCTCTTTCATACCAGCATCAGCTTCGATCTCCTCGGGCGTATGCCACTTCCTCAAATCAGTCGGCTCTTCCGCCAAATATTCTCCCAGCAAATTGAACATGGCATATAGCATCTTCTCGGGAACATCACACCAGCCCCATCGATAGCAATCCAAATTGACTGCATCACCCTCCTTATATGGCTGCCTTAGGTCCAACATATGGTATCGTCGGCTTGGGATGACATGCGACACTAGCCAATAATATGCCTCATTCAACGGAACATAGACTGGATTCACTATCTTACGTCTAACGAAGCGAGGTAGCGTATTGACCAAAAAGTTCTTTACGGGGTAATGCTCCGCAATATATCTGTCATAATCTTCCCACGTTTTGCAGTTAGGATCGTCGTTGAAAAACTCGATCGTTAGGGCATTTACTTCTGTCCAGCCAAGATCAACTGGTGAGGGTAGTTTTAGTAGTCGTTTTAGAATTCGCATGTTATTCGTCTCCTAGCCGCATATCATAATCATCATGGTCGGCAATGTCAAGTATGTCTCACCAGAACGCTCGTAGTTTCATCAACCTCTCAAACTCTTCTTGGGTAGTGCAATCAAGTTTCTTGCCATCTACCCACCATTCTTGTTTTTCATTACCTCCATCAATGGCTGGCCCATCCAATCGATGCAGTTTGCCATTTATATACCACTCTCCACGACCATTAGGGTATTCTACGGCTGGTCCTCCCACTCTATGCCACTTGCCGTATAGAAACCAATATTTGCTGCCGCCAATATATTCCCATGCAGGGCCATCTACTCTATGATGAACTCCATTTAGAAGCCAATGTTTGGTTCCAAATGCATCAACTACGCATACGGGCTCATCTTTTTGCGTTGCCATTTGCAATCAATATAGCCACGAAAATCTCTTCGTCAAGCCCCTACACACCAATTTTAGCCCACTGTATTCGGGTTTGGCCTATACGGCACGAAATTGTAGCTATGCGTAGTTCCGTTTCCAGGAACTGTCGATGGGTTATTGTAGGTGATAACTAGTCTTGCCATCTTGCAAATCGCCGTTTCTGTTCCAGACCCACCTGTCAAGTTCAACTGCACCTCATAAACCCAATCAGTAGCTCCGCTCAATAGCTGTATATTCGTTAGTGCAGCTAAATCCTGCGACCGCACCAAAGTGGCATAGTTTTTGCTTGTGCTTATTGTTGTATTGGATCCGTTCAAGGCTAAATAGGAGTAAGACCCGATGCTGAATAACTGTATATTAGCCGAGGCGGCGCCAGTTGGATCCGTTGTTTCTATGATTGCTTCTAGCGTTATAGTTGAGAGACCCTCCAATATAAAACTGTCGAACCTAAAAGTAAAGGCCCCGATTGGAGAAGGCGTTGAGTTAGAGTTGGAGAATATGCCCGCTGCTGCTTGGATATAAACTGGGTTCTTGTAGTAGAAGGATGGATCAAGTAATCCATATCCATCAGTAATAACAAGCTCCGAGGCATTTGCCACTCCATTAGAGAACGGCGTAGAAACGGCTAGATTGGCTACGAATTGGTAGCTTAATCCGCCATATCCATCAGTAGCTAGAACATAACCGTCTATCGCTGGCGCAGCTCCTAGACCAGTACCGCCGTGAATTACTGGCAATATACCAGATACATCATTCGTCAGATCAACAAGCGCAGAGGGCCCTCCTTCATTAGCGCCCGAGAAGACGCTGATGAGCTTGAGCATGTTCTGAACCTTGGTAGAATCGACGAACAAAGGCTGATTGTTGAATCCGCCCCTCTTCAAGAAGACGTCGATCTGAACCTTGGTAGATAGTGTCTGCAATACTTCATCTTGATATAGGTTGGTGAAGTTTAGCGTCACTAATCCAGTAGCGTAATCAACGAACACTCCCATCTTACCATCAACAATATCGCCAGTATATCCATCCTTGGATAGGCCTGCAATATTAGGCGAGAATGACTGAACTGAAACCGAGAACCTCACCTGATCATTAGCGAGTGCATTAGTAGAAGCCGTAGTGCAATCGGCGAAACGCATAGCTGGGAAGCCTAGATCGGTAGTTCCAGTTCCATTGTCAGCAATGAAGTCGTTTAGAACATCAATCGTTCGTTCGGTTCCAAAGAAGCCGTCTGGGATTTCAAGGACTATTGTTCCCACCTCGAAATCTACCTTGTAAAACTCACCATCAGGACGAACTAGATCACCATCTCCTATAATTAGGTTGTCTGGAACGAATACATCTACCCTTCCCTTGTCAAACGCTGGCGGAGATTCATAGACATTACACGTGATCCCATTGATGACGCATGAGTTATTGATCTCGCCCGTTTCGCTTGTAAAGACAACTGGAACCTGTTTCGGGTTGCTATTGGTCACTATGAGTGACGGATCCCAGTTTAGTAGTTCGTTGAACGAAATACTGATTGGGTTAGCGGCGTAGTTATGATTGTAGAAGTAGCCGTCGCTCTCAAAAATATCTGGCCTTGGGTGGATTGTAGCTGCGCGAGCTGATGGATTGGAGTCGTAGTCATCGGTTCTATCCGTAAACTCTTCTAGCCGCATACGAATGACATTGAAAGTAGTCCCTATATGGTTTGCCTGAACTGATGTGTCCCGCTCAATATAGGCGTTTAGAAGATACTGATCGTTATATGTGATCTGGAAATCACCATCGACATCGGCTCGCAGTAGATCTCCAATGACATCTCCCGTTAGATAGACCTTCTGTAATTGCAGCGTAGCATACCCGTCAATGACGTTCTCCGAAATTATGTTGAACGCGCCATAGTTTTGCAGGATTGTCGGCTCATTGATGAACACTCTGTAATTGGATAGGCCAATAATGCTGTTGAAGTTGCCCGACGCACTTACGAAGTTAGCCAACCTTGGATCATTGGGATCGTGAGTTAGCACCCCATCATATCCGTCATAACCATCCGTATTGCCAATGAGGATCATGTTGCCATATCCGTCTATCATTGAATACTGGACGTTAGTTTGATCAGCGAACGGAGCGGTGTATGTGGTGTAGCCATTGACTACGGTTATGTTTGTTGATGAGTTGGGAGTTACTGTGGTATTGAGTGGCAAACCTAGATTGAGGTTATAACCGATATACGAGTTCAACGTGGATAGGTCGTTGTCATCTATTACGCCATTACCATCTACATCGCCCAAAATATAGGTGCAAAGTCTGGCATCTGCAACACGATAG
>Ga0326728_10010199_pt1 | contig 22122 bp, 15 predicted proteins | sample MB3enrmetagenome_FD_207602 | JGI IMG/M metagenome (GOLD analysis project Ga0326728, IMG submission 207602) | Lab enriched peat soil microbial communities from McLean, Ithaca, NY, United States - MB31MN | ecosystem: Environmental > Terrestrial > Soil > Wetlands > Peat | place: USA: New York... | reverse complement strand
AACGTGAATTCCGATGGCGCGTAGTGTGTGTCACCGGAGTACTGGAGGTTGATGAAGTTGGCTCCCTGGAGGAGATCCTGGCTGCTGAGCACGGCAAGGAAGTTGGAGACGTCGCTCGCGCCGGGGGTGATCACGATATAGCCAAGGTTATTGCCGGAGGAGTAGAAGGTGACGGTCCCTGTGGGCGCTAAGCTTCCGCTTCCGGTAACGGTTCCGGTGACGGTGATGTAGGAGTTGGGCGAGATAGCGCCGCTCGTGCTTGCCGCGATGGTGGGCACGGTGAGGGCGGAGCCCGCGACGACTGTGATCATCGCGGTGGCCGCGGGAGTGCAGCAACTGTTGTAGTTGGCATCGCCGCTATACGTGAGGGTGACGTTGTAGGTTCCTGCGCCCAGGGTCGAGGGAAGGGTGACGGTGCCGATGCCGGCCTGCTCTCTGCCGTATGGGTCGTTGCCGGAGCTTAGAGTCATGACGCCAGAGATGCCGGAGGGCTGGCTCGAGAGCGTGATCTGTCCAGTGGGCGGAGCAACCGGGACGGGGTATACGTACTCCCCTTCGGCTGCGGCATAGAGGTTATACTGCGCGCCATTCTCGACGACGATGGTGAAGACGGTCGGCTGGCCAGCGATGATGTCGTTCGAGGTGTTCACGTTGGAGGCGCCCCAGAAGAACTCCGGATTGTCCTTGACGACGGTGAAGCCGATATTCGCGGAGGATGAGATCTTGTTGTAGCTCTGGTCGCCGCTGTAGGCTGCGGCCACGGAGTGGGCTCCGACAGCAAAGGGAGCGTTGTACTCTGCGTCGCCCTCGACGTTCACCACGGCGGTGTTGATGGCGGTTCCGTCGTCGGTGAACGTGACCGTCCCCGTGGGCGAGGTGTAGCTGAGGCTGGAGCAGTTGGCGCCGGTGGTGACGCAGCTTTGGACATTGGAAAGCTGCGAGGTGGGAGCCACCAGGGCGCTGAGCGTCAGTTGCGTGCCGTAATCGACGCTGCTTCCCGGAGCCGTGCCGGCGGTGAAGTATCCGGTGGTCGAGGAAGGAGAGAAGATGTTGAAGTCCATGCCGGGAGTTTCGGGCGTGACGGTGATCAGGACAGGCGGCGTGGAGGTGCTCATGGCGTTATTGGCGTCACCGCCGTATTGGCCCCAGATGTGATAGGTGCCGCCGGGCAGGAAGTCGATGCCGGTGGGATAGCTGGTGGCGCTGGTGTAAGAGCCGCCGCTCAGCGAGAAGACAGCCTGACCCTGGCTGATCGGCTCAGTGCTGTCGGTCATGAGCGCCACGTTGCCGGTGGGCGTGCCGGTCCCGGTCACGGCGCCGCTGATGGTAATGGGAGTTCCGTGGGTGAAGCTGGTCTCGGACGCGGTCAACGTGGTGGCCGTAGAGGTCAGCTTGATCTTGTTCCAATCGTTGACAAGGTTATTGGCGTCGATGGTGCCGAGGCCGGTAGCGAGGTTATAGCCAGCGGCGGCGTTGTATTCGGGCGTGGTGCCGGTTCCGATCTGGCCTTCGGTGTTGCCATCCACGACGGCGCCGCCGCTGACGGAGATGCAGTCTGGAGTCAGGGTCAAGGAGTACTCGCAGGGAACGGAGTTGGTGCCGTTGGTGACCTCGTGGAAGGCGGCTGGATACTGCGCCTTCAAGGGGTAGAGGATGTTGCCTGCCTGTCCCTGGCGACCCCATTTCTCGACCACCAGGGCCATGATGCCGGCGAAGGCGGGTGAAGAGGCGGATGTGCCGCCGACTCCGTAGATCTGGACCAGGTTGGCGCCGCTGGGAGACTGACAATCGCCGTCGGTGGCGCAGATGGGATAGAAGCTGTCGTTGTACCCATTGGCGGAGAAGAGAGAGACATCGGGCAGGTCGCGCACATTATCGTTGGGCACATATTGCGTGCCGCCGATCATGAGCGATTGCCAGGAGGGTTTGGGGTAGCCGGCGGTGCAGGCCGCCAGCCGCCGCTGGACGAGGTTCCCGTGCCGGTGGCGCAGTTGCTGGCGCCGCCGCTGCCGGCGGCAATGGAGGTGGATTGGTCAGTGGCGTACTGGTTGAAGATGTCCAGGCCGTACTGGCTGTCGTTCCAGGGCTGCTCGGGAATGACCTTCTGAATTGAGACGGCTGGCAACTGCGTGGGGGTTGTGGTCCAGTAATTGGAGATGCTGGCGCCACCGGTGGCGTAGTCGCTGTAATAAAAGTCGGTTCCGCCGACGGCAACGTTATACGGCGTGGAGGCGAAACCGCTGACGGCCTGGCCGAGGGTGGCGAATTGCTCCGAGTTGTCGTCGTCGCAGCCGGCCGAGCCGTCGTCGCCAGACGAGACCATGGCGGTTTGGCCCTGCGCGGCGGCCTGTTCCCACAGAGTCTCGATGAATGAGTTGGTGGACCCGAGATCGGATTCGCACTCGCCGAAACTGAGGCTGATGACGGGCGCGATGTTGCCGTAGACGGCGCGCTCCATGGCCAGGATCAGGCCGCTCTCCAGCGAGGTGTCGCCAGCGATGACCAGATCGATGGTGGCGTAGGGAGCCACGGCTCCGGACCACTCGACATCGAGATAGGCCTCGACGGAAGCGTAGTTGGGGCCGTCGGGATTGTTGATGCCGTCGACGCCGGGATCGTTGCCGTCGATGATGACCTGCGGCGGATTGGCAGGCAGACCGAAGAGCGTGCGGAACTGATTGACGAGGTCGATGTTGATGTTGGACTCGTTGATGATGGCGATGGTCTGGCCAGTGCCGTTGACGTTGGCGACGTAAAGCGGCTTGAGGTCATATTGGATGGCGAAGTCGCCGGGTGCGAGGACGAAATACTCGCCGGAACTGTTACCCCAGGTCCAGCCTGGCGTTACCTGATGCGTAGTGGGATTGAAGCTGGCCTTGCCGAGCTTTTGGAGATAGGACTTGGGGTGAAAGTTGTTGAGCGAGGCGAAGCCGCCGATGACGGGGGCGAGAGCCGCGGGAATCTGGGGATCGTTGGCGTTGGCGTAGTGGGATTCGCCGTTGACGACGTACTTGTGAATCTGGGTATGGAAGGCTTCGCGCATCTGCGCCACGCTGCCGGAGAACTCGAGAGTGCCCTTGCCGGGATTGACCTTCGAGACACTGAAGCCGTGGCTGCCGAGCCAGGATTCAATGGTTGCGATGTCCTGGTCGGCGGGACCGAACTGTGCGCCGAACTGGTCGGGAGTGAGCCACTGGTGGTAGTTGGGCGAGCCGGGAGTGTGTATCTGCGCGATGAGCTGGCGGAGCGCGGTCTCCTGGGCAGGGCTGCGCTGGAGGACGAGCTGAATGCGGTCAAGCTGCATGCCGTCGGGCGCGGCGCCGCGGTCGTTGGCGGCGTTGGCCAGGGGATGGACGGTGTTATGGAGCGTAACCAGCTGGCTCTCGTCGATGGGGCTTACGATGCGGACGGCGGGCGCAGCGTGCTGCGCCAGGGCTACGGCCGAGCAGAGGAAGGCACTGGCAACTGCGCAAAGGGAGAGCGAGCGCGAATTGATCATACGCGAATTGATCATGGGGGATGGTCCTGGACCCTTTCTAAATTGAGACCCTTGAAACGGTGAAGAGTTGCCGCAGCAGACGCCAAGAGGGTTGCTGTTAGCGGCAAAAAAACCGGCATAACGCCGGACCCATGCGAACAAACCAACCGAAATCGCTGAACCCTTCATCATAAACAGGCCGAATGGTTCTCAACACTGCAGACCAGGCTGGCTTTGCGAGGCGGGCAAGCGCGCGGCAATGCGGCGGGGAAGGCAAAGCCCGGGTTTCTATTGCCAATCCCGCAGATAAGCATTCACTACGAAACGAATCTTTGAGGCCGAATGAAGGATGAGAAAAAAGGGGCCGACGCCGGAGGATAAGACCGGCAGATTCGAAGAGTTAGACGGGGCTGAGCGGTGAAAGTTGAGCAGAGGCGGAGAACGAGGGAACAAGAGAGCAGGGACATAGGGACTAGGGAACGAGGGAACAAGGGAACGAGGGAGCAAGGGAGCGGGGGAGCGGGGGATGCAGGAATTGCGGCATCGGGCCGGATTCGTGATGATTGGCAGGATCGGGATTCGGGGGCGCGAAGTGACGCGAGCCATGCGTGAGCAGAGGGTCAAGATTGCAATAGACAATTGATTTCCTATGGTATATGATGCGGTTTCTTAGTTGAAACCTATACACGTTGCTGAGTGGCAGTATGCGCGTTTCGCTCTTCATTACCTGTTATAACGACACGCTGTTTCCCGAGACCGGGCGAGCGGTGGTGCGGCTGCTGGAACGGCTGGGTGTTGAGGTCGAATTCCGCGCCGGGCAGACGTGCTGCGGGCAGATGCACGCGAACACGGGCTTCCGGGGCGAGGCGTTCAGCCAGGCCAAGCGGCTGGTGAGGCTGTACGCGGACGCGGAGGCGGTGGTGATTCCGTCATCGTCGTGCGTGGCGATGATCCGCGATCAGTATCCGGGGCTGATGGAGGAGCTGGGCAACGAGACGCTGCGGAGCCAGTTTGCGGCGCTGCTGCCGCGGGTGTATGAGCTGAGCGAGTTTTTGATCGACCGGATGGGTGTGGAGGACGTGGGCGCGAGCTTTCCCCATCGCGTGACCTATCACGCGAGCTGCCATGGGTTGCGGGGGCTGCATCTGGGCGACCGGCCTTTCCGGCTGCTCGGGAAAGTGCGCGGGCTGGAGCTGGCGCATTTGGCGAATCTGGACCGGTGCTGCGGGTTTGGCGGGACGTTCAGCGTAAAGAACAGCGAAGTTTCGTCGGCCATGCTGGCGGTGAAGCTTGAGGATGTGCTGGGGACGGGCGCGGAGTACTGCACGGCGCTGGACAATAGCTGCCTTATGCACCTGGGGGGAGCCATGCATCGGCAGTACGCGGGGATGAAGACGATCCACATGGCGGAGATTCTGGCCAGCACCGAGAAAGAGCCAGCGGAGGCAGCGGGATGAGCGCAATCGCCGATCATCCGATTCTCGATCCGGCGCTGGCGCCGCCGTTTCCGGTGGCGGTGCTGCCGGTGCTGCGCAATCCGCAACTGCGCAAGAACGTGGCCCACGCGATCGACGTGATCCAGGCCAAGCGCGCGCGACTGGTGGCGGAGAAGACGGATTGGCAGGAGCTGCGCGCGGCAGCCTCGGCGATCAAAGACCATGTGCTGGAGAATCTGGGCGCCTACCTCGAACAGTTCGAGGCGCGGTGTACGGCGGCCGGCGGCACGGTGCACTGGGCGGCGGATGCGGCCGAAGCGCGGCGGATCATTCTCGAAATCCTGCGCGAAGAGAAGGCCGGCGAGGTCATCAAGATCAAGACCATGACCTCGGCGGAGATTCAGTTGAATCCGTATCTCGAGGCTGCGGGGGTGCGCACGTACGAGACGGATCTCGCGGAGATCATTCTGCAGCTTGGCGAAGACGAGCCCTCGCATATCGTGGTTCCGGCGCTGCACGTGAATCGCAGCCAGGTGCGGGAGATTTTTGCGCGGCGGATGGGGATTGAGAATCTTTCCGACGATCCACAGGCGCTGACGGCGGCGGCGCGGAATTATCTGCGGCAGAAGTTTTTGACGGTGCCGACGGCGATCAGCGGCGCGAATTTTCTGATTGCGGAGACGGGCGCGGTGGCGGTCGTGGAGTCGGAGGGCAATGGACGCATGTGCCTGACCCTGCCGCGAACGATGATTACGCTGGCCGGGATCGAGAAGGTGCTGCCGCGGTTCGCCGATCTCGAAGTGATGCTGCAGTTGCTGGCGCGGTCGGCGACGGGCGAGAGGATGAATCCGTACACGTCGCTGTGGACGGGCGTAACGCCGGGCGACGGGCCGCAGAAATTTCACATTGTCCTGCTGGACAACGGCCGGTCGTCGATTCTCAAGGGCAAAACGGAACGGCAAACGCTCAAGTGCATTCGCTGCGCGGCGTGCATGAATAGCTGCCCGGTGTACCGGCAGACCGGCGGGCACGCATATGGGTCGGTGTATCCGGGGCCGATCGGCGCCATTCTGACGCCGCAACTGGAGCACATGCGGCACGCACAGTCGCTGCCGTTTGCCTCGTCGCTTTGCGGCGCATGCTACGAGGTGTGCCCGGTGAAGATCAACATCCCCGAGGTACTGATCGATCTTCGCGCGCAGGTGACCGATTTGGAGCGCAAACGCGTGGCGCGCTTCTTCGATCCCATGTATGTGGGGCTGCGGGTGGCGAACGTGGTCTTTTCGCGGGCGTGGCTGTTCCACGCGGCGCAGTGGATGGGGCGCCTAGGACTTCGCATCTTTACGCGCAAGGATGGATGGATTCACTCGCTACCCAGCGTGGGGGCAAAGTGGACCGAGACACGCGACCTGCGCGGCCTGCCCAAGCAAACGTTTCATAGCTGGTGGGCGGAACGAAAGACGGCAAGTCAGCAAGTCGGCGGGTCAGCGAGCCAGCGGGCTGGCGATGCGGCAGGCGATTCCACCGTTTCGTCAAAGAGCGACGAAAAGGGAACGGCAAATTCCGGGGAGGCGCAATGAGCGGAAGCTGGTTCTCGACCGCGTTCGTGCGGCCACGCCATCCGCCGCCAAAGGCGCTCAGGAACTGGCCGATAGCTATGAGGCTCTGCCGCGCCCGTATGTGCGCGCCGGCAAGCTAAGCGCCGAAGCTCGCGTCGCTTTGATGATTGAACGGCTGCGTGAGTATGACGCCGAAGTGGTCGAATGCGCACCGGAGGAACTGCCCGCAGCGATTACAGCGCAGCTTGCGGCGAGCGGCAGACGTATCTTTGTCGCGCCGCCCGGAATTCCGACCGCGTGGTATGTTGAGCCCGCATGGAAGATCGAAGGATTCGAATGCGCGTTCGACCATGGACTGAAGACGCGCGAGATCGAGCAGGCCGAGGGAGTGATGACCGCGGCCTTTTGCGGGATCGCCGATTCGGGGACCATCGTGCTTCACCATTCCGCGACCGAGGGACGCAGGGTGTTGACCCTGCTGCCCGACTGGCACCTGTGTGTATTGCGCGCGAGCCAGATCGTGGAGACGCTGCCCGAGTATTTTGCCCGCTGCGACAAGCCGCCGGCGCTCGTAACCTGGATCTCCGGGCCGAGCGCGACGGCAGATATTGAAATGACGCGCATCAAGGGCGTGCATGGGCCGAGATTTTTGCATGTGATTTTGGTAAGAGACATAGGGACTGGGGACTAGGGAACAGGGAGAAACGACCATTGGAAGGCGGGCGAGGGAAGACAAGATGACAATTTCAGACTTAAACCTGCAGGAGGGCGCATTCAAGGCGCTGGATTCGTTTCGGATCGAGATTCCTTCGTGGGGATTTGCCAACACGGGCACGCGCTTTGGCAAATTTGTGCAGGCTGCCGCCGCAAGCACGATCGAAGAGAAGTTTGCGGATGCGGCCGAGGTGAACCGGCTGACCGGCGTGACGCCGACGGTGGCCCTGCACGTGCTTTGGGATCTGCCGGGCGGGCTAAAGGATGTGCTCACGGTGAAGGAGCTGGAGCGGCGCTTCGGCGTGCGCTCGGGATCGATCAATCCCAATCTCTTCCAGGACCAGGAGTACAAGTACGGCTCACTGTGCAATCCGTCGGCGGCCATTCGCGAGCGGGCGCTGGGCCACATGCTGGACTCCATCGAGATTGCGAAGGCGCTGGGCTCGCGCGACATCTCGCTCTGGATGGCCGACGGCTCGAATTATCCCGGCACGCAGAGCATGCGCAAGCGCATCGGCTGGCTTGAGGAGGCGTTGAGGGTCTCGCATCGGCACATGGCGCCGAATCAGCGGCTGCTGGTGGAGTACAAGCCGTTCGAGCCGGCTTTCTATCACACCGATATCGCCGATTGGGGCATGTCGAGCCATCTGGCGCGGCAGGCCGGGCCGCAGGCGCGGGTGCTGGTGGATACGGGCCACCACTACAGTGCGCAGAACATCGAGCAGATTGTGGCGTGGCTGCTGCACACCGGGATGCTGGGCGGGTTCCACTTCAACGACCGGCGTTATGCCGACGACGATCTGACGCTGGGCTCAATTGATCCCTACCAGATCTTCCGCATCTTCCACGAGATTCACGCGGCCGCCGATGAGGGTCTGGAGATCGACATTGCCTACATGATCGACCAGAGCCACAACCTGAAGGGCAAGATGGAGGCCATGGTGCAGACCGTGGTGACGGCGCAGGAGATCTATCTGAAGGCGGCGCTCGTGGATCGTGAGCGGCTGGCTGAGTTGCAGCAAAGCTGCGAGCTGGTACATGCCGAGGAGTTGTTCCGCGGCGCATTCTGGCGCGATGTTCGTCCACTGACGCGCGCGTGGCGCGAGGCGCGCAGACTGCCGGCCGATCCGCTGGAGGCGCTGCGCAAGAGCGGTTATGTGGAGCGCGCGGCGCAGGAGCGGGGTAGCCGCAGCTCAGCCGTAAGTAGTTATGCGTGAAAGGAGCAGGGAACGGGGAGTAGGGAACAGGGAGTAGAAGGGCACGCGATTCGAGACATTTGCGATCCGTACCCCTGCAGCAAAACCACGAGCGCCGTGCCGGGTCAGAGGGATACGCGGCAATCCGGCGTCCAGGGGGGACATTTCTTTGCGGCGGGAGTTTGGCAATAGGTAAATCGCTCTACCTAAGGTTGTTCTATGATTATTGCTTGGCTTGTGTTTCAATAGGGGTATGTACGGGAGGGACAGTTGGCCAAGGCGAAGATCAAACGGCTGTACCTGATTCCGATTCTCTCAAAGGCGCTCGATGTGATCGAACTGCTGGAGCAGGATCATACGCCGCTCACGCTCGAGGACGTATACCAGCGGACCAACATCTCCAAGACCAGCGTTTACCGCATTCTGAAGACGCTGGTTCATCGCGGCTACCTGGCGCAGACGCCGAGCGGCCAATACCGGCTGGTTTCGCGGCCGCGGCGATTGCGCTTCGGGTTTGCGGTGCAGAGCGCGGAGATGCCTTTCAGCGAGGCGGTGGCGCAGAGCGTGACGGCGGCGGGGGCTGCCACGGGCGTGGAGGTGATCATTCTGGACAACCGCTACGATCCCGCGGTGGCGGTGCGCAACGCCGAGGAGTTCGTGGCCAAGCGCGTGGACCTGGTGCTCGAATTTCAGGTGGAAGAAGCCGCAGCGCCGCGGGTGGCGCACATTTTCAAGAAGGCCGAGATTCCCATGGTGGCCATCGACGTACCTCACCCCAATGCGACCTACTTCGGTGTGGACAACTTCGAGGTTGGGTACGAGGCGGCGTCGATTCTGGCGCAGTACGCGCAAAGGCAATGGCGGAGCAGGGTGGACCGGGTAGTGGGCGTGGGATTCAGAGAGGCCGGCAGCTTTGTACAGAACCGCATCGCGGGCGCATTCGACGGAATCAGAGAGCGATTCAAGGATCTGACGCCCGACCGGTTCGTGCAGATCGAAGGAAGAGGCATGCGCGATGCCAGCTACCGGGCGATGAGCGAGTATCTGCGGGGACGCGGTCCCGGCGAGCATACGCTGGTGGCTGCGGCGAACGACACCAGCGCGCTGGGAGTTGTGGACGCGGTACGCGAGGCGGGGCGAGAGCACGACTTCGCCATCGTGGGCCAGGACTGCATTCCCGAGGTACTGGAGGAGATGCGCAAGGGATCGAGCGCGATTGTCGGCTCGATCTCACATGAGCCGGAGACTTACGGCCCCCGGCTGATCCAGCTTGGTATTTCAATTTTGCGCGGGTACACCGTGCCACCTTATAACTACGTGCACCACCGCGCCGTCACGCCGGAGACGCTGGGCACGGAAAAGGAGACGGCACAGAAGAACTCGCTGCACGCGGTCGAGGTGGGCGAGCTGGCGTAGGCTTTCAGCTCCTGGCTACTGGCCGCCGGCTCATTTGCGCAAGAGCTTAGGAATCCGACTACGCGTGGCGTGGAGACCGTGTTTTTCTGTCTGGGGCTGTATCATGGAATTGAACTCGATCCATTCCCCGTTTGAGTACTCCCTATGACCATGGCAACTGCTTCCCCTGTACTGCATTTCCTTGAGGACCGCTGGGACCCCAGCGTTGCGGCCACTCTCGATGAACCCGAGCTTCTGCGCTACCGCTCCAACCTGCTGGGGTCGGATCTGCGCATCACGAACTTTGCCGGCGGCAACACCAGCTCGAAGATCGTGGAGCTGGACCCGCTGACCGGCAACCCGGTAGAAGTGCTCTGGGTGAAGGGCTCCGGCGGCGACCTGGGCAGCATCAAGCGCACGGGCTTCGCCACGCTCTACCAGGAGAAGCTGCTGGCGCTGGAACGCAGCTTCAAAGGCGCAGAGTTCGAAGACGAGATGGTGGAGCTGTACGCGCTGTGCGCCTTCCGCAACAATCCGGTGGCGGCGTCGATCGACACGCCGATGCACGGCTTTTTGCCCTTCCCACACGTGGATCATCTGCACCCCGACTGGGGGATCGCGCTGGCCGCCGCGGCCAATGGCAAAGCCAAGATGGAGGAGTTCAATCGCGAATTCGGACATGCGCTGGTGTGGCTGCCGTGGCAGCGGCCTGGCTTCGAACTGGCGCTGATGATGAGGCGCGCCGCCGAAAAGAACCCAGGGTGCGATGGCATCGTGCTCGGCGGGCACGGGCTCTTCACCTGGGGACAGACGCAGCGCGAGTGCTACCTGAACACGCTGAACGTGATCGACAGCATCGGGCAGTTTATTGAGCGGCACGGACGCAAGAAAGAAAAAGTGCTCTTTGGCGGCGAGGCCTTGGCGGCGCGCGCCAACCGCAAGGAGCTGGCGATCGGGATTGCGCCGTTCCTGCGCGGGCGCATCAGCGCGAAGCACCGGTTTATCAGTAGTTTTTCCGACTCTGCTGACGTGCTGCAATTTGTGGATTCGGTTCACGCCAAGGAATTGGCGTTTTTGGGGACGAGCTGCCCCGATCACTTTATCCGCACCAAGATTCGCCCCATGTTTGTGCCGTGGGCGGCGAACGAGGATCTGGAGGCGCTGAAGAAACAGATTGACTGCTCGCTGGCAGAGTACCGCGATCAGTACCGCGCCTACTATCGCACGTTTGCCAAGCCCGACTCGCCCGCGCGCCGCGACTCCAGCCCCGCTGTGGTGCTGATTCCGGGCCTGGGGATGTTCAGCTTTGGCAAGAACAAGACCGAGGCGCGCATCACCGGCGAGTTTTATACAAATGCAATTCACGTGATGGAAGGCGCGAGTTTGCTGGGCGAGGGCGAGGTGAGCGGGTCCGTTCCGGGCCCCACGGACAGAAGCGTGTCCGCGGGGGCCCCGGTGCCGCAGTGCCCGCCGGGGATGGACCCGGCGAGTTTCAAGGTCTACTCGAATTATGTGGCGCTGCCGGCAGTGGAGGCGTTCCGCATCGAGTATTGGGCGCTGGAGGAGGCGAAGATTCGCCGCCAGCCGCCGGAGAAGGAGCTGAGCCGGCGCGTGGCGCTGGTGGTGGGCGGGGCCAGCGGCATTGGGCGCGAGGTGGCGCGGCTGGCAGCGTCGCGCGGCGCGCATGTATTTATCGCCGACCGCAACGTGGAAGGCGCAGCGAGCGTGGCCAAGGATTTGGCGTCGATCACGTCGCCCGAGTGGACAGGCTACACAGGCGTCGACATCCGCAATCGCGAATCGATTCGCAAAGTGCTTGGCGAGGCGGCTCTGGCCTTCGGCGGTATCGATATTCTCATCAACACCGCGGCGATTTACCCCTCGACGCCCGATGACGAGATTCCCGACAGCATGTGGGCCGACACGCTGGAGTTGAACGTAACCGCCAACTACATGCTGGCCGACGAAGCGGCGAAGATGTTCGAGGAGCAGGGCCTGCACGGCAACATCGTGTTTACCAGTTCAGCCAACGCGGTGGCGGCCAAGCGCGGAAGCGAGGCCTACGACGTGAGCAAGGCCGCGCTGTCGCATTTGATCCGCGAGCTGGCGGTGAGCATGGCGCCCAACGTGCGCGTGAACGGCATCAGCCCGGCCACGGTGGTGAGGGGTTCTGCCATGTTTCCCCGCGACCGCGTGCGCGCCTCGCTGAGGAAGTACAATATTCCTTTCCAGGAATCGTTCAGCGACGAGGAACTCCGCAGCCGCCTGGCCGCGTTCTATGCCGAGCGGACGCTGACGCTGAAAGCCATCGATACGGCCGACTGCGCGGAGGCGATCCTCTTCCTGGCTAGTCCCCGGGCGCGCTGCACCACGGGCCACATGATTCCCGTGGATGGCGGCTTGACCGAGGCGTTTCAGCGCTGAAGAAGACGGAGTTCGACTGCTCCAATGCAAGATGCTGCGCGCGTCGCCATTGATTTAGGCGCGGAAAGCTGCCGGGTATCCCTGCTGCGATGGAGGGGCGCAGAGCCCGGCATCGAAGTCATCCATCGCATCCCCAACGGACCCGTGCATCGCGGGGATTCGCTTTGCTGGCCGCTCACGGAGATTCTTGCCGGCCTGGAACAAGGGCTGCGCAAGGCTGCCGCGGCCGCTCCCGAAGGCATTGCTTCGATCGGCGTGGACAGTTGGGCGGTGGATTATGTGCGGCTGGCGCCGGACGGCACGATGCTGCGCGAGCCCTTCTGCTACCGCGACGAACGCACGGTGGCGAGCAAGGAAGCAGCGGACAAGATCATTTCGCCAATCGAGATTTACCAGCGCACGGGCACGATCCCGATGCGGATCAACTCCGTGTATCAATTGATGGCCGATCCCGCGGCGGGGATCGAAGGGAAAAACCAGAGAATCGACAAGCGCGCGCCGTGGGTGATGTTTCCGGAGTTCGTTCTCTACTGGCTGAGCGGGCGGCGCGTGGCGGAGTACACGAACGCCTCACATACCGGCCTGGTGAACCTGAAGACCTGCGACTGGGACGCGGAGCTGTTTGGGCTGCTTGGGCTGTCGATTGAGGCCGCGCCGCCGATCGTGCAGGCGGGAACGATTCTTGGACCCTTGCGGGGGCCGCTGGCCGCGCTGGACGCCTTCCGCGCCACGCAAATCATTGCGCCCGCCACGCACGACACGGCCAGCGCCATCGCGGGCATTCCGGCGGACCTGAGCTCGGCTGCGTACATCAGCTCGGGAACATGGTCGCTGGTGGGAACCATCACGCAAGTGCCGGTGACGACCAAGCACGCATTCGACGCAGGCTACACCAACATCGGAGCAGCGTGCAGCGGGCTGCTTTTCCACTCGCTCATTAACAGCATGTGGGTGCTGAAGCAGTGCATGGACGCGTGGGCGGCGGATGGGCGGAGCTGGAAGATAGAGGACCTCGTCCAAAGGGCTGCCGAGCGCAGCTCTGCCGCGACGGGGGTGCTGGACATGGACGCCGAAGCGTTGATGCTCGATACGGAGATGCCGCAGCGGATCAACAAGGAGCTGGTGCGGCGGGGCTTCGATGCCATTCCCGATGTAGCTGGGAACGAGCCGGTTTTTGCGCGGACAATTTTCGAAAGTCTGGCGCTGAGGTATGCGTCGGCCACGGCGAATCTGGAAAAGATGCTGGGACGGAAGCTGGAGCGCATCCATATGATCGGCGGGGCGACGCGCAACAAGCTGCTAGTGGGGCTTACGGAGCAGCGGACGGGTCTGCCGGTGGAGATTGGGGAGACGGAAAGCTCAACCATCGGCAACCTGGCCGCGCAACTGGCGGCGAGCGAGGCCGGGGGCGAGCGCGTGACGCCCGAAGCGGTGCGCGAGTGGGCGAAGCGGCTTTGCCAAAAGTAGCCCGGCGGACGCCACGCGGGGTTACGCGCGGGCGGATGTCGCCGTTGCGCTACCGGGCGGCGAGAGAGAATCGCGTAACTTTCTCGCGACGCAGCCGGACAGACGCCGGGTCTTGACGGGACGGCGGCGAAAGCCGTAGCTTTTCCTTACACGGGAAAGGAGGTTGATCCAGCCTATGAGCAAAGATTGTTCGAGTAGTAACTTACGTGAGGTGACTGAGGCCTAGGGCATCGCGCCCATGACTCAGGTAAGTCCTGGCGGAGGGCTCTCCGCTGAGGCTCTGGCGATCGCGGTAGCGCGGTGGCCTTAGTCCAATCCCAACAGTTAACCGATAAGGGAACCCCGCATAAACAGCGGGGTTTTCTTATGCCATGATCGATTTTGACAGGATGACGCAGCAGCCCGCAAGCGTGTTCAGGGCGTCGGGAAACCCGCCCCGTTAGTGCGGACGTAGGTCGTCGAGGTACCGTTCGAGGTGGCGACGAACTGGGTAGCGCTCAGGAACCGGATGCTGTTGGTGGTCACCACGCCCATCGGCGCCGGCGGCTGGGCCGGTGTGCAGAACCCGCCGACGCAGGTCTGTTTCGGCGAGAAATCCTGCCACTTGTAGCTCAGCGTGCCCTGAGCGGGGTTGAACTGGTAGACACCGGCGAGCGTGAAGCTCATTCCCATGTGATTCTGGGTCGTCGACTGGATGCTACCGTTGGGCATGAAGGTGGTGGTGATCATCAGCCCGGACGGCAGGTTCCAGTTCACCGTCGCAGACCAGGTGCCGACCAGGGCCTGAGAAGACTGCGCCTGGGGCTGCTGCGGCGGCGATTGAACCTGGCCCTGCTGGCCCAATGGCGCTGCCGCAGCCGCATTCGGCGCGGACGGTCCGCAGGATGCCAGGGCCAGCGCGCCTACCAGCGCAAGTAGGTTACGGGCCATATCGCCTCCGAAAAAGCAGAATTTCAGTTTCCACTTTATCAGAATTCAGTAGCCGTCTCGGGGTCGGGTAGTGGCTCAGTTTGAGAAAATCCATCCCTCAGGGGCTAAAGCCCATTTTTATTTCATGCCATTTGCGGCACGACTGAAGTCGTGCCCTGATACAAAGCGGATTTATGAAACGCACTCTAGGGAATAGGGAATAGAAGACGCCGACGGACATTGGTTGGCACCCAACCCGGAACAGCAAACCCCTGAGCCTCCTCTTTGATGGCTTAAAATCCTCGTAGTCATGAAGTGTCCATATTGTGGATTCGGGCAGGATCGGGTGGTGGACTCGCGCGAGAGCAAAGAGGCCGACTCGATCCGGCGGCGGCGGGAGTGCGAGCGCTGCAACCGGCGCTTCACCACCTATGAGCGCATCGATGAGATTCCCTACATGGTGGTTAAGAAGGACGGGCGGCGGGAACGCTTCGACCGGCAAAAGGTGCTGAGCGGCCTGCTGCGCGCATGCGAGAAACGGCCGGTCTCTTCGATCCAACTGGAAAAGATCGTGGACGCGACGGAAACCTTTCTGGTGGACGCGCCGGAGCGCGAGCGGACGACTGCCGAGGTCGGCGAACTCATCATGCATCATCTCAAGAGCCTCGACACAGTCGCCTACATTCGCTTTGCTTCGGTCTATCGCGACTTCAAGGACGTGAATGAATTCAAAGAAGAGCTTGAGGGGCTGCTGGACACGCACCGGGGCGGCAAGGGGAAGAAGTAGGGATTAGAGGGTTGGATCTGGTTGCATAAATCCCATCAAGGCGACTGAAAAACATCCCCCAGGGGCTAAAGCCCGAATTTTCCTGCATTCTTCGGCCCGGCTAAAGCCGTGCCCTTGTTACAAAACTGATTTTTGAAACACTCTCTTTGAAGGCGAGGGTGAGGGGCGGGACGGCGGGAACTACGCAGTTTACTGAAGCTGTGCCGGCGGCGATCGCGTAGCGAATTGCCGCAGCGGCCGAACTCATCCTCTTGTACACTGAGAAGAGTCAAGGCCATGAGAAACAAGGTCCCCATCGGCATTTTGGGCGCGACCGGAATGGTCGGCCAGCGCTACATTCAACTGCTCGAAAACCATCCCTGGTTCGAGGTCACTTGGCTTGCGGCCAGCGACCGGTCGAGCGGCAGGCCTTACGGCGAGGCCGCCAAGTGGCGGCTGGACACGCCTCTGCCGGAGCGGATTGCGAAGACGATGGTGTCGCCGGCGGAGCCTGCCTCCGCGTCCAATGCCGCGCCGAAGATCATCTTTGCCAGCGTGGACGCGGCCATCGCGCGTGAGATGGAGCCGAAGTTTGCCGCGACCGGTTGCGCCGTGATCTCGAATTCGAGCGCCTTCCGCATGGCGCCCAATGTGCCGCTGGTGCTGCCCGAGGTGAATGCCGATCACCTGCACCTGATCGAGGAGCAGCCGTGGCGGAAGGAGTCGGGCGGCTACATTGTCACGAATTCCAACTGCTCGGCGATGGGGCTGGTGCTGGCGCTGAAGCCGATCGAGGAGCGCTTCGGCATCGAGCAGATCTTCGTGACCACGATGCAGGCGGTCTCGGGCGCGGGCTATCCCGGCGTGGCGTCGATGGATATTCTGGACAACGTAGTTCCTTTCATCGCCAGCGAAGAAGAAAAAATGGAGACGGAGACGCTGAAGCTGCTGGGCAAGCTGGAGGGCCACGCAGTGACGCCGCTCAACGCGAAGATGACTGCGCACTGCAATCGCGTGCCTGTGGTCGACGGGCACACGGAGTGTGTGTCGATTAAGCTGGGGAAGAAGCTGGGACGGCCGGCAAAGCGCGAGGAGATTCTGGCCGCGTGGGCGGAGTTCAAGCCGCTTGCCGGGCTGGGATTGCCGTCTGCGCCGGAGCAGCCGATCGAATGGGCGGAGCAGAACGATCGCCCGCAGCCGCGGCTCGACCGCAATCGCGGCAAGGGAATGACGGTGACGGTGGGACGACTGCGCCCGTGCAACGTGCTGGACTGGAAGTTTGTGCTGCTCTCGCACAACACCGTGCGCGGCGCGGCCGGAGCGACGATTTTGAACGCCGAGATGCTGGCCAGCCTGGGCAAGCTGGAGCCAACTGCAGTGGCTGCGGCAGCAAGGGGCTGAGAATCCGCCCGAAACTGAGAATTGATAGCGAAGAGCTGATCGGTTGTTCGCGCAGAAGTACTGGAACGAATCATGAGTCTGGTGGTGATGAAATTTGGCGGCACGTCGGTGGAGGATCCGGCGGCCATTGGGCGCACCGCGGCGATCGTGGCCGGGCGCGTGGCCGGCGGCAAAAGCCCCGTGGTGGTAGTGAGCGCCATGGCCAAGGTGACCGACCAGTTGCTGCGCGCAGCGGCGGCGGCTTCGCAGGGCGACCGCGCCGGCGCGCTGGCCATCAGCTCGCGGCTCAGGGCGCGGCATCGCGACACCGCAGCGGAGCTGGTGAAGGGCAAGGCCGCGAGCGCCGCGCTCATTCAACTCATCGACGAGAAGTTTGACGCGCTCGACGAGGTGCTGCGCGGATTGTCGGCGATTCTGGAGCTTACGCCGCGCATTTCCGATCTGATTGTGAGCTACGGCGAGCGCCTGTCGAGCCGCATTGTGGCTGCAGCCTTTCGCGAGCGCGGCATCGACGTGGCGCACGTGGACGCGCGCGAGATCATCATCACCGACGCGGAGTTCCAAAAGGCCGCGCCGCTCGACGACGTCATTGAAAAGCGCGCGCCGGAGAAGCTGATGCCGCTGGTTGCGCAGGGCAAGGTTCCGGTGATGGGCGGATTCATTGCCTCGAACGAGGCGGGAGTGACGACCACGCTGGGTCGCGGCGGCTCCGACTATACCGCGGCGCTGGTGGGCGGCGCGCTGAACGCAGAGACCATCGAGATCTGGACCGATGTGGACGGCATTATGACCGCCGATCCGCGCGTGTGTGCTGACGCGCTGCGCGTGAAGGTGATCAGTTTCGAGGAGGCCGCGGAGCTGGCCTACTTCGGGGCCAAGGTGCTGCATCCGGCTACCATTTTGCCGGCGGTGAAGAAGAGCATTCCGGTGCAGGTGCTGAACAGCCGCAATGCCGGCTGCGAGGGCACCCGCATCATTTCCGTGGCGCCGCATTGCAAGAGCCCGTTCAAGTCGATCGCCGTGAAGAGAAAGCTGAGCATCATCGACATCGTGGCCAGCCGCATGTTGATGACGCACGGCTACCTGAGCCGGATGTTCGCCATCTTCGACAAGCACAAGTGCCCGGTGGACATGGTTTCGACCAGCGAGGTGAGCATTTCGCTCACTGTGGATTCGAATGCGAGCCTGCCCGAAATCTCCGCCGACCTGGGCAAGATGGCGGACGTGAAATACGAGGGCAGGAAGGCGCTGATCTGCATGGTGGGTGAGGACATTCGCGGACAGAACGGCATTGCCGCGCAGGTGTTCGCGGCCATTCGCCACATCAATGTGCGCATGATCTCGCAAGGGGCGAGCGAGATCAATATGAGCTTCATGATCGAAGAGGACGATGCCGACGAGGCGGTGCGGTCGCTGCACGCAGCGTTCTTCAAGGAGCCCGACCCGGAGATCTTCGACGTGGAAGCGAGGAAACAGCTTCTAGCTTCTAGCTCCTAGCTTCTAGCTTTTCTCGCGGCTGCCTGAGTTTTCGCTCACACCGGCCGGAGCGGCGGGGTTGGAAACCACATAAGTCCATTGTCAATTGCCTTTAAGCTAGTAGCTAGAAGCTAGCAGCTAGGAGCAAAACATGCTGATTCTCGTGCTGGGCAAAGGAAAGACGGGCTTGCTCGTCGCAGAGGTAGCGCGGGAGCGGGGCCACGGCGTGCGCGCGCTCGACATTAACGAGAACGAGCATGCGTCGGCGCTGACGGCGCCGCAGTTGGCGGGCGTCGATGTGGTGGTTGACTTCACGGCTCCCGAAGCGGCGGTCGAAAATATGCGCGCGGTGCTGGCGCTGGGCGGGCGCATCGTGGTGGGCACGACGGGCTGGTACGCGAAGCTCGCCGAAATGAAGGCGCTGGCCTTGCAGCGCGGCGGCGGGCTGCTCTACGGGACGAATTTCTCCATCGGCGTGCAGAAGCTCTTCCGGTTGACAGCGGAGCTGGCGAAGCTTGAGGGATACAAGTTCTCGATCGATGAGACGCACCACACGTCGAAGCTCGATGCACCCTCAGGGACGGCACTGACGCTCAAGGAGATCATCTTGTCGGCGCAGCCGGGGATCGACGTGCCAATCGAGTCGCACCGCGTGGGCGACGCCAAGGGCGAACATGTGGTCCGCGCCGTGAGCGACTGCGACACGCTGGAACTGCGTCACGACGCGCACTCACGGCGCGGGTTTGCGCTGGGCGCCGTGCGCGGAGCGGAGTGGCTCTGCGGCAAGCAGGGCGCATGGGAGTTCCGGGAGATCTTCGAGCAACTTTAATCGAACCTTGAGTACGGCTGCCTTCAGATATCAACAGGCGGCCTAAATCGGCAGCTACTGCGCCGCCGCGCGGGGCTCGATCAGCTCACCGAGATAGTCGGGCTTTGAGTCGTCGCGGACCAGGTGTGGATAACGCTCGCCACCGTGATACTGAATGGTTGCGGTGCGGTAGTAATCGTCATCCACAACCAGCAGGGAGATCGGGGCGGTGGTGTCTTGCGCGGCCTTGATTGCGTCTTCAAGAAGATCGTGCGTGTAGACGCGGCCATTCACGCCGACAACCTTCATTCCCGATGAAATGCCGGCCTCAAATGCGGGGCTGCCAACGACGGAGTCGTCGACCGTGCCATCACTGTCGAGGTGCAGGCCGATGGAATAAAAGTCGCCTGCAACGCCGTGGCGCCCCGGCAAGTGCGGAGGCTTGTCATTGAGCTCAACCTTCCAGCCTGCATTCTCAATGCCGCCGGAAGGCATGGCGGGCGAGGTGGAGTTCAGGTGCTGGTGAAAAAAGGCGGCCCAATCGTACGGCGCGACCTGATTCAGCGTTTCCACCAGGCTGTCGAAGGTGTAGGTCTTGAGCTCCGGGCCGTTGTTCGCGCCGCCGTGAAAGAGGTGGCAAAAGTCGTCGATGGATTTCTGTCCATTGGTGACGTTGTGAATGATGGTGGCAGCTTCAAGCCACATCAAATCGCCTTCGTCGTAGTAGTCCGCGGTGCGGCGCCAGTTCGTCCAGCCTCTGCCGCCGGACGTGAAGCCTGGAATGGCGACGGCGGTATCGAGCAAAGGACGCCACGTGCTTCCGGGGCGGCCCGGGCCGAGCGCGGCAGCGGCATTAGCCAGATAGTCGCGGTACTGCTCAGGCGTGAACAATCCGCTTCGTGCGGCAAGCAGTGGGCCGAGGTATTCGGTAAGCCCCTCGTAAACCCACAACAGGTCGTCCTGCATCGGCTTTTCGAAGTCGGGCGTGGCCAGACCGGCGGGGCGGCGAAACTTTCCGTTCCAGGAGTGGACGAACTCGTGCGGTAGAATGGCGCCGATGGTCATGCCAGCGTCGGGCGAGAGAAGCGCGCGCTCGGGCCGGCGGCTGTCGTTGGATTCGTGATGCTCGAGGCCGAAATGGGCCACGTGATCGCTGAGCGTAAGCAGGAAGTGGTAGTCGCGATAGTGGCGCGTGCCGAAGAGTTTGCCCGACTCGGCGACCAGATTGATCATGTCCTTTTGAATCTCGGGGCTCATGTTGAGCGCGGCTTCGCTGTCAGCGACCATATCGATTTCGTGACGGATCGGCTCGCCCGGCGGGGTGAGATCGATGGCGCGGTAATACTGGCCGGCGATCACCGGCGCGTCGACGAGCAGGTCAAGCGAGATGGGCTTGAACGAAACTTGACTGCCTGATGAGCTCTCCACCGGGAGGGCGGTGCCGAACTTCCAGCCGTCGGGCAGGATGAGATTTGCCTGGTAGATGAGCTGCGCAGCCGGCGTGCCTGCGGGGTAAAGCAGGACTTCATTCCATTCCAACACGAGAAGCTTGTCCGTAGCCGAGGCGCCTTCGGGCTCGATGGTGTCGTATGAAGCTTCAAGATGCGTTGCGCCGGCGGGAACGTCGAGATGGAAGGTGAAAACGTCGAGGAGATCGCGCTGCCAGGGGATGGTTTTTCCGCCGGCCTCGAATTTAAGGCCGGTGAGGTTGGCGATGGGGCCGTCGGGCTGGTGTTCGCCGGGGATCCACTTGGGAAAGTACAGTGTCAGCGGGCCGGGATGAACGGGGATGACCAGATGTGTGTGCAGGAGCTTTCGCGGACTCTGCGTGGCATCGACAGTGAGAGAGATGGTTTCGCCGGTTTGTGCAACGGCTGCCAGCGCGGCGAAGGCGCACACCACGGCGAGAAGACGCGGAAGCCAACGGCGATATGAACGCATTTGGGTGCTCCTTAAGGGGAAGGCCTCACCCGCGCATCATAACAGCCCGAACCGTGCGGGCCCCGGCAGGAAAGCCGCCTCGGGGCAGTGGTTGCGATTCACCCGGCCATTCATCGCAGGTGAGGCTAAGCGGTATAAACTTCTCTTGTTATGGAAACGACAGGCTGTGGTACCGCAATTGTCACGCCGTTCAAGGCGGATGGATCGGTGGACGAGCCGGCGCTGTGGGCGCTGGTGAACTGGCAGATCGAGTCGGGAATCGACTTCCTGGTCGCGTGCGGATCGACGGGCGAGGCCGCGACGCTGGACGAGGAAGAGTGGCTGCGCACGGTGCGGCTGGTGATCGATGCTGCTGCCGGACGGGTTCCGGTGTGGGCCGGTTGCACGCACAACTCGACGCGCGTGCTGGTGCGGCTGGCCGGGCACCTGCGGCGCGTGCCGGGCGTGGCGGCCGTGCTCTCGGCCAATCCCTACTACAACAAGCCCACGCAGGAGGGGCAGTTCCAGCATTTCCTGGCGCTGGCGCGCGAAGTCGATCCGCTCCCAGTGTGCGTGTACAACGTGCCGGGACGGACGGCGGCGAACCTGGAGCCGGAGACGGTAGCACGGCTCGGCACGGCGGCGAAGAATATCGAAGCGATCAAGGAGGCGAGCGGCAAGGTGACGCAGTTTTCCGAACTGGCGCACATCATGCCGCGGGGCTTCAAGATTTTCTCGGGCGACGACAACCTGGCGCTGGCTGCGATCGCCGTCGGCGCGCACGGGCTCATCAGCGTGGCGTCGAACGAGGCTCCGGCGGAGGTGACGCGCATGATCCGCGCCGCGCTGGACAATAACTGGGACGAGGCGCGGGAGCTGGAGCGGCGGTACTCGCGGCTGTTTGAAGCCAACTTCTGGGAGTCGAATCCGGGGCCGGTGAAGACGGTGCTGAGCCTGATGGGCAAGTGCGGAGAATATCTGCGGCTACCGCTGGTGCCTCCCACGGCGGCTACGCGAGCCAAGCTGGAACGGCTGGCCGGCGAGCTGGGCCTGCTGAAGAACACGCCGATCCCGGAGGGCGTGCGCTCTGAAGTCGCCTGAAGGAACCCATGCCAGCAAGATCACGGCTCAAACGGGAATCGGCGCGGTGCGCGCTGCCGGTGCTGGCCGGCG
>Ga0326728_10010198_pt1 | contig 22123 bp, 19 predicted proteins | sample MB3enrmetagenome_FD_207602 | JGI IMG/M metagenome (GOLD analysis project Ga0326728, IMG submission 207602) | Lab enriched peat soil microbial communities from McLean, Ithaca, NY, United States - MB31MN | ecosystem: Environmental > Terrestrial > Soil > Wetlands > Peat | place: USA: New York... | reverse complement strand
CCATCCAGGGGATTGCCCGGGGCCAGTTGGGCCCGGGCTGCCGAGGCGGACAAGACCAGCGTGCAAATCAGGCCAAGGCGCAATGCGTTCATAGCAGAAAAGTTCGACCCGCCAGTTATAGGCCCGGTGGGGAATGGCGTTCAAGCATTATCCCAAGCTTCCATCGCGGCGCAAAGCTATAGCCCAACGCAGGCAGGGGCTGCAGGCCCGTTTGAGACGCCGAAGGCGTCACCCATACCAGCTCGGGGCAACGCCCTGGGTTTTTCGGCCAAAGACCATTCTGAGCGCTGAAGGCGCGATTCATTGTCCTAATGGATCGAGCCGGCTTCCGGCGTCACGTCGGGATTTGAGTTGATCGGGACAAACGACGCCCATGAGGCGGGCCGTTGGCCCGCAACCGAATAAAAGGGGGCGCGAACCCAGGGCCGGCAAAGAAAGAGCCAATACAGCCAACCGAGCCAATGGAGCGTTTGGCGTTTGGCGGCAACCATGAGAAAACCGGGATGAAAGGTTGGATTCAATAACACCAAAACAAACGAAAGAAAGGCGAACGCAATGAACGCGATAATGCAGCAATGGTTGCAGGGCAAAAAAACCTACCTCACTTGCCTGGTGGTCGGTGTGCTTCTGTTTGGCTCGTGGCAGAAGTGGTGGCAGTTGCCCCCGGAGATCTACGCCGGCCTGGCGGCGCTGGCCACCGCCTTTCTGCGCGCCGGCATTGCCAAGGTGGGAGCTTCCCAGAGCCAGCCGGATTCAGGCGCCGCCCCGGCCCCCGCGCCCGGCCCCAAGGCCGGCTCGGCCGGCCCCACGACGCTCGGTTTGATGGCCCCGACGCTCCTGGCGGGCGGAGCGCTGGCGGCAACGCTCCTGCTGGCCGGCTGCGCCTCGCTGGACCCCAACGGCGTTTATCAGGGCAATCTGACTCTCTACCAAACCGACGTCGCCCTGGCCAGTTCCTACGATGTCCTGCACGGCTTTGTCGAATGGGAATACAACAACCGCGCCGCGATGAGTTCGACCCCCGCCATCAAGGCAGCCGCCGACCGCGTTCGCGCCGGCGCGCCGCAATGGTTTGCCAGCGCCCTGGCCTTGCGCGATGCCTGGCAGGCGAACCCCTCTTCCACCAACCAGGCGTCCCTCCAGCAATCCCTGGCGCTCATTCAGCAGGCGACCGTCGAGGCCATTGCCTATATGACCACCAACTCGGCCGGCCTCCCGGCGCCATCCCCAGTCCAGAGTCCACCGCCCGCGCCTCCCGCCTCCCAGCCCGCCGCGCAAGGCCCGCAGCCGGCGGCCCGCAGCCCGCAGCCCGCCACCCAGGCTTCGCCCGCCCCGGCTCACTGACTGCGCACCGCCGCCGCGCGCTCAACTACTCACCATCAACGATCAACGATCAACTACTGACTACCGAATATGGAAGCGACCGCAATCATCGCCATTGTCCAGGGCGCCTTGACCATCCTCGAGCAGGTGGCGCCCATCGTCGAACAGGAAGTGCAAAAGGGCACGATTACCGCCGGCCAACAGCAGGCCATTTACGATAGCGTCCAGGCCCTCCGCGATGCCGCAACGGCCTTTGGCGGGCCGGAGTGGCAGGTCAAGGCATGAACCTGCCCGTCTTAGCCCAAGGGCTCCTGCCCGCCGAGGTGGCCGCCTGGGTCGCCTGCCTCGCCTTCGCCGTCATGTTGTTCAACCAAATGGCCAGGGCAAAACGTACCCTCTTCGGAGAAAAAGCCCAGACCGTCCTCTCGCCCCAACCCCTCGAGGTCAAGGAGGTCTCCGGCTTCGTCACCGAGGGCGACTACCGCAACCGGCTCGCCCTGGTCGAAAAACAGCTCGACGAGCTGCGCCTCGATCGCAAAGCCGATGCCTCCGCCCTCCACGAGAAGATCAATAGCGTGGCCCGCGAGGTCAGCGAATTGGCCGCCGCCACCGGCCTCCAAAACCAGCGCCTGGCCCAGATGGACGTCAAGTTGGACCGCATGATCGAGCGTCAGTCCCGGATGGCCCAGGCCGAGTAGCCGCCGGGCCCCGGGCCGCCAACGCCCGCCGCCAACGAGGCGCCAACGAGTATCGCCGAGCATGACTATGAACTCGCAGCAAAAGGAACTCTTTCGCCTCGCCTGTCTCCGGGTCTTCGCGGCCAACGACACCCGCTTTGGCCTGGGCCTCGAGGCCGTCTGCCACCTCGCCTGCCGCTTCGGCTTCCCCTTGCCGGACCTGGCGGAAACCGAGGACGCCGTGCATTATCTCGCGCACAAAAAACTCATCGAGGAAGTCCCCAAGCCCATCAGCCCGGAGAACCGCGTCTGGCGCGTCACGGGCGCCGGCATCGCCTTCCTCGACGAGCGAACTTGAATGGACCCGCTCAGAAAAATCCGGTCCGACGCCAAGCTCGGCCGCCTCCCGGCCGAGCGGCAGGAGGCGCTGTACGAGTTCGCCGCCAGCCACTCGCTGACGGAAACCGTGGCCTGGCTCCGCCAGGAGGGCATATCCATTTCCTGGGGCCCGCTGTCCCGATGGCTCACCTGCCAGCGCCTCCGCCAGCAATTGCGCCTCAACGAAGCCGCCGTCCAGCTCCTGCTCAAGAGCGTCCGCTCCGCCGCCCAGGCCAAGGGCTGTAAGTGGGACGAGGACCAACTCCAGCGCGCCGGCCAGGCCTTCTTCTCCGCCATGGCCCTCGCCCAGCAAGACCCCCGCATCTGGAACATGACGCAGCGGCTGGCCCTGGCCAAAGAGCAACTGGCCCTTGAGCAGTCCAAGCTCAAGGAATCCTTGCGCACCAAGCTGCGCCTGGGCCTCGAGGCCGTCGCCCAGGCCTTCCGCGACAATCCCCAGGCGATGCTGCTCTACGAACAGGCGCGCGCCTTGATCGATGCGGAAACCAAGTGAACTCGCCCCCGCCCGACCCGAACCCCGCCCCGCAGGCCGCCCGCCGGGGCCTGGACGCCCTCCTGCGCCGCCCCGCCAAAGCCAGTCCGGCCCCGCGCTGCGCCACCTTCAAGGAGTTCCTCCGCCACCATGCCCGCGTCCTGCGCCGGGACGGCACCGGCGGCGCCTTCTCCCTCGAGGGCCGGGCCCCGCTCGAAGTCGTCGTCGATTGGCTGGATAAAATCCTCCGCAACACCATCGGACTACAAGACCACAGGACCACAGGACCACAGGACCACAGGACCACAGGACGGCAAGAGTCCCAAAGTCCCGTGGTCCCGTTGTCCCGTAGTCCCGTGGTCCCTTTTGGGCCGCAGGAAGTGGAGATCGACGGCGTCCGCTTCGGTCCCGGCCAGCTTAAAGGCGCCACCCTGGCGGTCGCCGGCGGGGCCCAGTTCGGCAAAACCGTCCTCGAACTCAACCTCATGGCCTACGCCACCGCCATCCGCTTCTTGAGCGTGGGCAATTACCTGCCCGATCGCCCCAAGGTCGAGGAAATCGTCGGCCAGAAATTCCGCCCCAACGTCCTCGACCTCTACCCCTGGATGGCCCAGATGATCCAGCTCGGCAAGACCCAGAACGCCAGTGGCAAGACGATCAACCGCAAGGAGAGCTTCACCGTCACCGACGGCCAGCGCAAGTCCTTCGGCAATTTCTGCGGCATGCACCGCCCCCCAACCTCCCTCACCCTCGATCTGGCCTTGTTGGACGAGGTCGACGACATCGATGACCGCAACATCGGCTACGTGGATGCCCGCATGACCAACTCGCGCGCCCACCTGACCTGCTTCATCGGCACCCAACGCGCCGCCGGGGCCGGCCAGAACGCCAGACTCCAAGCCTCCTCCTTCCATGTCAAAATGGTCCCCTGCCCGAACTGCGGGAAGGAATGGTGCCTCGAGGAGGAGTTCCCCAGGTGTGTGCGGGTGCACAGGGGACTTGCCCATGCCGCAGGAACAGGGCGAGCGATGGCAGTTGACAGTTGGCAGTTGTCAGTCGGCAGTTGTTCCTTGCGGTGTCTGGGCGCCGCTGAACCGGATGGCACAACTGCCAACTGCCAACTGTCAACTGACAACCCAGACCCCATCATCACTCCCGAAATGGGCCACGACCGCCTCGCCACCTACTATGCCGCCTGCCCCGAGTGCGGCACCGAGCTCGACCGCGACGCCGGGCGCTACGTGGCCCGTCATCCCGAGCGCATCGCCCAAGCCAGGCTGGGCATCCGTGTCTCCCAACTTAACATCAGCGCCATCTCGCTGCAGGAGATCGTCGGCGCCTGGTACGCCGCCTTCGACGACCCGGCTGGCGCCGCGCTCAGCGCGTTTTGCTGCGATCGCCTGGCCATTCCCCATGCCGGCGCCGCCCAGCCCATTACCCAGGCGGTCCTGGACGATTGCCGCAAGCTCGGCCTGGGCCAGACCGTGGAGGCCGCCGAGCCCTACGCGATGTCGCTAGACCGGACTACAGGACCACAGGACCACGGACTACGGACCACGGGACCACAGGACCATAGGACCACAGGACCACAGGACAGCAGGACCACAGGACCACAGGAGACAAGTCCCGTGGTCTCGTCGTCCCGTGGTCCTGTAGTCCGGGTCGCCGGCATGGACCTGGGTCCTCGCTGCTGGTTCTGGTGCGACGAGGTGCGCGGGCCTTTTGTGAGCGCCTGCGTCTGGGCCGAACTGATCGCCAGCGGCTCGGCGCCGAGCCGCGTGCCCCTGCTGATGAATGCCCTGGGCGTCTCCTGCATCTTGCTCGATGCCGGCGGCGAGCCCGACCTCACCAAGCGCCTCGTCCTTGCTCTCAATGGCCTGGAAAACTACACACCGCCCGCGGTCTCGCCCAACGAACTGCTGAAGATGCGCCTCAGTTTTCCACAACTGCCAACTGTCAACGGACCACTGCCCCGGCCGTCAGTTGGCAGTGGACAGTTGTCAGTTGGACTTTCCTGGGACGGTGATCGGGCGTGCTGGCGCGGACTCCGCGCCGCCGCCGTCCTCTTTGTGCCGGGGCACGCCCGCGGCATCGAGCAGACCCTCGGCTTCACCCAGGATGGCCGCATCTACCCCCTCATCAAGTGCAACCGCGGCGAGTCCATTCAAACCGCCGTCAACGATTTCCTGACGCCAGCCGAGGGAGTGATCGAGATGCTGAGAAACTCCACACAAGCAAACAAAGCAAACGAAGAGGTCAAAAATCCTTCGCTCTCTTCGTTGCCTTCTGTTCAAATCCGCTCCCTCCCCCGCGCTCGTCTGCCCCAGACCTACATCGGCCCCGGCGTGAGCCAAGCCGTCCTGGACGGCCACCTGCTCAACCTCCGCCGCCAGCGCAACCCGCGCACTCAGGCCGAGGACTGGCTCGAGGGCGTGGAGAACCACCTCGGTCTGGCCAAGACCTACGCGCGCCTGGCCCAGACCCTCTGCCAAACCGAGCCGGCGCCCCCCTTCGGCGCCATCTCCACCCTCGAAGGCATCCGCCTCGGCCCCACCCGCGGCCTCCCCCAGTTTCTCCCACCCAAGGTCCATCCGTTCCGATAACCCTCGGCCCAGAGGAATCCTGACACCAGCCGCCCCCTGAAATCTCAAATCTCAAATATGAAATCAGCGGCCGACGCCCCTTGCGCGGATCAATAGTGGGTCTAATTTTATCAGCTGGCTCTATTCGTGGTGGCCTACGTGCCATCGCCCCTGGCGCTGGCCAAACTGACGGCCCCGCGCGTCAGCCGTCAAACGGCGTGAGAAGCTAAGAAATGTCTTGGCTGCTCAGGTAGGGCAGCCTTCCAGCCTGCCGGTTCGCGGGGCTTCCAGCCCCGTGGCGCAGGCCTGCGACCGGGCGGCTGGAAGCCGCCCTCACCGGCAGGCTGGGAAGCCTGCCCTACATGGCCCACCTGAACAGTTACGAAATATCTGGCATTCTCCGCCGGGCTTGGCCACGATGGCAGGCGGTGCGCGGCAGGAAACCAAACTCCATTGCTGGATGAAAGCGAAGATTGTCATTACGCCAAAAAAAGCGGTCGTCGACCCCCAAGGCAAGACCGTGCAGAACGCCCTGGCGCAGATGGGCTACGCCGGCATCGGCGCCGTACACGTGGGCAAGTACCTCGAAGTGGAATTGGCCGGGACGGACCTCGAGGCGGCGCGGCGTCAAATCGATGATGCCTGCCACAGACTCCTCAGCAACCCGGTCATCGAGGATTACCGGTTCGACCTCGAGCCGACATGAACTTTGCCGTCGTTCAATTCCCGGGCTCGAATTGCGACCAGGACGTCGTGCACGTCCTGCGGAACGTGCTGGGCCATTCCGCCCGCCTGCTGTGGCACAAGGAACAGTCGCTCGGCGACGCCGAGGCGGTGGTGGTTCCCGGCGGCTTCAGTTTTGGCGATTATCTCCGCACGGGAGCCATCGCCCGGTTCAGCCCGGTGATGCAGGCGGTGCGGAGCTTTGCCGCCCAGGGCGGGCCGGTGCTGGGCATCTGCAACGGCTTTCAAATCCTCTGCGAGGCCGGTTTGCTGCCCGGCGCCCTGGTCCGAAATCGCTCCCTCCAGTTCCGCTGCGAGCCGGTCTTCCTTAAGACTGCCACCGCCGACTCGCCCTTTACCAACCGCATCCCCGCGGGCAAACTGCTTCGGCTGCCCATCGCCCATGGGGAGGGCTGCTATTTTGCCGACGATGAAACCCTGGCCCGGCTCAGGGCCAACAACCAAATCCTCTGGCACTACGTAAACGCGGAAGGCGAACCGACGCCCGGCTCCAACCCCAATGGGTCCCTCGAGAATATCGCCGGCATCTGCAACGACGCGCGGAACGTGGCCGCGCTGATGCCCCATCCCGAGCGGGCCAGCGAGCCCATCCTCGGCTGCGCGGACGGGCGCCTGCTGTTCGAGAGCATGATCTGCAAATGCCCATGACCGACCCAGCCATCACCCCCGAGCTGGTGCGCCAGCACAACCTCACGGCCGAGGAGTACGAGAAACTCAAGGCCGTGCTGGGCCGGGAGCCGAGCTACACCGAGCTGGGCATCTTTTCAGTGATGTGGAGCGAGCACTGCTCCTATAAGAACAGCCGCCCGCTGCTCAAGAGCTTGCCGACCAAGTCCCCGAGAATCCTCGTCGGGGCGGGCGAGGAGAATGCGGGAATCATGGATATCGGAGACGGCCTGGCGGTGGCGTTCAAGATGGAGTCGCACAATCACCCCAGCGCGGTCGAGCCCTTCCAGGGCGCGGCGACCGGGGTGGGGGGCATCATCCGCGACATCTTCACCATGGGGGCGCGGCCCATCTGCTCGCTGAACTCCCTGCGTTTTGGGCCGATTACCGAGGTGCAGCCTGCCCGCCGTAGCGCAGAGCGCGAAGGCGGGAGCGCGAAGGCGGAAGTGCCGAATCCTGCGGAGGCGGCGGCGCTGGCCAACAACCGGCGGCTGTTCGGCGGCGTGGTGGCCGGCATCGCCCACTACGGGAACTGCTTTGGCATCCCCACGATTGGCGGGGAAGTCTATTTCGACAAGTCCTACGAAGGCAATCCGCTGGTCAATGCCTTTTGCCTGGGGGTGCTGCGCCATAGCCAGATCGTGCGCGGCCGCGCCAGCGGCGTGGGCAACCCGGTGTTCTATGTCGGCCCGGCGACCGGCCGGGACGGCTTGGCCGGGGCGGCCTTTGCCTCGCAGGATTTGACGGTCGAATCGGCCGAGGTCCAGCGGGGAGCGGTCCAGGTGGGCGATCCCTTCATGGAGAAGCTGGTCTGCGAGGCCTGCCTGGAATTGCTGGCCACCGGCGCGGTGGCGGGGATTCAGGACATGGGGGCGGCGGGCCTGACTTGTTCTACCTGCGAGACGGCCGCCCGGGCGGGCACGGGCATCGAAATCGAACTGGATAAAGTGCCGCAGCGCGCGCCGGGGATGACGCCGTACGAGATCATGCTCAGCGAATCCCAGGAACGCATGCTGATCATCGTCCAAAAAGGCCGCGAGGATGAAGTAAAGCGGATCTTTGATAAGTGGGACCTCCCGTGGGCCGAGATAGGCTCGGTCACCGGCGACGGGCGCATGGTCGTCCGGCACCACGGCCAGGTGGTCGCGGACATTCCCGCCCGGAAGCTGGCGGATGAAGCCCCCGTTTATGAACCGGAAGCCCGCGAGCCGGAGTATCTAAAGGCCACGCGGGCGTTCACGCTCGCCGCTCTGCCGGACACGCCGGACGCGGCGGGCGACCTCAAGCGGCTGCTGGCCTGGCCGACCATCGCCTCGAAAAACTGGGTCTATCGCCAATACGACCACATGGTGCGCAACGGCACCGTGGTTTGCCCGGGCTCGGATGCGGCGGTGCTCCGCATCAAGGAGGATTCTCTGCCGCCCGTGGATCCGACGCAGCCAGCCCCGCCGGCGCCGCCCGAAAAGCTCATCGCGCTGACCGTCGACGGCAATGGCGCCTACGTGTACTTGGACCCGTACGAGGGAGGCAAGCTCGTGGTAGCGGAGGCGGCCCGCAACCTGGCCTGCGCCGGCGCCATCCCGCTCGGCACCACCGACAACCTCAACTTCGGCAACCCGCACAACCCGGAGAGCTTCTGGCAATTGCGCGAGGCCATCCGGGGCCTGGCCGACGCTTGCCGCGCCTTGAACGCCCCCGTCACCGGGGGCAATGTGAGCCTCTACAACCAGAGCCCCAACGGACCGATAGACCCAACCCCGACCGTCGCCATGGTGGGGCTCATCGAGAAACCCGAACACGTAACCACCCAATGGTTCAAAGACGAGGGCGATGCGATTCTCCTGCTCGGCAGCATCGTGGACACCGGCGACCCCTTGCTCGGCTTGGGCGGCTCGGCCTATCTGCAATGCGTCCATGGTTTGAAGACCGGCACCCCGCCCCGCTGCGGCCTCGAACGCGAAAAGGAACTGCACCTGGCATTGCGGGCGCTGATCTGCTCCGGGGTCGTCAAGAGCGCCCATGATTGCAGCGAAGGGGGCCTGGCCGTCGCCCTGGCCGAATGTTGCCTCTCCCAACAGCTCGCCCGCGCTACGCCTCGCCTCATCGGGGCCCGGGTGGACCTTGCCTCGGCCCTGGGCGCCGCGCCCGCCGACGGAAGCTGCCGCCTCGATGCCCTGCTCTTCGGCGAATCGCAGGGCCGCGTCCTCATCTCTGTGGCGGCCATCCATGCCGCCAAGGTCCTGGCCCAGGCGAAAATCCTCGAAATCCCCGCCGCCCTCCTTGGGACCGTTGGCGGGACCACGCTCACCATCCAAGCCCCAGGCGCCAGCCTCAATTGGGACATAGCCGAGCTGCGGGACCTGTGGTGGCACTCGCTCGCCAAGGCGATGGGCTAGAGGCCGCGGCGGCTCTAGACCCAATGCCTTTCGGAAATTCGTCCGCCGCCCAATCCCAACGGGATTGTATCATCCAGCCCGGCGTAGGCCGACGGAGTCGCCCTACGCCGGGTCGGTGCCCGAAAGCGCATCAACTCTGCAAGAGTTGTATCCGTCCCGCGCACACCGCTCCTCAACGGCGGTCGGTGCTCCCGCAGCAACGTCCGTAGCTCGTCCTGGAATGTCAGGCCCCGATGGCATGCACCCTGGAAAGGCCGGATTCAACTGCCTTGGAGTTGCGCCAGTCTGCTGCGTTGTCTCCCAGGGTAGCTCGTGCCTCGCAACCCTGATTCCATTGTTGACAAAAACACATGCACTGCAACGACTTACAGACAATCGGGGAAAAAAGTCGAAAATATTTCATCGGTCAAGCCCAATTCTGACCCCTTTTTTGGGGCTTTCAAGGTCAACCCCTATCCGCAGTCTGGTGCGACGTGTCCCCCTTTTCCGCTCCGTTTAGGGGTATTCCGGCGTGCGCGGTCTGAGGTTTCAGAATCCCAAATACTTGGGAAAACGACACATGTGTGCCGTTTTTTGGCCGGAGGGGGGCGAAGCTATCTCTTTGTGCCGGATAACCCGGCGTATGAAGGCTCCGTGGTGATGTGGTTTGATGAGCACAATCACCCGGTGGAGTATGAAAAACTCAATGCGCAAGAGCGCAAAAAGGCGCACCGGGAGCGTTGCTACAATTTGCGCAAGGGCGAGGAGGCCGACGAAATCTTCGCCTTCATCGACTTCTGGCAGAGAGCTCACGGGCGGCGGCCCCAGCATTTGGTCTTCGACTCCAAGCTGACCACCTATGCCAACCTGGTCCGCCTGGATAAGAAACTGCACATTGCCTTTATTACCCTGCGCCGCCGCTCCCCCAAGCTGTTGAAAGAAATCTACTCGCTACCCCGCTCGGCTTGGCGCCAGGTAGAGTTGGACGTGCCCACGCGCCGCTACCGCACGCCGCGCGTTTACGAACAACCCGTGCAACTGGAAGGCCATCGGTTCCGCCAACTCTTCGTGTTGAACCTGGGCCACGAGCTACCTACCATCCTGCTGACCAATCAGCACCAAGACTCTGCCGCGACCCTGATCACCCGCTACGCCCACCGCATGCTCATTGAAAACGGTCTGAGCGACGCCGTGCGGTTCTTCCACCTCGACGCCCTCAGCTCGGCCGTCGGGCTGAAGGTGGACTTTGACCTCGCCCTCATGGTAGTGGCCAGCGGCCTCTACCGCCTGCTGGGGCGCCGGATGCGAGGCTACGCCGACGCGCACGCCCGCCGCATCTTTCAGGACCTGCTGGACATGCCAGCGCAGGTGGAGGTGGGTGAGCAGGAGGTCCGAGTGGAGTTTCATCGGCGGGCTCATTTGCCGATTGTGTTGGCTTCTGGCCTGTGCAACCGGGCCGTCCCGATCCCCTGGTGGCAGGGCCGCCGGCTTCGACTGACCACCTATACTGGACGGTAACTCCCCCCGCCGAATGACCAACGCCGACGCCGCCGCGGAACGGTTCGACCGCGGCGCCGCCTCGGCGCCCGGGAGCGGTCCGCGTTAGGTCAATTCTCTTCCGTGGAAATCCAGGCTAGGGGCGTTTAGCTATGAGTTCAAAGGGTGGATGCGTTGCTGCCATCGGTAATCTATCCCCTGCCTTCTACCCTGGCTCCTGTGGCTCTGTTTGGAGGGCTATTGGGCTGGTGTAGAGGCTACGGGAATCAGGGGTTTTAGCTCTTTTACTTAGCTATGAGCCGGTGGTGGTAGATGAACGGGTGATTACTGGCTTAAGCGGAAGAACTGCTGTGTGCCGGAGATGGGATTGGTCACTGCGTTCTGCCCGTTGACCACGGCCGGCGCGGGAGAAACGGTAGTCCAGACCGCCGGCGAAGCAAGGTTCGTGGTGGACTGCAAGGTGAACCCGGTGGCATTCGTCGGCCACGTCAAAACAACGTCCGCTCCCGAGGACCTGATGGTCAGTTCCGGCGCGCTGACCGACGGCAACGAAATGCCGAACACCGTGCCATTGCCCGCGCTCCCGCCATAGGCCGCGGCGCCATAGAGGGTGTTGCCCGAGAACATCAATCCGCCAAACGGAACAGTTCCCTCGTGGGCAGTGAAACCATGCAGGACCGCAAAGCCGGTGCCGTCAGTGTTGACACTGAACACCGTGCCGCCGCCTGCACCTCGCACCCGTTGGCTTTCAACAGGGCGGGGTATCCGTCGAGGTCCTGGAGGTTGGGGGATTTCATGAACGTGAGGAACCGCTCCGGTGATTGGCAGCGAGTTGCAGTGACCTTGTCACTGGCCCTGGTCCCCTGCGCCGATGCCGCCCCATTCAAGATTGACCCGCCGCCCCAAAGACGCATACTGGCGCAAATGAACCCGACCACCGCCCCGTGCCCCGAGCCAGGCTCCGCGCCACGCGCCGCCAGCCGCATGTCCCTCGGCCTCAACCTGGAATATGTCCGCCACGCCGACAAAAGCCTGGAATATGGGGTCAAGACCGCCGGCAGGATGGGCTACGAGTGCGTCGAGCCGTGCTTCCTCATGGGCCAGTGCCTGCTCTCGATCGGGAAGTACTGCCACGTCACCAGCCTGGATACCGACCCGGCCGAGATCAAGGACCTCTGCCAGCAGGCGGGCGTGAGGCTCAGCGCGCTGTCCTCGCATTCGGACCTGCTGAGCCCCGAGTTCGGGGTGCTCTACGCGCGGCGGGGCATCCGCTACGCCCGGGCCGTTGGGGCGCCCATCGTGCAGATCACCGAGAACATGTATCCGCCCAAATGGATGACCCAGGAGGATGCCTTCGCCATCATGAAGATGAATCTCCGGGCCATCGCCGAGACTTGCGAGGAGAACGGCATTTACCTGGGTGTCGAGCAGCACGGGCCGTTCACCGCGCGCCTCGAGCACCTGCCGCGGATCCTTGAGTTAGTCGCTTCGCCATGGGTCTGCTGCAATTTCGATTGCGGCAATACCTTCCTCTCCGGCGAAGACCCCTACGCCATGCTCGAGGCGGTGATCGAAAAGGTGGTCCACGTGCACGCCAAAGACATTTCCGTGCAGCAGGCCGAGACCGAGCGCGGCAAGGTGACGGGCACGGCCGTCGGTTGCGCCTGCGGCGACGGGGTCATCGACTGGCGGCGTCTGGTGCGCCGGCTCAAGCAGGCCGGCTACCGGGGCACGCTCTCGGTCGAATGCGGCACCGAGGAACAGGCCGTCCGGTCCCTGGCGCACCTCAGGGCGGTGCTCAAGGAACTGGAGGCCTGAGGGCAAGGCCCCAAGGCGGCTGGCCCAAGGACCGACGGAAACGATGGACGCGATCGAGCACGGGCCGGGACGCGCGAGCGAGGGAACAGTGCCACGCGGGGAGGGGACTGCCGGGCCGCCGAGCCCGGCCGGCGAGGGGCCGGTCCTGCTTAGGTTGGATTCCGGCACCGAATGGCTGCTCTATTTCATGATCGTCTTTGCCCCCTGGGCCTTTGGAACGACGCAGGGATGGTCGGCCCGGGTCATGAATACGGCGGGCTTTGTCCTCGGGGGGATGGCGGTCGTTCGGAGATTCGCAGTTCACGGCCTGCCCGCCGTAGCCTCGGCGAAGGCGGGTTCACAGCCTGCAGTCCAGAGCGCACAGTCGGCAGTCGGCAGTTCACCGCACAGAGGGCGGGGCGGCAAAGGCGGATGGGCGGCGGGATGGCTGGCGGGGTTGACGGCGGCGGTGCTGGGGTATTGCCTCGTTAGCGCCCTGAATGCCAGGGCGACCTACGTGCCGGCGGAGCAACGGTTCGATTACCACGATTGCGTGGGGTGGCTGCCGCACAGTTTTGACTCCGCCAGTTCCTGGCGGGCGTTTTGGCGGTATCTGGCGCTGGCAGGGATGTTTTGGGCGGCCAGAGGATGGGTCTTGGCGGGGGCGCGGAGTGAGCAGGGCGCGGCCATGGCGGCAGACCGGAGGCTGCCGGCGAGACTGCGGCGAGTGCTTTGGGTGGTTTCGATTAATGGGGCGCTGCTCGCTTTGGAAGGAATCGTGCAGCGGAGCCTCGGCACAAACCGATTATTATGGCTGGTGCTGCCGTTTTACAATCGCTCGCCCGAAAGCCAGTTCGGTCCCTATGCCTATCGAGGCAATGCGGCCGAGTACCTGGGGATGGTTTGGCCTTTGGCGCTTGGTTTTTGGTGGGTCCTGCGGCGCGGCCACTCGACCCCGCCGGGCCCGCGCTCCGCCGCCAATCTCCTGCTTTCGTGCGCCCTGCTCACCCTGGTGGCCCCGCTGATTTCCCTGAGCCGCGCCGCGGCCTTGGTCACCTGCGCGAGCGGGGTCGTCGCGCTGGCCATGCTGCTCGCCAGCCGGCGGCGGGCAGGCGGCAAGTCAGGCTGGGGGCTGGCGGGCTTGCTGGTTTTGGCCGCGGTGCTAAGCTGGTACATTGGCTGGCACGGCCTGGCACAGCGGTTCAAACGCACCGACGGCGACATCAGTTCCGGCCGGTTCCTGGCTTGGCGGACGGCCCTGCAAATGGCCAAGGACTTCCCCGTCTTCGGGACCGGCCCAGGGACGTTCGACTCCCTGTACGGGCTTTACCGGTCCTCGCCGGAACAGAGATGGGAAGCCTATCTCCATAATGATTGGCTGGAAACCGTGGTCACCTTCGGGGCGGTTGGCTTCGCGGCGGTTTTCCTGATGTTCATCCTGGCGGCGGGCGGGTGGTTTTTCGGGGGCGGCGGGATTCCCACGCCTCGGGGGCTGGTCAGGTTCCTCTGGTTGTCGCTGGCCGGGTGCCTGGCCTACGCGGCCATGGATTTCCCGCTCCAGGTCTATTCGGTCCTGTTCCTGTTCCTGCTGATCTGCTCGATCTTGTCCTGCCTGTCGCGGCCCGGAAGAGGCGCAGCCCATAAGCGGGAGAGCGTTGGCGCGTGTGGCGCCCAGGCGTAGAGCGCGGTCCTGGGACGGACGGTCCACGGGGCGAATCGAGCGGGTCACCGAGCACGCGACTCACTTTCCTGGGCTCCGCTGTTGCAGCAGGTCATCCCAGTCGGCCTGACCGTAATAGCCCACAGTTCCGGCAAATGGGGCGTCAGCTTTAGGAACCAGTCTGCCAATTCCCGCAGCCGGATTCGCTACCATCAAATGGAGCCGCTCGTCACGGAGCTCGACGTAAAACAGTTCACCCTCGCTCGCTCCCCAGCAGGGCGCATCCTGATAAGCATCGACATCATTGAGCCGGTGGCAGCGGGCAGTTTTGGGGTCCAACAGGTAGATCCTGCGGTCGGCTATGGCCGGGTTGGTAAGGAGCATCGATTCGTCGTCTGTTGTCCGCGCTGAATTCGCGGCGTAGGCAATCCAGTTTCCCTGGGAAGACCAACTGACGATTCCGGGCACTTGCCGGCGCTCGTGGATTACCGTCCGCGTCCGCCCGGTCTTGGCGTCGTACAGGCAAAGCCACTTTGAAGGGAATCCTATCACACAGCCACTGGGCCGTCGAGCGGCCGTTCCCAGCCGCTTTCAAACAGGGGCGCCGGACGGCTTCTCATTGGCCTGGGGCGAGCGCCGTGCAGATTTGATTGGCTTCGCGGCCGGCGGTTCGGTTTCGGCGCACGAAGGCGATTTTTTTGCCGTCGGGGGAAAAGACCACGGCCTCGGGCCGCGGCGCGGTGGCTTCGCCGCCGCGCGCGGTGAGGCGCGAGGTCTGCCCGCTGGCCGCGTCAGTCAGGCAAACGGAGTTGTCCATGACGAGCGCGAGGCGGCGTCCGTCCGGGCTCCAAGTGAAGGCGCTGGCGACGGGCCAGGGATTGCGGGTGAGTTGGCGGGGTTGGCCGCCCAGCGGCGAGACCGTCCACAATTGCGCCACCCCGCGCTCGTCCTTCATCAGGAAGGCGATGCGCGCCCCGTCGGGCGAGCTGCGCAGCCAATGGCGCGGCCCTTGGAGGCCCGGGTATCGCCGCCCGGCGGTGAAGGTGAGGCGGCGCTGAATCACGCCGCGCGGGGGATAAGGCGCGCGCGTCTGCGTCCCGCACAGGGGGCCTTCGCCCTCGACGTTCAGGTCCTCGGGCAAGTCGGCGACAAACACTTCGGCGATGGTCTGGCCCGAGGCCGTTAGCACCGAGCCCTGGAAGGCCAGGGCGTGGCGCTGCCGCGTGCCATCGGCCCGCGTATAACCGCTGAGACCCACCCACGCCTCCTCACAGGCGCGCTTGATCTCATCGGAGCCGGGCCGGGGATGCGCCACGGTGCGGGTGACCAGGACAGAGAAGAAATCGCCGTCGTGATTGCGGGGATGCGCCTTGGGCACGCGGACCGGGCGGCCGGGAAGGCTGACGCCAATATTGCGCTGGTTGATATCGTTGGTCGGACTGGCGGCGGCGAATTGGGCCAGCACATGGTCCTCGTAAGTGAAGCTGACCCATTGGCCCGCGCCGTCCCAGACATGAAGGTGGGTCCCACCGCGCAGGGCGCCCGGAGTGAACGGCGGGGTGAGGTCGCGCGCCTCGAGGGGGCGCGCCCCGCCGGGCTTTTCCATCTCGACCACCACACCCTGCCGGTGCCAGGGGCAATAGGTCCACTCGGCCGTCGGATTCTCCGGGCCGAGGATGAAAACCACCTTGGGCTCGAGCGGATGGAAGGAGGCCACTCCGCAATGCGCGCCATGCGCCGCGCGGAACAACTCGCGCACTTCCCCGCTGTCCACGTTCACGGCCTCGATCGTCTCGCCATCGAACGACTCCCCGGCCGCGTCGCTGCGAGTGTCATAGACAATCCATAGCCCGTCCGGCGACCAGGCGCCGGTGTTCGTAAGGATGTGGCCCCGCGGGGCGAAGGTGATTTGCTGTTCCACGGTTCGAGGAGTTTGGGCGGCCATCACACCTGAGGCCAGCAGGAACGCCAGGACGCGTTTCATGCGAGCGAGGATGCCAAAGCGAAGCCTCCAGGGCAATGGGCGGATGCATCTTTGGCTCCTTTGCGATTGCAAAAGCCGGCGGGGCAGGCCAAAACTCAGGCGTAATCCTTCCGGGCATGAATGATGCGAGCCGACCTGACCTGGGGCACGACCTCATCCTGCCGACGCTGCTCTTCGCCGTTCTGGGGGCGATGACCTGGGCGATACGCGGGTGCTCAGGCTTTGGCGCCGTCAACGGCTGCGTCTTCGCCGGGGTGACGTGGGGAGCGGCCTGGTGGTTCCTGGCGCACGAGCCGGCTGGGCGCCAATCGCGGCCTTATGCCTCGGGATGGATCATTTTGGCTCTGACGGTGGGTATCGGGATGGCGGGCAACCGGGGATGGATGCAGTGGCCCACTTTCTTCGATGGGCGCCTCCAGACCAACACGCCGGCGGGCGAGTGGGTTCCCATCCCCAGGCGATATGGTTTTCTGTGGCTGTTCATTGCCGGCGTCCCGTGGGCGGGGCTGGGGGCGTGCGCCCTGGCATGGTGCGGCTCGCATCGGCCGGCGGGCCGGACGGGGTGGTGCTTGCGCATTCTCTGCGGCCTCGGTGCGGCCTGGCTGGCGCAGTTCCTTTTCGACCACCTCCCGGAGGTGTTCCTTCCGCTTTACAAATCCTTGCGGGCGCAGTACGCCGACCGGCACGCCTACCCCAATCTCCACCGGCTCATCAATGATAACCGGGCGGCGATCACGCACCTGGGCTTGTACCTCGGTCTGCTCCTGTTCGAGGCTGGCCGGAAGAACTGGCGGGGCGTCAAACTCATCCTCACGGTCGGCCTCGCCAACGGCCTGGGCTGGGCGGCTTGCCAAAACTGGCGCTGGGCCGCGCCGGTTTGGCCCCGCGCCAATTTCAACTTCTGGCGCTGCTGGGAATCCAGCGGGGGCATCAGTATCGGCCTGGCCTACGGCCTGGCTTTCTACTGGGTCAATCGGCCGTTGCCCCAGGCCGAACGCGCGCGCCTCGGGATGAGATTGGGCAATGGCCACCCGGACCTCGAGCGGTTCGGCGCCTATCTTGGCCTGCTCTTGGGCCTGGGCCTCTCGATTAAGAACGGGCTCAAGGGTTGGGCCAATCTCTATCTCGGGAACGAGGAGCATTGGGACCGGGTCCTTTGGCGCGTGACCGGGCCGTTGCTGCTGCTGGGCCTGGCGGCCGTGATTGCCAGGATTAGGTCCCGCTCAATCCCGCGCGGCTTCGAGTCTGACCTGTTTCCCCATGCCTACGGCCTGATGTGGCTGGTCCTGATCGTCCAGAACCTTATCGCGCAGCTTGTCACCGGTCCGCTCGGCAATTGGAACGAGGCGGCCTTCAGCATCTATTACGTGCTGCTCTTCCTCATCTCCGCCGCGATCGTGTACCATTATGAGTGGATTAAGCGGCACACCCATGTCCGGGGCGAGGGCGAGGCGGCCGGTGCTGGAGGGCCTTAGTGGCCATGAGCATGAATAGGGTGACGTCACCGTGTTTATGCTCATGGCCACTTAGGACAAGCGGCTTATAGCGGCAAACCTGAGGACCTTGCCGCAGGGACCAAGGAAGTGGTATCTTGCGGGCATGAAACTGACCGCTGTATTTGGGCTGAAGTGAGCTGAACCGATGAATGAACGCACCGCCAGACTTCGGCGCCGGAGCCTCGACACACCGCCGTCCATCTCGGGCGAGCGCGCCCGGCTCCTCACGGAATTCTACCAGGAGAACCAAGGCCGGCACTCGACACCCATGCTTCGGGCGCTGGCCTTTGAGCACCTCTGCCGCCACAAGACCCTTTTCCTGGGCCAAGACGAACTCATCGTCGGCGAGCGCGGGCCGTGGCCAAAAGCGGCGCCGACGTTCCCCGAGTTGACCTGCCACAGCCTCGAGGACCTCGGCATCCTCAACTCCCGGCCCAAGACCTGGTACCGGGTCGAGCCCGAGACCCTCAAGCTCTACCAGGAAAGCATCATCCCCTATTGGCGCGGGCGCTCGATGCGCGAGCGGATGTTCGCCGAACTGCCCCAGGAATGGAAGGAGGCCTATGAAAGCGGGATGTTCACCGAGTTCATGGAGCAACGCGCCCCGGGCCACACCGTTCTCGACGACAAGATTTATTCCAAGGGCCTGCTCGACTTCAAAAAGGAAATCGCCGACGCGCTCGCCGGGCTCGATTTCCTCAACGACGCCGCCGCCTATGAGAAACGGGAGGCGCTCAGGTCTTTTGAGGTTTCTTGCGACGCCCTCATCCTGTTTGCGGAACGCCACGCCGCCCTGGCCGCCGAACTGGCCGCGCGGGAGGAGCACCCCCAGCGCCGCGCCGAGTTGCTCAAGATCGCCGAGGTCTGCAGCCACGTCCCGGCCCAGGCCCCGCGCGATTTCCACGAGGCCCTCCAGTATTACTGGTTCTGCCACCTGGCCGTCATCACCGAGTTGAACGGCTGGGATTCGTTCAACCCCGGCCACCTGGACCAGCACTTGCTCCCTTTCTACGAAACGGGGCTGGCGGGCGGCACCCTCTCGCGCGAATCCGCGCGCGAGCTGCTCGAATGCTTTTTCATCAAGTTCAACAACCATCCCGCCCCCCCGAAGGTCGGCGTCACCGCCGCCGAGAGCGGGACCTACACCGACTTTGCCAACATCAACCTCGGAGGCTTGCTCCGCGACGGCTCCGACGGCTCGAACGAACTCTCCCATCTGCTCCTGGACATCGTCGAGGAGATGCACCTGCTTCAGCCCAGCACCAACATCCAACTCTCACGCAAGAGCCCCGACGCCTTCCTCAAACGCGCCTTGCGTGTAGTCAGCCGCGGCTACGGCTTCCCTTCGCTCTTCAATGCCGACACCGTGGTGGCCGAGCAGTTGCGCCAGGGCAAGACCTTGGCGGACGCCCGCGCCGGCGGCTGCAGCGGCTGCGTCGAGGTCGGCGCCTTCGGCAAAGAGGCCTACATCCTCACCGGCTACTTCAACCTGCTCAAGGTCCTCGAGCTCGCCTTGCACGACGGCATGGACCCCCGGACGGGGCGCCAACTGGGCCCGCAGACCGGGCCGCCCGCTTCGTTCCGCGATTTCGAGGCGCTTTTCCAGGCCTTCCGCCGCCAGTTGCGCCACTTCCTCCAAATCAAAATCCGCGGCAGCCGCCTCATCGAGCGCATGTACGCCACCCAGATGCCCGCCCCCTTCCTGAGCGTGCTCATCGACGACTGCATCGCCAAGGGTCTGGACTATAACGCCGGCGGCGCCCGCTACAACAACACCTTCATCCAAATGGTCGGCCTGGGCAGCATCACCGATTCGCTGAGCGCCATCCAAGCGCTGTGCTTTGGCAACCCCCCCGCGCTGGGGCTGGCCGACCTCGTCGGCGTCCTGGACCAGAACTTCGCCGGCCAGGAGCCGCTGCGCCAGCGGCTCCTCAACCGCACCCCGAAGTACGGCAATGACGACGATGGCGCCGACAACCTCATGCGCCGGGTCTTCGAGGCCTGTTTCGAGGAAGTCGACGGCCGCCCGGACGCCCGCGGCGGGCGCTACCGCGTCGAAATGCTGCCCACGACTTCCCACGTCTATTTCGGCAGCGTCCTCGGCGCCACGCCCGACGGGCGAAAGGCCGGCCTGCCGGTCTCCGAAGGCATCAGCCCAGTCCAGGGCGCCGACCGCCACGGCCCCACCGCCGTCATCCGCAGCGCCGCCAAACTCGATCACGTCAGAACCGGCGGCACCCTGCTGAACATGAAACTGACTCCGAGCCTGGTCGCCGGCGAGGACGGCCTGGACAAATGGGCCCACCTGGTCCGGAGTTACTTCCGCATGGACGGCCATCATGTTCAGTTCAACATCGTCACCGCCGACACCCTTCGCCAGGCCCAGGGCAACCCCGATGGCCACCGCGACCTCATCGTCCGCGTAGCCGGCTACAGCGACTACTTCTGCGACCTCCCGCGCGAACTCCAGGACGAAATCATCGCCCGCACCGAACACCAAGCCTTTTGAATTCCTCCCATGCGTTACCGAAGCCTTGATCCCAAGCTGTTCATCACGCACCGACAGAACCTCAAGAACCTGATGCTCCCCCATTCGTTGGCGGTGGCCAACGCCAATGACATACTCCCGGCCAACGCCGACGGCACCCTGGTGTTGCGGCCCAATTCCGACCTGTTTTACCTCACGGGCATCGAGCAGGAGGAAACCATCCTGCTCCTTTACCCGGACGCCCACGAGGAGAACATGCGGGAGCTGCTCTTCCTGCGCGAGACCAATGACCTCATCGCCACCTGGGAAGGCCACAAGCTTTCCAAGGACGAGGCGCGCGCCGTTTCGGGCATCGAGCGCGTCGAGTGGCTGAGCGAATTCCGCCCCCTGTTCCATCGGCTGATGTGCGAGAGCGACCACGTGTATCTCAACGCCAACGAACACAAGCGCGCCGCCATCGAGGTCGAAACCCGCGACGCCCGCTTCGTAAAAGACACCCAGGCGCGGTATCCCTTGCACGATTACCAGCGCCTGGCCCGCCTCCTCCACCGGCTGCGAGTTGTCAAGTCCGACGCCGAAGTCGCGCTGATCCGCAAGGCCAGCGCCATCACCAAGGAGGGGTTCCTGCGCGTGGCCCGCTTTGTTTGGCCGGGCGTAACCGAAACCGAAGTTGAAGCCGAATTCGCCCACGAATTCATCCGGCGCGGCGGTGGTTTCGCCTATCCCCCCATCATTGCCAGCGGCAAGAACGCCTGCGTGCTCCACTACCTGGCCAATGACCAGCCTTGTCGCCGAGGCGACCTGCTGCTCCTGGACGTGGCCGCCAACTATGCGAACTACAACTCCGACCTGACCCGTACGATTCCCGTCGCCGGCCGCTTCAGCCGCCGTCAACGCCAGGTCTATGACGCCGTGCTGCGCGTCTTGCGCGCCACCGCCGAGGCCGCCACGCCCGGCAAGCTGCCCAAGCAATGGCAAAAAGAGGCCGAGGCCTTCGTCCAGGAGGAACTGCTCGGCCTGGGCCTGCTCAAGCCCTCCGAGGTCCGCAAGCAAAACCCGGAAAAACCGGCCCTCAAAAAGTACTTCATGCACGGCGTCGGCCACCCTCTCGGGTTGGACGTCCACGACGTCGGCCTCACCACCGAACCGATCCAAGCCGGCTGGGTCTTGACCGTCGAACCCGCCATCTACATCCCCGCCGAAGGCTTCGCCGTCCGCCTCGAAAACGACATCCTCGTCGGCGACGCCGGCAACCTCGACCTCATGGCGGATATCCCCATCGAGGCGGAGGCGGTCGAGGAATTGATGAAAAAAAAGTAAAATAAAGGCTTGACATAAGGGGCTTTTTTCGGTGATTATGGCGGCACGGTGAGTTGTAGGCTGTCATGGCGCTTTTGGAAAATGCGGCGTTTATAGACAAAAGCGATCTGGAATCGCCGGTCAGCACAGTTCAATTGGTCATAGAAAGATTGAATGATTACCTTAAAAGATGGGGCCGGACCTGACCACAGTACGGGGTTCGTGACGCGCGCGCGGGAGTGGGAGCGATTGGCTAGGGAGGCCGATTTCAGGCCAACAAGGATGGCTGCTCTCTGTTCGGTCTCGGGGCGTCAGTTGGAGCGTATCTTCAAGCGGCATCTCAACTGCACGCCGAGTCAATGGCTCAGGGAATTGCAGTGTCGCCTGGCCAGGGACTTGGTCTCACAGGGTTACAGCAGCAAGGCGGCCGCGGCGGAGTTGAAATTCGCGACGGACGCCCATTTCTGTCGGGAGTTCAAGAAGGTTTTCGGCACTTCGCCGCAGAGCTTCGCGCCCAACCGTCTGGGGTATTTGAGCCTGGCGGTGCTGGACCGACCGGGGCGAGGTCTCCGCGAGGCAGGCCGGCTGGGAACGCCGGAGGTGCAACGCTTGGATGGGGCTGCGTCAAGCGCCCGCCTTTAGCCGGCGGACCGGGGAACGCGCC
>Ga0326728_10010197_pt1 | contig 22123 bp, 17 predicted proteins | sample MB3enrmetagenome_FD_207602 | JGI IMG/M metagenome (GOLD analysis project Ga0326728, IMG submission 207602) | Lab enriched peat soil microbial communities from McLean, Ithaca, NY, United States - MB31MN | ecosystem: Environmental > Terrestrial > Soil > Wetlands > Peat | place: USA: New York... | reverse complement strand
ACAGAGGTTTCATGAACAATCCCTGGGTCATGTTGACAGCCGGCGTGCTCGGCATGGTAATGATTTCCAGCCTTCAGTATGCCTGGGCCCTTTTCGTCCCTGACATCCTCAAGACCAATCCGCGATTCTCGAAGGTGGAGATCCAGGCCGCCTTTGCGACGTTCGTGGCGTGCATGACCTTTGCGGGGCCGCTGACCGGCTACCTGATGGACAAGTTCGGCACGAGAATCTTCTTCTCCCTTGCGGCTATCCTGGTGGCGGTGGGATGGGGGAGCATCGGCGCCCATAGCGACGTGCTGGCTATGTGCATCTCCTACGGCATCGCCGGGGTCGGCGCGAGCTTCATATATACGGGCGGGATCGCGGCATCGCTGAAGTGGTTTCCGAACAAGAGAGGCACCGCTTCCGGCATCATGGCGTGCGGCTTCGGCTCGGGCGCGGCGCTCTTCGGATGGCTCATAACGATGCTCGTCAAGAATTACGGCTGTAAGACCGCATTCCTTTACACGGGTATCGGGTTCGCCGTGATATTGCTTGTGGTCGCCCAGGTGCTCAGGTTCCCCGCAGGCGGCGTCGTGGCGCAGGCGTCCGCCCCGGGTAAGGCGAAACAGGCCGGAACCAGGAGCTTTACCCCCTTCGAGATGCTCAAGACAGGGCAGTTCTACCTGATGTACCTTATGTTCGTATTCATGGCAGTGGGGTACATGTTCCTCACGCCGAACATCAAGCTGATGGCAAACGACTACAAGATCCCCGCGGCGATATTCACGATCACCTTTACGGCGTTCGCCGCGGCGAACGGCATCGGCAGGATCGTCTGGGGCGTCATCTCGGACAAGATCGGCAGGGAAAACGCGATGTTCATCGACTTCATCCTGTGCGGCCTGCTCTATATCCTGCTGCCGTTCGTCTCGCACAACCCATATATGTTCATGGTCGCGGTGACTGCGGCGTTTTTCTGCACCGGGCCGATGTTCGCCTTTTTCCCGCCGATCACGGACGACCGCTTCGGGGAAAAATACCTCTCCACGAATTACGGCATCGTCTATACGGCGAAGGGCGTAGGCGGCATGATAGGACCGACGTTTATCACGGCCCTCGCCCTGTCCTACGCGAAGGCGCAGGGATTCGAGGTGGGGTGGGCGGTAGGCTGCTCGGTGATCGGCGGGGCCGCCATCCTGTCCGGCATCGGCGCGATGGTCCTCAAAACAATGGCAAAACCCGGGGAGGCCGCCCGTCCCGTAGAGGCGCCGGCGTCCCCGGCAGCCTAGCGGAGACGGGCTTTTCTGCCCGTCCCCGGAAATGTCTCCCGTCGGCCATCAGGCAACATATGAGTGATATATAGGCCGACGGCCAAATGCATCGGCCTTCTGCAAGGAGAGACCGGATGATCCAAAAGTCATTCTTCCCGACGTTTTTCGTTGTTCTGACTTATGTGGCGCTGTCGGCGGCGCCCCTGGCGGCGCAGTCTCAGCACTACACCCACATGCACAGCTTTGAAGGCGCGGAACAATGGGCGAAGGAATTCGACGACCCCAAACGCGACGAGTGGCAAAAGCCCCACCAGGTGATCCAGGCGCTGGCCCTTAAGCCGAGCGCCGTCATCGCGGACATCGGCTCAGGGACGGGCTACTTCGCGGTGCGATTCGCCCATATGGCGCCGCAGGGGCGCATCTACGGCGTGGACACCGAGCCGGACATGGTCAAGTACCTTGCCGCGCGCGCAAAGCGCATGGGGCTTCAAAACGTCTTCTCCATTGCAGGCGCGCCCGATGACCCCCGCCTGCCGGAAAAAGCCGATCTCATCTTCATGGCGGACGTCTTTCATCACATCGACAACCGCGACAGCTATCTCCGCAGGCTCCACGACGCGCTCAAGCCCGGGGGCCGCATCGCCATCATCGACTATCGCATGGACTCCCCGAACGGCCCTCCCAGGGAAGCGCGCATCATGCCCGATGCCCTCAAAGCCGAGCTCGCCGCCGCCGGGTACGTCCTCGCCGATCAGCACACCTTCCTGCCGTACCAGTATTTTATGGTTTTCCGGGCGGGGAAAGACTGACAGCGGCGGAATCTGATATAATCGGAGTATCAGGGAGATTAACTATGGCGCTTACGCGTAATTTCAAGCAAACCGTTATGGAGCGTGTGGCGCGGGACGAGGTCCCCTTTTCCTTTCCAGGAGGAGGATGGCGCAAATGGCGACCATGAAGAATGTACTGGGAATTATAGGAAGTCCCCGGAAGAACGGGAACACACATGTCATGGTATCGCGTATACTGGAGGGCGCTCGCGACAAGGGGGCGCACATTGAGGCTGTATCCCTTGCCGATATGACGATACGGGAATGTGATGGATGCCACGCCTGTTGGAAGGGGAAACATGCATGCCCCAAGAAGGATGATATGGCGATTCTTTATCCAAAGGTCGCAGAGGCCGACGCCATTGTGTTCGGGACCCCCGTCTACTGGTATGGACCAACGGCCCTCATGAAAGCCTTCATCGACAGGTTCGTCTATTTCAACTGCCCGGCCAGCAGGAAGCAGGTCAGAAACAAGGTTGCGGTTATAGCCATTCCCTTCGAAGACAGAACACGTGCCACAGCGGATCTTGTTGTGGATTTTTTCGACAAGAGCCTTACCTATCTTGAAATGCGGCTGATCGATAAGATACTGGCCCCCGGCGTCACGAAACGGGGAGAGGTCAGCGACCGGAAGCGGATCATGGCCAAATGTTACAAGCTGGGACAATCCTTGGCCGTCCGGGGCGCATCCAAACGCGGCCGCTGATAGAGGCTGATCTGGCGCCCATTAGCGCCAGATCAGCCTCTATCAGCCAATCCTAGGGATGATATTGCCCCCCGATGGAAATATCGCCACGTCCGCTCTGGGGAATTGCGCCGCCAGGGTATTCACCGTTTTTTGCAGGTCCATCGAATACTCCATGCCCATCATCGCCACCTGCTCCGCCGTCAGGCCTTCCGTCACGTGGACGATGCGCTGCTTCTCTACGAAGTCCTTGAAGTGGACGATCTGCATGATGTAGGAGATGCCGAAGGGCTTCAGGTGGTCGGCTATGCGTCCGTCCACAAAGTCGCGGTGCACCTCGCTAGCGCTTTTCGCTGCCGCCATCTCTTTTATCAGCGGCAGGATCGGCCCCGCCTCTTTCTGGGCCGCCACCCAAACGACCACGCCCCCCGACCTCGTCGCGCCGGAGCCCATGTGGAGCGCCTTCGTGGACTGCACCCCTATCTCCAGGGGCGCGGCGGAGGTGATCGTAATGTCCGCCTGGTGCGGCAGGCGCATCACGTATAAGGACTCGGCGAAGCCTGCAGCTGCGCGCTGCTCCGCCTCCGGGTGGCCCGCGAACGCCCGGATCACCTGCTTCTTCTCGTTTATCACGAAATCGAGCTTGAAGGCAAGCCTGGAAAGGCGGCCCGCATCAACGATCTCCCCCCAGAACGGGTTGCCGTCGAGGAGGCTGACCGCACTGTTCCTGTTGCGCATGAGGGCGAAATGGTGCTCCGCGACGGAGCGGTAGGAGGCAACGCCCGGCATGACGATCTTGTACCCGCCGCCGTAGCCTGCGGACGGATGGGGCATACACTCGCCGATGCCCACCACGAGGTCGGCCAGCGCGACCTGCCTGTTCAGCTCGACGAGGGTCCCCCGGTGCGTCCTGCCTATCGTTATGTTTTCCGGCGACTTCGCGTCGTGCGAGACGAGGCGGCCCGAGAGGCGGCCGGCGGCCTCCGCCCCGACTTTTGCCGCCATCTGCTCCTCCGTAAGCACCGGGTGGGTGCCGCACGCGCAGACGGCCGTGACCCGCGAGTCGGGCACCCCGGCCGCATTGAGCCTGTCGAGCACCTGCGGGATGGCGAGATGGGCGGGGGTCGGCCTCTGGAGGTCGTCGAAGAGGAGCACCACCTCCATGCCGGGCTTCACGATCTCCTCCAGCTTATGCGAGCCGATGGGGTTGTCCAGGGCGCGCGTTATCTCGGCCGCTGCGTCGGCCGCGACAGGCGCCGGGGCCCTGTCTGCCTCCGTAATCACGTTCCAGCCCGGCGGTATCGTAAAGGTCAGCCGCCGCCCTGAGTAGTTGAGATAGTATTTTTCCACGGCGTCCCCTCTCTCTTCTTGTTCTTATTCACCCTCTCATCGCGGGCTGCGCTGCTCCCGGCATCGTCGGCCCCGTGGCCGGGCGTAAGCGTCTTACCTCTTCTTCGACAGCAGCTTCTTTAGCTCCGCGCCGGTCTTCGGGTTCTTGCTCATAATGTCCTTCCAGCCTTCCTCGTAAGCCACTTTCAGGAACTTGTCCCTCTCGGCCGGGGGCAGGGTGATCGTCTCTATCCCTTCTTTCGTCAGAAGTGAGCGCTCCGTCTTTGCGAGCGCCTTGTAGTATGCAACTACCTCTTTCTCTGCCTCGGCGGTCGCCTCCGTCAGGACGTCCTGAAGGTTCTTCGGCAGCTTCTCGAACGTCTTGAGGTTCATCACGAGGGGGTTGGGGCCCGTATAGAATGTCGGTTCTACCATGTACTTCGTCTGCTTCTGCCATCCCCAGTCGCGGATGCCGACCTCGGGCCAGCAATAGCCGTCCACCACGTTCCTCTCCAGGGCGATATAGACATCCGTGGGGGGTATCACGACGGGGTTGCCGCCAAGCCCTTTTACGGCCTGCAGGTACATGGGCGACACCCGGATGTTCAGTCCATGCAGGTCTGCCGTCTTTATGGGTTTCTTGAGGAACAACTGGAACGGTATCTGTATGCCGAGCCGTCCGAGGTAGTAGAGTCCCTGCTTCTTATGAAGCTCGTTCATGTAGGCCCAGGCGCCGTTCGCCCGCTCCTCGGAAGGCGTGTACTCGGACAGCTTGAGGGCGTCCACTTCCGGAATAATCGAGACATAGTAAGCGTTCGTCGTGAAGACGAGGTCTACCATGCCCCTCTGCGCGGCCTGGACCTGGTCAGGCGTCTTGACCGCCTCCGGCCCGCCGATGAACCGTATCTTCAACTGTCCCGGCGCCTTCTTGGCGACCACCTTGTCGACGGTATCCGTAAAGATGGTAAACGCCTTGTACTCAGTGGCCGTCTTCGGCCACGCGGTTACGGCCTTCAGGACGATCTCGGCCCTTGCCGCTCCCGCGCCCATGCCTAGGATGAAGCACGCAAACGACAGGACGACACCTGCGAGAACGATTTTCTTCACCATCGTTACCTCCTCTCCTGCTTTCTTGTCTCTATATAACGATTTTTCCTCTCAACATTTCCGTAGCAACTATTTCATCATACCCATAAGGCTAGGCACGATAGTCGACATGGATGGTATGCCCAGCACGAGTGCGATGCATACCAGGTCCACCAGGGCGAAAGGCAAAGCCGCCTTCCAGATGTCAGCCATGGTCACCTCGGGCGGCGCAACGCCTTTCATCACGAACAGAGTGACTCCGAAGGGCGGACAGATCAGACCTGTTTCGAGCGTGCAAAGCATCACAACGCCGAACCAGAGTGGATCGAACTTGAAGGCGTTGATGACCGGCATGAAGATGGGTATGGTGATCATCATGATCGCGACTGTCTCCATGAAGCAGTCAAGCAGGAGGATTACGAGCACCATCGCGATAACGATCAGCATCGGCGCCACGTTCAGGTTAATGATAAAATTCGTGAGCCCGGCCGCTGCCCCCGTGAAGGCGAGTATTTCGCCATAAGTGCTCGCGGCGATGATGATCATCATTATCATGCCCGTGACCTTCAGCGTGGAGACAACCGATTTACGGAAGTTCTCCCAGGTCAGCCGCCTGTAAATGAGGGCTAGTATGAACGATGCGAGCGTGCCCGCCGCAGCCGATTCAGTGGGCGTCGCGACGCCCAGGAATATAAGCCCGATAACCATAAAGACGATAAAACCGAGCGGCAGCAGGTAGACCAGAGTGACCCTGATCTTCTCTTTCAGGGGGATACGGGGCACGTCATACTCGGGCGCTTCATCCGGCTTGAAGTGGACCCGCACCACCACATAGATGAAGTAGAGGGCCGAGAGGACGAGACCCGGCAGAATGCCTGCAATCAGAAGCTGGCCCACGTCGATGTTGGCGATGCTCGCGAGCACGACGGTCAACGCATTTGGCGGTATTAGGGCATCGACCGTGCCGACGCCCATAAGCGGACCGAGGCTCATGCTCTTGCTGTAACCCTTCTTGAGCATATCGGGCAAGAGAATAGTGCCGAGGAGGGCGCAGGTGGCTATTGTCGAGCCGCTCAGTGCGCCGATAATCACCCCCATGATAACGGCAAGGATGGAAAGCCGTCCCCGGAGCTTGCCTAGCCATTTGTCGAGTACGTTAACAGCCTCAAGGCCCAGGCCCGAATGGAAGATGATCTCACCCATGAAGATAAAGAAAGGCACCGGCAGAAGGGTGAAGGTACTCGCGGACGTGAATGCGCCCGTTACTACGCCGACGACGCCCGGTATCCCTCCGAGGAAGAAATAGGCGGCCACCATGTTGACGACGAGGAGCGAAAAAGCTATGGGCAGCCCCGTAAGCAATACGAAGACCATGCCGCCGAAAAGTACGAGAATAATCGAATACCATTCCACGGCTTACCTCCCCGCCCTCAGTATACTGAACCTGTTAAACGCTATCCTGAAGAACTGGATGGTGAGGAGGAGGCTCCCCAAAGGTATGATAAAGAAAATGAGTGCCTTAGGGACCGTTACGGCCCTGACGTCCGTCACGTTGTGCTCGATGCATTCGATGGTATAGAGTGTCCCGAAATAGGTCATTACGGCTGAGGCGAGCCCGCCGACGGTGAACGTGATGGAGTCGAGGAACTCTTTAGACTTGTCGCTGAGCCGGGAGTATATAATGTCATTGCTTATGTGTCCACCCTCCCTCAGAAGCCAGGCCGTTACGAGGAAGACTATCCACAACAGGCCGTATTCCGTTGTCTGCATGATCCATATAGTCGTCTGCGTAAAAAGAAACCGCATGAAGACGCTGTAGCAAACGGCTGCGACGATCAGAACGAGCACTACCCCCGCTATGGCGGTCAGTACGTCCAAAAGCCGGTCAAACACCTTCCAGAAGGGATTCATGGCCTTTTCGCCTCCTACTCGAGCGCATCGCAACGCTCCTGCCGCCATTCGACTCGGAACGACACCTACGTTCTTAACGGCAAACAATCCACCTTAAGAGAACCCGCCGCCGCAAGTCAACGCTTCTTTCCTCGCTGCTTTTCCGCTATATCGCGGTAAGCGTCCTCTTTGAACTGGGCCAGGTGGCTGACGACGGCCGCGTTGATCTCCCCGTCGTCGCCCCCCTCTATGGCCGCAAGTATCCCCTTGTGGCCGCGCAGGGAGCGCTCGGCGCTGCCGGGGCCGTACAAGCCCTGGAGCCTGTACCGCAAGGCGTGGCGGGAGAGGGTCTGCGCCAGCTCCAGGAGGCGCTTGCCGCCGGAGAGGCGCGCTATCGTCTCGTGGAACTGGGCGTCCAGGTCTACCATCGCGCCCAGGTCCCCTGCTGCAAGCCGCTCCTGCGCAAGGTCGATGTTGGCCCTGAGCGCCTTGAGCAGCTTCTCTTTGCCCCTCTCCATAGCCCACCTGATGGCGAGGACCTCGATCAGGCAGCGAATCTCGTATATCTCCGCCGCCTCGTCGCCGCTTATGGGCTTCACCTTGTAGCCCACCCTCGGAATCGACTCGATGAGGCCTTCCATCTCGAGGCTGTGCAGGGCCTCCCGCACGGGCGTCCTGGACGTGCCTATCTCCTGGGCGATCCGCGTTTCAACCAGGCGCTCGTTGGGGTTGATCTGCCCGCTGAGTATCCGCTCCCGCAGGTAGCGGTGCACCTTCCTCCGAATCGTCGGCGTCGCCTCTATGACCAGCTTGTTTTTCATGACGGGCGGCCCCTACATTGTCGTGCCATTCACGCCCTCATGCCTTACAGCCCTTCTCCATCCCCTTCAATAACGCCCACTCCGCAATTACGGGGGCTAGCGTCGCCCCCTCCAGCGGCAAAGCCGCCGGAGCCTCCCCCTCATAAAAAGCAAGAGACGTTTCGGCAAGGCCCGTTCAATTCATGCCTTACAGCCCTTCTCCATCCCCTTCAATAACGCCCACTCTTCATCCACCTCCGCCTGCAAGCGGCGGATATCGTCGGGGGTGAAGTGGCGGAAGCGACCCTGTATGCGGACGTACTCGTCCACGGGGAGCCCTTTCGGCTCGTGGGTGATCCTGTACTCCCTGCCGTCGATGACCTCGTAAAGCGGGAAGACCCGCGTCTCGACTGCGAGCTGGGCAGCCCTCGCCGACATATGCTCCGGCATGCGCCAGCCCGTCGAGCAGGGCGTGAGCACGTGGAGGAACTTCATCCCCTTAATCGCCTTTGCCTTCCTCACCTTCTCCATGAGGTCCTCGGGGTGGCCTATGGAGGCGGTAGCCGCGTAAGGCATCCTGTGGGCGGCAATGATCTGCATGAACTTCTTTTTCCTGCCGCGCCTGCCGCCCGGGGTAGTCATCGTCCAGGTGTTCTGCGGCGTAGAGGAGCTTGACTGGATGCCCGTGTTCATGTACGCCTCGTTGTCGAGGCAGACATAAATGAAATTGTCGTTCCTGTCGGCAGCGCCCGATAGGGACTGGAGGCCGATGTCGAAGGTGCCGCCGTCGCCGGCAAAGGCCACGGCTGTCACATCCTCCCGCCCCTGGAGGCGCAGGGCGGCCGCGATGCCGGAGGCCGTGGGCGCGGCGATCTCGAAGGCGGAGTGGAAGCATGGTACCGCAAACGTGCTATTCGGGTAAGTAGCGCTGATGACCCCGACGCACGAGGGCAGGATCACCATGACCGTCTTTTTGCCGAGCACCTTGAGGACGAGGCGTAGCGTAGTCGCCTCTCCGCAGCCGGGGCAGGCCATATGGCCGCACCGCATATATTCCTGTTCTTCCATTTCAGCCGTGGCTTCGGTAATCATGCCATTGACCTCCTCACTTCCTTACTTCCTCACAAAAGTTGGCAGGTCCGGCCGCGCCTTCCCGCTCAAGGCGTCCAGGGCCATCTGCTCGATCATATCGGGCGAGACGTCGGCGCCGCAGATGCCCGCTATGTAGCCCGTGACGACAGGCGGCCGCTCCATGCCGTAGAGGGCGCTCTTCAGCTCCTGGCACCAGATGCCGCCGTTGCCTAAAGAGACGTCCCTGTCGATCACTGCCACTTTCGGCACGCCCGCCATGGCCTCCCTGACCTCCTCGCGCGGGAAGGGGCGCAGGGCCTTCAGCTTGAGCAGCCCGGCGGCGATGCCTTTTTCCCGCATCGCGGCGACGGCCACCCGCGCCGTGCCCGTCATGGCGCCGCTCGTCGCAAGGACAATCTCCGCCCCCTTGGTATCGACCGCCTCGATTACGCCGTAGCCCCTGCCTACGATCCCCTCGTACTCCGCGTTCGCCTCCCGTATGATCGGCCGCGTCGCCTCCATGTCCTCGAAGCTCCGCTGGCGGTAACCCATGTACTGCTCCGGGTTGACCACGTTCGATATGTAGGCGGGAGACTCGATGTCGAAGCGCGTCGGCACGCGGAAAGGCGGGAGGTAGGCATCGACTGTCTCCTGGTCGGGTATCTCGACGGGTTCTATAAAGTGGGACGTGAAAAAACCATCTATCGCGACGAGCACCGGCAGGAGTGCGTTTTCGGCTATCTTGTATGCCTGGATGACCGTGTCGAGCGCTTCCTGCGCGTCCTCGCAGTAGAATTGGAGCCAGCCCGTGTCGCGCTGGGAGAGGCTGTCCGACTGGTCGCTCCCGAAGGCCCAGGGGACCGCCAGCACGCGGTTGACGTTGCACATCACGATGGGCACCCTGTTGCCTGAGGCGAAATGGAGCATCTCGTGCATCAGGGCAAGCCCCTGGGACGCCGTGGCGGTGAAGGTCCGCACGCCCGTTAAGGACGCCGAGACGCAGGCGGCCATGGCGGAGTGCTCCGACTCCGTGCGCATCATCACGCCCGCGAGCTTCCCTTCGTTCTCCATGTCGGAGAGCTTTTCATAGATGGGCGTCTGCGGGGTGATCGGGTAGGCCGCCACGAATTGCACCCTGGCGAGGCGCACGGCCTCGGCGACCGCGTAGTTGCCCGATAGAAGCTGTCTCATCGGCCACCCCCCATGTCTATCACCTGCCTGGGGCAAGCGGAGGCGCAGACGCCACAGCCCTTGCAGTAGTCGCTCTTCACGTCGTACCCGCCTGCCTTCGCCTTCAATATGGAGATGTCCGGGCAGAGCAGGAAGCAGAGGTCGCAGGCAATGCAGGTGCCGCACTTGAAGCAGCGGGCGATCTCTGCCTCGGCACGCTTGCGTGGCAGGCCTGCGGCGATCTCGGCAAACGGGTCCGCCGGGCGGCGCCTGCCTGCCGCCCTTTTCGGGTTGTCGTTCCTCTTGGCAAAGGGCACGCAGATCGTATCGAGCCTGTCGTAGGTGACAACGTCCGAAAGATCGACCCTCGGCCGGTCCGGGTTTACGAGGGGTGCGAAGGTGAAAGACGGGCCTGCCCCGATACGCAGTGCCTCGTACTCGCGGGCTGCCTCTTTGCCCTCGATGTAGCAATAGATCGCCAGCGCACCCATCTTGCCGGAGGCGATGGCGTCCGCGACGAAGGCACGGCCGCCGGAGGCGTCCCCGCCCGCGAAGACGCCGGGCACGGCAGTCACGCCTGCTGCGCCGGTCCCGATCATGCCCCTCGCTGTCGCAGCAACGCCGGAGCCGGCCAGGAATGCAAGCTCTGGAACCTGCCCTACCGCCATAATGACCGTATCGACTGGTATGACGAACTCGGAAGCCGCAACCGCTATGTGCGCGGGCCTGCCGCCCGCGTCGGGTGGGCCCAATCTCATGCGAACGCACTCGATGGCGGTCAAGCGGCTGCCTTCGGCTATGATGCGCTTCGGGGCGGTGAGGAGCCCTATCTTTATGCCGTCTGCCTCGACGCCTTCCAGGTCCTCGGCGATGGCGGGCATCTCCGATTTCGAGAGGAGGTCGATGACCGTAACATCACGCGCGCCCAGGCGTTTCGCGGTCCTTGCGCAATCAATGCCCGTGTTGCCCCCGCCTACAACGACCACGCGCCCCCGCACGTCTGGTGGCTCATGCATGGCGACACAGCGCAGGAAGGCGATCCCCTCCAGCACACCGGGGATGCCCTCCCCTTCGACGCCGAGACCGCTACCCTTGTGGCTGCCTATGGCCAGGAAGACCGCCGCATAGTCGCGCCCGAGCGCCCCGAGCGTACGCGGACCCGCCCCTTCCGCAGCCACGGGCGCGCCCGTCTCGATCCGCACGCCGAGGCGCGCGAGAAGGCCAATCTCTTTCCGCAGCACCGCCTTGGGGAGCCGGTATTCCGGTATGCCGCACATCAGCATCCCGCCCGCTTCCGGCAGGGCTTCGAATATCGTCACCTGGAAACCGAGGCGCGCGAGGTGATACGCAGCGGACAGGCCCGCAGGCCCGCTGCCGACGATGGCGACCCTTTCCTTCCTGACTGCCGCCGGTCGAGGGACCGCCACGCAGCCGTGGTCCGCGCAGAACCGCTCGAATCCCCTGATGTTGACCTTCTCGTCCATCTCCTTCCGGTTGCAGGCGGCTTCGCAGGGGTGGTAGCAGACCCTGCCGCAGACGGCGGGCAGGGGGTTCTCGTCCCGGAAAATGGCGAGGGCCTCGTCTATACGCCCCTTCGACGCCGCAGCGAAGGCCCGCGCGATGTCGTTGCCCACGGGACAGCCCTGCCTGCACGGGGAGGTCTTTTCCACCCAGGCAGGCTTTCCCGCGCTCCACTGGCCAGTCAGGAAGATCTCCGTCGATCCCCTGGAGAAGGGTATGATCGGCTCTATGTCCTTGATGGTTATGTCCCTATATGCCATCTCTCTCTAACTCCCTTTCACGAAGCGCGTCAGCTCGTAGGCGCGCTTCGCCGCCGCGATGTTCTCCGCGACCTTGGCGGGCACCGTGTCGCTTATCGCCTCTTCAAGGCGCTCCATCGATACGGCGCCCGTCGCCTTTGCGTAGGCCCCCAGAATGGCCGTGTTGATCGTGGCCCCCAGGCCAGCCTCTTCGGAGACGGCCCGGGCGTCCACGAGGGCAACGCGGTCGGCGGAAAGCTGCGTAAAATCTGCATCCGTCAGGGCATTGTTGATAAGAACGAGGCCGCCGGGCTTCAAGGTCGCCGCCACTTCGCCCGTCTCGACGAGGTCGGGGGCCATGTAGATCAGCTCATCGGCCTGCCTGATCTCACACTTGAGGTAGATTTTTTTGTCGTCCACCCGCAGGAAGCTCGCCACCGGCGCTCCCCGCCTCTCCCCCCCGAAGACGGAGAAGCACTGGGGGTACTTCCCCATCAGGAAGTAGACCTTAGCCAGTATCTGCGACGCGATTACCGCCCCCTGCCCTCCCCTTCCGATGAACTTTATCTCGGTCATTGGCTTGCCCGGCCTCCCGTCGTCCGTTGTCCCGCCGCCCGTCATGGCGAGCGCCTGTCGCGGCGCACCCGCTGCATTGTGCGTACTGTACCCCAGCCCGAAGGGGTTGTCAATCGGTATTTGCGGCTATTACGAGGGCGGACGGCCCATTTTGCGGCGCCGGGTACACTTGTCGGATTTGCTTCGTAAAAATACGGACTTAACCACTTCACTGAAAACGCCGATAATTACAAAGGAGTCGGATTATGATCTTTGTGCATCTATGCTGTTGTCGTGCAAGGAGGGATCGTTGTTCGGTAATATATCTGTAAGAAACCAGCTTGTCCTTCTGGCCGCAATCGTCTCCCTGGTAGTCCTTCTCATCGGCTCCTTCAGCCTTTACAGCTTGTATCGCGCGGAGAGAAGGCTGGCAGAGGCCCAGACCCTGTCCAGGACACTTATTCAAACAGTGGACACGGCACGTAACGCCCAGGTGCATTTCAAGAAACAGGTCCAGGAATGGAAAAACATACTCTTGAGAGGCAACGACCAGGAGGCCTTCGACAAGTTCCTGGAGAATTTTGCCAAAGAGGAGAAGGCAGTTCAGGATTGTATGGCAGCCCTGGATGGATTGATGGGCAAGCTTTCGATGGACAGGTCGAGAGTCGGCGAAGTCGTCAAAGCCCTCGGTGACCTTGACGTCAAATACCGGGACGCTCTGAATAGCTACGATAAATCGGACCCACTGAGCTACAAAGTGGTCGATAAGCTGGTAAAAGGCATGGACCGCCCGCTAACTGACGCCATCGACGGCATAGTCAAGTACATCGGTGATTACAGCGATAAGGCATACCGCATCATGGAAAGCGAATCTGACGCCGCAAAAAAGCGTAGTTTTTCTATCAACATCGGACTTATAATCGTGGCCCTCCTTATGGTGGGCTATTTTTCTCTCATGATTCTGCGCGGGTTGTTCAGCCGGATCGGGAATGAGCCTAAGCATGTCAACGAAGTCCTGACCAGGGTTGCCGAAGGCGACCTCACGGTAACGGTAAAGCTGAATGATAGAAACCGGAATAGCGTCTATGGCGCCATAGGGGCGATGGTTGAGAAGTTGAGAGAGGTATTGAGAGGCATCCGCGCTGCGGCCGACAAAGTGGCATCGTCGAGCCATGAGCTAAGCGCCATGTCGGAACGGATATCCGGCGGAACGAACGAACAGGCAGACAGTCTGACCAGGATCGCCGGAGCGTCCGAAGAGATGACGCAAACCATCATGGAGATGGCGAAAAATACCTTGGACATAGCCGGGTCGGTCGCAGAGACGGCACGCGTGGCTGGGGAAGGGGAAACGATTGCCAATAAGTCAGCCCGGGAAGTTGCGGAAATTGCCGACACCATAAGTGAGTCGGCAGGACTCGTAAAATCGTTGGGAGAGCGCTCTAAGCAGATAGGCGATATAGTCAACGTGATCAATGATGTCGCGGATCAGACAAATCTTCTCGCCCTGAACGCGGCAATTGAAGCCGCCCGTGCAGGCGAACACGGCAGAGGTTTCGCTGTTGTGGCCGACGAAGTAAAGAAGCTTGCCGAGAGAACGGCCCGCTCCACCTCCGAAATCAGTGAGATGATAAAGGCCATCCAGAATGAGGTAAAGCGTTCAATCCTGTCAATGGAGCGCGTAACAGAAAAGGTTATGATGGGAGTGGACCTTGCCAATAATGCAGGAGAGTCACTTGCGGGGGTTGTCAAGAACATCGGCGACCTTAATTCGATGATCCACCAAATTGCTTCCGCAAACGAGCAAATGTCCGCAACTTCTAGAGAAATAAGCGGAGAAATCGAATCAATCGCCAACGTATCGCGAGAGACTTCCGGAAGCTCCAGACAGACGGCAGAGGCGTCCGCCTCGCTTGCAACGCTCTCTAAGGACTTACAGGGCATTCTGAATCAATTCAGGACGTAGGGATACGATCGGGCATATCCGCCCGGCTCTTTTCGTTAAAGACTATTCCGGAACGCGCGACGACGGCGAAGTCCTTCATCGTGTGGCCTTTGAGATCGAACAGGCGGGCCTGGCTGGAGACATGGAAAAAGTCAGGGCGATGATACCCCAGCTTGAGGCACGGTTTGACGAGCTAAGACAGACAATCATATAGAGTTAGCTGAAGAGCGTTGTGCAGCGCTCTCTTCCATCGTATGCGGCGACCACCTGTCCTGTATGGGTTGAATCGCGGGAAAAAAATAGATAAAGGCCGGACCCCCGTACGTCGGGAAATCCGGCCTTCCTTCGAGAAGACGATCAGAAAAGATAGCCGTCGTAGACTACCGCGTTGCCGAGCCGCATGGCGAATGCTATTCCCTGGGCCCTGTTCAGCCAGAGGTATTTCGGCGCGGCCGTCTCGAACTGCATCGTAATGTGGAAGTAGTAGAGATTGGGGTCTACCGCTTCGCCCTTGGCGACCTTCGCCATCACATCCGGCGGGCCGTAGCGATAACCCTTGGTCTGCAGGTAGATAAGGGCGCCGTCATCGGTCTGCAGGAGGTAGCGGGTGTCGATGATGGCGAGACCGTCCTTGGTGACTATCTGCCAGTCGGCCCCATTATTCAGGATAGTCCCTTTCAACTTCGGGCCCTCGAATTTCCCTCCGGTTATGGGGATAATCCGCCTTCTGCCTAAATCGGAGGTCTGGCCAAGTTCCCATACAGGCGCAACGAGATCGACCCACCACCTGCCCAGGTACTCCAGTTTTGGCTTGGGCGGCTCGAACCCTTTTGTATCGGCGACCGTGCCTTTGGGGGCGGCTGCCTGACCGAAGCAGAGTCCCGGAAGAACAACGGCCAATACCAGCCACACAGCGACAACGAATACTCTCATGCCTGCCTCCTCCTCTCCTAGATTTTTAAAACCCCCTGTTTACAGATCATACATTGTTTTGGGACCGTTGTCCAAGGGTCTGAGAGCCGATGTTCTTTGATAAGAGTCTACGCGCCGACTTCTTTATTGCCCGCCCTCTTCATTCGCGATGGACGAGAAATTGGTAATCTTTACGGCGCCGTCGGGAAAACGGGCAACGATGTCAAGGGTCCCCCCCATCGCCTCGATAGACGACCGCAGCGTCGAAACATAAATATCGGTACGCTTCTCCAGCTTTGCCACGTTGGGTTGTTTGATGTGCAGCGCCTTGGCGAGCGCTTCCTGGGATATACCCCTTGCACGCCTCAATTCGTGCAGTGGCATCTTGACAAGCATCGCCCGATAGCGCTCATTGGAGCGGGCAATCGCCTGAGCCGACATTTTGCCTTCCAGTTCAGCAAATTTACGAGCCATTTTCGAAGCCCCCCTTCCGCAATGTTTCTAAATGCTCATCATAGAGCCGGTCTGCTATGGGCACATATTCTTCGTACCAGCGATCGTTTCCTGTCTCGTCACCGCCGATCAGCAAAATCGCGCATCGGCGAGGGTCGAACGCATAAAGTACACGATAGGGCCGGCCTCGGTGCTGTATTCGCAATTCCCGCATGTTGCCGTGCCGGGAACTTGTGACGCCGCTGGAATGGGGAAACGGGAGACTGGGACCGAAGTCGCCCAAAAGCTTGACGCTTGCGCGCACCGATTCCTATTCCCGCCCGGTCAAACTATCCCACCATTCGCCGAACTCGTCGGCGTACTCAATCTCCCATTCCACGTCTGGTAGTATACCCTACAGAGCATATACCGTCAAGGGTATAATAACCGACAAGGACATGCCATGAGGCTGGGGTCGGCCGGAGAAATTTCCCACGGCGCACCCCACACGACGTAAGGAGGGTCGGTCATTCGCGTTCTTTTCCAAGGCGCGCCCCGGCGCGCCAAAACAAGCGCCTTTTCACGCTCTGCGGGCTGTAAACAGCCGCTTGTTCGTCTTCATTACACATCGCAAGAAAGCGTACAACCGGCCGGGGCAGGTGAGCGGGCGTCGCCCTTACCCGCCCGGCGCGGCCCCGGCTCCCTGGGTAAAAGCGGCCGTGGGCGCGCCCTTTGGCGCGCCCACGGTCTTTATGAAGCCCTGCGAGGGAGGGGAGTTATGCGCGTTTTTTTCAGCTTTACGACCACGCCATGCCTGCGCGCAGGTTTCTCGTCAGATTCTTGGAGATCTTGGCCTGCAACTGCCTGATGCTCTCCCTCGACGTGTTGAAGCGCTCGCCTATCTCCCGCAGAGTGAGCGGGTCCTCGGCCATTATCCGGTGCTCCAGGATATAGCGCTCCTTCTCGTCAAGGAGCTTCTTGAAATGCGCCATCTTCTCCCTGAGCATCTCCATCCTTTGTTTTTCGGAGACGACCTCCTCAACGTCCTCGCCGGAGGCTATCGTGTCCACAAGCTCTTCCCCGCCTTCGTAGAGCGCCTCGTCGAGCGACACGTCCCCATTTGTCAGCCTGATCTCCATGTCATCGATGTCTGCGGTCGAGACGTCGAGGTTCTCCGCCAGCACATCGGAGGAGACAGCGATGCCCGCCCTTTCGAGCTTCTCCTTCTCCTTATTGAGGGAGAAGAAGAGCTTCCTCTGGCTGTCCTTCGTGCCGACCTTGACGATGCTCCACGAATCCATAAGGTACTTGAGGATGTACGCCCGGATCCAGAAAGAGGCATACGTGGAGAAGCGCGTCCCCCTGTCCGGGTCGTACTTGCGGACCGCCCTCACGAGGCCGACGTTGCCTTCCTGGATGAGGTCGAGGATGTTGAGGTGGAACCTGTGGTAGTCCATCGCTATCTTGACGACGAGCCGAAGGTTGCCGGTCACGAGCTCTTGCTCCGCCGCCTTGTCACCGTGGCGTTTTATGCGCTGGGCGGTATTTATCTCCTCTTCTTTGGTGAGGACGCGGGTCTTCGATATCTCGTAGAGGTATGTCCTGAAGGAGTCATGGGACTGTGTGTCGCCCGAAGTGTTCGCTGCCGTGGCGAGGCCGTTCATCGTGCTTCCTCCTTATTTGCTTTCTCCGTCGATATCCGTCTTACGGGAGGGCATAACAAGAAGCGTGCCGCAGGATGGGCGGAGGTGCCGCGACGGCGGGATATGACCTGTTTACGCTTGTTTTTGCACCATCAGGGCGACGGAGGACGCCCCCCTGCCGGGGCTCAAATCCATCCTGTATTCAGGACAAGTCCGAAAAACAGGACTGCGGAGGGAGGGGGAGACCTGTACGGACCTCGGACGCCTGGCGTCAAAGGGCGGACGGGACGTTGTGCTCCTTGAGCAGTGCGTAAAGGCGCGAGCGGGAAAGCCCGGAGATGCGGCAGGCCTCCTTCATGTCGCCCTTCGTCCTGAACATGAGGGCCTGGAGGTAGCGGCGCTCCGCCTCCTGCCTGTACTCGGGCAAGGTGCCGAAAGGCATAGCGCCGCCGGCGCCGCTTTTTGCGCCCAAGCTGCCGGTCCCGTCATCGGACGCGGCCCCGCCGGCCGGGCCGTCGGATGCTCCGGTCTGGCCCGCCGGCGCGTCTTTGCGCACGGAGGAGCGGGCGATCTTCACGCGTATGTCGATGGGCAGGTGCTTCGGGTAGAGGGTCGGCTCGTCATAGGCGTCCGTCACCGCGCGCTCGATGGCGCTCACCAGCTCGCGCACGTTGCCCGGCCATTCGTAGAGCATCAGCTCGTCAAAGAACTCCGGGGAAAAACCCTTCGTCCCGATGCCGTACCGCTCGCAGACGCGCGCCATGTGGTGCATCGCGAGGTCCTTGATGTCTTCCCGCCGGTCGGCCAGAGACGGCAGGTCGATGGTGAGCGTCCGCAGGCGGAAAAGGAGGTCCGAGCGGAAGGCGTCATCCTGCACCATCTTCTCGAGGTCTCTGTTGGTGGCGGCCACCAGCCTGAAATCGCTCTCGATCTCATGCTTGGCGCCTACCGGCCTGAAGCGGTGGTCCTGGAGGACGCGGAGGAACGACTTCTGGAGGTTCGGGGGCAGCTCGCCTATCTCGTCGAGGAAGAGCGTGCCCCCGTGCGCGTGCTTTATCAGGCCGTCCTGCGCCCTGTCCGCCCCGGTGAACGCGCCTTTTTCGTGGCCGAAAAGGACGCTTTCGACGAGCGTCTCCGGCAGGGCCGTGCAGTCAACGACGACGAAGTTGCTCTCCCTCCGCCTGCTGTTCTCGTGTATGGCCCGCGCGAAGACTTCCTTGCCGGTGCCCGTCCGGCCCGTAATGAGGACGTTTGCATCGCTGTGAGCAGCCTGCGCCAGCAGGTCGAGGCACGCCTTCATCCTCGCGCTGTTGCTTACGATGCCGGCCAGCTTGAGGGCCGCGAGGGGCTTGCGCGTGTTCTTTTCCTGCCTGTATTGCAGCGCCCGGGCCAGCGTCAGGGACATCTCCTTCGTCGTGGACGACTTCTGTATGTAGTCCCACGCGCCGTTCTTGATGGCGAGCTCCGCGCCGTCCGGGTCGCCGAGGCCCGTAATGATGATGACCTCCGGCGGGGAGGGCAGCTCGCGTATCCTGGGCAGGAGGTCGAGGCCGCTGCCGTCGGGCATCCTTATATCGAGGAAGATTACGTCGAAGTCATCAAATGAGGCCTTTGCGAAGCCCTGCGCCAGGGTGCCGGCGGAGACAGGCGAGTGGCCCATGTCCTCGACCATGAGAGAGAGCATCTCGCAGATCAGCTCGTCATCGTCTATAACCAGAATGCGCGCCACTGCGCATTAATTCTACCTGATTTCAGGCAGGGAAGAAAGGGCTAATTATGAATGGCCGGCATCCGGGAGATCAGAGTTTTTTGGGACTGGGGGCCGGGGACCTTTTCGCGGCGCTGCGCGGTAAACCGATCTTTTGCCTGGCGCGTAGCGCAAAGAAAGAGATCGTTTTGACGCGCAGCGTGCAATGCACTACCCCACGGTTAGCTTTTGTACAGACCGTGGGGCAAATCTCCCCGGCCTTCTTCAAAACGATCCCGGCTTATCAGACTCCTTCGGACGTTGCCCCTGACGGAGCGTTTTTTCCATCCTCTCCCGCCATTCGGAGACGGTGCCGAGGGCGTCTTGCGCGATCCGCCCTTTCCTGCGCTTGTCGTAGCCCTCGAGCAGCCCGAAGTTGACGTTCATCGGCTGGAAGTCCTTGCGCTCCGTGCCGATGTAACGGTAGAGCGCGCCGATGCACGTAGTGGGCGGAGGCGGCTCGAACTCTCTGCCGGCCGCCAGGCAGCGCGCCGCGATGCCGGCCAGGAGGCCCATAGCGGTCGATTCGACGTAACCCTCCACGCCCGTGACCTGCCCCGCGAAGAATATGCGCCCGTCGCTTTTCAGCCGCAGGCCGGAAAGCACCGCAGGCGCATTGATGAAGGTGTTGCGGTGGATGCTGCCGTGCCTGAAAAAGCGCGCCTCCCGCAGCGCAGGTACGAGGCGGAAGACCCTCTCCTGCTCCGGGTAGGTGAGCTTCGTCTGGAAGCCGACCATGTTGTACATCGTCCCCGCGGCGTCCTCCCGCCGCAATTGCAGAACGGCATACGGCACGGCCCCCGTCCGTGCATCGCGTAGGCCGACGGGCTTCATCGGGCCGAAAAGGAGCGTTTGCCGCCCCCTCTCCGCCATGATCTCGATGGGCAGGCAGCCCTCGAAATAGGGCGTCCCCTCGAACTCCCTCGACTCGACGCGGCCTGCGCCGCAGAGGGCGTCGTAGAAGGCGTCGTACTCCTCGCGCGTAAGGGGGCAGTTGAGGTAGTCGCCCCCTTCCGCGCCGGCACCGTAGCGGGAGGCGAAGAAGGCGGCCGACATGTCGATGCTGTCTCCCTCAATAATCGGCGATATGGCGTCGAAAAAATGGAGGTTCGCCCCGCCCGTCAGGGCGGCGAGCTTTTCAGCGAGATCGGGGGAGGTGAGCGGGCCGGTCGCCACGATGACGATCCCTTCCGCGGGCAGCTCCTTCTTTTCTTCGCGGACGAGCCTTATGCGGCTCTCGCCCAGGATGGCGGACGTGACTTTTTGGCTGAAGCGCACCCTATCGACAACGAGGGCCTTGCCGCCCGGTATGGCGCAGGCGTCGGCCGCATCCATGATGAGCGACCCGAGGAGCCGCAGCTCCGCTTTGAGGAGGCCGTGGGCGTTTCCCGGCTCATTCGATTTCAACGAGTTGCTGCATACAAGCTCGGCGAGAAGGTCCGTCTTGTGTGCGGGGGTGGTGGAGGCAGGGCGCATCTCGTAGAGCGCGGCAAGCCCGCCCATGCGGGCTATCTGAAAGGCCGCCTCGCTCCCGGCCAGGCCGCCGCCTAGGACCGCGATTTCCACCCGCAGCCCTTCCGCTGGCAGTTTTGCCGACCTCTGAAGGTGAAGAGCACGGGCGCGCCGCAAGCGGGGCACTCGCCCTCTTTCGGCCGGAAGCCGGTGGCGAAGGAGCAATCCGGGTAGCGCGAGCATCCCCAGAACTTCTTCTTTTTCTTCCTTGAGATGCGCTCGACGAGCTCCCCGGTGCAGCCCTCCTCCGGGCACTTGAGGCCCGTTGTGAAGGGGCGCGTATATTTGCAGGCCGGGTAGTTGCTGCACGCGATGAAACGGCCGAACTTGCCGCTCTTTTCGACCAGCGTCCCCCCGCACTGCGGGCAGATGCCGTGGGTCGTCTCCTCGACGACCGATACGTTCCCGTCCTTATCGACGCGGGCGTTCTTTTTGCTCTTGCAGGCGGGGCGGCCGCTGCAAACGAGGTACTCCCCGTTCTTGCCCCACCGGAGGATCATGTTCTTCCCGCACTTTTCGCACTTGATGGAGGTCTCTTTCTCCTCGGCCTTCAGGTTCTTCATCTTTTTCTTGGCCGACCTCATCTCCTCCTTGAAGACGCCGTAAAACTCGTTGAGGGATGCGACCCAGTCCTTCTTGTCGTCTTCGATCCGGTCCAGCCCTTCTTCGAGCTTAGCAGTGAAATCAACGTCGATTACCCTGGGGAAAAACTCGGAAAGGAGCCCGTTGACCGTCCTGCCGAGGGGCTTGGGGACGAGGCTGCCCCGATCCTTATGGACGTAGCCCCGCTCCTGGATCGTGCTGACCGTAGTAGCGTAGGTGGACGGACGGCCGATGCCCTTCGCCTCCAGCGTCTTTATAAGGGTCGCCTCCGAGTAGCGCGGGGGCGGGCTGGTGAAGTGCTGGTCCGCGTCCAGGCGCTTAAGCGTGAGGACATCGCCCGCCTTCATGTCGGGGAGGTAGGCCCGCTCGTCTTCCCGTCTTTCGATCTCGTAGACGCGCGTGAAGCCGTCGAAGACGACCTTCGAGCCCCGCGCCACGAAGGTGTAGTCGGCCCCCCGGCCCTTGCCACCGGCCGCGATCTCCGCAGTCCGCATGTGGAGCCTCTCCCGCGCCATCTGGGAGGCGACGAACCGCCGCCAGATAAGCTCGTACAGGGCGAGCATGTCCTTATCGAGGTGGGCCTTCAGCTTCTCCGGCGTGAGCCTCACATCGGTCGGGCGAATCGCCTCGTGGGCGTCCTGGGCTGTCTTGCTGTTCGAGAAGACATGCGGCTTCGCGGGCAGGTAGGGCGCGCCGAAGGCCTGCCCGATGAGCTTCCTCGCCTCCGCCAGCGCCTCGCCCGATATGCGCACCGAGTCGGTCCGCATGTACGTGATGAGGCCCGTTATCGCGCCCCTGCCGATCTCTACGCCTTCGAAGAGCTTCTGCGCGACGACCATCGTCTTCTTCGGGGAGAAGCGCAGTCGCGCGGACGCCTCCTGCTGGAGGGTGCTCGTCTTG
>Ga0326728_10010196_pt1 | contig 22124 bp, 19 predicted proteins | sample MB3enrmetagenome_FD_207602 | JGI IMG/M metagenome (GOLD analysis project Ga0326728, IMG submission 207602) | Lab enriched peat soil microbial communities from McLean, Ithaca, NY, United States - MB31MN | ecosystem: Environmental > Terrestrial > Soil > Wetlands > Peat | place: USA: New York... | reverse complement strand
GCTCCGCCGCTGCACTGACCGCAAGAGCGCCCATCGTCTCGCCCAGCTCGCCCTGGCGATCACCTTCCTCATCACCGCCAAGCTCATCGACTGGCGAGATCGGTGGTCACCTATCCGCTGAGGCTCTTAGTCCCCGATCTCTGGTTCGGCAAGCGCAGAACGCCGAGGCGCTCGACGCGCGCGGTCGCGCCCGAGTCAGCGTTCCGCGCCTTGACGAGTGCCCCAGAACGCGCAGGTCAGTTGATCGCTCGACCTCGCCCCGAGGTGCCGTACTGCCGCACCTACCCGGCGTTCGGTGGCAGGGTCAGGAGTCACGCCACTCGCGCATTATGGGACACCCGGCCGTCCGGGCTCTGAATGGTGCGTCCGTGGCCCGGCCGATCTAGGCAGCCGGCTCGGCCGGACCATCCCTAGCCGAAGAGATGCGCCGACATCCCAGGTTAGGGCGGGCAAAGTGGCGCGCCACCGCGGCGAATGCCTTCTTGGGCTCCCAGGGCATGTCCGGGTAGGTCGTCCCGTGGCACCCGTGGGGCAGCGACTTCACGAGGGACATCGAGTCCATGTCGAGGTCGTAGCGAGGATCGTCGTCCGTATAGGTCTCCGGGGTCACGAATGTCGACAGCAGGGCGCCTGCCACCCCAGAGTGTTCGAGCTCGTCGAGGGTTTCGGCGAGCGCTCGGGCCTGCATGGCTTCGTCACGCTCGAATATCCCCTTCAGGCGGGGCCGGATGAAACGATCGATCACCGGTCGCGTGTGGAGCCAAAGCCGGATGGTGTCGGTGACCCCGAACCCAAGCGTGCCCGAACTCTCCGCACCACCGTAGGTGCGCATCCCGAACTCGGTGACGATCACCGGCTTGCCCGTTGACAGGAACGGTCCGGTATCTCAACGTAGCGGTCCTTGGTCCGCGCCTCGCGGTAGTGATCGACGCCCACGTAGTCGAATGGTCCCCAGTCCACCTGCTCGAAGGGGAGCGAAGCATAGGTGAGCGGGCCATCGAACACGGCGCGCAGTCTGGGCGCCAGCGCAGCCAGGTACGCACTGAGTTTCCCGTTGCCGAGGAGGGCCCAGTCTCCCTTGAGGTCTTGCAGGCGCTTGGTCACGCTGTTGCCGGCGACGAGTCCCGGCATCAAGAGCGTCAGTTCGCTGCCGGCGACGAAAACTACCCGCCCCGGATGGGCCGCCTCCAGCGGTGCCACCGCCTCGGCTGAGGCGACCAGCCGGGACGTGGTCTCCTCCGGCGAGTACTCGAAGAAGGAAGGGGAGAACCACACCTCGAGTGCGAGTCCGAGAGCGATCTCGGCAACGACCGTGATCCGCCCGACGTCACTGCCTACGACCCGAACGGCGTTGGCGTGCAGGTCGTCCCGGATGATCTCGAGCTCACGCCGCACCAATGACAGGTCGAGTGCCGTCCGACGTGTCGAGATGGCATACCCAGGGCCGCGGAACACGGTGCCCGTGTCGTAGTGAACTCCCTGGTGCTGCATGTCGCCTTGATCCTCGCGCTTAACCGCCGGTCACACGCGGTCGAGGGCTCAGTCGACCAAGCGGGGAATTGCCATTCTGGGACCGTAAACCATTCGGCTACGTCGGGGTCCACGGGGGCACTTTCTCAATCCCGGTACGACCCCCTGACGGAGGCTGACACCTCCATCTGTTGACCTCAGGCTGCATAACCGAAGGAGAATGCAGCCATGGGAAGACGATCAGCGTTCACCCCCGTGCAAAAGCGCGACGCGGTGCTCGGGGTGCTGACGAAGCGCGAGACGGTGGCCGAGACGTGCCGGGGGCTCGGGGTCTCTGAGCAGACCTTCGTTCGGTCGTGCGATCTCCCCGGATCTAGCGATCCGGCACCAGGAGCGACGAGAGCTCGGCAGCCTGCCACTCCCGCTCCTCCGTGTCTCCCACAGCGCCTCTCTCGTCGCGGACAGCGAGGCGCGCGTGGCGGGCGGCTTCGCGAGCCCCGGTCCACGACGGCTCGTCGGAAGTCACGTGTGGCCCGCCTCCAGTCATGGCTGAACCGAACGGGGTCACGTTGACGGTCGGGGACTTCCGGACGTGCCGCGCTTCGAGTGCGGCGATCTCCTCGTGCTCTTCGCGCGCGTCGTCGAGAGCCTCCTCCGACCGCGGCAGGGCGTGGTGGCGGAGCGCTCCGATCGCGGCCAACACCGCGTCGATCACCGGGGCGACGGTCTCGTACGCCGGATCGTCGAAGGTGTCCAGATTCTTCGCCTCGTCGATGAGCGTCAGGTCGAAGGCGAGTTCGCCGAGCTCCCCACGCTCGCGGTGCAGTCGCCAGAGTTCCGACAGTCGGGCCATGCGGCCGAGGTGCTCGGCAGAAGAAGGCCCCAGGTCGTCAAGCATGTGTTGCGCGTCGGCAACGATCCTGCCGAGCGTCATCCCGTCGGGGAGCTTCAGCTCGGACCGGTCACCGAGCACGTGTGAGGCACACGCGAGGGCGAACCGGGTCGCTGATTCCGTGCCCCACGGCGCGCGCGAGGTGAGCCGTGCCGAGGCGACCGTCATCGTCCCGTCGACGATCGGCGACGGGACGCCCACCGGCTCCGCCCGATAGATGGCCTCGTCCAACACATCGAGAAGCGCGGAGGTCGTGCGAAGAACCAATCCGTGCGGATTCTCGGTCGTCGTCGGCTGACTGGCGTTCCTCGGCAGCGCCCACGTGATATCTCCCGAGGCCGCGTGCTCGACGCCTGCCGCGTCCATCGACACGTAGAGAATCTCGGTCATCATCCCTCCAGCGCTTGGTCCATCGAACGCACAGGCTCCCCGTCTCGAGGCCGCCAGACTCGCGCCGGTCTCCCGAGCCTCGCGATCGGCCGGACCCGAGTCATTGTCGCACGGGTCTCGGGCTTCACCTTCGAGATGGCCACCACCCGGGCGAGCTGCCAGGGTGTCGGGGTTCAATTCGGTCGAAGGTGCTCGTCGAAAAACGACACGATCCGTCGCCTCGCGTCCTCGGCGGACGACTTGTGGTACCCGTAACGCGTGATCCTGCCCATGACGGAGAACAGAGCGGGAAGCCGGTCGTGCGCGCCCTCGTGGTCGTTGAGGAACCCGTGGCCCGCGTCGGGGTACTCCTTCACGTCATGGGCCACCCCGGCCGCCGCGAGCGCCCGTTCCAGGCGAGTGGCGGCGTGCCGGAGAGAGAGATCCCTCGCGCCGTAACTGGCGACGATCGGACACGCTCTGGCGAGAATTCCCGTGTCGTAGAGACTCTTCGGCGCCGACCCGTAGTTGACGCTCGAAGCTGCGAAACCCCTGTTCAGAGCCAACGCGAGGGCGAGGCCGCCACCCATGCAGAACCCGACGACGCCGACCGTTCCTGTGCAGTCCTCGCGGCCCGCCGTCCAGCTGCGAACCGCCTCGACGTCGTCGGAGGCCCAACCTTCACGACTGGTCATCGCGCGCCGCGCCCCGCGCACACCCGCCATCCTCGTCCTGCCGTGAAAGAGGTCAGGAGCGACGGCGAGGAACCCCTCAGCCGCCAGCCAGTCGGCCTGATTCCTCAGGTCCTGGGTCATGCCGAACACGTCGTGGATGAGGACGACCCCGGGCTCGGGACGTCCGCTGGCGGGCCGGGTGACGTAGGCGGGGATCGCACCCCGGGCCGCCGGGATCGTCAGATCCATTACCGCGCCTCCTCGTCGAACGCGCGCCCAGGCGGTGCACCCGTCAGAGAATCACGCGGTGGCGTCCACCCGAGGCGCGAGAGAACGGTAGTGCTGGCGCCAGATGAGGCGGTAGATCCGGATCTTGCGCGGGATGGCGCGCACCCCCGGGAGGAATGGCACGAGCGCAAGCAAGACGGTGAGCACCATCATGATCGCCCAGACGAGGGCGTCGGCGTTCGTCGAGGTCGTGAAGGGCGGGATCTGGTACCAGAAGGTGTACAGCCAGAGCCACGCCTGGCCGGGGTAGTTCCCGGTCTCGTTCATCATCCCCCACTGGGTGCCCTGGAGGTGCTGGGAGGTGGCGAGGTTCGACATGTACGTGCCGTCCGCGAGGAACAGCAGCGGCTTGGTGTAGTCCGTTCCGTAGAACTGCTTCGAGCTCACGAGCGCGCCGTCCAGGGCGCCGCTCCGGGCCATCGTCGTCAGCTCGCCGATCAGCTCGGCGACCGGGCCGTAATGACCCGGTCGGGTGACGAGCGTCCCATCGGCGAACCGGGCGTCGGTGAGCGCCGTGCCATAGGCGTTCGTCCAGTGCTGCTGGGTCTTCACGGGGGCGGACGTGTACTGCTTAAGCGCGGCCGTCAGCACCGGGTCCGGAGGAAGCGTCCGCAGCGGATCGATGACGTCGTCGAGGGCGGTGTTGATCGGGTGGTGCACCCCCATGAGGCTCTCGAGCGAGAGCGGACCGATCTCCTGGCTCACGCCCGGTGTGACGTTGTACGGGGGACCGTAGGTGGCGGTCGGGCTCGTGCCAGCGAGCTCGGTAAGGGCGGTCCGGGCGAAGTCGAGCGGGGTGTGCCGCGACCAGCTCTTTAGTGTCACCGGAGCGACGTCAGGGGACGACAGGACGATCGCCAGCCCGAGAACGAGGAGCAGCACGACGAGAAACGCCGCGACGAACTCCTTCACGATGTCGTAGGGCACGTAGCGGCCGTGCCACTCCTCGACGTCGCGATCGGGCCGGAACCGCCTGGCCCGCTTCGGGCGCGCCGACGGAGTGCTCATCACGCCTCCGTCCGGTCGGCACTTGGAGTGCCGGCGGGCGCGGCCCCGGACGCGACAAGGTCTCCTGGATCCGGCGCGAACGGCGGGACGACCCCGCGCAACCGCACGAGCAGGACGTGGATGGCGACGAGCAACCCGACCGCGAGCGGCAACAGAAGGATGTGCCACATCAGCATCTGTCCGAAATTGAGGACGTTGAAGTAGGCCCCGGCTCCCGTCGCGTTGATCCCGTCCTTGGCCTGGGTCCCGATCCACTGCGAGTCGAAGTTCTGCTGCGACAGGTACCCGGTGAAGGCCGCCGCGATCGAGACGACGAAGGCGAGGACCCCGGTGATCCAGGTCGCGCGTCGTCGGCCTCGCCAGGAAGCCATGAAGAACTTCCCCCACAGGTGGATGACCATGAAGAAGAAGAAGAGCTCGACGCTCCACAGGTGCATTGAGTTGACGAAGAGGCCGACGCGCGAAAGATGCCACCACGTCGGGCCCTCGATGGCGAGCACCATGCCGGAGAGCACGACGATGGCCAGCGCGCCGAGCGTGAGCGCGCCAAAGACGTAGATCCACGACGCGACGTAGGCGGGTTGGCGATCGGGCATGAGCCGGCCGGGAGGCAGCGCCGAGACCGCGGCGCGCCGCAGCTTGGCGCTCCATTGGCGCGCGTCCTCGGGCAGGTCGGACTGGCCCACGACGTCCGAGGAGTCGGGCCTTGACGTCATCGGTCACCCCGCGTGCGCTTCGGGAACGGGATGAGGATCGCCGCCACGAACACGACGAGCATTAGCGCGATGACCACGAGATTCGCGACAGAGATCTGGATGAAGCCCCAGTGCACGTAGCGACCGGGACCATTGAGGTTGACGACCTCCTGGGCCAACTTCCCGAGAAGTTCCCCGTGGACGGTCGTCATCTCGCCACCTCCGTGGCGACCCTAACGGGTCCACCTCGACTCCGCCGCGATAGGCGTGCTTCCGTCTCCGGAGGGCCAGCGGGGTTCCGCGCGTCGTCCTCGGCGGCGGGGCCGGATCGCCGTCGGTCGTCTCCGACGCGATCCGAACCTCTCGGGCCGCCGGCGCGACCTCGATCCGGCGCCGTCTGTGGACAGCATTGTTGATTCTCTGGGGATCGAGTGGGGACGACATGGGTACGTCCGAAGTTCTCTGTCAACAAGCCGTGGATCTCGCGTAACCCTCTTGACGTCTCATGGTCACGAGAGCACTATGCATCCACCAAGGTCGAGTTGCCCCATACGGACGGCAAGGACGTTCCACTCGAAAGAGGGGGGCGGACGAACCGAAAACGGGAGGCGACGGAGCCTCGGGGGTAGGCAGGAAGCAGTGCAAGGACTCCCTCCGGGGAGGCACCGGTGCTGCGGGGCCGTCGAGAGGCGGCCTGCCGGCCGGGAGCCGCAAGGCGTTCGGCAAGGCGCCTGTCGCCACAGGCATTGGTCCCGGGGAGTACGGACGGCTTCGGCCGAATGGCTACCCGGGACCGTGCCGCGTCTGGGCCCCGTTCGTCCCGCCACTTTGGACCCTCACTAGGGTGAGGCCCCAGTGGCGATCGAGGAGCGGTCGGAGCGGTATCTCCGCATACTTCTTCTCCTTCTGATCCCCGCCGCCTTCTTCAACGGTTACGACGGGTACCTCCGCGGTCTGCTCGCCCCGCAGCTCCAGCACGCCTTCCACGTCAGCCTCGGAACGCTCGGGCTCGCGAACATCCCGATCACGGCCGGGTCGTTCATCGCCTTCTTTGCGATTCGGCTGGCCGACCGCGTCGGGCGACGGCCGCTCCTGCTCGTCGGGCTCTTCGGGTACGGGATCTTCACCGGGCTCACCGCCGCGAGCTGGAGCGTCGCGTCGTTCGTGGTGTTCCAGTCGCTGGCGCAGGTCTTCTCCGGTACCGAGTTCGCGCTCGCTGCGATCGTCGTGCTCGAGGAGTTCCCGGTCGCCACCCGGGGGCGGGCGCTGGGCAAGCTCCTCCTCGCCGTGCCGCTCGGCACGGCGGCGACCGCCGTGTTGCTCGGGGCGGGGCTCCTCCACACGCCGCTCGGTTGGCGGTCCTTCTACCTCGTCGGCGTCGTGCCGGCCTTCGCCATCGGCGTCGCGCGCCGGTACGTGCGCGAGACGGTGGCGTTCACCGAGGCAAGAGGCAGCCGTCCGAAAAAGGAGCCGATGAGCGCCGCCCTCGTCAAGCCGTGGCGGCGGCGCGTCCTCGCGCTCGGCGCTGTCAACCTCCTCGAAAAGATCCCCGTCACCGCCGGCGCGGGTTGGTGGGTCTACTACGCGGAGCACGTTCATCACTTCTCGACCGGGCTCGTCGCGGTCGACCTCGGGACGGCCGTCGTGCTCGGGACGGCCGGCTACTACGTCTGCGGTCGCCTCATCGACCGGTTCAGCCGCAAGCTGGTCGCGACCGTCTACTTCACGGCGGCGTTCGCGAGCGGGTTCGCGCTCTTCCATTCGACCTCCGAGGCGGCGAACATCGTTCTGCTCATCGTCGCCATCTTCTTCGGGCTGGGCGTCGGGCCGGCGCTGTCGGCGATGTCCGCCGAGTGCTTCCCGACGCGCATCCGGGCCCAGGCGTCGGCGATCGTCGGCAGCGGATTCGCCAACACCGGACAGGCGGCGGGCGTCGCGATCGTCGGGGTCCTCGGCGAACGCGGGGGGCTGATCGGCAGCATCGGCGGCACCGTGAGCGTCCTCTCGGTCCTGCTGCTCGTCGCGGTGCCGGTGCTCTGGCGCTTCGTCCCGGAGACCAAGGGCACGAAACTCGACGCCGTCCCTGACCCGACCGAGTAGTCCGACCGGCAGCACACAGCGTCGTCCGGGTTCCGCCGCGAGGCCCTCCGGGCACGGGTCGCCGCCGCCCTCTCGACGGCGGCGACCTGGCCCGCGGTGGTCGCGGCGGTACTGTTCGCAGACAGATTCGGGGCCGACGCCCCGTTCCCGCCGATCGGAGGCGCACGCTGAAGCCGGTCCCGGTCGTCTTCCACATCGGTCCGCTGCAGGTCCACACGTACGGCATCGGGCTCGCGATCACGTTCTGGTTCGGCTACCGATACCTCGCGAAGCGCCTCCGCGACCACGGTTACCCGGACGGGTGGCTCGGCATCACGTTTCTCTGGGTGATCGCCGCGGCGATCGTCGGGGCACGGGCGGCACACGTCGTCGCCAATTTCGGCTACTACTCGCGTGACCCGGTCGAGATCCTCGCTATCTGGCACGGCGGCCTCTCCTCGTTCGGGGGTCTGCTCCTCGGTGTGCCGGTGGGGTTCGTCTCGGCCCACCGCCGCTGCCCGCAGCTCCGTCCCAGAGTCGCCGCCGATCTCGTCGCGCCGGTCCTCGCCTGCGCGTGGGCGGTCGGACGCCTGCTCGGACCGCAGTTCGAAGTCGCCGGCGGCGGGAAACCGACGACGGCCTGGTTCGGCATGTACTACGCCGGCGAGGTCGGCAAACGGCTTCCTGCGCCGATCTTCCAGGCCCTCGAGTGTTTCGCGGTTTTCTTCGTCGCACTGTGGGTCGAGCGTGTCGCCGCGCGTCGGGGCGGTCCCGTTGGGGCGGTGGCGGCGGTCGCCGTCGGGCTCTGGGGACTCAGTCGGTTCATCGACGAGTACTTCTGGCTGACCCACGACAACGGCACCGATGCCGTTGAGATCGCCTCGCTCGCGCTGTTCGCCGTCAGCGGCGCGATCCTGCTCGCGCTGGTCGCGCGCAGTCGCCGGATTCGCCCGGACCAGAATGTCAGCACCACCGACGAACCAGTGCGATCAGAAACCGCGACATGACGATCCACTTCGAACAGCAGGTCGCTTCACCGCGAGCAGGAAGGCCGCCCATCCGAAAGCGGCTGCTCGTCGTCGCGATCGCCCTCGGTCTCATCCTCACGACGGCGGGGCCCGCCGCGGCGGCAGGCTCGGGATCGGGCCCGGCGCTACCCCCGTACAAGGCAACGGTGTACGCGGTGAAGACCTCGACCGTTCGCTACTCCTGGCGGCCCGATTGCCCGGTCGCACCGAGTCAGCTCAGGCTCATCCGGCTCCGCTACTACGGCTTCGACCACGAGAGCCACGTCGGGCGGATCATCGTGAACGCCTCCGTCGTGGGTGCTGTCATCAAGATCTTCGGACTGCTCTATGCGGCACGATTCCCCATCCGTCGGATGGTGCCGGTGGACGCCTTTCACGGTCAGGACCCGGCCTCCATGGCGGCGGACAACACGTCGGGGTTCAACTGCCGGAGGGCCGTGGCGCCGGGTCCGCCGCAGTGGTCGGTGCACGCCTACGGCGAGGCCATCGACGTGAACCCCGTCGAGAACCCCTACATCGACGCGGGAGTGGTGATGCCGGCGGCCGGGGCGACGTTCGTCGACCGCGCCGACGTGCGTCCGGGCATGGCCGTCCCGGGGGGGACGCTCGTCGAGGCCTTCGCCTCGGTCGGCTGGTACTGGGGCGGACGCTGGACGGGCTCCCCCGACTACCAGCACTTCTCGTCGACCGGTGGCTGACGCGACCGGCGCCAGGGCGCCAGTGCGATGACCAGTGAGATGCGACCGATGACGGTCACGGCTTGCCTGGCGACATGTCTTGCGTTGACCGCGCTGGCGCCGGTGCTCGCGGCCCTCGGCCCGGCCGCGGGCCCCGCGGTCGCCGCGGTGTCCGCCCCGGCGACCGTGTCGTGCGGCGCGAACCTCGGTGACAGCCTGCGTTCGACCGGCGACGCCTCCCAGCTCGTCGTCGTCGAGGCGCGCACTCACTCGTCGACGACGGCAACGGTGACGCTCTGGCACCGGGCGAACGGCTGCTTCGCCCAGGTCGGCGGACCTTGGCCGGCGCGTCTCGGCTGGCACGGGCTCTCGAGCCACCACGTGGAGGGGGACGGCACGACCCCGATCGGAGCGTTCGGGATCGGGCCCGAGATGTACGGGGTGGCACCCGATCCCGGGCTCGGCTACCGCTATCACCAGCTGGTCTGTGGCGACTGGTGGGACGAGGACCCGACGACGCCGAACTACAACCTCTTCGTCCACGTCCCCTGCGGCACACGCCCGCCCTTCGGCGGTGGCAGCGAGGCGCTTTGGACCGAGACGACCGCGTACCGCTACTTCGCCGTGATCGAGTACAACACCACGCCGATCGTGCCTGGTAAGGGATCGGCGATCTTCCTCCACGTCTCGACGGGAGGGACGACGAACGGTTGCGTCAGCCTCGACGAGCCCGAGCTCGTCCACACGCTGCGGTGGCTCCGCCCGGCCGAACGCCCCCTCATCGTGATCGGAACGAACACCACGCTTCGCGACCTGTAGCGAACAACCCCCGGCGGGCGGGGCGCGCCCCATCGCGCGGACCCGGCGGCCACACTGGTGCCCGCTACATCATTGGGGGGGACGACGGACGTGTTGGCCTTGCTGGCGATCGGGATCGTCGCCGGTCTCATCACCGGGATCTCGCCGTGCATCCTGCCGGTCCTTCCGGTCGTGCTCGTCGCCGGGGCGACCCCGGCGACGCCGGAAGCCGGGCACCGGCGCGGCAGGAGGCCCGTCGCCGTCGTCGCCGGTTTGGTGCTCAGCTTCGCGACGTTCACCCTTGCCGGATCGGCGCTGCTCAGTGCGCTCCGCTTGCCACAGGACCTGCTGCGCGACGCGGGACTCGCCATCCTCTATCTCGTCGGCCTCGGCCTGGTCGTGCCGCCGCTCGGCGCCCTCGTCGAGCGCCCGTTCACCCACCTTCGGGCGCGACCGCCCCGTGGCACGACGAGCGGCTTCGTCCTCGGCGTCGGGCTCGGGCCGCTGTTCGTCCCCTGTGCCGGCCCCGTCCTCGCCGCGATCACCGCCGTGGCGGCGACCCGCCATTTCGGGCCGGGCGCGATCGCCCTCACCTTGGCCTTCTCGGTCGGTGCCGCCGTGCCCCTGCTCGCCGTGGCGGTCGCCGGCGACCAGCTCGTCGGGCGGGTGCGCGCGCTGCGCCGACGCGCCAGCCTCGTCCGACTGGCCGGAGGCGTCGTCCTCATCGCGATGTGCGTCGTCCTCCAGACCAACCTCACCGAGGGACTGCAACGGCTCGTTCCCGGGTACACGAACACGCTCCAGAACGAGGTCGAAGGAACGACGTTCGCCCGGAACCAGCTCGCGGCCGTCCGAGGTGTGCCCGCGGCAAGCCTCGGCGACTGCGCGGCAAACGCACCGATGCTCGCCGACTGCGGGGCAGCTCCGGCCTTCACCGGGATCACCGCATGGCTGAACACCCCGCACGACGCGCCACTCTCGCTCACCGGCCTGCGCGGGAAGGTCGTGCTCGTCGACTTCTGGACTTACTCGTGCATCAACTGCCAGCGTGAGCTACCGCACGTCGAGGCGTGGTATCAGCGCTACCGCCGCGACGGGTTGGTCGTCGTCGGCGTCCACACGCCCGAGTTCGCCTTTGAGCACGTCGTGTCCAACGTCGCCGCCGCGGCACAACAGCTCCACGTCGACTTCCCGATCGCGGTCGACGACAACTACGCGACGTGGGACGCTTACCGGAACGACTACTGGCCCGCCGAGTACCTCATCAACGCCGCCGGCGAGCTGCAGTACTTCGCGATCGGCGAGGGCGACTACGCCCACACCGAGTCGCTCATCAGGATGCTTCTCCACGAGGCCGACCCCGCGGTGAAGCTCCCGCCGCCGACCGACGTACCCGACCTCACGCCGAACGAGACCCCGAACACGCCGATCACTCCCGAGACCTACCTCGGATACGACTATTACGGAAGCAGCCCGCAGGACGTCGTCGACGGCGAGACCCCCGCCCTCGGCGTCGCGACGACGTATTCGTTCCCGTCCAATGAGTACTCGTACGGCTTCGAGCTCTCGGGAGTCTGGACGATCGGTCACGAGGAGATGACCGCCGGACGCGGCGCCGAGATCCGCTTCGTGTTCGAGGGCCATGACGCGTACCTCGTGACCGCCGGACGCGGCTCTCTCAGCGTGCAGGTGAACGGCACCGCCACAAAGACAATCAAGGTGGACGGGATCCCCCGCCTCTACACGCTCGTGTCTGGCCGTTCCTACAAGCGAGAAACGCTCGTCGTCTCGGCGAGCCCGGGGATCCGGGCCTACGACATCACGTTCGGCTGACCCGCACCGCGGACTGCGAGAAGCCCCGGTGCAACGGTCGCAACCCTCTCGCGCCACCGGGTCGCGCGGCGGGCAGACCCGCACCTGACGCCTGCGTCGGCGGGATCCCTCCGGCCGCTGTGAACTCGTGCGACGCAGCAGGAGCCTCGTTTGCCGGGTCGCGCGGCGGTAGCCTATCGGCATGCTGGTTTGCAGCACCGGCGGAATCGAACGGCTCACATGAAGATCCGACGTACCAACCGCGCGCGCACTCGGCCGCCGTCCGACCAAGACGCGACGGTGTCCGTGAATCCGCCCCAGCGGACAAAGGATCCCGGGGCGATGCCCTGGAGCGACCTCACGCAGTCGTACGCGACGTTCGGATTCGACGACAAAGGCAACCTGCAAGGAGACGGGCTCGGGGAGATCGTCCGCCTCGGCGTGCACGACGTCGCAGACAAGACGACGCTGAGGCTCGGGGACCTCCTCATCGGCCGGGGTCTCGTCACCGAGATGCAGGTCAACGAAGCACTCATGAAGCAACATGAGAGCGGCGGCCGCCTCGGGCAGATCCTCGTCGACATGGGTGTCCTCGGAGAACGCGGCCTCGTTGACGCGCTCGCCTGGAAGTTCGACATGCCCGAGTGCGACCTGCGTACGCAGATCCCCCAGAAGGACGCGCTCGAGCTCGTCCCGGAGGATACGGCCCGCGCGCAGCTCGCGTTACCGGTCTCGCTGAGCGGCAACATCATCTTCGTAGCCGTCGCCGAGCCGAGCTCGGAACTCCAGGAACTTCTCGAGTCGATCACCCGAAAAGAAGTGCACCTGATGATCGTGCCGCTGAGCGACGTCCGCCAGGCGATCGACTCGAACTACGGCGCGCTCGGTGGGGTTACCGGCCTCGTCGAGGTGTTCCAGACGATCGAGGGAGGCCGGCGAGGACGGCTGGAACCACCGAAGGCCGAGGTCGTCGCCGACGACGCCCCCGTCGTGCAAGTGGTCAACCGCATCCTCACCCAGGCGTTGCGTGACCGGGCGTCCGACGTCCACATCGAGCCGCAGGAGAGCGCGGTGCGCGTCCGCTACCGCATCGATGGTGTGATGAAAGAGATGCTCTTGCTCCCAGCGGCGATGGGCCTCGGCCTCGTGAACCGGATCAAGATCATGGCGGACATGAACATCGTCGAACGCCGCCGGCCCCAGGACGGCCAGTTCACGGCGTCGGTCGACGACAAGTCGATCGACGTGCGCGTGTCCACGCTCGCCACGATCTGGGGCGAGAAGTGCGTCATGCGAATCCTCGACAAGACACGCTCTGTGTTGCGCCTGGAGCACCTCGGGATGCCGGCGTCCGTCAGCGAGAGGTTCTCGGGAATCATCCGTGCCCCGTTCGGCATGGTCGTGTGTGCGGGACCGACGGGCAGCGGCAAGACGACGACGCTCTACGCGGCGCTGAATGAGCTGAACGATCCGACGCGAAACATCATGACGATCGAGGACCCCGTCGAGTACGTCTTCTCGTCGATGAACCAGATCCAGACGAACGAGCAGGCCGGTCTGACCTTCGCGACCGGGCTGAAGTCGATCCTGCGCCAGGACCCGGACGTCATCCTCGTCGGCGAGGTCCGGGACGTCGAAACTGCGCGCATCGCCGTGCAGTCGGCAATGACCGGGCACCTCGTCCTCTCGTCGTTGCACGCGACGGACACGGTGACCGCCCTGCTCCGCTTCTACGACATGGGGATCGAGCCCTTCCTCATCGCGGCCTCCGTCATCGCCGTCGTGAGCCAGCGACTCGTGCGGCGCATCTGCCCGGCGTGCAAGACGCGGTACACGCCGTCTCCGGAAGAGCTCCTCTATTACAAGGAGACGAACGGGCCCGAAAAGGACGTGTTCTATTGCGGCGAGGGATGCAACTTCTGCGCCCAGACCGGGTATCAGGATCGCATCGGTGTCTACGAGCTCTTGGAGATCACAACGGGGATCAAACGCCTCATCATCGAAGCGGGCACACACGAGGAGTTACGCATCGCCGCGCAGGAGCAGGGGATGCGCACCTTGCGCCAGGAGGCCATCGACCTCGTCGCGCAGGACGTCACGACGGTGTCCGAAGTCGTCCGCAGCATCTACACCCTGTAACGGGGGACGCGCGTGGCCCGTTACTCGTACAAGGCGATCGACCAGTACGGCAAGTCCGTCTCCGGAGTGCTCGCCGCTCCTACGGTCGGCGCGGCGCACCTCATGGTCGTCGCCCGCGGGCTCCAGCCCGTTTCCGTCGAGGAGAAGACGAGTGTCCTCCAGTACGAGGTAACGAAGAAGAAGGTGCCCCGCGAGGAGGTCATGCACTTCTCGCGCCAGCTCGGCGTCTTCGTGAAGGCTGGAATCCCGATCCTTGACTCGCTCGAGATCATCGAAGGCGAGACGACAAACAAGCTGTTCAAGAAGGTGCTGGCGGACATGGTCGAGTCCCTGGCCGCCGGCGACACGTTCGCTCTCGCGGCAGAGGCGCACCCTGAGGCGTTCCCGCCGTACTACGTGGGCATGCTCTCGTCCGCCGAGCTCTCCGGGAACCTCGACACGGTTCTTTCCCAGCTCTCCGACTACATGGAACGGGATGCCGACGCCCGAAGCAAGGTCACCGCGGCGATGATCTACCCGTCGATCGTTCTCGGCATGTCACTCGTAACGGTCATCGTTCTCGGCGTTTTCGTGATGCCCCGGTTCAAGACGTTCTTCCAGTCGCTCCACGCGAGCCTGCCCCTCCCGACCAGGATGCTCATCTCCGCCACGAACTTCGTCGAAGCCAACTGGTACATCATCTTCGGGGTGATCTTCGCGATCGTGCTGGGTATCGCGATCACCTTCCGCTCAAAACAGGGTCGGGCGCGCATCGACTCGCTCGTGCTTCAGATCCCGATCCTCGGGGATCTCGTCCAGCACGTCATGGTGGAACGGATCTGTCGGGTCATGGCCTCGATGCTCCAAGCCGGCGTAGCGCTCCCCGAGGCGATGACGGTCTCCTCGGAATCCGTGTCGAACGCGGTCTACAAGCGTGGGCTCGACACGATCCGGGACGAGATGCTCGAGGGGCGGGGCTTGGCGGAACCCGTCGCGAGCAGTCAGCTCTTCCCGAGCGCTGCCCGCCAGATGATGCGCGTCGGGGAGGAGACCGGGACGCTTGACGAACAGTTGACGGTCGCGGCCCAGTACTACGCCCGGGAGCTCGACGCGAAGATCAAGAAGTTCACAAGCCTGTTCGAGCCCGCGATCATCATCTTCATGGGTGTCATCGTCGGTTTTGTCGCCATCGCCCTCATCTCCGCGATGTACGGCATCTACCGCCAGGTGAAGATCACGTAGGTCGCAAGCATCCAAGGGCACCTGGGCTGTCGGCGAGTTCGCCATCGGCCGTCCGCGGCGTCGGCGGCGTGAAGAGCCTGGGTGCGCGGGCTCGGACCAAGTCCGTGCACGAGATCGCTGACGAATCCGCTATGGCCGCAGCGCCCGCTCGCGAACGCGGCTCACCATCTACCTCCTTCGTAGGAAGCCGTGGCACTGGTCGGGATCCGAGTCATCGACTGCGCCGAGATCGCCCAGATCGCCCGCTTACACGTCCGCAGCTGACTCAAATTGCCCAATCCCTATGGCCTATATGGATTGAAATCCGCCACTCTCCATATGAGCAGGGCTACCCTTCGCGCGTAACCCGTAAGAGCCATCGATCTGAAGAAAGGTACCAGCCATCATGTTCGACCGTTACCGCGATATGCGCAGAGCAAAGATTGAAGGACTCGATCAGCAAGGATTCACCCTGATTGAACTTCTCATCGTCATCATCATCATGGGTATCCTCGCTGCCGTCGTCGTCTTCGCCCTCGGCGGCGTCACGGGCTCCAGCGCCGTGGCCGCGTGCAACACCGACGTCAAGACCGTCGAGGTCGGCGTCCAGGCGTACGAGGCGGACGCCACCATCAACCCGACGGCCGTCCCACCGCCGACGATCGCATCCATGCTGACGTCCGGCACCAACGGCGCCAACGCACCCCTGCGGAGCTGGCCGAGCAACAATTCCTACTACTTCGTGGGACTCGCCATTAACGCCACCACGGTCAACTACATGAGCGCCGCCGGTTCCGAGACGTCGCTGACCGGCTTCACCGGCCTGACGGCTGGCCAGGTCTTCGTCGACGCCGGTAATCCTCCGCCGGCAGTCGGGACCGTCGGCAGCTGGCACAACTACGACTCCTACACCGTTAGCGGCGGCGCGAACGTCTGCTCGCTCGCCTAGGTAGGCAGCATTCTTGATCCGATCTCAGATCGAGGACGGAAGGGGTCCGGCGAACAGCCGGACCCCTTTTCGTCTCTTCCGGACGGCATCGAAAAGGCGGAACTAGACAAATGGTGAACGTAGACACTTCTGCGCTCGATCCGTGGCTCGAGCTTCTCTGGGACCGCAAGGGCTCTGACCTGTTGCTCACTGCAGGATCTCCCCCGCGGCTGCGACTCGACGGGGCACTCGTGCCGATCCAGGGTGTGCCGGAGATGACACCAAACGTCATCGACGGCGTGATTCGCGCTCTGCTTCTTCCGGTCCAGTACGAGAGCTTCGTAAAGAACCGGGACGTCGACTTCGCGATCTCGTGGCAGGCCCGCGCCCGGATGCGCGGCAGTGCCTTCAATCAGCGCGGCAGTCCGGCGCTCGCGCTGCGCATGATCCCGATGCAGATCCCGAGCTTCGAGGAGCTCCAACTGCCCTCGGTCATCTCGTACCTCGCAAATCTGCCGCGGGGATTCGTCCTCGTGACGGGACCGACCGGGTCCGGAAAGTCGACGACGCTCGCGTCGATAATCGACTACATCAACGAGAACCGGGCCGTCCACGTGCTGACAATCGAAGACCCCATCGAGTACCTCCACAACCACAAGAGGGCGGTGGTCAACCAGCGCGAAGTCGGCGTCGACACCCCGTCGTTCGAGCGCGGCTTGCGCGCTGCGCTGCGCGAGGACCCCGACGTCATGCTCATCGGCGAGATGCGCGACCTCGAGTCGATCTCGATCGCGCTCACGATGGCGGAGACCGGCCACCTCGTGTTCGGCACCCTGCACACCTACGACGCGCCTCAGGCGATCGACCGGGTGATCGACGTGTTTCCGGCCGACAAGAAGGACCTCATTCGTATCCAGCTCGCTGGATCACTCGCCGCGGTCGTCGCGCAGCGGCTCGTCAGCCGTGTCAACGGTGGACGGATCGCGGCGTTCGAGGTGCTGCTCGCCAACAACGCCTGTCGGTCGCTCGTACGTGAGGGCAAGACCTACCAGCTCCGCAACGTGATCTCCACGAGCCAGCGTGAGGGCATGCAGACGCTCGAGATGAGCCTTATCGAGCTCATCAGCGCCGGCACGATCACCTACGACGCCGCCCTCGAGGTTTCGATGTACCCCAAGGACCTTGCGCGCGCCGTGGCGTAGGACGCGGATCGGGTAAGCACCATCCCGGTGGGATACGCACCATGCGTCCGTCGCCACCGCAAGCTCGCCTCGCAACGACGGGAACGTGCCGCGCTGCCGTCCGGCCACGAGGATCCACACGGCGATGAACATCCGGAGTGCGACGAACGGTCCGGACAGTGAGCACGTTGACGCCGACCGAGCGAAGATAGATCGAATGGCTTCCCCGGCCGAGCACGCGCCACGCCCGCCGAGGCGTGGATGGCACGCCGTGGCCGCGATCGTCGCCTACGCCGTGCTCGCCGTCCTCGCGTTCCTTCCCGTTCTCCCCCTCGACGACAGTCGCATCGTCGCGCGCCTTCCGTCCGACACCATCGCCGTCGGTTGGTTCCTCGCCTGGCCGGCCTATGCCTTGGCCCACGCGCACAGCGTGCTCTTCACAAGCTGGATCGACTACCCGACGGGCGTCAACCTCGCCGTAAACCAGTCGATGCCGCTGCTCGGCGTCGTCATGACGCCCGTGACACACCTCTTCGGCCCGTTCGCCACAATCAACCTGACGCTGTATCTCGGGTTCGTCGTGTCGGCACTCGCGATGTTCATCGTGCTCCGCCGGTTCTGCCAACGCGACCTTGCCTCGTTCGTGGGCGGCCTCCTCTACGGGTTCTCGCCGTTTGTCGTCGCCCACAGCTCGGTCAACCAGGACTTCACCTTCGCTCCGCTGCCGCCGCTCATCCTCCTCGCCGTCTTCGAGCTCGCCGGCGACAAGAAGCCCCGGATCCTGCGGACTAGCTCCCTTCTTGGTGTCGCCCTCGCGGCGCAGCTCTACCTCAACCCCGAGATGACCGCCGACACCATCATCGTCGCCTGCGGCACCGTCATCGTCTGCGGTGCCGTCGCGGTCCGGCGGATCGGGCGCGCGAGAGCCCTCCGGTTCCTCGGCGGTTGTTCCGTCGCGGCCCTGGTCGCGGGGGCGCTGTCGGCGCCGTTCCTCTGGTACTACTTCGCCGGACCCCAGAACCTCGGGGGGTCGGTCCTCCCGGTGTCCCTCGGTGCTTTCCACACCGACCTCGCCGGGCTCGTGACGCCCGGCCGGAACCAGCTGCTCGGCCCGACGGGCGTGGGTGCGACCGGAAACGAGTTCATGGTGGGGATGACCAACGAGATCGGCACCTATCTCGGCGTGCCCCTCCTCGTCGGCTTGGTTTGGTTCGTCGCGCGCCACTGGCGCATCCGCGTCGTCGCGGCGAGTGCCGTGACGTTCGTCGTCGCGCTCGTGCTCTCCCTCGGCCCCCAGCTCTACTTCGACAACCACGCCCTCGGGATACCGCTTCCGGACCGGATCCTCGACAACCTGCCCGTCCTCGACCGGCTCGAGAGCACCCGCTACTTCCTCCTTGTCGACCTCGCCGCGGCGGTGATTCTCGCGATCGGCCTCGACCACGTGCTTCGGGAGTGGAGCCCGGCAGAGTTCGTCACGCGGCACCTGCGGGCCGACCGGGCGCGTCTCGCCGGCGGTCTCCTCCTCGCCGGGGCGCTGCTGTTTCCGCTCATCCCGCGCTGGCCGTACCCTTCCGAGCAGATCGGCGTCCCGGGCTACTTCACCGGCCCGTCGGTCGATCGCATCGCCCAAGGGGCGGTCGTCCTCACCTACCCGTACGCCGAGCCGGACAACGTCACCGCCGAGATCTGGCAGCTCGCTTCGGGATTCCGGTTCCGCCTCGCCGGGGGGTACGCCTACGTCGCCAACAACGGGGGCCAGTCCTTCGGCAACCCGCCGATCCACCCCGCGACGCTCGTCGAGCTCCTGCGGGGGGCGTGCGTCGGCTACTTCTGGCGCCCCCCCGAGACCGAGGCGACCTATCGCGCGCTCCGCGCCGGCCTCCACGAGGCCCGCATCGACGACTTCGTGATGACGATGCGCGGTGCGGACCCCGGTCTCGTCCGAGCTGAGATGGCCGCCGCCCTCGGACGCCGACCGGACGCCGTCGGGGGCGTCCTCGTCTGGTACGACGTGCCACGCGATCTCGCGAGGATGGCGCGAACGGCGCGTTGATCCTCCCGGACCGGCGTCCGGCCCGCCCGGTGCTCAGTGGACGTGGAAAGGACGCAGGAGACCGGAGCCGGCGAGGACGGCGATCTCCGTGCCGAGCGCGAGGAACAGCCCGAACGACACCCGGGTCGCCAGGTGGGCGCGCCCCGCCGCGATCAGCCCGATCCCGACCGCCGCGCCGAACAGACAGGCCAGAAAGAACCCCACGAGCACGTATCCGACTCCCATCCAGCCGAGCGCCAGTCCGAGGACGGGTGCCAGCCGGACGTCGCCGAAGCCGAGCAGTCGTGGGCTGGCGGCGTTGATCCCGAAGAACACGCCGAACCAGGCCGCGGCGCTGCACGCCGCGACGACGAGCCGGTGCCAATCACCGGTTTCCGCCGATGCGACGACGATGAGCACGCCGACCGCGACCGTCACGACGTAGACGATCCGCTTCGGCAGAACCTGGCGCTCGAGGTCGATCGCCGCCAACACGATCAAGCCGGCGGCGAGGACCACGTAGGCCGGCAACGGCCAGGCAAAGCCGAAACGCGCCGCGGTCCCGGCGAACAGGCTCGCGGTCAGGATCTCGACGATCGGGTACTGGGCGGAGATCGGCGCCCGGCAGCTCCGGCACCGTCCCCTGAGCACGAGATACGAGACGACGGGGATGTTGTCGAACGAGGCGAGCGTCGCCCCGCAGGCCGGACAACGCGAACGGGGTGCGACGATCGACTCGCCGCGGGGCACCCGGTAGATGACGACGTTGAGGAAAGAACCGAAGACGAGGCCGAGAAGGCCGAGTCCCGCGACGAGGGCAGCGAACACGATCCGTCAGTCTTGCTGATCCCGACGCCCGGCACGTGCGACCGAATCTGTCCGGCCTTGGCGAACACCGCCGCATGTCGACCGCCGTGGCGTGGCCCGCCGGACCGCCCGATTGCCCTTCATCCGCGGCCGTGGCTCCGATCGCTCGGACGGTCCGGTTCGCGCGCCACTAGTACGTGAAGATCGGTAAGTACTGGCTCGTGCCCGCCGCCGTCGTCACGGTGATGAAGTACGTCGTCACCTGGTTCCCCGACGGTGCAGACACGGTGATCGTCGAGGACGTGATCGCCGTTGGGGTAACGGGGCCGAGCACCGAGTCACCGCTGATGACCGTGCCGTTGTTCTCCGGGGTGAATGAGACCGTCGCGCCGGTCATGAACCCTGTCCCGAGGATCGTCACCACCGTATTCGAAGAGCCCGACGTGGGTGAGATGGACGAACAGATCGGGATCAACGGCGTAAAGGTGAAGACGTCGTTGCTACCGGTCGCGCTCGTTCCCGCCGACGTGGTTACCGTGACGTAGTAGCAGTAGTTGGTCGTGCTGCCCTGGCAGAGCGAGCCCCCGATCACCCCCGGCGAGACCGCGGTGATCTTCGTGGAACCGTTCACCGTCACGTACTGCGAGGCGAGGACGGAGCCGCCGGTCACGACGGTGCCGTTCAGCTCCTGGACGAACTTGACGATCGCGCCGCTGAAGAAACCCGTCCCGGTGATCGTCACCGCGTCACCGCCGGCGATCGTGCCCGTGGCAGGACTGAGACCCGTGACGGTCGGGACCACCGTTGTGGTCGTGAAGACGTCGTTGGCGCTGTACGCGCTCGTTCCTGAAGGCGTCGTGACGGTCACGAAGTACATCGACCCCTCAATCATCGCAGGCGACACCGCGGTGATCGTCGTCGGCGAGTTCACCGCCACGCTCTGTGCGGGGAGCACCACGTTGTCGCTGGTCGGGACACCGCCGGACTCCTCCACGAAATTGACGGTGGCGCCGGTGACGAACCCGGTCCCCGTGATGGGCACCGAGGCGCCGCCACTGATCGAGCCCGAGGCGGAGCCGATACTGGTGACAGTCGGGACGACCGGTGACCACAACCAGCTGTCCGTGATCATTCCGGTACCGCAGTAGAGGTAGCAGGGCTCGGACGAGGGCGCGCTCGCGCCAGATGGGTAGTCGTCATAGGAGACGATGGCCTGGAGGTACGGAGTCGCCGCGCACGCGGCGGCGCCGACTCCGTCGAGACAGGTCGAGAACGTCACGGTCCGGGTGCTCGCGCTCGCCGGGTTCCAGGCGGTGCTGCACCAGACGTCCATCGAGACGCCGTCCGTCGTCAGCTCGGACTTCGGACCGCTCCCCCAGCAGTAGCTCGGCGGGGAGGCGTTGAGCGTCTGGGCGAGCAACGTGCTCGTGTTGCCCGTCGGTGCGCTCGGAGAGTCATACGCGTAGCGGATGCTGTTGATCGCCAGATCGGTCGCGCTTCTCGCCGCGTACTGCTCCGATCGAACCGCCTGGAAGATCTGGGAACTGCGCAGGTCGCCGGTGAGGTCGGTCGTCAGCACCGCGACGACCATCGCCCCGACGACTAGGAAGACGAGCGCCAGCACGAGGATCGACCCGGATTCGTCGCGTCCGCAAGCCCGCGAATCACGAGCGGATCTCCTCGACCCGCGCTCGTAGAGCCGTCTCCTTCGAGTGTCACTCACCGCGTCACCCTTCGCCTCGTACATGTCAAATCACCACGGCGACGAGGTGGCGGTCGCCGGGGTGAGCGACCCCGATGAGGCGGTCAGCGTGAAGGTGCCTATCTGCGTGAAGTAGCAACCCGTGAACGTGGCGACGCCGCTCGTGAACTTGGTCGGCGTCGTCGAGCAGGTGAATCCGCTACCGGAAGTCGCCGCAAGGCTGACCGAGGTCGTCGAGTCGCCGGTCTCGGTGTTGCCGTAGGAGTCCTCCTCGGCGACCACGACCGAGAACGATATGTAGATGATTGGCGAGCTGGGCGGGCTCGTCGTGAAGGCGAGCTG
>Ga0326728_10010193_pt1 | contig 22126 bp, 15 predicted proteins | sample MB3enrmetagenome_FD_207602 | JGI IMG/M metagenome (GOLD analysis project Ga0326728, IMG submission 207602) | Lab enriched peat soil microbial communities from McLean, Ithaca, NY, United States - MB31MN | ecosystem: Environmental > Terrestrial > Soil > Wetlands > Peat | place: USA: New York... | reverse complement strand
CATCGTTATATCTGAAGATGTCCCTTTTTTCCCGAGGTTTGCAGCAAGGGATGTTCTTCCGCTTTTTTCTGCCCCGATGATTGCAAGGTTTGTCATGGTAAGTCCCTTTTATAGATACTTGTATAGATAATATTTATCCTTATATTGTCGAATTAACTCGTTTTTGCATGTATAAAACCCATTTTTACTCAGAATGAAGACTATCTTGAGAATTTTTACCTTTCCATTTTTAGTTCTTCTATTTTGTCTTAATTTTAATACTGTCATTGATCCCAATGTAGTATTTTTTTTGCTAGCAAAATAGAATACATACCAGTAACCATAGCACAAATTTAGGTTTCTAATCAGAAAATAATTATGAACATATCAATCTTCTTATTCTTGCCCCCATTCTTAACTCATCATCTTGATTTAAAATTTTTGCAATTTCACAAACATCGACGCTCTTCAATGGATCACTGATACTTCAGTATCCATATGACGATAAGAAGTGAAATTTCATAAATCTGATCGAATTTTATATAAATCTGATCGAATTTTATATAAATCTGATCGAATTTTATATTGTACTGCAGTAAAATAAGCATCTAAAGCATTACAAATACCACATAATAGTTCATTAAATTTAATTTCTTGCCGTTTAGTATGCAACTCTCAAGTTTCCTCTTACAACCTGGAATTTTCTCTCAATCCAATACCTTGAACTCTGCATTTTTGCAAGTTTATCGATGAAGTATCCTCAGAAGCATTGCATGCTGATTATTATTATTTCAATTGATTCTTAGTCTTTGCTGATGAGAAGCCATACTGGCTTCTCAAAAAGCAAGTCATTCTGAAATCTTCAAAGTTTTATAGCTTTAAAATTGATTTTTTGTACCCTTATACCAATTTTGCGAATTTTGATAATCTTTTGATACTCTAACAGAATTGGAAAGAGAATTCACATTGAAATATATTCAAAACTTTGGGAATAGTTTTTGTCTTTCTTGTTCACTTTTTTTAGGCATTCTAACCACAAGTTTTTCGACATAAACAAGCATATTAATAGTAAATCTGTAACAAAACTTAACCTTTTACTACCAAGTTTGGTTAATTATTCTAGAGTCCTTCATAGAATTCATTGATTGTGACATAAGAGAAAGAAATTCCCTCTTAAATTGGACCTTTGATATTTTAAAGACAAAATTCGTCCTTAGATCAAAAAGTTGGCCTTTAAACCGTATACTTTGTCATCGATCCATTTTTGAAGAAGATATAATCGCTCATCAAACAACATTTCTTCTCTTTATATAACAATTATATCTGAGCAAAAAAATAAATATCAATAACCATCTTTACTGAGATCCGATGAGCAAATTTTGGCAAGCTGATTTTATATAGCTGTTAGCTATTGATCATGTATTATATTCAATCATCAGGTATGATTATTCAATTGTAAACCGTCTTCTTTAGATGGATTTACATTTCGTAGAGGCAATTTTAACTCCAAAAACCACAAAAAAGGATTATCAAATCTATTTTCCCTTTTTTTGAGATACTTGACACCAATAAAAATATTTGAAATAATCTTTTTTATGTAGTTCCTCATGAAATATCGTTCACCCCGTTCCTTACCTCCTTTGAGGACCTTCTCCATCTGCTTTCCGTTCTCAACAACTGGAACTATATGTGAAATTTTATTATTTTACACAAATTCAAACCCATCTATAGAATAAAACTCTCTACCCCGGCAAATATTTTAATTTTTAAATCCAAGCATATTATAAAGTCGATAAAAGAGGAGAGGTATTTAACTTTCATTTTGTTCTCTCTACAAGCATTAATAGATAAAGTAAATCTTTCGTTTTTAGTAGTGATGTAAAGGAAATGTATGAGTAAAAAAGTTTGGCGACTTTGAGCTTGACTAAATATTAATTATTTTTCTTAAACATTTATCTTTCGTCCATAATGAGGATCATTGATGAGATCAACGGCTAATTCATGCCTCTTACATGTTTTCAAAGATTTTATTGAATTTTGAAGGAGAATATTTTAATTTCTTGGATAATCTCTTAGATTTATATTTTTTTGAAATGGTAAAGTATAGATGTTTTACACCAAAGACTCTCGGAGAAATTACCATCCTGCAGCAAGCTTCATGGTATTCGACTGGGATGGACATGTAAAGGATTCAAAATTTATTACGATGAATAATGAATCCCACTTTCCACAGATGCACACAAGAATTACATCTATTTTTTAATATGAAAGTAGCTTAAAAATATATTCTAACTTTCAATGAAAAATAGTGGACAAATTGACAAAAAATTCTACTTTGCATACATATACAGAATATCTGATTGAAAGTGAGATTAATTTTTAAGCTACTTTCATATTAAAAAATATATGCAATTCTAGTGTACATTTGGAAAATACAGTTTATAATTATGATTTACCCTTTTATTGGAATTTGCTCTTCCCCTCCTGAAGAAGAGCAAGATCTATAACTTTTTCAAATATTTTTTCATCGTCATTACCATTTAATCCAATAATTCTTGCCTGGGATCTGTCCGTGCTAACGTTCCCATTCTCCTGCACGTAAACGTATTTTCCGTTTTCAATGCCCACTATCACAAATGAATCAGGAATAGATTCCACTCCGAAATATCCTCCAACTTCCGGGCTCTTATCCACATCTATAGACGCGATAGTAGCTTTTCCTCGGTATTCTAATGCTAGTTTTTCGAGGATTGGATTCATAGACCTACATGCAGGACACCATCTTGATCCTATTTTCACAAAGATCGGGCCTTTCTGTAGGGATGTGTTTATATGATCCAGCTGGGTTATTATTAAAACATCGTTTTTCTCCAGGCCTACCTTAGAATTCGTGGAATTTCCCAGAATTTTTTCAGAGCACCCAGCCGTTGAGAGCAAAGCTGCAAGTAGGATCAATAATACAACTAATTTTGTCATGTTGGTCGTCCACAACTAATTATGCGATTGAGATTTTGAAATTCGTAAGAGTAAATATATCAGCAACTATATCTATGACATTAACATTAATTAATTTTTTGAACTATTCGAATTAAAACTCTTTATTTTTAGATAGGCTAGTCCAAATTTTTATTATACTAGAGTATCTAAGAAGATTACTTAAGGATATATCAAAATGCTCGAACTAATTTTCCTTATTATTAATCTTTTTAGATGCTAAGTAAAAAATTATTATCCTCTAAACTTGCTAGCTTTCCTATAAACCTCTTATTTTATCCAAAATTTTCACCAATGAAAGTACACCTCTACATATTGTGACCACACTAATAAAGATGCATACATGACTTCTTTAGGCTGTCAGTATACACATAACTTATCTCAGTTTCCCACCAATTATATGAGTATATTTTCGCTCATATATCCAGATTTCTGGAACTGCTCTCACACCATATTCGAAAAATATAACATTATCTTTCCAAGGCTGCCATTCCTCTACAAAATACTCCAGCTTCCAATTTATGTAATTAATAAAATAACGAATTAATTCTACTCTTAAAAACTAATAATATTTTCAAAAATAATTATTTATGCCTAAATCACTCAAAATTTTCTAACCATTAATAGAGCGGAAAGGAAAGAAAAACTGTTTAAATATTTTATTTTATTCTGTGCTTTTTGTGGTTTATCTCCAAGTTTAAGACCAGAAATCAATTCTAATATAAGAACAGAAATACATTTTTTTCATTTCGCAAAGTATCGATTTTTACTGTGGAACTATGTTTCACAATATGCGATGTTGGAATCTTTCACACATACAAACATGCTTTAGCATGCTCCTACATTCTTTATCTTGCCGTAAAATAAGATTTTTACATTCGAGGATTTCGATAAACATCTGATTTTCACAAGTCATTTAAGGAATCAATTTCAGCAAGTTTTATCCAACTGACTGAAAAAGCTTATATCTCTCTTTAAGAGCAAAATCATTAATAGTTTTAATGATTTAAAAATAATGTTAAAAGATTTTAACTCTAAATACTCAAATGCATAGGAATTTATCGAAATACTCTCTGATTTCTCTCAATTGACGACGTTGAAAATAAGAGGAGTAGTTTGAAGATAGAGGTAGCTATCTTTAAAATCAAAGAATAATGATCAAGAAAAGAAAAAACAAGGTCAAACACAGAAATTAGTGAGAAAGATTTGGACAGTACTCCCACTAAGAAAAAAAATCAGAGGTAAATCAGAATCCTCATAGGCATATGTTATACCAATTATTCGAGAACTTCACATGCAAAGTGCCCATGCTCATATGCATGATATTCATCCGTTAGTCCTTGAAAATAATGTTCTTAGATATCTTCTAGGCTCAAATTCTCTTGGGGACTAAATCCTAAACTAGCGAGATTTCGCCCAACCTTGAAGAATTGAAGCCTCCAGTTTTAATTGGTTTACCTATCTTTCGCAAAAACTTCAAAAATTCTTTCATTGGTAGAGACAATTTTTCAGGGATAAACACATTATTATCTGTATAATTGAAAACAACTATGTTCCCACAGGGGCAACCTCAGCGATGTAACACAGTGTTGCAAACATATCTTCTTGAGTTACGTGCTATACGACACCAAGCCAACTAAAGAAGCTTTTAGCCCTTGAGTCATAAGATGATGAGCTAGTTAGTACTGTTACCAGGCTTTCCTTCGTGAAATTTATAGGAATGAAGTGTAATTTTGCTGGATGTTACCATCCCAACTCAGCTAGTCGATGAGGCTTAAATTCTTGTGTTGCAGGGTGGTCAACTTCAAACACTTCCAAGTGTTCCATCATTTCAGGTTGCCTAAATCTGAAGGTATTCAGTCCTGCCCCAAGAATTACATACTGCATTACTCCTTGTCCGCCAACTTTCTCTAGGGTGTCTTTCGCATATCGTGTACGGAAGACAAAATTACTGATTCCTTGTATCAAGAACTCTGAGGTAAATTTCGGGTCGAAACATGATTCAATACCCTCAGGATCATTTAACTGTTTATCCCAAGGAGTCAAATATTGTTCAATCAGTGATCTTTTTTCCTCGAGTATCAAATCATAAGCCAGAAAGTCATCAAAGATTTTTGGGGTCTCATGCGTGGCATGATAGGCACGCATGTAGCTACCATCATTGAAGTAAAACTTGCTTGATTCTCTTTCAGGTTACTATCTCCTTCATTTAATCATCTCCTTTGTTTAGTATTTTAAACAGAATAGGACTATACCCATTTGAAGTGTAAAATCAAGTACAATATAGTTACAGCCCAAATTTGATTTTTAGAAAATTAAAGATTTGATATTAGTGGCTTTTCAGTTCAACTGTGCAAATCCTATAATTTTTTGTGCATCTGTTGTTTTATCATTGCTACTCTTTGTTGTAGCTCTGGTCCTTCTAATTCTTCCACCACAGCTTCAAGAAGATCAGGTATTTTTAGATTCTGTGGGCATTTCTCCATGCATTCACCACACTTAATGCACTGAGAAGCAAATCCAGGTTCTGCATCTGATAACATTCCACTCATCCGAACTGCATACGTGAACTTGGCCGTATCCACATTACCTAACATATATAGATTATTATAAGTTTCAAAGCACTCAGAAATGTTCACTTTCGAGGGACAGGGCACGCAATACCGGCAACTGGTACAGCTAATTTTCCTGAAATGGCGGTATTTTTGCTCAACTCTGCTCACAAGCTGTATTTCAGCTTTAGTCAGGGAATTAGGATAGGTTTTGTCTGCTAGGATCAAGTTTTCTTCTATATGGGACTCCTGGTTCATACCTGAAAGTACGACTGTGACTTCTGGGTGGTTCCATATCCAGTGAAGAGCCCATTCTGCAGGTGTACGTTTCACTGCAGCTTCGTTCCAGATTTCTTGCACTTCAGAAGGTACTGAGCTGGCCAGATTGCCTCCAAGCAGGGGTTCCATGACAACCACACCCAGATCCTTTGAAGCTGCATATTTAAGTCCTTCCGTTCCTGCTTGATTGTTTTCATCCATGAAATTGTACTGAATCTGGCAGAAAATCCAAGGATATGCATCCACAATCCGCTTAAAATCCTCAATTAACCCGTGGAAGGAGAAGCCAGCGTTAATTATTCTCCCGTCACTTTTGGCTCTATCAAGGAAATCGATCACTTCAAGAGCTTCCAATTTGTCCCACATTTCTCCTGCGATACCGTGGATAAGATAATAATCGATATGATCTGTTTTGAGTCTCTCCAGTTGGGCGTTCAGGAAATAATCCATATCCTTTCGACTCTCCACAAGCCAGGACGGAAGTTTTGTTGCAAGTTTAATCTTTCCCCGGTATCCATCTGCAAGGGCCCGCCCTAAAAAGGGTTCGCTGTCTCCCATATGATAGATCCAACCCGTATCAACGTAGTTTATGCCGTGATCGATTGCATAACGTACCTGGCTCATAGCCCTTTTTTCATCTATTGTACCGTCTTCTTTAACCGGCAGGCGCATACACCCGAATCCCAGTATTGAAAGTTCAGCTCCATTCTTTGGCACTTTTCTGTACAGCATCCTTCGTTCTCCCTAAATTTCAGTAGATAAATTTTTACTGTAGTATTTTACAATTATTTTTTCTGTAATTTGTTACTTATGTAGGATTGAAATTTTATTGATAATCTTATGAGAATGGCGAAAAGAACTATTTTTAGTTTAAACCATTCTAAAATGTTTTAAATTCCTTCCCAATGAACTTATCAATATCTGTGTCTTGATAATTTAATTATTGGCCATATTAATTAGATAACGTCTAATCAGCAGACCTCATAGTAAATTTCCTGTTCAAATTTCGATACTTTTCTTCACAATCATAAACAAAAACAGACTTTTCAGGATATCCGAGATTATTTCCTCTTTGTTATTCCAAGATTCTCAAGAATTTTGTAAAGGACTCTTTCATAGAATATTTCAAGATGTAAGATGTCGATAATCATTTTATGATTTAACTATTTGCCAGCTTCCTTGATACGAAAATTATGCTTGGGCTTATATCTCACAAAGCCTATTAATAGTTCTTAAGAGCCAAACAATTTCTTTTATGTTGCCAAAAATCTCACAAAAATTAAGTTTTTAATAAAAACACATTCTTCAGATATACACATGTGTAAAATTTGTTTGCCCATTTGCCCTCTATTATTCATTGAAAATTGAATTAATTTTTAAGCCACTGTTATATTGAAAAAAATAGATGGCATTCTTGTGTACATCTACGAAAAGTGGGATAAAAGAATTAAAACAGCAGAATCTATTCGAGAGAAGCACATATATTCTTGTTAGAAATTGTAGATAATATTCTTTTTCTTGTGTTTGTATTCATTGAGCAAAATAAACAAACAAAGACACTTATTTTACTCAACTGTCAAAGTCGGATATATAGGATAAGCTGGTTTATCCGATATATATCCATAGAGGCATCTGAAAGCATTTTGTGGAAAATTTTTTATGCAGCATATTTACCTACCTTTTCTGCAGAAGCCCTATCTCCCCAAGAGCACTTCCATCTGGATAACCTACCAATAGAGTTATCCAACTTCCAGCGGAAAAACCTTCAAAGAATTGGGTCTCGATTTGGATGAGATCCTGCTTCCAGAAGCCTTATTCTGGAAGATTCTGCTGGCGTAAAGTCACCTTATCCAAAAGATTCGAAGTATAAAAGTAGCTCCTATGGTTTCTTCTTCTTTTAAATAACTGGAGCATACTAAGTCTGGCCGGTTCAAAAAAAGCTGAACCATTTCCTCCTTCTTCAGTAGTAACCATGTTCTTTCAGGTTTACTTTGTCTGCATAATCAGCCGTTAAAGTGCACTGAAATTCACTTGCTTAAGGTAGTCTATCGTCGGATCTCAAAACTACATAAGTTCCTCTTCTTACAAGAGTGAGTTCAGCCTTTTCGGTCTCAAAGTGCAGGATAGGCATAAAGACACTGTAGAAGCAAGTTGGCACTATAGAAGAAAATTATACTTCCTAAGATCCCTATATAAATATCAATTTTAACCCCTTTATTTCCACTGGAGTATAGGGAAGTTCTGAGAATTTCGATAAATCTTTGAGTTTCACAAGTCGCTTATATAACATTCATATGCATATGACGAAATTTAGGAATTTATCGAAATCCTCTTTAATTTCATCTTGAATTATGTTTACTATTTGCTTTTTCCCTCATATTTTGAATTGCGGCTTTTACTGCCGGTCGTAAAGGATCTATAAGCATTGAAACCGGGGGAGAGTAACAGGTTTCCAGGTCTAGGAGATCCTTGATTGTGGATTTCTTCCTGATTGCAAGGGATAGAGCATCTATTCTTTCTTTTATTCCCTCACCTCCCACAAGTTGTGCACCTACTAGGCAATCATGTTTAAACAGGAGTTTGATGTATAGATTTTTTCTATCTGGGTAATAAGAGGCTCTTGTATACCCGCTGGAAAATCCTGTAACTAAACTCATTCCCTTACTTTCAGCTTTCTTCGAAGTAATTCCCACTCCACCGAACTGCAAATCACCTGCTACGGCCACCCAAGGTTCTGCAAGAGGCCCGAAAGCAGTATTCCTTCCAGTAATATTGTTGCCGATTACATATGCCATACTCCGTGCTGCTGTACCCAGCTGACTTATCCTGGCTTCCCCCGTTATAAAGTCCTTTACTTCCACACATTCTCCACCTGCATACACATCGGGAAGGAACTCCTCTCCTGCTTTTACCTGGAGCATTTCGTTTACAACTATTCCCCCAGATTTCCCAATTTCGATTCCGGCCTCCATGGCAAGAAAAATTTCGGGTTTTACCCCGCTTGCCAGGAGCACAATGTCTACAAGAAATAGCCTGTCTCCAACTTGCAGAGTTTTTTCTTTACTGAAATTTTCAGGAATAACAATATGTTCACCTGAAATTACTTCAATGCCTAGACTTTCCAGGTGTCTTCTTATAATTTCAGCAACGTCGGGATCAAACTGCCTGGAAATCAGATTTTTGCTTCTGCTTATGAGTACAGTTTTAATTCCCCTTCTCGCAAGTGCTACGGCACATTCGATTCCTATTGTCCCTCCACCTATGATGCAAACTTTTTCGGCAGTTTCCACGGCTTTTTCAAAGAGCATGCCATCATCAAGGCTCCTCAAAGTGAAGATACCATAAGGTAGAATGTTGGTAGTGAGATTTTTTTTAGGTATAAATGGCAGGCTTCCTGTAGCAATCACCAGTTTGTCAAAAGGATAAATTCCTGCCCTTGTCTGAACAGTTCCTGAACCAATATCAATTGACCTAACGGCCTCATTTAGCTTAATATCTATCCTGTTTTTCTTGAAAAAATCCATGGATTTTACAATAAGGTTTTCAAAACTATTAATTTTCCGACTCAAAACAAAAGGGATTCCACAGTGACTGTAAGCAGTATGGGAATCTCGTGAAAGTACGGTGATCTCAAAATCACTCTGTCTTCTAATTTTGGTAGCCGCTGCCATACCACAGGCTCCCCCTCCAATAATAACTACTTTTAAAGGGCCCTTTTTTCCTTGATTTTGTGCAAAAACTTTTCTTGGGAATTCTTTCTCAAATCCAGCTGCTTTCTGGATTTTTTTATCTAAAGATTCTTGTGTGATGAAATCGCTTTTCATATTCTTAACAATGGTGTTTCACATCTATTATAGGTTTTTAAATAGCTTTAATATTTCAACTTTATAAAAAAAAATCAGAAAACGAAAAAAAATTGATACTATTGTCAGTAATTCGAACCTCATTAGTTCAGGAATTATTTCTACAAATCGAAAAAATATATAAAAATTTTTAATGAAATTAAATTGTTGGGTATGGCAAAGAAAAATGACTCCACCTCTAGTATAAACAAAGGCGATTTACTTTGAATATCTTCTGAATAATATAGTATCTTTGATATAATTACTTTACCTTATGGAGCAAAATAGAACTATCAAGAAGTTATTAATGTTTCATCTCATGCTGCAACATCTCCTACCGATTCTCTTGAATTTTCAACAAATGATCTAAGGTCAAAAATACCAAAAATAGGAATTCTCCCAGATGACACCATTTTTGGTCATATAAAATACAATTTAAAATTAACGTTGTTTATTATCCAATTGTAGAATTTGTTTGAGTTTTAATAAAATCTCATTTTCATGTGACATAAGTCCAAACAATTTTATTTTGTGGCATATGATGTCTAGTTTTTATTGTCTTACCAGCTCCTACTAGTTGATAGTCCCGAAATAGCTAGCTAGAAATGATACACAATACCAGTAATTTCAGAACAGAAGACTTCCCACCTTAGATTTAAACCTCATTCAATAGACACTGGAATGTTCCTTTTTTCTGGCAAGTCTGCAATTTTCTGGAAGCATTTTCATGTTCACAGACCTACTAGTAACCAACATAAGCCTGTAAGTTCCCTTAAATGAGATTTGAGACTCCGAAGTTCTTCCTGCACATCGGCACGCACGAATATAATTAAATGAGCATAATTATTAATCACTTTAAGAGTTTTCCTGGATGACCCTCTTCACCCCCAGGTTTTTATAACTCTGTTTGCAAAGCCTCTTGGATTTTTTTGACAAAAAGTCAGTAGAAGAATGTTTGCTACTTTTACAACTGTTTTAATTCAAGCAAGATTCGAAAATCTTTACACGTTCTTAAAGAGCAGTGCTTTGAATAGCTCGCTCTTCTAAAGCAGTCTCAAGTCTATGGATTACAGAAATAATACTCTCAGGACCAACTTCATGGATTTTAAGGATTTCTTCGCATGTAAGCATAATAACAAAACAAAATGAACTTCAATAAGTATAAGATTTTTTTCTTTTTTATAAGTAAAATTAGAATGTCCAAAAGTTACTTGAATATTTAAATTTATTTTAGTGTTAATAGGATTCTGACAATAAAAGTAAGATTGTAAATTATAATGTCTAAAAATGAAATGAGTCTTGAGATCAACTCAAAAATATGATATTTAATTAGTGAACTTGCCGAGGGGAAGTTTAGTGGAAAGCCAACGGTATGAAGATAAAAAAATATTGGGTTACAGCTTAAAGAAGATACTGTCTATTTTGCTGATAGTCATCTTTGTAGTAGGATTGACATCTGCAGTAGCAATCGTATGGGGTCTAAAAAGCCCCAACTACGAACGAGGTTATGCAGCCGGCTATAGGACCAGCTACCAAACCGGTTTTAATGGAAATTTTTATGATATCAAATCTGGTTTAAGTCATAACAACACTAATGAAGGCTACACAAATGGCTATGATGAAGGCTACACACATGGCTATGATGAAGGCTACCCTGATGGCCAAGTAGATCGTAAAAACGGTTATCAAGGCGGCAATTAATAATGGTAACATTGTACAATCCAAAATGTATTAGACGAAGAGGGTCTTTCCTGATAGGACTTATGCACCATGGAATGTAGTTTTTATACAATACTCAATATCTCTTTTAGATAGTTATATTTTATATTTTTTTAATATAATTATCTGCTGTTTTTACCTCAACCACTTTTACATAACGGTATATGAGTAAACAGCTTAGTTATATACTTTAATGCTAATTATATACTTAGATAACAAATCTACATATAATTACTTCATTTGTTATTTATTATACGAGTTAGAAGTTAATAGATGAATATTGCTGATTTAGCTCTATTCATTTAACGGAGTGTCTTTAATATGGTAAATAAATCAAAAAAATACAAAATTCTTATATTAGTTGTAATTGGGCTTGTGTTTCTGGGCCTTGGTTGCGCTGGAAAAAATAGTGAAGGTTCTTCCATTGCTCAGAATACCTCTTCAGGCGGAACACCAGTACAGGAAGCTACTGCTGTAAAATCACAGAGTACTTCCGTGAAAGGTTCAGATACACTTCTGCCTCTTGCACAGGCTGAGGCTGAAAAATTTTTGAATGAAAACCCTGGGAAAAGCGTTTCAGTTACTGGAGGTGGAACAGGTGTTGGAATTGCAGCTCTAATTGACAAAGGAGTGGACATTGCTACTGCATCTAGAGAAATGACAACTGACGAAATCAAAAAAGCTAACTCAAATGGAATCAACCCAGTAGAGCATGTAATTGCTTATGACGGTATTACAGTGGTTGTACATCCCAAGAATCCTATTTCAAAACTTACCTTTAACCAGCTGCGTGGTATCTATAATGGGAGTATCAGTAACTGGAAACAAGTTGGTGGTGAGGACAAACCAATTTCCGCAATTTCTAGGGACAGCAGTTCTGGAACTTATGCAGACTTCAAGAAAGATGTTTTGATCGGTGATGAATTCCGGCCTGATGCGCTTACCCAGGCTACTACGGGAGGAATAGTCACTGAAGTAGCTCAGAATCCCAACGCAATCGGGTACATAGGCTTTGCATACGTCGATAACAACATAAAAGTCTTAAGCCTGGACAAAGGAAATGGTTCTGTATTGCCAACTACTCAAAGCATTTTAAGTGGCACATACCCACTTTCCAGATCGCTTTACTTCTATACAAATGGTGAACCCACAGGACTCACAAAAGAATTCTGTGACTTTGTGTTGAGCGAAAAAGGGCAGAACATTGTGAGTAAAGTTGGATTTATCCCACTGAAAAAGTAATAGTTTAGAAAGGTATTTATATGGAAAATATTTTGACAGTAATTGCGAGAAAAGAGCAAAAAAAGCGATGCTATTCTCAGTCATTGTCCTTACAGTCATTATACTTTTCCTGCTCTACATTTTTTTAGCATATAATAAAAATTATGCATTAACTCACAAAGCTACCGGAATAGTTACAAATTTGTAACGAATGTTCCGAGATTAAAAACCAGTTATTTGGTAGTGAATGTTTAGCGATGGAGTTCACATTGAAACTGTGAGCGATAGTACAACTTCGTCTGTCACAAAGAGGATTGTAAATAAACTCCTAAATTATGTCATATGCTTATAAATGGTATCTAAACTCTCATGACAATCAGAGGTTTATTAAAATTTTTAAAAAAGTATGTTGACAATCAGGGAAACCCAAAAAGAATCATATAGCAAATTAAAATATTTGATTTGTAAGAATTTCTTTACATCCCAAGCGGTGGCACTGACATATACAATTGCTTGCAGAGAGGCACACCACCTCAATTTCTATTGATTTTCAATAACCAAATCTTTTGAATTCTGTGCATCGATGAAAATTTTTACATTTTATCAAAACATCTTTACATTTCTTTTCATTAATTTCTGAGAAACATCTCTTCTAATTTCTGTTTTCTTTTTCTAAGGATGATATACTAATTAGTATAGGTTGTAACTAGTTAGGATACATACAAAAGATATATAAACATACCTACCTCACAATAAATTCGAATTTCTAAAATACCTTTAAACAGACCCTCTATGTCTACAGGTAATCTTCACTTGCAGCTCACAAGATTAACTTTAGGACATTAACTTTCTTTGATGACCACAAAGTCTCGAGGATTTCACAAAAAAGCAGTATATAACCAAACATGCCTTCAAGGTTCAGGTAGCAAAAGGCCTGTATTCAGGACCATGATAAAATGGTTGTTTTAATTCACAATTGATACAAGGCAAACAATAATTTTGGGATACAGGAAAGAGGTTAGGGCATGAATGAAATTAAAAAAGCTAACTTTAACGAAAATAACCTTGAAAGAGCGAACCTTGAGTAGGCTGACCTTATGGAATAAACCCTATCCAACTCAAGAAAACGCCTTAAATCGCTTCATAATCATTCATTTTTGATTAAAATAATCTAAACCCCGCCTCCACGCCAAGTAAACTAAATAAATATTAACTATAAAATTAACTTATATTAATTAAAAGAAATGAAAATCGGTGTGACCATGGCAAGACCTTCTAAATTAACTCATGATATAACACAGCTAATCGGTGATAATGTTGCTTTGGGACTTCCATATGCTCTTGCTGCAGACTCTGCGGGCATAATATATCATACGTTCAATGATTTGATGAAAAAAGGAAAAAAATTCAAAATCGAGAATATTTCCAGTTTTCTCAACATATCCTAAAACATAAGACCGAAGGTGCTCTAAAAATTCTGCAGCGCCTTAATGACGTTGCTGATGCTGAAAACTATCAAGTTTGTATGTGGATTTTGAAAGACGGTTCACTGATGATTATGGTAGACGTGAATACCGAAAGATGGATGTCGTTTCAGAGAATAAAAATGAGTATGTTGAGATAACAGTCAAGGAAGCAGATATACTTAGAAAACAAATTTTAGCGAAGTTTGATGGGGTTTGAGAAAGTCATGAGTTATCAACTAATTAAGATTTTTCATCCAGAATTGATGTCTTCTTAATAGAATTTCCTTCCATGTTTATCTTATTATGTAGTATAATTGTGGCTGGAGTTACCAAAATCTCCACCATGGCTTCTTAGCTCCTGGTACTTCGATTTGCTTTTGGGTAATCAATGTCTGTATTTGCATCATGTAATTTCTGTGCGTTTCCTGGCTGTTCTCAAGGTCTCTTTTCAATGTTTCAATATGTCGCTCCTTTTCCTCTATTTGTTTATCTTTTTCTTCGATCCTTGCCTTCAATTCTGGAATTTCAGCAGATCCACTTAAATCCCCATAAGATCCCCTTGCAACCCCTGAGATCCACCCCAGATCCCCATAAGATCCATCAGAATCCCCATTTAATAGTTCCTCATTAAGTTTTTCAATTTGGCAGTTCTTTTCCTCTATTTTCTTCTCCTTTTCTTCAATTCTTGCCTTCAATTCTGAAATTTCAGCAGATACCTTTGAATCCCCGAAGACCCCTTTGAGATCCCCGCTAGATCCAATAGAATCCCCAAGTAATAACTCAATGGCTTTAGTCATAGCAAGCTTTGGGCTTGTGTATCCTGCTGCCTCTATTTGCTCCCAGATAGACACTGGTATCCAGCATTGAATTTTTTTAAGTCCTCTGTGGTCATCTCCTGTCATATATCCCCGATGGATCCCCACTGTATTAAAACTGATGTTTTGAATTCCAAAAATATGTAATTTACAAAATCCACAAAAATATTTTATAGTTAACATGATGTTATTAATTGGAAGGAGTGACGAAAATTTGCTTTAAATTGAAAGTCGTATTTTGCATATGTAATCCAATTAATTTTTTCTGATATGAGATTCTCTTTTTTTAATTTTTAAAAATTAATTTTGATAAAATAATTCCCACGAATTAATTTAATTAAAATCAATAGCGAAGGAATTTATTGAATTTAGCTATGCTTTTTTAATGCTTTTTTTGCATTTACTGGGCATGTAATCGATAGGAACTCGGATATTTCTATATGTAATGGAATGATTGAGTTTACAGACGCATAGGCAAAAATCTGACTCTTCGCCATTTTGTGTGTATTGAAGATAATTATCCAGTTGAAAAGTGATCATACTTCTAAATTCACTTTCCTAAAATAAATTATTTTAGATATTAAGTATATTATAATTGTATTTAAGAATGATTACTATCAGGAAATCTCAAATTAGTTATTGAAATTTCTGATCTAATTTCATAATTTTTTTCTTTAAAATTATGACGTTTTTTAATATTTTATGGGATCTTTAAACCACGGACTCTCGCAGAAGGCACTCGATCTTCGAGTCTAGATCCCTAGCGATAACAAGAGCTTCGTGGTTTTTGTATGGAGCCAGAAGACTGGCCATCTTGTCATACGACAAATGCACGCCATCTGACCGCTCATCGACCAGAATTGTAACCGGAGCGTATGATCCAGCGTCGGGAATTTGCTTTACCATTTCTTTCATGATGAGCGGATTGCCGATCAAAAAACTCACGGTTTTCGGCATGCTGAGCCCTGTTTCCTTACGCAGAATCTCGCCGAGATCGAATTTCATGAACATCATCAGCCCCGTTCTACCCAGGCTCCTGTGAATCACATTCTTCAGTTCAGCAAAGGTCAGTGTACTGTGATTGCTTTCACGAATTCAACCATATCTGGATGCCCAACAGCCGCTTCGAGAGCTGCCACGATCTCTTCGAACGGGTTGGAAGATGTCACGCTGAATCTATCGATCTCTACTTTTTTGATAGTCATGTTTTCTTTCTCTCCATAGAACCATTTATATATAATTCATATGTATATGACGAAATTTAAGAGTTTATCTAAATTCACTATAAAATACAGACCATCTATATTTATAGAGAAAATCATATTTATTTTAGGACTTACACACTTATAATGCAAAATAAAGTACGATATATATCATGGTTAAAACTTGAGTTTTAGAAAGTTAGGAGTTTATTACTATTAATTTAGATATCATTGATGTGTCTGATTAATAAAAACAGAAAAACATAATCAATAGCCAATATTAAAAAGCCAACTCTATGAAATTTACCTATTGAATTATAATTAAGATAGCTATTGATATTGTTTTGACCTGGCTAAAAGATTACTATTTTGCATTTAATTTTGATAGTTTTCTTCCTCCTTGATAAATAAAAGAAATTCAAAAAAGATTATAATTTAACAAAAACAATCGAATCTAAAAGAGAGTTTACAGATGCCTGTACTTAGCATAATTGGCTGTGAAATGCTTGAAGATGAACTAGTATATATTCTTTCAAAAGACGAAAGCTTAAACAAATTAGTGGTAGCTGAAAACAGACAATGCTTCAGGTTTGTTCGAAAGCTTAAATCTGAAAATTGCCATCCTAGACTTTTTCCTCTTGACAGAGTATCCTTCTTTTTGAAAGAGATAAATACTTCTACGTCTGTGAAAATTCCGAATATTCTATTAAGGGTTCCATTTTTTGGGAAAGTACTCAAGAATATGAAGAATAAGAATGTAGAAATAATCACTGTAGTAGTAAACATTCTGAAGCTTGACTTGCACATAGATTGTGAAATCTTAAGATCTGAAATCTGCCGAAATATCAGAGAAATGGCAAATTTTTCAGATGGCATTCTTCTTTTTTATGGAAACTGTGGACATTCTTTAAGGAGCTTGGAAGCTGATTTTAAAAATCTTGGTTGCTCGCTCTATTTTCTCAAAGATGAAAATGGAGACATGGTGGATGACTGTATTAGCGTAGCTCTTGGGGGCAACGATATTTATGCTGAAGTTATGCAGAGTGGAAATGGTACAGGTATGTTCTACTTAACACCAATGTGGGCCTCCAGTTGGGGGAAAATGAAAAAAGAATCCAGCGGTACTTCCAACTTCGATAAAAGTTTCTTGAAAAATCCTTTGTATAAAAAAATGTATAAAAAGGTTGTCAAAATCAGTAATGAAATCTCTAAAGGGGAAGAATTCGACACAAATATCCTAAATTTTTCCCGGACTTTTGATATGAGTATCATTGAAATTAAAGGTAGTATGGAAATAGCAAGGAAGTCCTACATGGATGCGAAGAACAATGTCCGTAAAAAACAGTATCAGATTCAAAAACAGTTGGATACATGCGCCAAATGCAATGCAATTCGACCATAGGGTCGCCATGTAAGGACAATAAAACGAAATAAGAGCTTAATATTTTGACAAATTAGATTTATTTGCACCATATAATTGTGTTTATGCTGGCAGTATGCAGATTTTTCTGTAAAATTACTAATATCAAAAGAGTATTGTAGAGAAAATTCAACACAATGCTAAAGTCAGGGAAAGGCTATGTTTCGTCATAAAATATAGCTGTCACCCCCCTTATCAATCAGTTTTGAAAGGCCTTAGAAGCTTGTATATGTAATAACCCCAACAAATGCAGAGTTTTTGTTATAAAACCTATGCATCAGTGAAACCAAGAAATCCCGCTTTTTTGTAATGAAGGAAAAGGATAAAGAGTCAATCAAATTTTACAGAACTTTCAGTACATTGCCTAATTTGTTTTGGGACCAGCTCAACAAATTAATTGAATGGATTGCCAAGAATTTATCCCTATAATTATCCTTAAACAAATATCGATGCGTTATTACATTACCTTAGGATAATTAACTGTCCAAAAATTCGGGTTAACTACAACTGGATACCCTGCATTTACCCATGCTGTGATACCGCCTTGTGTGTTATCGACTCTTTTATAACCAGAATCTACCAACATTTGGCTTGCAATGGCACTTCTTTTCCCGCTCAAACAATAGACAAGTATTTTTGTACATTTGTTTTTTGGTAAATCTTTATTATTTTTGATATGCCACGTAAACAGCCCTTCATCGGATAAATTAACAGGATCATGTAAAGGCCCATTTCTCAATGGTATCAAATTTGCTCCTTCAATATATGTATAGTTGTATTCTGCAGGAGTACGAACATCCAGAATGAATACTTTATCGCTTGGGACAAATGCGTTTCTTGTGACTATTTTATAAGCTTCATTGACAGTTACATTTTGATATCCAAGAGAATTAGCTTGATTATTATATTATGATCCTACAGCAATCAGTGAGAACATTGGAAGGACAATAAGAATTGCAGCGAAATGCGGTAAATGTTCTTTATTCAACTAGATTCCTCCATTTATTCAATTTTCCATATTTTAAACTCTATAGATTCTTAGTTGTGCCCATGAATTATTCAAGTAGATTATGATAAACCCCTACATTTGCAATATATTATTAATAATATATAAATGATTCATTGAAATTAACTGTTTATTGAAATTCTTATCGATCTACACTTTTAGAGCAGTATTTTTAAAATAGCATAATCTTATGCACCTTTTTTGTTTTAAAATCTCAAAATTTCCTAGTTCCATACGAAGTAAGAAAAAGTTACTGGTCTACGACTTCTGGAACTTATGGGACTCATAGAGCATATGGATCTCATGAAACACTTGAAACTAATTATCTTAAACAACCATCGTCAATAGAAAAATAAGGAAAAAAATATAAATCTGCAGTCCTTTAATCCTTGATTATGCCTATTAAGGAAGGTTCTTACAAGACCTGTTCATAAGTTGCAATCGGCAAGCCTACAATCGTGTCAGTAAATGCGATATTCAAAGTTCATTATCGAAACAGGTGATGAGCTTAAAAATAAACAAGGGGTAGATAATCTGAGTAAATGCTGCCTGTTATATTAGTATACACATGATCTGAAATTCCATCCCCACGATCTACTGCGTTTTGTGAGAATCCGGTGCCATCCGGTTTTCCCCAGAAGTTACCTCCAATATAAGGTCCACCGATAATATTAATACCTGGAGTTTTTATGGTGTTATAGGCATTTCCTATCCCATTTTTAATGGTTATTTTGTTTTCATTGAAATAATTGTTGTAAACAAGGTTTCTGTTGCTTCTGCTACAGATAAAAAAACCTAAATTATCACTGTTTTGAATAGTGTTGCTTGATAATATATTATCATTAGATGTGCCCATATAAATTCCATTGTGATTATTAGAAACCTTATTTCCTGAGAGTATATTGAAATTGGCGCTTGCAAGCAAAATTCCACCGTACACTCCATTATTAGTAGCTATATTCTTAGATATCTTACTCTTTGTGGCACACCAGAGATAGATTCCACACGAATTGTTCAATAGGATATTGTTTTCAATTGTGCAGTTATCGCTAGAACATAGAAAGATTCCTGCATAGCTGGGTTCTGTTGCTCCACTTATTTTGAACCCACTAAGTTTTATGTCATCTGCTTTTAAGAGAAACACATCAGCTTGCGAATTCCTGGCTTTAATTATAGTATTATTCGGATCTCCGGAATCGGATCGAATTGTAAGATTTTCTTTGGCTATTTTGATATTTTCTACATATGTACCTGGTTTTACGATAATTACATCACCTGAGACTGAATTATTAACTGCAGTTTGTATTGAATCCCCTTGATGGACTAAAATCACAGCAGCGGTCCCAATGCTTGACACTGATACTAAGATCAGAAGAGCGAATAATAAAAATGTTAACTTTTTAATTCCAATTCCTCTATTCATTTAAAAAAATTCACCCCTTAACACACTCGAGCATATATGAAAAATCCAAAAACCAAGCTAAAACAAATGAAAGAGCAAAAGATATCAGAAACTTATTTCGATTTAAATCAAATTTATTCCTATACATATTGATCACATCAGCAATTACTTTTAAACAACCGCCGACATCTGCATCTTTGGATATACTAGACGCTAAGGAATACGTTCATGGTCAAAATGACTAAGTTTATCAAGTAGATATGAACATCCTGCATGAAAATGGGGCTACTCCCCCCGGCTATCAGGCTGTTTTGATCATTCCTCACTCGTTTTTATCCGTTCTCTTTATGGTACAATACAGTTATCTCCTTAGCTATTTTAAATAAATGATAAAAATAATCTTTTCTGAATAAAAGTTATTTCCATATAAAATATTTTAACATTGAACAATAATTTAATATTAAGACTGTTTCTATAATAGCATATGAATAAAGCTTATTTCTGCATGAAACAACTTAAAAAACAACAAATTTTTAATATTGTCTGTATGTTATAATTCTATCTATATAATCTTCAAAAATAATCAGCAAATCCTATACTTTAAAGATAACAACCATTGTCGCAAAATATTTTTATTTTTTAGATTTTGTATCTAATTTTGGTAGTTTGCTTTTCTAATTTTGGTAGTTTGCTTTGATAGTGTAGCTCAAGTTCTGTGAAATCTGACTGGCTCTTTATCTATATTTTTCACTACAAAAAGAAGGATGCTGAGTCAATTGTTATGTTAACAAAGTTATGTTTTATCATTTCATTGATGCATAGTTTTTGTAATAAAATCTATGAATTTCCTAAATGCCATCAGTAATAAGAAAACATTGTTGATATCTGACTCATGGAGCTTCTGGAACCATTGGAGCTTATCTACTTATGGAACAGATGGAGCTCATGGAACACCTGAAACTAATTAAACTAAACAATGAGCATAAATAGAAAATCTCAAAAAAATATAAAAATATAGTACTACTAAACAAAACTAAAATATAGAGAATTTCAATAAATCTCCAATTTCAACAAGTTGTTTATTATGGATTTTATAAACACCTAGTCAGAAATTGAGATTTGTCGAAGTCATCTCTAAATAATATTTTATTGCTTTACAAATAATTTATCGTTGCACTTTGTGATATCCATGTTGGCATAAGGAAATATATTTATAATTTATCTATGTGGATATCACAGAATATCACCGAAAGCATTATAGAGATTTTTGATTGGTTTTTAATCAATGTTATTGGGGTGATAGCTTTATAGGGCGTTCATGAATTCATGAACTCTTTTACGGCTTTCATTAATTTGTGGTGGTGGTGATGATGGTGGTGATGCAACTTGTGGTGGTGCGTGAATATTTTATTCTTCACATGTTGGAATATTAAAACAGCTGTTTTCTTATCCTTAACAACCACGGGTCCTGCGCTTACTGCTGCAGATGTCACGGACATTAAAAACAAACTACTAGCAGAATACAAAGTGTCTTTCTCATTTGTTTTAACATATGTCAATCTCCTTATTTTTAGTCCTTATCCTTCGTTTTTTAATATATTTATATAGTTATATTATCTATTATTATTATATATTTACAACTTTTTGAAAATCCCAAAAGGTGTTTTTGGTGATATCAAATACTCAAATCATTTACTTAAAATAAATAATTACTTTTGAGACTAGACAAAAATTAATACAGATCATCTTTAAAAAACAAAGCTATTCGAGCTGTTAATTTTATAATAAAGCTTATCTAAATTTATTGAAAGTTTTTTGACCGCTATAAAGTTTTCTTTCCAAACTAAAGAAGATAATTAACATCTGATTTTCACAAGTTATTTACATAAAACTGCATGATTTTCAAGATGTGTTAAAACTGTTATTGGTTATTACAAAATGCTGAATATAAATATGTTTGATTAATAGTTACTTATATATGTAGAAAAAAATAAACTAAAGTTCAGCTTTAATAAATACAGTCAGTTAAGCCATTGTTTCCAAAATAAAGGTTAAATCAAAATTGCCTGGTGCACCCCGCTGCAAGCAACGGGGTATGTTCACACCAGCGCTCTTGATATAGTTTTTTTTACTAAAAATCAATTATTTTCATTTGCTTATATGCTTGCTTTTCTTCCTGATCTCCCTGATTCTGAACATATTCTGTTATAATATCGGAAGTATTTTCGT
>Ga0326728_10010191_pt1 | contig 22133 bp, 14 predicted proteins | sample MB3enrmetagenome_FD_207602 | JGI IMG/M metagenome (GOLD analysis project Ga0326728, IMG submission 207602) | Lab enriched peat soil microbial communities from McLean, Ithaca, NY, United States - MB31MN | ecosystem: Environmental > Terrestrial > Soil > Wetlands > Peat | place: USA: New York... | reverse complement strand
GGGCGCGCGATAGCGGCGCGCGTAATGGGCAAACACCGGCAACAGGAACAGGATGGCGGGAGTGGTGGTGAGCATTGCGCCAACCACAACCCGGGCCAACGGTTGCTGGGCCTGGGCGCCGATGCCGTGCGAGAGCGCCGCCGGCAGCAAACCCAACCCCGCGGCCAGGCAGGCCATCACCACCGGGCGCATCTCGTCCAGAGCGCCGCGGCGGATGGCGTCCCGCGCGGTGGGCGTGTGGGCTTCCGCGTGGCGAATCGCATTCAGCAGGATCGATGCGCCCAGCGTGCCCACGCCCAGTGCGGAGGCGAAGCCCACGGCGGCCGAGATGCTGAACGGCGTGTGCGTAATCAGCAGGCTGAGCATGCCGCCGATGGCGCCGAACGGCAGCACCGCCATCACCAGCAGCGCATCGGCCAGGGAATTAAACGACAGATAGAGCAGCGCCAGGATCAGGCCCATGCAAATGGGGACCACGACCATCAGGCGGCGCAATTCCTTCTGCAGGCTGTCGTATTCGCCGGCCCATTCATAGTGATAGCCGGCGGGCATTTGGACTTGCCGCTCCAGGCGATTCTCTACGTCCTGCATGGTGCCGGAAAGATCGCGGCCGCGGACGCTGAACTTGATGGGAATGTAACGCCGGTCGTTCTCGCGGTAGATGGTGAAGGCGCCATTGCGCATGGTGACACTGGCGATCTCTCCCAACGGAACGCGTCCGCCGTCCGGTGTGGGCAACAGGATCTGGCGGATGGCGTCGGGGTCCTGGCGAAACTCCGGACGGTAGCGCACCACCATGTCATAGCGGCGGTCGTTGTCCAGGATCTGGGTGGCCGCGATGCCGCCAATGGCGGCCTGCACGGCATTGTTCACGTCGGCGGCCATCAGGCCATAACGCGCGGCGGCCGCGCGGTTGATGGCGATCAGCAGGTTCGGTTGCCCGTCCACGTGCAACACGCCCAGATCTTCGATGCCCGGCGTTCCCCCCATCACCTTGCTGATTTCCCCGGCCTTCTGGGCCAGCACGTCGAAGTCGTCGCCAAATAATTTGAGCGAGTTCTCGCCCTTCACTCCGGACATGGCCTCTTCCACGTTGTCCTGAATGTTCTGCGAAAAATTGGTGATCACCCCCGGATACTTGTCCAGGAGCTTGTCCATCTGATCGATCAACTGCTCTTTGTTCAACCCCGGACGCCAATCGTGTGCCGGCTTCAGCATGACGTTGAATTCCAGGTTGTTGAAGGTCGTCGGATCGGTGCCGTCATCGGGGCGGCCCGTTTGCGAGACTACGTGTTCCACTTCGGGATACGTAAGCAAATCGGCGCGGATGGAATCAGCCAGCCGGGTGGCGTATTCAAACGAGACGTCGGCGGGCAAGGTGGCGCGCATCCATATGTTGCCTTCCTCCAGCTTGGGCATGAACTCACCGCCCAGGAAGGGGATCAGGCCCAGGGCGGCCAGCAGCGCGGCGGCTGCGCCCACCAGCACCAGCCGGGAATGCAGCAGGGTCCATTCCAGGGTCCAGTCGTAGTGCCGGCGCATCCAGCGCTGGAAGCGCAGATGCCAGGTTTGGTGGTGTTCGTGGGGCGACGGGCCGGGCCGCACAAAACTGGCCAGCACCGGCGCAATCAGCAGGGCAAACAGTAGAGCTCCCGCCAGGGCGAAGCCGTAGGTAACCGACATGGGCGCGAAGATCCGGCCCGGCACGCCCGACATGGTAAACAGCGGAATGAACGCCGCCAGGATCACCATGGTGGAAAACAGCACCGGCCGCGCGGCGTCGGCCGTGGCTTCGGCGATCACCTCGCTGACGGTCTGCTCCGGTAAACGCTGCTGGAGCCCGCGGTAGATGTGTTCCAGCACAATCACGCCCGCATCCACCAGGATGCCGAAGTCAATGGCCCCGATGGAGATCAGATTGGCCGACTGCCCGGTCAGCACCATCAGGGCGAAGGCGAACAGAATGGAGAATGGAATGGTCACCGCCGTCAGCAGTGACATCCGCACGTTGCCCAGAAAGACCAGCAACAGAACGGTGACCAGCACGATGCCGGTGATCACCAGATGCCGCACGGTGGCGGTGGTGAGGTGGATAAGCTCGGTACGGTCGTAGATGGTTCGCAGCTTGATCCCGTCGGGCAGCAAGCCATGGTTGAGCTGCGCGATCTTTTCGTGTAACCCCCGCAGCGCGGGCAGCGATTGCTCGCCTTTCTGCAGCAGCACGATGCCCTGCACAATGTCGCGGTTGCCGTCCATGCCCACCTGGCCCAGGCGCGGTTGGGCGCCTTCCCGCACGTCGGCCACGTCGCGCAGATACACCGGCGCGGCATTGCGTTCGGCAATGACGACATTTGCCATTTCGGCGGTGGTCTTCAAAAGCCCGACGCCGCGCACATTCACGTTCTGGCTGCCCAGCGAGAGATAGCCGCCGCCGGTGTTGGCGTTGGCGTTCTGCACCGCCTGCACCACCTGCGCGAGGGTTACGTTGAACTGCAACAGCTTGCGCGGATCGATTTCCGCCTGATACTGCCGCGTGGAACCGCCAAAGGTGGTGACGTCAATGATACCCGGCACCTGCTTGATTTCGCGCCGTACCAGCCAGTCGGAGGTGGCCTTCAGTTCGTTCAGGCTCTGGCCGGGGCCGTCCAGCCGGAAACGATAGATCTCGCCCACCGGAGACCAGGGCGAAAGCTGGGGGGAGAGGTTGGACGGAAGGCTCACCGTTTGCAGCCGATTCAGCACTTCCTGCCGGTCGTAAAAATAATCGGAGCTGAATTCGAAGTACATCTTGATATCGCTCAGCCCGAAGATCGAGATGGAGCGGATGTAGATGAGGTGCGGCATGCCATTGAGCGCCGTTTCCAGCGGCATGGTCACCTGCTGTTCCATCTCTTCCGCCGACCAGGAGGGGTTCTGGGTGATGATTTCCACCAGGGGCGGCGAAGGGTCGGGATACGCCTCAATGTCGAGCTGCTGGAACGCGTAAATGCCTGCAATCAGGCAGACGCCCAGCAACAGCAGCAACAGCGGACGGTACCGCAACAGAATTTCCACCAGCTTCTTCATGCCACTTTATTCCTTTGCATCTTCGCTGGGGCGCAGGAGCGCCGCACCGGCGATCACCACACGCTCGCCGGGATTCACGCCCGAGGCAACTTCGACCTTGTCGCCACGGGTGGCTCCCAGCTTGACCGGGCGCTCCACGTAGTGTCCGGCCGCGGACTCCACGATGACTTCGGTGCGCTCGCCATTGTGCAGCACCGCCGCCTGGGGCAGCAGGATGGCCTGCTGGTGGCCGCGCACCACGCGGATTTGCGCGAACATCTCTGGTTTGAGCGCCGAGTCGGGATTGGCCAGCACCACGCGCAGCTTTAACGTGCGCGTCACCGGGTCCACCTGGTCGGAGACGTTGTCCACCACGCCCTTCCAGGTCCGGCCGGGATACGCGTTGACCGCGATTTCCACCGGGAACCCGCGCTTCAGGCTGCCCAGGTCCTTCTCGTAAACCTCGCCGACAATCCACACCTGGCTGAGGTCGGCCACCGTGCATAGCGGTTGCGGAGCGTCGAGCGCCTTATTGAATTCGCCGGGCGCGGCCCCCATGTCCAGCACCACGCCAGGACGCGGCGCCGTCACTTTGAATTCGTCGGAGGCTCCTTCCAGGGGAACGCCCCACAGGTTCAGGAGCTGGCTGGCCCGCCGGAGTTCACTCTCCGCCGTAGCCGCATCCGCCTTGGCGTCCAGGTAATCCTTTTCCGCCATCACCTGGTGGTCGAACAGCAGTTGCGCGCGCTGAAAGGTTCGTGCCGCGCGGTCCTTTTCCGCGAGAGCTTTGGCGTAGTCGCTGCGGGCGCTCGCGATGTCGCTGGACTGCAGCACGGCCAGGGTTTGACCGCGGGTCACCCGGTCTCCGGGGTGGACCGCCATGGTGACGATGCGGCCTCCGGCGGGCGGAAACACGTGCACCAGGCGAGCGGGATCGGCTTGAACCTTGGCCGCCAGTTCCAGGGAGTCGGCAACTGCCTCGGGTTGCGCGGCCACCGTTTGCACCACGGCGTCGCCGGACGCAGCCGGGCTGGTGGAGGCCGCCGAAGCGGGTACCGAAGACTTATTGCATCCCGACAGTCCCGACCCGCAAACTGCCAGCGCAACCAGCAACCAAACCAAGGAAAGCTTCTTTTTTTTCATGGCCTCACTTCATGACTTCCGTGCCGGCGACAAAACTCATTTGATGGATCGCCGTCAGTAACAGGGCATCGGCCGCATTCGCGTCCAGTTGCACATCGCGGTAGCTGCGCACCGCGTCCAGATAATCGAGCAGGGTGGTGCCGGCGTTGCGATAGCTGAATTCCATGCGATCGCGGATGCTGCGCGCCATTTCCAGATAATTTTGCGAGTACAGCTGCGAACGCTGCCGGGCCGACTGATAACCCGCCCAGGCCTGGGCCACGTCGGAGAGCACCTGCGTTCGCGCGGCCTCTTCCGCCAGCCGGCTGGCTTCGAGTTCGTTGCGGGTGCGCAGCTTTTCGCCCTGGTTGTGGTCGAAAATCCGCAGCGGCGCCGAGACGGTGATCCCGAAGGTGTTATAGGGCCCGTTGCGCTTATATTCGCCGCCGAACGTCAGGTCGGTGGCGCCGTTGGCAAAAGCCAGATTCAAATCCGACTGCGCCTTGTCCACTCCGTGGAGCGCCGCCAGATAGTCGGGCCGGTTGGCCAGCGCCTGGGCTTGCAGGCCGGCGAGCGTGAGCGTCAGTTCCGGGGCGGCCAGCGAACCCTGCACGTCGAAATGCGGCGGTGTCTCCGCGTACCCGAGCAATGCCGCCAGCTGCATGCGCGCTTGATCGAGGTTCAATTCCGCGGTCAGCAGGTCGCTTTCAAATTGCGCCGCCTGCACCCGGATGCGATCGAAATCGGTGGCGCTGATGTCGCCCGCCTGCTTGCGGATCTCGTTCAAGCGCACCGTTTCCCCGTAGTCGTGGCGGTTCTGGGTTGCCAGGTCCAGATTCGCCTTGGCCAGCAACACGGCGGTAAACGCCAGCTTCAGTTGCAGGTCGAGCTGCCGTTCGTTGTCGCGATAAGTGTCCTCGGCCACGGTGGTGGAAAGCCGCGCGTTTTCCACGCGTATGCCGCGCTTGCGCCCGCGCTCGAACAGCTGCAACACGCTATTGGTGGATTCCTGCTGGTTGGAGAAATAGGTCGGGTTGAAATGGCTGGGCGAAAAGTCCTCATTGGCCGAAGTAAACACCGGATTCGGCCGCAGCCCCGCCGTGATCTCCTGGTCGTGGACGGCCTGCAGGTGCGCGCGTCCCGACGCCAGCGTTGCGTTGTGCGCATGCAGCAGGGCCAGCGCGTCCGGCAAGGTCAGGGGATGGTCGAGGGCGGGCGTTTGTGCCGGCAACGGAGCCGTCGACAGCAACCACGCCGTAAGTCCAAGCAGGAGAAAACGTACAATGATTCGCCGCATCATCGGCCTTCTTATCTTCATCCGCGCGCCTATAACTCCGCGCCGGCAACGGAAAACAGCGGAACCGAAGGGCCTTAGGGCCGCTGCGTTCAAACCGTTCCCGTTGTATTCGCGGAATTGCGTAACTTGTTTACCCTGCCGGCCCGCCCAAAGAACCACTCTTGCCCGAGCCGAAATCCCGAGGTGTGATTAGGAAAACCAGGGCGGCGCACGGCCTGACGTATGAGGAAGGGGTGCCGCTACCGACCGCGAATGCTCTGCCGGCGCCACCTGGCCCAGCACTCGCCATGACGCGCTTTCGGGCAATACCGATGTCAAGACGGCAGGTTGATGCCGGTCGTTCAGCAAAGCCCGGACACGCTCGGCGCGCTTGACGATCTTCTTGGTGGTCGCCGAAGCGTCTTCCATGGCCACCTGCTGCGCGTGCAGGTCATCCGTCATGGAAATGACGGGAAACAGCAGAGTCAGTACACACCCCAGCACGATGAGTCCGTGCCGCAACCGCCGGCCATTGCGCCGCGCCGGGCACAGGCTTGCCCAGAAGCCTATGGTGGCCAGCGCCAGCAGCAACCAGACGGTATTGAGAAACAGTTCCATGTAAATCCAAGCCCTGAAGCGCCAGACCATGAGCCTCAGGGCGGGTCGTTTACCAATCGCAGTTCGCAGTCAAACCGCGCCCGCTGTGCGGGGGTTGAACGGCCGACGGTGGACGGCTGCCGACATTGATTATTATACGGGCTGACAGGCAATCTGTACCGGTGCCCAGCCGGTTGGTGGGAGTAAACTGTCACGTTCTGGTTCTGGAGGCGCCATGAGAATCCGTAATGCGTTCGTTCTGTTGCCGTTGGTGATGGCCACGGGCCTGGCTTTGGCCGCTGAGCCCAAGGTGCAAGCCGTTTCCGCTCTGCCCGCTTCGATTCCGGGCGTCATTGCGGGAGCGCTGCAGGCAAGCGGCAATCGTGTGCTGGCGGCAGACGGCAGCCCCGTGGCGGAAATTTGGCTGCGCAAGGACTTGCCGGTCAGCGGCCAGAAGGAAGTGGAGGGAGCAAACTATCCGGCACTGACACCGGGAATTCTGGTGGGAGTGATTCTATTCTCGACACCAGGCAAGGATTTTCGCAGTCAGCAGGTAAAGCCCGGAACGTATGCGATGCGCTACGAATTGCTGCCGAACGATGGCAATCACATGGGAGTGGCGCCTGACCGCGATTTCCTGTTGCTGGTACCGGTAGCCGACGACCCGGGACCGGCTAAGACTCTGCCCTATCAGGAACTGGTGAAGCTCAGCAGCCGCGCCGCCGGCACCAGCCATCCCGCCGTATTCAGTATGCCTGCAGTGGATAAACGCGACTTGCCTGCCGCCTATGCCGATCCCAACGGCTACATAGTCTTTGCCGGCCAGTTGGGTACGACTGCCGGCAACTTGCCGGTGGCGCTGATCGTCAAGGGAGTATCCATGTCGTTTTAGACAGGCGGTGCCCGGTACCGGCAGAGTCCGGCGAGGCCTGTTATACTGCTATCTCCATTGGTTCCTTCATTTATGGTTTCCGGGTCATGACGCCATCTGCTACACCCAAGCCGCTCTCCCATAACCTGCCAACCGTGTCCCATTTTCGCTGGACGATTTGCGCCCTGTTGTTTTTTGCCACCGTCATCGCTTACGTCGATCGCGGCGTCTTGGGCTATCTGCAGTATTATCTGGCGGGAATCATCGGCTGGAACAGCATCCAGTATGGGCATATCACGGCTGCCTTCTCGGTGGCCTATGCCATTGGAATTTTCTGCGCCGGCCCCATTACCGATCGTCTGGGAACGCGTTACGGTCTGGCCTTGGCCATTTTCGTATGGAGCATTGCGGCGATGTTGCCCGGAGCGGCCTATTCCGTCCTGACTTTTGGCATAGCCATGTTCCTCCTGGGCCTGGGGGAATCGGCCAACTTCCCGGCGTGTATCAAGACCATTGCCGAGTGGTTTCCCAAGCGCGAGCGGTCGCTTTCCACCGGAATCTTTAACAGCGGCGCTAACGTAGGCAATATCCTGGTGCCCCTTATAGTCCCCGTGCTGGTCGTGACGCTGGGATGGCGCGGCTCTTTTGTCGCTTGTGGCTCGCTGGGATTTGTCTGGCTGGTCTTCTGGCTTTGGTTGTACCGTCAGCCTGAAAGCCATAAACGAGTCTCTGCCGCGGAACTGGCTCTCATCCAGAGCGATCCCGAGGAACGAACCGAGCGCGTACCCTGGATGCATGTGCTCCCCCGCAAGGAAACCTGGGCCTTTGCTATTGCCAAATTCCTTACCGACCCCATCTGGTGGTTCTATCTTTTCTGGCTGCCTAGTTATCTGCAGCGGACATTCCATCTGTCGCTGGGGCAAAGCCGCTCGCCGGTGGCCATCATTTACGTCATTTCCATCATTGGCAGTGTGGCCGGAGGAGGACTTTCTTCCATCTTTGTGAAGCGCGGCATGAGTCTCAACGGTGGGCGCAAGCTGGCGATGTTGATCTGCGCGCTGTGTGTGGTGCCGGTGTTCTACACTCCTTTTGTCCACAGCATCTGGGCGGTGGTCGGCCTGATCGGCTTGGCTGCGGCGGCGCACCAAGGCTGGTCGGCTAACGTGCTCACCCTGCCTTCCGACTTGTTCCCCGCAGTTGCCGTGGGGACGGTAGTGGGTGTTGGAGGTATGCTGGGCGCCGTTGGCAATGCCCTTTTACAGCAAGGTACTGGATACATTGTTGCTGGGACTTATGGTTATGTGCCCGTATTCATCATTGCCAGTTCGGTGTACCTTGTGGCTCTCCTCATCGTGCACTTGATTTCGCCCCGTCTGAAACCAGCAAATCTGGAGTGAATCCCTCTGCTGTCTTTCGCAACAGTGCCGTTGAAAAATACAACAGCCCCCAAGCCGCATATAACTCGTTGATTTTAATGAGCAATGCTGCGAAATATCGGATATATGTGCGACTGCTCAACATATGCCGTTGTTGTTTTCATCATCGCGCCGACGCTATGAAATTAAGCGGCGTCCGCCCCAGTTGATAATTTATCTCTCCTAAGTTCATGAAATACAGAAGGTTCAATCATCTCGAAGATGTGGCGTTTCGCAGCTTATGAGTTTGGCAGATCAGGTGCGTTTAGGCAGGGTGGCACGTGAAAGAAGAAAGACGGGCCGGACTTTTATAGGGGGTGGCATTATGACAGTCATACTGGTTCTTCTTACATTCGTAGGTTTTCTGGTAATCGATCATTTTTACAGCAAGCGTCACGTAGTCCAGCCGATTTTGGTACAGGCGCCGGTACGGGCGGAAGCCAGCGTTGAAACCGAGGTCGCGCCCCGATTGCGGCCCAGCATGGTTGCCGGGTTCCAGGTGCCGGACAATGTTCGCTATCACCCGGGCCACACGTGGGCATTGAGCGAGAGTCCCAATCTGGTGCGCGTGGGAATGGATGATTTTGCTTCCAAGGTACTGGGGAAGGTCGACAAGGTAAGCTTGCCGCAGCGCGGCCAATGGATTCGCCAGGGACAGAAGATGATCACCGTGGAACGCAATGGCGTGAAGATCGACCTGGTGTCGCCCATTGAAGGCAGCGTAGCCGACATTAACGAAGCCGTGGCGCAGAACCCAACGGCGGCGCGCCAGGACCCTTATGGCGACGGCTGGCTGATCACCGTGCAGGCGCCCGATTCGAAGACCAACTTCCGCAACCTTCTCGGCGGCGCCCTGGCCCGCGGATGGGTGGAAGAGGCGGCGATGCGTTTGCAGCGGCGTATGCCTCAACTGGCCGGTGCTCTGGCCCAGGACGGCGGCGTGGTGGTCGACGACCTCGCCAAGGAGATTCCGGAAAACGAGTACGTGGCCATGGCCCGCGAGTTCTTCCTCTGCTAGTCGCAGATTTGCTTCGAGCCACCTCCTCCCCGGCGCGCCCATCGAGCGCGCCGGGGATGTTTTTTGGGGTTCAGCTGGTTTGAGACATCCCGTATTGGATGCCCAGGCTTTCCGAGGTTAAAACCCTGGGCTCTCCTCTTGCCATCCCTGCTGGGAAGCCTTTGGCACTTCGCAACGCGTGTGGAGACGGATGCTTGTCCTAACTCCTGACTTCTGACTCCTGACTCCTAACTCCTAGCTCCCAGCTGCTCGACCTCCTCATCGGTAACCTGCTTGAACGAGCGATACCACTGGCCGACGGCGAAAAAGTTGTCGGGCGTGGCGGCGCAAACCAACTCATCGACTTCCGGACGCAGGCTTTCACAAGTGGCGTGTGCGGCGACAGGGACGGCAACGACGATCTTGGCCGGCGCCATACGCCGCAGAGCGGCGACGGCGGCGCGCATGGTGGACCCGGTGGCCAGCCCGTCATCAATCAGAATGACGGTGCAGCCGCGCACCTCCAGAGGCGGCCGGTCCGCGCGGTATTGCCGCTCGCGACGCTCGAGTTCCGCCAGTTCGCGTGCGGTTATGCGTTCAATCTCCTCGGGACCGATTTCCAGGTCCCGCACCACGTCCTGATTGAGAACGCGCACGCCGCCGCTGGCGATCGCACCCAGCGCCAGTTCTTCGTGGCCGGGTGTTCCCAGCTTGCGGACCACAAAGATATCCAGCGGAGCCTGGAGCGCCCGCGCCACTTCGTAGGCCACCGGCACACCACCACGCGGCAGCGCCAGCACCATCACATCCGCGCGATTGGCATATGGCTGCAGCAGAGCCGCGAGTGCGCGGCCGGCGTCTTTGCGGTCGTCAAATAGCATGAACACACAGTTTCAGGCTTCGAGTTTCAAGTTTCCAGATCCGCAAAATTCGATCTTGCGGCGTCATATGCAAGAACGGACAGCCCGAACGCGCCAATATCGATACTCGGTTCAGCGATAGCCGCCGAAGTCCACTTCTATGTTTATATTCACGCTAACCGGACTACCGTTACAAGTAGCAGGCTTGAATCGCCAATCCCGCACACTTTCGATTGCAGCTTCATCGAAGGGCTTGCCGGCTGAGTGAACCAAACTAAGTTCTCTGGGTACACCATCGATTCCGACGTTCACAGTCAGCACAACCTTGCCTTGCGGTGACAAACGCTGGTCGACGGGATGAGGGTCAGGCGAACGGACCAACTTGGGTGGCTTGGTGATTCCCTGGCAGTGTTCTGCCCCCTGTCCTTTTGGGGGCGGGGCAAACAGCGCAGAATCGGGAGAAGGTTCCGGACTCAGCTCAACCACCGTTTCCTCGAACATCGGCTTGTGGTTCGCAGAACACTGAATGACCCGTGGAAACAGCCTTCCCGAAAACTCCTGGTAGTCACGATAAGCGCACGTGCTATCAACGGCCCGAACCGAAGGCTTCGACGCGGCAAAACCCTTTGTCACCAGCACGCCGGAAGTCTGGGAAAAACATAACTCTGCATTGCCGCCCACCTTAGCTTGAATACAGCGTACAGCCAGCGAATCAATCGTCCGGTCTTCGATTCTTCTGATCTTCCAGTACTCAGCGGAGAAAACCAGCGGATCTATCCTGAACCCGGTTTCCCCGACCCCTTCAGGCACGCCTGAGATGTTATCCATGTTCGAATACTCTGTTCCGTTACTGACCTCGATTCTCCTAAAGTCGCCGGCGACTGTTTCTCTCCGCCATTTATCTGACGAGACCCAAGTCTCCGTGTACGTACCCTCGGTCACTATGGAGTCGTCCTTCATGACCTTGAAAGTCGTCTTCAGTCGGAATGCGGGCGCACCCTTGGTACGTATGTTGGACAGTTGCAGGGCGTGTTCGACTAAAGCCTTGCTCTCTTGGCGCTTGTTTTCACCAAAGCTCGGAGACACTGCCAGGATGACGAAGAGCAGAAGATTCAGCTTTCGCAAATTCATCGACCAGAACTCCACAAGAGGATGATCTTATGAATCCCATTGAAGCCCAAGTCTATACGCGAGCTTCAGTTCCTGCCGCAAGATTCGATCCTGCGGTTGCATGGCTCCCTATCAGCGTTCCTCTGCGTCGATCTGCGGCTAAAGGGTTTGTTTGCACTGCGTCCTCTGCGGCGAAAATCCTGCTCACGGCGTATGCTGGCCGCGCTCTTCGAGAATCCGCTTCTGGCAGCTTTGCGAGGCTTTGCGGAGCTGGTCGAACTCGGGATACGGCCGCAGCTTTTGCAGCAGCGGGTCCGCGACCAGCGCTTCACCGGCACAATAGTTCTGAGCAATGGCTTTCTGCAACAGGCGCGCCGCCATCTCCCGTTCGCCACAGAAGGCCAGCACGCTGCCCTGCAGGTAGTGGAACTCGGGATCGCGTTGTTCCAGCAGTTCGGGCATGGCATTGTGGGCAACGAAATCCAGATCGGCCATATCGACAGCGGCGCCGGGCGCAACGCAGCTTTGCAGCAGGCCGCCGAACCAGATGCCGCCTAGGGTCATCTTTTCCGCGGCCGTGCGCGCTTCGGCTACGTCGCCCTTGCGCAGCAGGATCCAGGGCAGCACGTTGGCATACCATTCCGAACCGCTATCCAGATTTAGATAATCCATGGCTCGCGTCTCGTTCCCCATCTCCGCAAACACAATGGCGCAGGAACGCAGGCTGTAATCGCCGGGGTCGAGTTTGAGCGCAGTATCGCATTCTTTGCCGGCTTCCTGCAGCAGGCCGGCGTAGCGCAGCGCGTAGGACAGGGTGAAGTGGGCCTGCGCATTGTTGGGACGGCGCGCCACCAGGGCCCGCGCCTCCTTATAGCCCACGAGCAAGTTGCCTCTCTCCACGCGATTGCGCGCCAGATGGGCGGCGCCCAGCAGGAAGTCGGGATCCAGCGAAACCGCCCGTTCATAGGCATGAATGCCGCGGTCGAACATGGCGTTTCCGCCCGGGCCGTAACTGGACTCATAGTAGTAGCGGAGTCCGAGCGCATCCCAGGCCGGAGCGTAGCCGGGGTCCATGCCCACCGAGCGTTCCAGCATGGCGATGGCTTCGCGATTGGGCGCCGGATCGTGGGGGATGGCCGTGCTGCGCAGGTAAAGGTCGTAAGCTTCCACATTCCTGGGACGGGTAGCGGTTTCCAAAGCTCCGGAGGCGGTACCGGCGATCACCGGAACCAGTCCCTGACGAATCTTCTGGGCCAGCTCTTTTTGCAAGAGCAGGCGATCGTTGGCCGGCACGGTGACCGAGGCTTGCCAGAGCAGGCGGTCGTGAACCACATCAATCGCTTCCAGGGTGACGGCCAGATTTTTTCCTTCGACCAGGAAGTGACCGGCTACCACATCCGCCACGCGCAACTCGCGGCCGGCTTTGACCGGATCGATGGGGCCATTGGCGTACTTGGCCGTCGCGCTGACGGGACGCACCTCCAGTGTGCGCGTGTAGGTGAGGACGGTCGTAATCTCGTCGGCCAGGGCGATGCGCAGAAAATCCTGGTCCTGGTTCTGGCCGATGTTTTGAAACGGCAGGACCGCGACGGCGTTGTGGGTCGCCGAAGCGGCCGACCGGGCTCGCTTGAGCAGCCACAGGCCGGCCACCAGAGCCACGGTGAGCAGTAAACCGGCAGCTCCGAATTGCAGGTAGCGCATTTTCGAACTGACGCTGCGAAACACGCGATCTCGCCGTGACGGGAGGGGTTCGCCTGCCGCGGGCGCCACTTCGGATTCCTGCTTCAACCGCTGCAAATCGGAGCGAAAGGAAGCCGCGCTCTGGTAACGGAGCCGTACCGGCTTTTCCAGCGCTTTCCCCAGAATGGCTTCAAACTCCGGCGGTAGTGCGGGATTCAGCGTCCGGGGCGATACCGGCTTTCGCTCGAGAATCGCCGCCATGGTGCTGACCGAGGAATTGCCCAGGAACGGTTTCCTGCCGGTCGCCATCTCGTACAGCACGATGCCGAACGAAAACAGATCGGAACGCGCGTCCAGCTCTTCGTTCCGTACTTGCTCCGGCGACATATAGGAAATGGTGCCGGGAATCGAGCCCAATACCGTCAGGCTGGAATTATCGTCACTGGGAGCGGAGCGGGATCCGGAGGACGAAGACGAAGTACCGCCGCGGGACGCCGACGCCGCACGGGCGGCGGCAGGACTGGAGAGCAATCCGCTCCCGGAAGCGTCCTCGGGAAGTGCACTCGCGGTGTTGGAGAAAACCGGGGAGCGCGCCACGCTGGGCGCCAGCTTGGCCAGCCCGAAATCGAGAATCTTGGCCTGCCCGCGCCGGGTCAGGAAAATATTGGCCGGTTTCAGATCGCGGTGGATGATCCCTTGTGCGTGGGCCGCCTCCAGCGCGTCGCAGACCTGTATGGCGATGTCGAGCAACTGCTCGAGTTCCAGCGGTTCCCGCGTATTGGGATCGCGGCCACCCCGCGCATCGAGAAGTTGCTTCAGGGTCTCGCCTTCCATCAACTCCATCGCGATGAACGGCCGGCCTTCGTATTCTTCGATGTCATAAATCGTGCAGATATTCGGGTGATTCAACAGTGAGGTGGCGCGGGCCTCACGCTGGAATCGCTCCAGTGCGGTGGGATCGGAGCACAGCCGGTCGGGAAGAAATTTGAGCGCGACCCGGCGGCCCAGACGGAGGTCCTCGGCCTCATACACCAGGCCCATGCCTCCGCCCCCCAGCTTGCGGAGAATGCGATAGTGAGAAATGGTTTCGCGAATCAATGGTCCGGCCCTTGCACGCCCAAAGTAGATGTTAGGCGCGTGCCGGAAGAGGGGTCAAATCGCGCACATTTCACCACAGAGGACACAGAGGGCACAGAGGAAACAAAAAGACCCAGCCGCAGATCGACACAGATGAACGCTGATGGACGCGACAGTCAATCATACGATTTATGTTGTTCTGTTTTGATCCGCGTTTCTCCGCGTTAATCAACGGCCCAAGGGGTTTGCTCGTGGTTCCTCTGTGCCCTCTGTGGTGAGTGGTTTACTCCGTGACGGTTCGCGTGCGCAGTTTTTCGAACTGCCAGGTTCCCAGGCCGCGCTGGGAGGCCAGCGTCAAATAGCGGAGTTGGGATTCGTCCAGGTTCCACCAGGCGCGCGCGGCGTAGGCATCGATGGCGACGGGATCGGTGGAGGCCAGAATGGTTTTCTTCAGCGCGACATCCTCGAGGTTGCCGCCGGTGGGGCCGTTGCGCAGCAACACCCGATAACCGTCAATGACCGTCAGCGTGGGCCGCATGAAGGCCGCCAGATCGGCGAGGCTTTCATGGATGTGCTGATGCAGCCGGTGGCGGGGACCGCCCAGGATGCCGTACCAGTTCTTCATCCCCAGCGTCACCCCGGTGAGTCCGTGGTGCTTGGCGACGGGCACATTGATCACCTTGTCGGCATTGAGAAATGCGTCCAGCACCGGCCAGGTGTGCAGCACGTCACCGCGCAGATCGACTTCATGGAAGCGGCGCTCGTCCGGCAAGACGATCTCGGCGCCCTCGGCGGCGGCGGCCGCGGCTATGCCGGAGCGCAGGAAACAACGGCGCGGATCGTTGCAACTGACGTCGGCAACTACGATCTTTTTCGCCCCGGCGTCCTGGCAGAGGCGCACCAGTTCCCCCACCACTTCGGGATTGGTGTTGCCGGCCTGTTCCGGCGTGCGGTCCCAACCGATGTTGGGCTTGATCACCACTACGTCTCCGCGGGAGATGAAGCGCCGGATTCCGCCCAGCTCTTCAATGGCACGGCGGGTCAGCCAGCGCGGGTCGTCACCGTGCGCCAGGCCTTGGACCACAACCATTTCCGGCAGTTTGGGATCGGCGGTTACCGCATGATTCCGGCTCGCGTTGATAACAGTGGCCGCTTCTTCCACGGGATGCCGGCTGCGTCCGCTGAGCCAGACGCCCAGCCCGCCGGCCGCGGCCGTCAGTCCGCCCAGCCGTAACAGCCGCACCAGCGCCTCGCGCCGATTCATGGAATCCGTGGCCATGCGCAGGTAAGCTTACGACGAAACCACTTCCGGCGCCACCACCCGGAAGATTCCCTGCATGATGGCCTGGGCGGTCTGCGCGGGGTCCATAGGGATAAACCCGCCGTTGGCCGCTACGCCGATTTTGCCATCGCCACCCACGACAAACGGCAACGCCATGGCCTCGTTGCCTGCCGGACGCCACCAGATAGTCCCGTCTCCATGCCGATAGAAAACGTCGATCCGGGTGTTGATGGGAACCACCGCCCTTCGCGCCACCCAGATGCGGCACCATTCCTGGCCGTCCGGATTGCCATGCTTTGTCAGCTTTCCCTGGAGATGGAGGGTTGGAAGCTTATCCACCGCGCATGCCAGTTCTTTGACCAGCCGCATCCAGAAGCGAGGCCCCTCAACGGCGGTGAGGTTGCCGGTCTCGGTCGCGTGCGCATCCGGATCGACTTTGAGCTTTTGCACCCAGCCGGGAGCCAAAATGTGATTCATTTCCCTCGTCCGCCAGCTTTCGCTGATTCGCCTTCAGCTTACTCCATGACGTGCCCCAGAGAAACACCCTGATCTTGGGAGAGAATCGCCGGGGCTACCGCCAGTCTGCATCCACAATCTCCACTTTCCGGGTTATGCTACGCAACGACCATGGTTTCACCCCTCAATTCGCCTGTGGCCTCCCGAACCGCGTTGGGGGTACGCGCGGCGCTGGCGCTGATTGGTTTCAGCGCGGTGATCGCGCAAATCGTGCTGATGCGCGAATTGCTCGTGGTTTTCTATGGCAATGAACTTTCCACCGGGCTGATGCTGGCGAGTTGGTTGTTATGGACCGCCTTTGGCAGCAGTGTTCTTGGGCGGCTGGTCCGGCGTATGCCGCCGCGGCGGCTGATGGCCAGTCTGGAAGTGGCGATTGCTGTCGTTCTGCCGTCGACGGTCTTTGCCGTGCGCTGCAGCCGCGATTTCCTTCATGCCTTGCCCGGGGAAGTGCTCGGTCCCGGCGCAATTCTGTTGACCGCGCTGGGGACGCTCAGCCTGTTCTGTTCGCTTTCCGGCTGGTTGTTCGCCGCCGGGGTCGGGCTATACGCCGCGGAATTGGACGCCGCCGTTGCGACTGCGGCTGGCACCGTGTATTTGACGGAAGCCATCGGTTCGGCCATCGGCGGTTTGCTGGTGAGCCTGGTGCTGATCTCCCACTGGGGCGCATTTCCCATCGCGTTGCTGGTCGCCGCGCTCAATGTCCTGGCCGCGGTGCTGTTGGCGTTGCCATCGAAGACCCGTTGGTTGGTGGCCGTTCTCGTGTTAATCGCCATGGCCGCGTTGGCGCCCGCACTGAGCGGCAAACTGGAGAAGGCGTCACTGGCCCGCTTGTGGCGCGGCATGCACGTACTGGAAAGCCGCGATTCGCGTTACGGCAATCTGGTCATCATCGAGGGCGAAGGCAACCGGACGCTTTATGAAAACGGCCTGCCCATGTTCACTGTCCCGGACGCGGCAGCGGCCGAAGAGGCCGTCCATTATGCCCTCCTGCAGCATCCGGCGCCGCGGCGATTATTGTTAATTGGCGGTGGCGTGAACGGCAGCGTCAGCGAAGCGTTCAAGCATCCATCGCTGGAACACGTCGACTATGTCGAGCTTGATCCGGAAGTGTTCCGGTTGGCGAAGATTTATTTTCCCGCCGAGTGGCAGCGCTTGACCGCCGACCCGCGCGTGCGGATCGTGGAAGGTGACGGCCGGCGTTTCCTTAAGACCGCCACCGTCTCGTGGGATGTCATCGTCGTGAATCTGCCCGAGCCGCAGACGGCGCAGCTGAATCGTTTCTATACCATGGAGTTCTTCCGCGAGGCCCAGGCCCATTTGAATGAGGGAGGCCTGCTGTCTTTCCAGTTGCGCAGCTCGGAAAACTACATCAGTGCGGAGCGCGCGGAGTTTTTACGCTGCATTCAGAGCACGCTGCATCAGGCTTTTCGCGAGGTGGGATTTCTTCCGGGTGAGACCATTCACTTTTTTGCCGGCGCGCTGGACGTTACCCCTGACAGCGCCGAACTGATCGCCCGCATGCGCCAGCGCCATCTCCGGACCAGTTACGTCAGTGAATACTTCCTGCCCTTTCGCATGATGCCCGACCGCATGGCGGAAATGCGGGGGGCGCTAGACGTGGATTCCGTCTCAACGGTGAACAGAGACTTTGCCCCCGCCGCTTATTACTTCGATGTGACGTTATGGAGCACGCAATTCAATCCGACTTACCGGCGCGTTTTCCGGGCGCTGGGACGAGTGCGGATTCAAGCGCTGGGCATGGCGGTTGTGAGCATGGCCTTGTTGATGGCGTTGGGTCTTTTCCTATTTGCGCGCAGGCCGCAAGGCCGGCGCGTGACGGCGGCGCTCTGCGTTGCCACCATGGGATTCACGATGCTGGGAGTGGAAGTCCTGTTATTGCTCGGCTTTCAGGCGATCCATGGATACGTGTACCAGCGGCTGGCGTTGCTGGTGGCCATGTTTATGGCCGGGCTGGCGCTGGGAAGCTGGTGGGCGATGCGCAAGCATTTCGGCCAGCGCGCTCTGGGCTGGTTGCAGATCGCGATGGTGGCGGCTCCGCTGCTGTCTTATGCAGCCTTGCTGGGGTTGGCGCGATTGACGATGGGATCGCGCCGGCAACAGGATTACCTGGGTGAAGCCGCATTCCTGGTTCTCGCCCTGGCGGCCGGAACGCTGGGCGGACTGCAATTTCCGGCGGCCAGCCAGGTTTTCCGTTCCTCCGCCGGAGTGCTCTATGCCGTGGATTTGGCCGGCGCCTGCCTGGGCGCAATCGTTATCAGCGGTTACTTGATTCCGGTGTTCGGCTTTGCCGGGGCGGCGGCAGTAATGGCTCTTGCAGCCGCCATACCGCTGTTGGAGGTGTGGCGGGTAGCTAGTAGTTAGTAGCTGGTAGCTGGAGGCCGGCCCCTAACTACTAGCTGCTAACTACCAGCTACTATCTAAACACCAACGCGGTGAACATAAATATGTCCGTATCCTCGCTCTGCCAGCAATTCTTTTCCATGCCTGCTTTCTCGCAGGTGGCGGCCAGAAAAGCGCCGCGGTCCCAGCCGAATTCGCCCGGCACTTGCGGCAGCAGCAGGCCTTCGTGCTCGTCATTCCTCATCAACAGGCCATGCTGGCCGACCTGGATCTGTCCGATATCGGTGACCCGGCGCATGGGCGAAAGCACGGAGATTTCGTATTCCAGCTTGTCCAGTTCCGGTGGCGATACCGGGTTGAAGCGAGGGTCGCGCTCGGCGGCAAAGGCCGCCACGTCGCGCACGGTCAGATACAGAGGTGTGGCGGGCGCGGTGTAGCCGATGCAACCGCGCAGCTGCCCGTGCTCGGTCAGCGTAACGAAGGCGCCCCGCTCCTCGGTCAGCGCGGGAAGCAGTGGAACCGGCGCCTCGTAAAGCTTCTTCTCGCGCACCGCGGATTCCGTCGAGCTGCGGGCAATCTTAAGCAGGGCCTCGCGCTCGGGTCCGGTCAGGGAATAAGTTGTGTTTTCCGGCTTCAACTTCGCCGCCCGCACCAGGGCTACGGCGCCATAGCCAACCACTCGGGAGCGATCTCCGGTCACGTCGCCGGAATTCGCGTACTTCAACAGGCGGGCATCGTTGGCGCCGAGGCGCTCGGCGGCAATCATGGCGGCAACAATCGGCGCTCCCCCGCAGGCTTCCCACACCCGGCGCTCGAAGTTGCGCGAGGCGGACAGATAATCCCAACTGGTGATGGCGTTCAATGCCTTGTGATCCAGGACCACGGCCTCGTCGTAGGGGTGATAGTGCGAAAGGTCCGAGCTGGCAATGATGAGCGTGTCGCTGCTGTTGCCGATCAGCTTGGCCAGGGCGACGCCTACCGCGCGGCTGCTCTCATAATCCTGCTCGCCCATGATCACCGGAACGAGCTTGAAGTCACCCAGAGTGCGTTGCAGAAACGGGAGCTGTACCTCCAGCGAGTGTTCCGAGTGTTCCTGGGTGGGGATGTGGCCACGGCTGGAAAGCTTCAGCGCCGGGCTGGCGGCCAGCTTACGGGCGAATTCCTTGTCCACCGGGATGCGGCCCAACGGCGTAGCGTAAGCGTCTCCGTCGTATACGCTGGCAAAATCGAAAGCCTCGTAATGGGAAGGCGCAATGATCACCACCCGCGAGAACTTGCGGCCCTTGAGCAGCGCATAGCTGTAAGCCGCGACGCCGCCGGAATAAGGATAGCCGGCGTGTGGAGAAATGAGTGCGATCAGCGGATCTTTGATATCCGGGACGGTGGCCTTGGCCAGAAAGCCATCCACCATCTCCGTCAATTCCTTGGCATCCGCCGGATAGAACGATCCCGCAACTCCCGCCTCGCGTATTTGCTGGGGCGGAGCTGGAATCTGGGCCTTCTGGCCGGAACAGGCGGAAGTCAGGGCGAATGCGGCGGCGAGCAATATTGCGATGTAACGGAATTTCATAAAAGCGCTCACGAAGTCTTGACTTACGACCACTTGCCCGGAATCGCTGTCTGGCAATCCGGACATTTGCCGTGTTTGAGCCGGTTTTGCGTAACCATCAGTCCCGTACGCTCGATCAACACCTTATGACATTTGGGGCAGTACGTATTTTCCGCGGGATGGCCGGGGACATTGCCGACGTAAACGAAATGCAGGCCTTCGGCGCCGGCGATCTTTATGGCCCGGTCCAGCGTTTCCACCGGCGTCGGCGGCAGGTTCTTCAGCAGGTATTCCGGATGAAAGCGCGTAAAGTGTACGGGCACGTCAGGCCCGAGGTTTTGCTTGATCCAGCGTGACAGATCGCGGAACTCGGTATCACTGTCGTTCAGCGTGGGCACCACCAGATACACGATTTCAGTCCATGTGCCCTGCTTTCGCATGGTGACCAGGGCATCCAAAACCGGCTTCAGTTCGCCGTTTACCACCTCCTGGTAATATTTTTGCGAAAACGCCTTCAGGTCCACTTTGATGGCGTCCGCCTGTGCGCACAGCTTTTTCAGTGGGTCCTGCTGGATATAGCCGCCGGTGACTACCACGCTGGGAATTCCCAGCTTATGCCCGGCTTCGGCGCAGTCGAGCACATATTCCGAAAATATGACGGGCTCACTATAGGTGTAAGCGATGGCGCCGCAGGCATTGCCACGCGCCAGATCCGCGATCCTTTGGGGCGGCGCATACTCGGCCTTCACCTGCTCGGGGCGGACTTGGGAAATCTCCCAGTTCTGGCAGAACTTGCAATTCACGTTGCAGCCGGCCGTAGCCAGCGAAAACGCCATGGTTCCCGGATGGAAGTGGAAGAAGGGTTTCTTTTCGATCGGATCGATGTGCGCGGTGGCCACTCGCGAATAGACCAGAGTGTAATAGGTGCCGCCGCGGTTCTCCCGCGCTCCACAGTAGCCGCGTTCGCGATCGTCGATGACGCACTCCCGCGGGCAGAGCTTGCACTTTATCTTCTTGTTGGCCTGTTTTTCGTAAAACTGCGCTTCGCGAATGAATTGCGCATCCGGATCGCCCGCCGCGAGCAGGCTGGTTCCCCAGCCGCAGCAGGCGGCACCGGCGGCGCCCATCGCGGTCTGCCGGAGGAAGTCGCGCCGAGTTGTGCCCGGGCAGGCCATCAGACCTCCAGCCGCTCGATCTGGCGCGGATCGTTGGTGCCCAGCCGGTGACGCGCATCGGCGGCGGTAGCGATATAGTTGGGCGGGCGCTTCTCGGCCGTCAGCGACTTCATCCCTTTTCCCGCGCGCTTATGCTCGATTATCTGCCAGCCGGTATAGTCCAGCGCCACCGGATCGCCCGATACCAGCAGTCCGTTGTACGCCCATTGCCACTGCGGCATATAGGAGGGCCCGCCCTCGTATTGCGCCGTGAGGGCATCGCAGATGTGCAGGCGCACCTTGCGGCGCAACGGAGTCAGCATGTTTACGTCGGCGATGTAGGGGTCGCCGGCGTTGGGATGATATTTGTTGGGATTGTGAATGGCCCCAAAGAAATTCTTGAGCGCCGCCGTCATGCCGGTAATGCCGTGGTCTTTCAGCACCGGCAGATTGATGACGGCATCGCAGGTGCGCGTGAGGGTCTTCGAGAGCAGGCTGCCGACGCTGCCGAAGACTTCCAGATCGTCCTCATAGCCGGCGCTATCGTTGCCGATGCAACGCAGTTGGTGACGCGAACGGAAGCCGCCGCTTTCCAAGTCCGGTTCCAACCGGTCCCATATGACGATGTTCTCTTCGCGAATTCCGGCCTGCTGCAGGCGTTCACAGATGGCCTCGACCAGCACGGTGCTGGTGGAAATGCCTCGTCCGCCCAGGCAATTTACCTTGAGGCCCACGGTCTCGCCGGGATGCACCACCTTCTTCCACGCTTCCAGAGCATTGTCGCGGCCGTAGCACGCCTGCAGGGCGCGATCGAGCATTGCCAGCACCCGCGCGGAATCGGGCGTCGTACCGCCGCCGCGCAGTGCCGGGTCCCGTGCCACGACGACCTTGGATTTAGGGGAGGCAATCGCCGCTGCCGTGCCCGCCTTGCCGGTAGCCGTAAACGCCGCCGCAGCCGCACAGGTACGCAGGAATTCACGACGGCTTGGACCGGAAGAGCTCATACGGGATTCAGCAGGCGTATTGTGCCACTGTTTTGGGAGCAGGGGCAGTGATTTGTGGCACAAGGAAGCGGCAATTGGCGCGGGACCGGTTGGCAGTTTGCAGTTTACAGTTTGCAGCCGGCCATTCGGCAAGTCGTGGGGAATAACTTCAGATTGTCGACCGGCAGAGAGAAACCCGCGTAGCGGGTGGAAGATGGTAGCCCCAGGCGTGAGCCTG
>Ga0326728_10010190_pt1 | contig 22133 bp, 17 predicted proteins | sample MB3enrmetagenome_FD_207602 | JGI IMG/M metagenome (GOLD analysis project Ga0326728, IMG submission 207602) | Lab enriched peat soil microbial communities from McLean, Ithaca, NY, United States - MB31MN | ecosystem: Environmental > Terrestrial > Soil > Wetlands > Peat | place: USA: New York... | reverse complement strand
CAGGGGCAACAGCCGGCCCCAAACTTTGGCAGGGAACCGTTCCGCCAGCAAACGCCAGGCCAGTCCCACCAGGAGAAGCGCCCCGATGAGGGTGAAGATGCCGTAACGGGCCACAAAGGCCTGATTCAGGGAACGCTGGTAGCGGGTTAAGGAAATCAGTAGAAAAGGTAAGGCGTTGGCCAACAGGACCCAAAGGGCCAGCCGGTGTTCCGGCGTCCGGCCCCAGCCCCAGATGCTGGCCAGGCAGAGGCCCAGCAAGACGGCGCCAGCCACGCAGGCCCAGACCGGAAAGTGGTAATGCCCCCAAAAGAGATAGAAAAATGGCGCCAGCCAGGCCGCGAACCCCAGATGGACCAGATACCACAGCCCCGGTAGATCGGCAAAGACCCGAACATTGTGGCTGGACGCGGCATGGATCCCCGCAAAAGTAACATATCCCGCCATAAAAACGAGATAGACTGCCGCCACCATCCCGCTAAGGGCCCAAAATTTCCGGCCAGAGGCACCCCGCACCAGCCAGGCGTACAGGGGCAAAGCCAGGAGGCCCATCAGGGTATAATTGTGGGACAGTAACGAGAGTAAGGCGCAGAGGCCGATACCCCCAAGACGGCTACGGCCTCCGGCCTCGAGATAAGTATCCGTGAGAAGCAGCGCCCCTAAAAAGAAGCCCAGACTGAGGAGGTAGCTCACGTAGAAGGCGTTCCAGGCAACGGCGTGATGCACCGCGGCCACTGCATAGAGGATGCTTAGGGTCAGGGCCAGGCCCGGGGGCAAGAGGCGCCGGAAAAAAAGATAAACCAGGAAGGCATTGGCGCCGGTGCCCAGACAATTGACCAGGACCAGAAAAGAGTAATGCTCCCCCGCTAACGCCACCAGGCCGTAATAAACCAGGCGGAAAAACGGAAACCACTGTTCCCCGTCCGGAACCACCAGATATTTCCAGAAAGGATACTCCACCATCTGAATTAAGGCGGTCCAGTCATCAATGACGTAAAAAAAATTGGACCGCCAGAACACCAGCAGCGGCAAGGCCAGGAGCAGCAGCAGGGCTTTCCAGGGAGGGCGGCCGGCGGGGGAGGAGGGCTGGGTCACCATACCCGGTTCATGTCTTCCGTAGTAACTGCGGTTGCTGCACCGGACGCGGCCAGGGAGCAGTTTGCGGGCGATAAGCCGGTTAAAATTGGGCGTCCGGGGCCTGGTTCAAATTTCCCGCCAGGGCGTATCAATAATGTTGCCGTTGCCTGCGGCCACGGGCGGGCCAGGAGACCCCGTGCCCACCGGCAGGAGGCGGTAGCCCTTTCACCAGGATTCACCCCCCGGAAGCCTGGGTATTTTAAGTCCTTTCTCCGGGCGGCCGTCTTTATGGAGGCCATCATAGCATAAACTTGCCGAAAAGTTTCCTTGTCGGCGGGTTCAGGAAAGGCTGAGGTGGGATAATTCTGGCTTAACCCGGTACTGGCCGCCGCTCCCCGAACCTCAGGCGCAGTTGCCGTCACCGGGATCAGGCCCAAAAGGATATGGAAAAACCAGCTGTTCTGGGAAAAGAGCAGGCCATCGTATAACTGCCAGTGCACCAGGGCCAGGCTCAGGGGAAACAGCAGTGACAGGGGAGAAAAAAACTGGCCGGGAGGCGGCCGCCAGGCCAGCCGAATGAGCTTAACCAGCAGGGCCAGGACTGCCAGGCAATAAATGAGGGTGAAGGGGAGGCCCAGACTGTCCATGAGGGTGAGAATCTGGTTGTCCGCGGTGTGGAAGGTGGCCAAATCCTCGGCAAACTGCTTTTTGGTATTGTAAGGGTATTTAACCTGGTAGTCTTTCAGAAACCGGTCCCGGGGAGTCCGCAGGCCGATGCCCAGGAGCGGGTGTTGTTTGGTAATGGTCCAGGAGAAGAAATAGTTTTCGATGCGATAGTGGGGATATTCTTTGCTCAGTTTAAACCAGAGGATGTAATGCGAAGACAGGCCGATGATTAGGGCGATAACTACCAAGGCCGCCACCAGGTGTTTCCAACGCAGGGCCCCAAACAGGATCCCGAAAAGCCCCAAACCCACGGGGATAAAGATCACCGACAGGCGTTGGCTGAGACAAAGCACGATGTAGCTTAGGCCCAGCAGGATGAGGCCCAGCCACTTCAGGCGCGGGGATTTCCGGCCCAGCAGAGCCAAAGGAGCAAAGCTCAACAGGAAGATCACATCGGTGAGAGGATGGGGATGGGAATTATTGAGAAAATATTCGATTTTTCCCGTCAGGAGAAAGCCGGCCAGACTGAGAAGCACGACCCCCCCCAGCAAGAAAAGGGCAAGCCAGAGGAAGCGGTCTTGGTTTTTCGGGGTGTTGAGGAGAATGCGGGCGCACCAGAAGCCGCCCAGGCCGGAGGCCAGCAGGGTCGCAACCCGGTAAAACGCCGGCAGGGGAGGGAGGCTGTGAAAGCTGCTGATAAACCCGAGAATCACCAGGGCCGCCGAAATTAGGAATTCCGGCGCTTTCAATTTTATGGCCCCCCGGCCGCCAAGAATCACCGCCACTGTCAGGGTCAGGAAACAGAGGAGGCCAGAGAACAGGTTGGTGCGTTCTCCCCGCACCAGAATCACGTAAGGACAGAGGAAAGTCAGTTGGATGCAAGTGGCAGCAAAGAAAATCCAGATAACTTTTTCAGCCCGGGTCATCGAAAGCCTGTTCTCCTGGGACGCTGCCAGGCAAAGCGTCGAGTCGGCGATCCGGTTTGCTTTTTCAGCCAAGTCCTTATATAAATTAATCATAAAGCTCTGGGCCGGCGGCAAACTCTGGACCGGCGGCAGTCTGGGTCAGTCGGCAAGGTTGGTATTCGGCGATAGCGCCTGCCTTGCTCTGCCCGGCTAATTATTATCAATAAATTATAGCACATAACGGGAGAAGAAAAGGAATGCTGGCTGGGAAAAAGATACTGGTGGTCATGCCGGCCTATAACGCCGCCCGCACCCTGGAGCGCACTTTTCAGGACCTCCCCTTCGACGTGGTGGACGAAGTCTTGTTGGTGGACGACGCCTCCAATGATGAGACCCTCAAGGTGGCCAGGCGTCTGGGAATCCGTTGTTTCCTGCACGAGCGCAATATGGGCTATGGCCGTAACCAGAAGACCTGCTACACCGAGGCTCTGAAAACCACGGCCGACATCGTGGTCATGTTGCATCCCGATTACCAGTACTCTCCCAAAATCATTCCGGCCTTGGCCGGGTTGGTGGCCAGCGGCGAATACGAGGCGGCCATCGGCTCCCGCATCCTGGGCGGCAAGTCCCGGCAAGGGGGCATGCCGGCCTACAAATACCTCTTCAACCGCCTCCTCACCCTGTTCGAGAATCTGCTCCTGGGGGCCAAACTCTCGGAGTATCACACCGGCTTCCGGGCCTTCTCCCGCAAGGTCCTGGAAAGCCTGCCCCTTTGGGAAAACTCCGATGACTTCGTGTTTGATAACGAGATGCTGGCCCAGGTGATCTATTTTGGCTTCCCCCTCGGCGAGGTCTCCTGTCCCACCCGCTATTTCGAAGAGGCCTCCTCCATCAATTTCCGCCGCAGCGTCAAGTACGGCCTGGGAGTCCTGGCCACCTCGGTGAAGTTTTTCCTGCAGAAGCGCGGTTTCGCCCAGTTCCGGATTTTCTCCCCCCACGGTCGTGGTCTGGTCCAGGGGGCCTATTATGCCGAACATCCGGCCGCGGCCCCGGAGAATTACTGAATCGAGTTTCGAGTTTAAAGTTTCTGGGCAGGGGCACGGCATGCCGCGCCCTTAAACTGAGCCCAGACCATTCCTTTAATGCTTCGATTAATAGTTCAAGGTTCAAGGTTAAGGGCATCTTCGGAACTTTGAGGAGGGCCGGGGGTTTTTGGTAAAGGGCGGCCACCCTCACTTCAAAGGACTTTCGCCACCGTTTCATAATCGCTAAGGATAATTTAAATGTTAATTCCTTGGAACGAAAATGGTCGCCGGACCGGCCCCGCGGCGAATATTCCAGAAAAATCCAGTACTTGCCTTAACTTAGGGCAAATAAATCAGTACAACCTCCAAGTTACGAATATTCCACGATATTTCAGAACGACCGGCAAATTTTTCCCGGCTTTTTGCCCCCAAATCAGGGCCCTTGGGGGCGAATTTGTGCCGCTACAAAAAAATTTCCGCAGCATGTCTCGCAAAAGTTACTGATATTGCTCACTTTACCCCGAATTGCCGCCGCCGTGATCCCGCTTTAACCCCAGTCTGTGCCATGTTTGTGCCGCTTATGTGCCGCATCAAAGCCCGCCGGCCGGATCGGCAAGCGGTTAATTGCCGAATACCTCTAGACTAAGGCAAAGAGAAAGAAATTTCCAGAACAGGTGAGACAATTGACCAGGAAAATAGTTCAAGGTTATAAAAATTCGATATCAAATGAATATTTTTTCCGTAGGGGCGAACCTTGTGTTCGCCCAGGGACGGGGGGGTGAACATAAAGTTCGCCCTATATTTTAATACCTGTTTGATGGCAATTTTGTATACAATTTGAGACCTCTGTAAGGTTAAATTGTCGGACCGCCGCCTCGGCGGTCCCTCCTACCCATAGCCGCAGGCGAGGGCGCCAGGCTACCTTTTGCTTTTATAGACCAATAAATCAGACGTTCACAGAGGTCTCAACTTTTAACTTTTTTTAGGTATTCCTGATAAACCCCGGACAAGGTGACGCCCTCCACCGGGCCGTTCTTGACCAGCCAGGAGAGAAAGTGGTGGATTTTGGCGACCAGGGCCGCCACCGCCGGTTCCGTGGGAAACAGCCGGCTGGCCCCGGGTTTAAGCTCCGAGGAATGGAAAAACATGGTGAGCACCTGGCCGCCCCGGCGGCGGTGCAGGCTGGCGGCCAGGCGCATGGAGGCCAGGGGAAACAAAGCCGGCTGGATCCCGGCGGCGCCCCCATATCTGAACCAATCCAGCATATGGTGTCCCAGGTCCCCGGGTAAGACCCGGGCCAGGCGGGCCAGGCGGGCCAGGAACCGGGGCAGGCTCGCCAGCACCGGCACCATGGTCAGGGGAACCTCCAGGACGGCTGGATTCAAGGGGAACGGGTCTGGCGGGGCCAGAAAATAGTCTCCGACCCCCTTCAAGGTAAGGGGCACGACGCTGCTGTCCACCTTTAGGTCGAACTCCGGCAGGAGGCCCAGCACCTTCGGGCCAAAATCGAAGCGCCCCATGCGGAAGGACGTGGGCGTCGCCCCCAGGGAATCCTGGAGCTGCTTAATTAAGTGGCCAAATTTCGCCCGCAGGAGTGGCAGGGGAACTTTCTCGGCCGGCACCGGCTCTGGACCGGGCAGGTCGGCAAAGGGCGGGGTGCTCCAGGGGTGGAGATGGACTCCGATTTCGGCCCCATGGAGGTCCCGCCAGCGGGCCAGAATTTCGCAGGCTGCCGGGTCTTGGGCCACCCGGTGACTTACCAGCAGGGTCAGGGGGAAGCCGAATTCAATGGGGATGAACTCCAGGCGGCGCAACTCTGCGACGTTGGTTACTCCGGATTCCCGGGGATAACGACCGGAAAAGAGCCCTTCTTCCTCCACATCCAGGCTGATGACCAGCTTCATATCCAGTAGCCAGTATCCAGTAGTCAGTAGTCAGTAGTCAGTGAAAACCAAGCCTGCAGTCTGGATTAATTATTTCAAATCAAAGACCACCTTGACGCTCTGGTGGCGCCGCTTGTCGAAGGCCACCTGGAAGGCCCGCCGGTAGTCGCCCAGGGGGAAGACATGGGACACCAGGCCTTGAAGCGGGTAGTCTTCCTTTGCCAGGAGGTCCACCGCCAACTGGTAAGTCCGCACCCGCTGGCCCTGCCAGACGCCGTAGGCATAGAGGGCGGAGCCGCTCATTCTGATCTCCCGAAACCAGAGGCTGGAGAGGTCCACCGGCCCCACCTTCCCGGCGGTCCCCACCAACACGTAGGTGCCGCCGCCCCGCAAGGCCAGCAGCCCTTCCTGCAGGGACCGGCGGTTGCCGACGCAATCAAAAAAGAGGTCCGCCCCGCCCTCCAGATTGCCGCCCCCCAAGGTGGTGGGGAGCAGTTGGGCGCCCACGGCCTGGCCCAGTTCGGCCCGGTTCGGGGATCTCAGGACCAGGTCGGCGCCGCCGGCCCGGGCCAGGTTTTCCTGAAAGGGATAGCGAGCCCCGGCAATGATCCGGGCCTTGGAGCCCAGGGTCCGCAGGAGCCGGACCAGGTGCTGGCCGATAATCCCGGCGCCATAGACCACCACCAGGTCATCATCCTGGGGAAAATGATCCAGGACCGGCTGCAAGGCCGAGGCCAGGGAGTCGGTGAGGACTGCCACTTCATCCGGGAGGCCCTCCGGCAGGCGGAACAGGCGGCTGGGATGGGCCGCCAGGAATTCGGCCATCCCACCCCCGACGTCGCGGTGGAAACCCAGGATGGGTCCGGGAGAGAGCTGGCCCCGGGTAAAGTTTTCACACAGGTTATCCTCCCCTTTAGCGCAGAAACGGCAGGGTGGCTCAATCCCCCGGACCTCGCAGGGCAGGAGCGGCTCCAGCGCCACCCGGTCTCCGGGGCGCCACTCGGACCCCGCCGGCGCCTCCGCCACCTCCGCCACCACTTCATGCCCCAGCACCGCCGGAAACGAGGCGTAAGGCTCCAGGAGCAGCGACTCCAGCCCCTTGAGAAGCCGCAGGTCTGAGCCACAGATGCCGCACAATCGGCTCTTGAGCACCAGCCAGTCCGGGCCGGGCGCCGCCAGGTGCACCCGGGTAAGCTTAAGCGGGGCGACCCCGGAAAAGAAGTGCCGGGGCCAGAGGCGGTTCAGCCCGGCGGCCAGTAAGTAGCGAGGGATGGAGCGGTAGTAAACCAGGGCCGGAAATGGCGTTTTTCGCTTTTCGTTTTTCGTTTTTCGTTTGAAAGGCATTTTAAATTAAGCTCTAAAAATTTAATATGTTTCTGCCTCGCGAGCGGGCTGTGCCAGCCGTATATTAACCTGCGCTTGGGTATTTGAGCCGATTGCGATATAATGCTGCTGAGATTTCGGCCGAACCCGAAATGTCAAACATATATACCATACAATTTAATGATAATAGCCGTTTTTACCAAAAACCAAAAACCCAAAAAGGTACTTAAATGGGGGTCCGCAGCAAAATTGCCCTGGGGGCGGTGCTGAAGAATCTCCGGCGGGCGGTGCAGCATCCCGGGATCGCCGCCAAGCTGGCCACTCTGCAAGGGGAAAAACTGTTCTTCAACCTGCTCTACCTCCGGGCGGATTCCGGGCGGGCCAACAAAATCCGCCAGGTGAGCCTGCGCATCACCGACCTGTGTAATCTGCGCTGCCATACCTGCGGGCAATGGGGTGACCAGGGGTTCCTGCACGGCAAAAATCTCCGGGAGCTGAAGCAGGAGGAAGTCTCCCCGGAGCGCTACCGGGTGGTGCTGGACGACCTGGTGGCCCACGGACACCGGCCTTTCCTCTACCTTTGGGGCGGCGAGCCCATGCTCTACGAAGGCTCGATGGATTTGATCGAATATGCTACCCCCCTGGGACTGCCCTGTTCGGTGGCCACCAACGGCACCAGGATCGCCGCCCTGGCCGAGCGGCTGGTGCGGGCGCCCCTGTTCCTGCTGCAGGTCTCCATCGACGGGCCGGACGCGGCCCTGCATAACCTTGCCCGCCCTGGGGTGGGCGGGGCCGACAATTTCGCCGACATCCAGGCCGGTCTGGCTGCGGTGCGCCAGGCCCGGCGGGCCCGGGGGCGGGACCTGCCGCTGATCGCCTCCCTCACCACCATTTCCCGGAGCAATTTCCGCCACCTGGTGGATATTTACGACGCCTTCCGGGACAAAGTGGATCTTTTTGTCTATTACCTCGCCTGGTGGATCGACGAGGAACGGGTCCAGGCCCATGAAGGGGATTTCTTCCGGCGCTTCGGCTTTAAGCCGGTGCGGCCGGCGGGTTGGGTGGGCGGCTGGCGCCCTGATGACTATGCCGAGATGGATCGGCAGTTGCAGAGCGTGCTGGCCCGGTCCCGGGGAGCCAAAAATCCGCCGGTCACCATTATTCCCTATATCACCGGCGAGGCCAACCTGCGCACCTACTATACCGATCATCGGGCCCGCTTCGGCTATGACCAGTGCATCTCAATTTTTCAGGCGGTAGAGGTCAACAGCAATGGCGACCTTTCCCCCTGCCGGGATTACCACGACTACGTGGTGGGCAACCTCAAGGAGGCCACCATCACTGAATTGTGGAACTCGCCGGCCTACCGGAAATTCCGCCACAGCCTGGCCACCGAGGGCCTGATGCCCGTCTGCTCCCGCTGCTGCGGCTTGATGGGATACTGAGGATAGTGAGCAGTGAGCAGGGAGCGGTAAGGAAAAAGCCTTAGCTGGTGATTGGAAAATTAGCCACTGATATCAATTCGCTATCAAATGAATATTTTTCCCGTAGGGGCGAACCTTGTGTTCGCCCAGGGAAGGCTCGAAACCTGGAACTCGAAACACCCTCTCCTCCTTGGACTACTCGATAAATACGGCTCTCAGCTATGGGCCCGCCCGGCTCGTTAAGCCCGCTCGGGTGGTTTTTCTCTTGCAAGATTTGAAATTCGGCGGCACCCAGCGCCAGACCCTGGAACTGACCCGGCGGTTGGACCCGGCCCGGTTCCGCCCGGAAATCTGGCTCATGGCCGCGGGTGATGATCTGGTCCCGCCGGCCCAAGCCAGCGGCTTGCCCCTCACCTGGCTGTCCCGGCAGGAGCAGGTGGGGCCCCGGTCCCTGCTCAATCTATGGCGCCGTCTCCGGCGCGGGGGGCTTGACCTGCTGGTGCTTCTCACCGTGGTGCCCAATATTTGGGGCCGGATCATGGGCCGTCTGGCCCGAGTATCAATCATCTTGGGCAACTGCCGGGGCGGCGGCTCCCCCGGGCGGCAGGGGGAGCGCTGGCTTTGGCCCCTGGCGGACCATATCATTTGCAACAGCGCCGCGCTGAAACGGGTGCTCACCGGACGCTGCGGGGTCCCCGAAGCCAGGCTCAGCGTTATTCTCAACGGGGTGGATTCGGATTATTTCCGTCCCTCCCCGGATGCGGGTCGAGCTTCACCAGCGGTGGCTCTTTCCGTGGCCCGGATGGTGCCGGACAAGGACCCGGCCAACTTGATCAAAGCCTTTGCCCGGGTGGCCGCGGCTTTTCCCCAGGCGCAATTGTGGTTGGTGGGGGAAGGGCCTTTGCTTCCGGCCATCCGGCAAATGGCCCAGGAAAGCTTGCCGCGGGATTCATTCCGATTCATTGCGCCCCAGGTGGACCTGCGGCCCCTGTTCCGGCAGGCCGGGCTGCTGGTGTTGAGCTCCCGCACCGAGGCGCTGCCCAACGTGGTCCTGGAGGCCATGGCGGCGGGTTTGCCGGTGGCGGCCACCGCCGTGGGGGACGTGCCGGAGATGGTGAGGCCGGCCCGGACGGGCTGGCTGGCGCCGCCGGGAGACCCGGCAGCATTGGCTGCGGCCATGGGACGCTTGCTGGAAAATCCGGCAGACCGTCAGGCCTTTGGCTTGGCGGCGCGGCGGCGGGTCAGGCAGGAATTCTCCCTGGACGCCATGGTGCGTCGGCATGAAGAGGTGTTTCAGGACCTCCTGCTCCACGCCCACCACGGAGACAGTAGTTAAAGATGCCGAAACCTCGAGTAGCCTACATCCTGCTTTGGTTTCCGGAGCCCACCCAGACCTTTATTCTGGATGAAGTAAATACCCTGGTCCGGCTGGGTCTGGACGTGGAGGTTTTTTCCCTTTACGGGCCGCGGCCCCCAAGGCTTCTACAGGGGATGGCTCTGCCCGAGGCGCCTGTTACTCATCTGGGCGTCACCTCTTTAGGTTCCCTGCTCAGGGAACTGGCTCAGCTCAAGCGCCACTGGGGTTCAGAGGCGGCGCCTCTCCTGCGCCAGGTATTGCTGCGGCGCTGGCGCAGTTGGGAGACCGCCGGGGAAGCCCTTTGGGCAGCTCTGGCGGGACCGCACCTGGCCCGGCGCTTCCTGGCCGCGGGCATCGGCCATATTCATGCTCCCTGGGCCGACGGCCCGGCCACCGCCGCCTGGGTGGCTTCCCGGTTGAGTGGCATTCCTTTCAGCTTCTGCAGCCACGCCCATGATATCTATCCACCGGATGGCGCCCTGAAGGAGAAAATCGCCGCCGCCCGCCTGGTACGGGTCATCTCTGAGGTTAATCGCCACTATTTAGCGGGCCTGTTCCCCCAGGCCGCGGAAAAGCTCGTGACTATCCGCTGTGGCGTGCCGTTAAATTTGGCGATGGCCTCTCCCCACTCGATGGATCGCCCTTATCATTTCCTGGCTCTTGGCCGCTTGGTGCCGAAAAAGGGCTTTCCCGTGCTGCTGGCCGCTTGTCGTCAACTTCGGGATCAGGGGCTGGATTTTCGTCTCAGCATCGGTGGGGACGGTCCCCAGCAAAACCTGCTTTTGCGGTTGGTGCGGGAATATAATTTGTCACAGCAGGTCAGCCTTCTCGGGTTTGTGCCCCACCGGCAGGTGCCGGTCCTGCTGGGCCAGGCTGATTTGTTCATTATGCCCTGCACCGTTGATAAAGCCGGCGACCGGGACGGCATTCCCGTGGCGATCCTGGAGGCCATGGCCCAGGAAGTGCCGGTGGTGGCCACTTCGGTTTCGGGCATTCCTGAGGCGGTACAAATGGGCAAGACCGGTTGGCTGACGCCCCCGGATGATCCCCAGGCCTTGGCGGCGGCCATGCTGGAGGCCTTGAGAGATGCCGCCGAATGTCAGCGCCGCGTCAAACTGGCCAAAGAGTTGGTCGGGCGAGAGTTTGATTCCCTCAAAAATTACTCCCGCTTGAAGGCTTTATTTGAAGGTCTTAGCTGAAAATCGTGGGCCGATTGATCCTGCCGAGGTTCCCAGGGGGGCCGTTTTCCGCAGGGGCGAACCGCTGGTTCGCCCGGAACTCCAGGTTTTATCCTGCTGCCCCATAATCTCAGGCTAGATCACCATGCCTCGAAAGGAAGGAATAAAAATGTCTGCCGAAAAATGCATAATCATCCTTTCCGAAAAATCATCCGGCTCAAGTGCCTTACAGAATTTCTTGGTAAAGTTCGCCAACGCGCAACACGTTTCAAAGACACGCCATTTCGAAAATGAAACTTTATATTGGACAAAGGCTGCTTCGCTTTTGAATAAGCCCCAATTGGACATGGTGGACAGCGAAGTCCCCATTGAGAACAAAAAAGCAAGGGTTGATTTGATTAGGTTATTAAAGGCTAACCTGAATTATTATGTTCCACCGGATGATAATAAAAAATTAATATTTGAGGGATGGAGACTTCTTTGTAAGAGATATTCACCCATATTTCTCGAAAAATCACCTCACCATTTATGTCAATGGTCTGCAATTGAACTGATTATAGAATGTATAGAAAAATTAAGCGATGTTGACTTTTTATTGATCGGTTTAATTAGAAATCCGATGGATACCATATATTCCCAATATAAGCGTTGGAAATCACGACCTGAAGAAGTACAAAAACAATGGCTTATCGCCTATAAGAATTTGCAAAAACTAAAGGAAATAATAGGAGACCAGATAGTTTTTGTCCGTTATGAAGATTTGGCAACGTCTCCTGTATGCTTAGAGCCCGTGTTTAATTTCTGTGAGAAAACACTCGATGCGTCCGCTAAAAATTATTTTCATCACAAATCAATCCAAAAATGGAAAACTTCTGCACTCTACAGCTTTTCAATATCTCCGGAGGTTGCCGAATTGGCCAGGCAATACGGTTATCAAAAGGAAGAACTTGACAATGAAACGCATTTATTTTGGCCATTAGTTAGAGAGGTTTCGCGTGCAGCTTATAAGGCCATAGAACCTTTCAAAAAAGTCATACTATATGGAGGAAAGGCAATTAAATCCATCAGTAGCACCTTATAACGCCCTTCATTTGACCGCTAATTCGTTGCGCTTCATGGCGATCAACCAATAGACCGTTACTTAGAATTGATTCACAAAATCCCGCTTTGGGAAGAAGTCGGCAGAAGATATAACCCTGCCCAGGAGCGCATCCAAGAGCAGGAATACCAGGCAGATTTGCGTTTACGTAGGCTGGAAAAGACTGCGACTGGGAGCAGAAAAATCTGAATATTCGTAGGCGCTGCTTCGGGCCGCATCCGACGAGCTATTTGGTGCCCATTCTCGGCGGCCCTTGCGGCTTACGCCAAATTGTGGAACCATATCTATGAATCGCACAGCTTAGCATCTGTCAAGGCCTCTCAAGCAACTGCCAAAGTAAACTTATTCTTATACTTACGTCAAGGTTACACTTTTTGAAAGGTATTAGGTTATTCTACCCAATTAACAAAGTTGTTATATCCATCATTCCTTATCCAATTATAGGTGTAGTAAAATGATGAAAAATTATAAAATTTACCCCAATCCTTCTGAGGCGCTGCGGGCTTTAGCACGTAAGAATCCAAATCTTCATAGACCACCCATTTCCCGCGCTTAACTTCATATAAATATAATCTCCCCCCATCATCAGCAAACTTACAACCTAAATAATCAAATGGATTGGGGCCTAATGTTTTAGTTTTTTTATCTTTTCCATGAATACAATTTATATGTACACCAAAAATCCTGTTCCCTTTAAAGACACTTTTAATTATCTCATATCGAACCCATCTTCTTGCATATGTTTCGCTTCCAATCAAAACAGAGGTTACGGAAGTATTTTGTATTGCTCCGTTAATGAGACGTTTTACTGCCAGTTCGCCTTTTTTCTTTGCGTTTTCCCAGATTGAAGCATCAAAGAAACCTGCCGATTCCCTATCTGGCTTAGTTAACCAATGATTCCTTACCACATTCGCCCTGAAATCTATCACATCTTGATAATGAAATGCAAAATAAACCCTTTTAGCCATGACTACCTCCTGATAATTTTGTCGAGCAATTTGACTACTGACACAAGTAGAGCCTCCGGTTCCAAAGCTGTGTCACCTATTTCTCTGAAATTGTCGTCAAATCCTTTTGAGTAGCCTGGGTAATACTTTCCGAGGTTGGCAGATACCTCCGTCCATAGCTTTTCAGCTACATATCCCGTCGCGCCGACAGGAACAACCTTCAATCCATGGTCGACCGCAATCTCGAATTCACGTTGGACGCCATTGGCAAGGACAACATTACCCCCATCAATTTTGTTTCCGAGCAGGAATATCGCTATTCCAGCCAGGGGAATCATGTCTTTCCGGTACTCTTCCCACAATATTGGCATTGGTGTTGCTCCGGTCTGATTTTGCGGAAAGGGCCTTAGAATCAACTGCTCATCGGTTGTTTTCATGCTATGGCAGTATATCTCTTCCAAAGCTCCATTGATGACGGCGCTACCAACTCCTAATCCGAACCCGGATGCGATTTTATATCCTCTACTGATTAACGTTTTGCTCAGGTCGTGAATAAATTTTTCTGCCTTGTCTTTCCCCATAGTTCCGTATTCATAAGCACTTCCAGATATAAAGACGGTTTTCAGTTGGTAAATGCTTTCGACTTTTTTCAGTATCTCAGTAATCTGGTCATATCGTTCGATGAGCAGTGTATTTATATTGAAACGCATCAAATCTCCGATAAATAGCTTTTGTTTCAACACTTTATAGTAATAATCTGCGTCATTATCGCATTCCGGCCGTGATATAGCCCTCATTATGCAGTAGTGCTCTCTTTGATGTTTGGTATACGTTGTCCTAATGCGACTCAGAATATAGTCAATGTTCGGGTCTGTAAATCTAAAGCCGAGGAATAGGAAAGTCTTAGATACAAGGTCACCGCTCAACGCAGTAATGAACGGAGCAAAGTTTATATGATATGCCTCGTAATCGTCTTTGGTTAAAACTGCCTTGTCAGGATGTTCTATGTCTCCATGCATTTTATAAACTATGGCACCGCGCTTTGGTTTCGTAGTGGCGAGTTGATTAACGGTATATTTAACATCCGGCACCTTATGTGCCGCTTCAAGAGCCTTCTCTATAAGTTTGTCGTAATTAGTTGTCCAATAGGTACTTATCGGCAATCTCGCTAAGATTCGGTGATTTTCGGTTAGTGCAGCCGACCGGCTGAATTCGTCAATCAGGAGTTGGTTGAGTCGACTCCGATTGCCAGCCTTTTCGTTGCAATGATATTGGGCTACGGAAACCAGATTTTCTTCTTTGCTTGCATCCAGTCCCAACTCTTCGGTTACAGGTTTTAGTAGGGTTTTCCAGTCAACGAATCCTGCGGTAACAGACAACCCCGCTCCGGCAAAAATTGCTGCATTGCTTTCCTTAACTTCTTTGGCAAAGTTCTTGATAAAAGTTTCAATTTTATCTTTCATATCAGGTCTCGCAAAAGGCTAATATACCGAGATTAGCCGAGATTATGCGGCAGCCTTGGCTCCCGTAAGCAAAAAATGGTTTTTACGACCTCTTTGCCCAGAAAAATACCCACAAAGCTTCTGTCTTTGAAGCCGATTCGTCTCAACGGTGGCATGATAGCATAATTTTCCATGAATTTTTCAACCAGAAAGCCAGACAGAAGGGATTTTTTCAAAAATTTTGGCGCAGTTGCCCTTTAGAACCAGGATATCTCACTGCGATAGAGCTTATGGACTCCAAGCCAGCACCTCCCGGTAATGCTGCGCCAGGGGAAAGGCCGAAGCCACATGCACGTACCATCTCCGGGCCGCGATCCTGCCAAGCAAAATCAAGTCGAGACCTCTGCGAAACTCTGATTTATTGGTCCAGGGAATCAAAAGCTAGCCAGGCGTCCACCCCTGCGCCGGCCCCGGCGAGACTCCTGGGCCACCAGGAAAAGGAGATGGCGGGCAGTGCCCGCCCTACGCTATCGCGCCAAGCCGATGAGAAAAGGATTTACCACGGAAGGCGGGATGCGCTTCGCTTTCCCGCCCTACGCGCTCAAAAAAACTTTAGGAAAAAAGACTTTGAACTAATTTCCGGGTCAATTGTCCCGCCTGTTCTGGAAATTTCTTTCTCTCTGCCGTACACTAGTGGTATCCGGCAACGAACCGCTCGCCGCGGGGGGGGCGGGCGGTGAAGCGGCACATAAACGGCACCAAACGGCACAATTTGGGGGTTAAAGCGGGACTTCGGCGGCGGATTATGGAAGTAAAGTGAGCAATATTAGCAAGTTATGCGCAACCTTTTGCGGAAATTTTTTTTTTGGCGGCACAATTTCGCCCCCAAAAGGCCCTAAAAAAGTGAGCAAAATTGAACAAAAAAGGCCGGTTAATCAGAAAAACCCTGGAATATTAGTAAGTTGGAGATTACAGTGATTTTATTTGCCCTAAGTTCAGACAAGTACTGGATTTTTCTGGATTATTCGTCGCGGGGCCGGTCCGGCGACCATTTTCTTTCCAAGGAATTAACATTTAAATGATCTTTAGTGATTATGAAACGGTGGCGAAAGTCCATGGAGGGAAGGGGGAGCGGCGGGAGCGGCCCTTTACCAAAACTCCCCGGCCCTTCCCTCAAGAGACTTTCGCAGGGGTCTCAACTCGCTATCTGCCCGCTGGGCCGACAGCCGGCAGCAGCTTACCCGGACCCGAACGGCCGGGGAAAGGAAAATTGTCGGGGCGGCTTGCGAGGCGCCTCTCCAATGCCTTTATTTTTGCAGCGAGGCGCTTTGGCGCCTTAGGGTAAGCTAGCTGGCGCTCCAGGTAGCCAAGTTTCAGGCAAACTTATTCCTTGAGGATGGTGATGGCCTTCGTGGGAACTTTAGAGGACCGGACTTCGATGATTTTGGCCTTGGGCCGGCGGGGGGTGTTCTGATCTTTCTCCTGATCCGCAGCCGACTTGGCTGGCGAGTTTTTAGCGGTGGGTTTCGCCCCGGGAGGCCCCGGTTTGACCGCGGGTTGGTTCACCGCGGGATTACCGCCATAGGCCCCATAAGTCCCCAGCACATTGTTGACAAAGAGCTGGGTCTCCTGGTAAGGAGGAATGGTGCAGTATTTGGCTACCGCTTCCGGGCCGGCGTTATAGGCCGCCACTGCCAGGGGAAGGTTGTGGCCGAAGCGGTCCAGGCAGTGGCGCAGGTAGCCTACTCCCCCGGCGATGTTCTCCTCCGGGTTGAAGGGGTCGCGTACTCCCATGAGGGCGGCGGTGCCGGGCATTAGCTGCATCAGCCCCTGGGCCCCCTTGGGCGAGACCGCCCCTGGGTTAAAGCCCGATTCATTGCGCATAACGGCCCGCACCAGGGCCGGGTCCACCCCGTAGGCCAGGGAATATTTATTGATCAAGCCCTCCAGCCGGGGGTCAGGGCGCCCCGACCAGGCGTTCCGAAAAGCGTAAGTGCTCTGATAGGCCCAAGGGCCGGAGCGCACCACCGTCCTGGGCCAGACCCTGGTCTGGTTATTAAAGATGTAAACCTGTACCTCCTGGCTCAAAAGATTGTAGAGGGTGTCGTCGGAAGCCTTATTCCTCTGGGCTCCTTTGTCACTCGTCAGGACCAGGGAGCCGTCGTCGTCTCCCCGCTTGGGGGTCTCGTCCGCGGCGACCGCCAGACTGGATAAATAACCAACCAGAGCCAGGATGATTATTATTCTTCCCATAATTACCATCTCTATTCGGCATTATTTGATTTTTTGTCAAGCAAAAAATCAATTCCCCGGGCCGCCGGGAGGATCTATTTAAGCAAGGCAAAACTTAGTTTGTTAAATGACCCCTAAAGTTGTAAGATGCCTTAAAATAATCGGGATTTTTTCCTTGGCGCTCTTGTCATTTAACCTTTGCATTTATTTGCGGTAATCTCCCAACGCCTTAATCAAGCCTTGGATACTGAGAACCGGAAACCGCCAACCGCAAACCCTCCCGTCGCCCGGCCTTTGTTGCCGGTGGTCCTGTCCCTCATGGGAGGGTTGACTGCGGCTGCCTGGGGGCTGACCTTGCCGGACGGTTGGCTCATCGGCGGCCTTCTCCTTCTTTGGGTGGCCCTGGCGGTCCTCTGGCTAACCCGGCGACCGGTCCGCTTCCTGCCTCTTGCCTTCTTTGGGCTCCTGGGAGTGGCCTTTTATCAGCAGGCCCTGGACCCGCCCCTTCCTCCCCACCATCTGGTCAACTTACCTGAGGAAGAAGAACTGACCATCCTCGGGCGCCTTAACCGCCCCGCCCGGCTGGGGCCGGAGCAGGCGCAAATGTTCCTGGCCGTTCAGGCCTGGCTCAGCCCCCGGAGTTGGCAGCCGGCCACCGGCTATCTCCTGGTGCTCGGCCCGAATCTTGCGGTGCCGCCGGTGGGCACCGACCTGGTGGTCCGGGGCCGATTGCGCCCTCCTCATGTGTTGCACAACCCTGGGACTTTTGACCGGCCCCGTTTTCTGGCCGTGGACAGCATCTTTCGGGAGCTGCGCCTCAAGGATCGCAACCACCTGATCTTCCTGGCCTCCGGCTCCTACTCCCTGGCGGAGCGCTTCCGGGGCGGCATTCGTCAGTTGTTAAAGTCTCTGGACCCGGCCTTGGAAGCCATTTACCTCTCCATGTTACTGGGTGACCAGGGAGAGGTTACCCAAGAAATGCGTCATAACCTGGCCCGCACCGGCACCAGCCACCTCTTGGTGGTCAACGGCCTGCACCTGGCTATAGTGGCCGCAGTCGTCTTCTTTCTCAGCAGTTTTCTTATGCGCCGCTCCGCCTGGCTCCTGCTGCGAATCAATGTGGTCAAGGTCGCCACCCTGCTGGCCGCCGCGGCGGTGACAGGCTACGCCTGGGTAGCAGGAGGTTCCCCTTCCACCCAGCGGGCTGAAGTTATGGTCCTGGCCTTCCTGCTCCTGATTTATTTGGGCCGGCCCCGGGAGGTCTGGAGCGCCCTGGCCCTGGCGGCCTTGATCATCTTGAGCCTTACCCCCTTGCGCCTCTTCTCCATTTCCTTTCAGCTCTCCTTCGCCGCGGTGGCGGCCTTAATCTACCTGATGCCGCGTTTATCGAGACTCGGAAGTTCATTAGAACAGAAATTCCAACCGACCCTGATAAAACGCGGCTACTTTTTCGTTAAAGAATGGGCCGCAGCCTCCGCAATAGCCACCCTGGCCACTGCCCCCCTGGTGGCGGCTTATTTCCAGGTGGTCTCCCTCCTGGGGATCGTGGTCAATCTGGCGGCTATCCCCTTGATCCTGGGATTGGCCCTGCCCCTGGGCGAAGCCGCGGTCTTTGCTCAGGCAATCCGCCTGACCCCTCTGGCCGAGGGGCTCTTGTTTCTGGGCCAATGGCCCTTGTGGTTGGGCTGGCAGATCATCCGCCTGGGCGCCAGCGTACCCGGCAGCGCCATTATCGTGCCCATCCCCTCTTGGCTGCAAATTGTTCTATATTACCTGGTACTTTTTCTGATTTTTGCGCCCCGCCGTAGCCTCTGGACTTGGGTCGGCGCCGGTCTGGCGGGAGCGGCTCTAATTTGCACCGCGGTTTGGCCCTGGGTTTATCCTCCCCATTCCCTGGAGGTGACCTGCCTCGATAGCTATGGCAACCTGGAGTGCCTCATCGTCAGCCCGGAGGGCCAACGCCTGGCCGTCACCGCCCCAAGCCGCCCCTGGCCCGGACGAGCGGGCTTCGGCAACACCTCTGGCCCCTTGCCCACCTACTGCCATTGGCGGCAATTCCGCCGCCTCGACCAATTCGTCGCCCTGTCATTGTCCCAGGACAACGCCGGAGAATTGCTCACTTTGGCCCAACAATTTCAGGTGGGCGGCATCTGGTACGGCCGCCGGGGCTACCCCGGACCGGCCTTTTGGGATTTATGGAATTATCTGGGTGACCGGCATAGCCTGCCGCACCCGCTGGAACCATGGCGAGGCGGCCCGCCGCCACCCGCCAACCTGGGAAGTGTGAACCTGAATTATCTAAAACTGGAGGAATATCAGAATTTTGCCTTAGGAATTTTATACTCGGGGCGCCAGGTCCTCCTCATGCCGCCGGGGCGTCAGCTCACCATCCCGCCGGGGTTCAAGCCTGCCGACTCCGGCCTGGACCTCCTGGTGCTGCCGGCGACAATGACCGAGGCTCCCGATCTATCTGTCACGCTGGGTCGGCTTAACGCCCGACGCCTCCTGGTTTATGGAGGAGAGGTCGATACGTCTTTGGCAAAAACCGGGGTGCCCAGCCATTTTACCAGGGAAGGCGCGGTGAGCGTGTATCTCACTGCCACGGCGCTGAGGGTGCGTCAGTGGGGCAGCGAAAAAAACCAATGACCCCCCCGCCGCCATGGTTTAGCGAGCCGAGTTCGCCCCAGGCTTTGGAAAAAATCAGGGGCCGGAATAATCAACTTTTCCGGCTGGTCCGGACGATGAATTCGGTCAGCTGCTGCTTTACTTCTTCAGATTTGCACTTGGGGCAGGTGACCTTGGTTTCGCTGTACTCTTTGATACTCATGATCTGCATAAATTCATGGCCGCATTTGATGCAGAGATAATCATAGGTGGGCATGGCTTTCTCCTTCGCTGACTAAATATCACAATGTTAACCATAACTTTATCGGCAAAGGATTTCAAGACCCGGTCTTGGCTGGGTAATTCTCGAACCGCCCCGCGGCCGCCTCAAGGCGTTCCCTTCAGGAAAGGGCAAGACCCTCGTCTGCACCAAGCTTCTGGTCACCAGCAAGTTCCGCCAATCAATAGCCTTGAGCATGGAGCCGGCAATGGACCGAGGAAAACCGAGATCCAGCTTAAAACTTGGCGAATATCAGGATTATCACTAACTGCAATTCGGTAAAATTCGGTCAAATCAAACTCGCCATTGCGCCGGGCCCCTTTTTTGACTAAACTGGCCCCACCGGTAGACCCCGTTAGAGGCGGGCGCTGGAGAAAATGGCGGTTACCAAAAGTTTCTTCCTTCTATCCCTGCTTCCCCCGGCGAGGGGAGGTACTTAAGGCAAGGGGGATAAGAACAATTTGGCAACGGCTATAGACCTTGATTTGCACCTTTGAACCTTGAGGCAAGATCACCGGATATGTCCGAGAAGAGATGGCAGGCGCGGTTGCGTGTCGCCCGGGGGGAGGCCCCGGCGGACCTGGTATTGGTGGGTGGCCAGGTCGCCAACGTTTACACCGGCCGGTGGCAAAAAACTGACGTAGCCCTGTTTGATGGTCTCATTGTGGGATTGGGAGATTACGACGGCCCCAGGCTGGTACTTAAGGGCGGCTATATCGTGCCTGGGCTCATCGACGGCCATCTCCACCTGGAGAGCAGCATGCTCACCCCCAGGGAATTGGCCCGGGCCTTGCTCCCTTTGGGAAATACCACGGTGGTGGCGGACCCCCATGAAATCGCCAATGTCTGGGGCGCTGCGGGTCTGGAATATTTGCTGGCCGCCAGCCGCGGGCTGCCCCTGGATTTTTTCTTCATGTTGCCCCCTTGCGTCCCCGCTTCGCCCCTGGAAACCGCCGGAGCCCGGTTAGAGGCCGCGGATTTGCGGAAATTTCGCCGCCGCCGGCGAATCCTGGGGCTGGCCGAGGTCATGAATTTCCCGGGGGTGGTGGCCGGCGATCCCGGCCTGCTGGAGAAAATCGCCCTTTTTCCCCAGGGGCCGGTGGACGGCCATGCCCCGCTTTTGTCCGGCCATGGGCTTAATGCCTACCGGCTGGCCGGGATCGCCTCGGACCACGAATGCACCCGATTGACCGAGGCCCAGGAAAAGCTGGATCTGGGCTTTTACCTGATGGTGCGGGAAGGGAGCCTGGCCAAGAATATGACTGACCTGTTGCCCGCAGTGACGGCCGCCAGCCTGCGGCGCACCATGCTGGTCACCGATGACTGCCACCCTGAGGATTTGCTGGAGTCCGGCCATTTGAACGCCCGGTTGAGAAAGGCGGTGTCCCTGGGGCTGGAGCCTATCAGGGCCGTCACCATGGCCACCTTGAACCCGGCGGAATATTTTCGCTTGCCGGACCGGGGGGCGGTGGCCCCGGGTCTCAAGGCCGATCTGGTGGTGCTGGAGGATCCCCGCAAGTTTCAGGTCCGGCAGGTGTTTAAAGCCGGCAAACTCCTGGTGGATGAGGGCCGACTAATGGCGGAGCCGCCTGCCCCAGCGGTGTCGGCCCCGGCCAGGGCTTTCCGGGTAAAGGAGTTTCCGGTAGAGGCGCTGTCGCCGGCCGCGGGGGGCGAGTTGGTAAAAGTCATCGGCCTCATTCCCGGGCAATTGCTCACGGAAAGGCGGGTCGGGCCCACTCCGGTCCGGGAAGGTCGCCTGGCGACGGATCCAGCCCGGGACCTGCTGAAGCTGGCGGTGGTGGAGCGCCATCACGCCACCGGCCACCTGGGGTTGGGTCTGGTGCAGGGCTTTGGGCTGCGGCGCGGCGCCCTGGCCTCTTCCGTGGCCCATGATTCCCACAATATCGTGGTGGTGGGGGCTGATGAAGCTGATATGCTCACCGCGGTGCGGCATTTGACCGCCCTGGAAGGAGGCCTGACCGTGGTGGCTGGGGGCCGGGTCCTGGCGGACCTGCCGCTGCCCATCGCCGGCCTCATGAGCCCCAGCCCCTTAAAGGAGGTGGCTGCGGCCTATGCCCGCTTGCGGGCGGCTTACTGGGAGTTGGAAGGCACCTTGCCGGATCCTTTCATGGCTCTGTCCTTCCTGGCCCTGCCGGTGATCCCGGAGCTGAAGCTCACCGACCTGGGTCTGGTGGACGTCGGGCGGTTTGAAGTGGTGCCGCTGTTTGGAGAGTGAGCGGTAAGTAGTGACTGCGCATTGCTTACTACCTGCGGAGGAAATATGAGTTTAGTCCTTACCGCTTCCGAAGTGCTGCAGGTGTTGGATATGGACCTGGCCCTGGCCGCGGCGGAAGACGCCTTCCGGGCCTACGGCGAGGGTCGGGTGAATATGCCGCCCAAGTCCTACCTGACCCTGGCCCGGGGCGACTTTCGGGCCATGTATGGGGAAATCTTCCTGCCCCAAGGGCATATCTGCGGCTTGAAATGGGTCAATGTCCATCCCGGCAACCCGCAACAGGGGCTGCTCACCGTGATGGCCAAGGTTCTCCTCAACGATCCGGATACCGGCTTGGAGTTTGCCGATCTGGACGGCACCCATGAGACCAATTTTCGCACCGGCGCCGCCGGGGGCCTGGCGGCCAAGTACCTGGCCCGTCCCGAAGCCAGCCGCCTGGGACTCATCGGCGCCGGAGC
>Ga0326728_10010189_pt1 | contig 22134 bp, 22 predicted proteins | sample MB3enrmetagenome_FD_207602 | JGI IMG/M metagenome (GOLD analysis project Ga0326728, IMG submission 207602) | Lab enriched peat soil microbial communities from McLean, Ithaca, NY, United States - MB31MN | ecosystem: Environmental > Terrestrial > Soil > Wetlands > Peat | place: USA: New York... | reverse complement strand
CTTTCATCTTTACAACATGCTCGGCAGGCCCCTCTACCGTTTTTTGAGAGACTACCTCTTCAAGGGAGGTTTCCGGGACGGGATACCGGGCCTCATCATCGTCGCCTCCACCATGTACTACGTATTCATGAAACACGCAAAACTCTGGGAACTGGAGAGAAGAAATGGAAGGATTCAGGGATAAGGACGTCCTCATTACGGGTGGCCTGGGTTTTATCGGCAGCAACCTCGCCATAAAACTGGTGCGTCTCGGCGCTCACGTGACGATCGTCGACAACATGCTGCCCCGGCAGGGCGGCAATCTCTTCAACGTGAAGGAGATCGAAAACCGGGTGAGGATCAACTTCTCGGACGTGCGAAACCAGCTCTCCATGAACCACCTGGTCAAGGGAAAGGATTATATCTTCCACCTGGCCGGACAAGTGAACCACGTGGACAGTATGAGGAACCCCATCCAGGACCTGGACATAAACTGTAGGGGCACCCTCGTCCTCCTCGAAGCCCTGAAATCGGGCAACCGGGCCGGCCGCGTCATATTCGCGGGCACGAGGGGCGAGTACGGCGCGAGCGTCAAGCTGCCGGTCGGCGAAGACCATCCGACGAACCCCAAGGGCATTTACGCAGTCACTAACCTCACCGCCGAGAAGATGGTGCTGGTGTACGATGACATCTTCGGGATCAGGGGGACTTCCTTGCGGATCACGAACACCTTCGGCCCCCGCCATCAGATGGCGCACGACGAGTACGGCGTGTTCAACTGGTTCATCCGCAAGGCCCTCGACGACGAAATGATACCGGTCTTCGGCGACGGCACGATACTCCGTGATTTCCTCTACGTCGAAGACCTCGTGGAATGTCTGCTCACCGTGGCTTCGACCGATGCCGCATATGGGGAGGTCTTCAACGTCGGGACCGGTGTGCCGATCTCGTTCCACGACCTTGCGCGAAGGATCTCGGAGGTCGTCGGCTCGGGCAAGGTAAGTTTCACCGACTTTACCAGGGAGCGTAAGGAGGTTGAGCCGGGCGACTACTATGCCGACATATCCAAGATAAAACGGGCTACCGGCTGGACACCGAAAACAAGCCTGGAAGAGGGCATACGCAGGACGGCCGATTTCTATCGAATGCACCAGAAGGAGTACTGGGATTGATGGTGAAGATCTTCGATCTGCAAAGGGAATGGGATGAGCTGAAGGATCAGCTGACAGAGATTTTCGACAGGGTCTGCCGGAGTGGCGAGTTTATTACGGGCAGGGAGCTCGCCGCCTTCGAGGATGCCTTTGCCCGCTATACGGGTGTCCATTTCGCGGCAGGTGTGGGGTCCGGGACAGACGCGCTCCGCATCGGCGGGCTGGCCCTGGGGCTGAAAGCGGGCGACAAGGTCGTCACCACCCCGAACACGTACATCGCCACAACCATGGCCCTCTCCGTTCACGGCATCGTCCCGGTTTTCTGCGATATAGACCCGGAGACCTTCACCATGGACCCCCATGCCCTCGAAAAAGTGCTCAAGGCTGAGAGCGGCGTGAAGGCGTGCATCCCCGTCCACCTTTACGGCCATCCCTGCCGGATGGACGAGATCATCGATGTGGCTGACCGCTTCGGCGTGACAATATTCGAGGACGCATGCCAGGCACACGGCGCCCTCTATAAAGGGCGAAAGGTCGGCACCTTCGGGCTCGCTGCCGCCTTCAGCTTCTATCCCACAAAAAACCTCGGGGCTTACGGCGACGCAGGCGGGTTGGTGACGGCCGACCGCGGCGTCTACGACACGATCTGCCGCTTGCGCAACTACGGACAAGTTGAGAAGCATCTCCACGTCATCGAGGGGTTCAATTCGCGCCTCGATGAATTGCAGGCAGCCATCCTCTCCGTCAAGCTCGCGAGACTCGACGCCGGAAACGAAAAGCGGCGCCACCTGGCCGATATCTACCGGTGGAGCCTGAAGGAGGAGACACCGATCGTGCTCCCCGTGGAAAAACCGTGGGCGCATCACGTCTACCATCTCTACGTGATACGGACGCCCGACCGGGAAGCGCTCTCCCAATTCCTCAAAAGCCGCGGCATCGGCACCCTTGTCCACTATCCCACGCCGATTCACCTCCAGCAGGCGTACCGGCATCTGGGCTACAAAAGAGGCGACTTTCCTGTGGCGGAGAAGGCCGCATCGGAAATACTATCCCTTCCCCTCTACCCCACGCTTGCCGAGGAGGAAGCCGTCTCTGTCTCCGCGGCCGTGAAGGCGTTTTACGCGCAATGAGGTGCCTCCACCTCCTGAGCGACTGGAAATGGACCGGCCCGGCGGAGCCGGTTGTCTCGCTGTGCGAAAGCCTGAAAACGCTGGGGATCGATGTCTCCCTCGCCTTTCGGAAGGCCCCCGCCGACTTCCGGGAGCGCACCGTGGAGAAGGAGGCCCGGAAACGACGCCTCCCCTGCTACGACGGCTTCAGGCTGAACAGGTACTTTTCACCCCGTGACTGGCTTTTCGATTTCCGCGCCATTTACCGTTATGCGGCCGACCGGAAGATCGATATACTGCACGCCCATCTCACCCACGACCATGCACTGGCTGCGGCGTCTCTTTTCGGACACGCAGGCACGCCGCTCCTCGTGAGGACCGACCACAAGAGAGACGGGCTGGACCAGGGGCCCGCCATGTCCGCGCTTCTCGGGAGGACCGATGGCCTTGTCCTCTACGGGAGCAAGATAAAGGAGCACGATATCGAGCGCTTCGCCTATCCTGACGAGAGGTGCGTCGTGCTGCCGCCCGGTGTGCACGTCTACGACGGCCCGGTCACTGACCTAAAAGTCTCCCTGGGCATTGGTCCCGAGGAAAAGGTGGTGGGCGTGATCGGCCGCCTCAAGCCCGACCGGGGCTACGACGTGATCCTGAAAGCCTTCAAGAGGCTCCGGACGCGGATGGGCAAGGTCAAGCTCGTCATCGTGGGCCGAAGCTCGCAGATAGAGGAAAGCGTCAAGAAGCCCATCGCTGCCCTCGGGCTGGAAGAAGACGTCATCCTCGCGGGTTATCGGCTCGACGACTATTTCTCCATGATCGCGACCTTCGATCTCTTTGTGATGATGAGGGCGGGGAGCGACGGCGCCGCAAGGGCGCTCCGGGAGGTCATGGGCATGGGAAAACCTGCCATCGTCTCCGACCGTGGTATGCTGCCCGAGCTGGTGCGGGATGGGTACAACGGGTACGTGGCCGGCGATGAACAACTGCTGGCGGCACGGATGGAAGAGGTGCTCACCGATGACGGGCTCAAAGAGCGCCTCGGGGCCCAAGCCCGGAAGACTGCCCTCGAAGAGTGGGACTATAGTCTCCAGGCAAAAAGACTGCTGGAGTTCTACGAGAGGATCAAGGCCCTGGGCAGGCGGGCAGGTTAGGTCATGGGTGGAGAGAGGGAGATGCGTCCGTTAAAAATCGCGATCCTCCTCGACAAGTTCCTTCCTTCACGGGGCGGCGAGCGGTATTTCTCCTTCCTTTGCGAAGAGCTGGCAAAAAGGGGGCACGAGGTCCATCTCTTCGCGACGGAGGCGGAAGCAGTCGCCGGACTGCCGTACCGGATCCACAAGATACCTGTCTGGAAATACCCGCGCTGGCTGCGCACCCTCTCGCTCTGGCGCTACGGGTCCAGGACCCTCACCCGGCAAGGCTTCGATATCGTCCACGCCGTCGCTCAAGTGCGCGCCGCCACCGTGCTCAACCCCCATGGCGGTGTGGAACGGGCATATCTCAGGCAGGAATTTGCGTCAATCAGCAATCCCGCGTACTACGCCTACAAGCTTCTCACGCGCTATCTCTCAGTCCGCCACTATCTGGAGATCCACTTTCAGAACCGTCTCTATGCCGCCGAGGCGACGCGAAAAGCGCCCGACGGCGTGCGTCACGTCATCGCCATCTCCGAGATGGTCAAGGCTGATATCATCAACTGTTACGCCTACCCTGCGGATCGAATCAGCGTGGTCTTCAACAGCGTCGACCTCGGCCTCTTCCATCCACGGAACCGCGAGGTCTACAGGGCAGACAAGCGGGCGGAGCTTGGCGTCGGGGAAGACGTGATACTGCTCCTCTTCGCGGGAAACAATTTCCGCCTGAAAGGCATTGAGACGCTTTTGCGCGCGTTGGCCCTGCTCACCGCACAATTCCCCAACCGCGATTTCCGCCTGCTCGTCGCAGGGCGGGGCCGACCCGGGCGCTACCAGAGGCTTATGAAAAAGCTCGGCATATCGGCCAGGGTGATGTTTACCGGCCCCCTATCTCCCATGGAGCACTACTATGCGGCTGCCGACATCTACGTACATCCGACGTTTTACGACTCCTGTTCCCTTACCGTCCTCGAAGCCCTCGCGGCCGGGCTGCCGGCGGTGACGACGAGATTCAACGGCGCGGCCCAGGTGATCGCATCGCAGGAAGGGGGAATGGTGATCGATGACCCGGCGAATGCACACGCGCTGGCCTCCGCCGTCGCCCTCTATGCGGACCCGGAAAGACGCGCGGCCGCACGCATCGTCGCAAGGGCATGGATGGAACAGTATCCGCCTGTGCGGAACGTGGAGGAGACTTTGCAGGCGTACCACCGTGCCCTCACGCATGAAGAGGGGTAGTGCGGTCGTGTGCGTGGATTGTTGAAACCGGCGTGCAAAAAACTATTCATTGCCAAGGTTCTTCTTATACTCGTTAATGAAATCCGCGACGGTCTCAGACAACGAGTACGTCACCTTCCACCCCCATTCTTTCTCGGCTGCATCCCCCTTGATGATTTTCGGGACCGTGGCCAGCCCGATCTCGGCATTGGGGTCGACTTTAAAACCGATTCTCGCATGAGGATAATGCTTCTTCACCTCGTCCACCACGTCTCGGGCCGTAGGGGGAGGCATTATCTGACCGAGATTGTAGACCCTTGTCGCGAGTCTGTTCTCGTCAGCGTCATGGAGCATGACAAGACTTTTCACCGCATCCTTGATGTAGAGCAACGGGAGGACCGTCTCCTCAGGCGCCCATACGTCGAAGGGTTCTCCCCTGACTGCCGCTTCGATGAGCCAGGGATTATACTGACCGAACCCCAAGGTTTTCACGTTCGGTCCTATCAATTGCGGGAACCGGATGCCCCTGAAATCGATGCCGAATTTTCGCTGATAGTAGAGGCCCAGAAGCTCTCCGAAAACCTTGGTCACGCCGTAAATCAGCGTCGGCCTCTGCTTCGTCTCTTCCGTGACGATGGTATCCTGGGTCACGCCATAGGAGCCCATTGAGCTCGTGAACATCACCTTCTTCACGCCGAATAATCGGGCAGCTTCCAGGACATACTGTGTCCCGAGCGCGTTGATGCTGATCGCGGCCCAGGGATTGGCTTCACATATCGCAGAGAGGATCGCGGCGAGGTGGAAGATGGTTTCCACGTTATGGCGGCTCACGACATTCAGCACTTCAGGCCAGTTGGTGATGTCGCCTCGTATCCTGACGACCTTCTTTTCTCCCGCGAATAGTGAATCATCGATGACCTTGTCGAAGATGACTATCTCTTCCCCTCTCCGGAGGAACGCATCCGCCAGCGCAGTCCCGATGAATCCTGCCCCCCCTGTGATAAGAATCGCCATAATCAAACCTCCTGTTTGTGGTGATAAAGGATTCTGAGAAGCTCAAGCAATTTTTTGTCTCTGGCCTTTATGATGTCCGGTATGCTTCCCGGCTCATACTCAAAAAATCCCTTTCCTGTTCGCTCACCGAGGAACCCTTTTTCAACCATCTCCGCCCATGTCCTTTGGGGCTCCTTCGACGCGTCGAGGAGAGGGTAAAGCGATTGCGCGCCCTTATACCACAGGTGCACGCCCGCAAGGTCGACAACAGCAAGAGGTCCCATCACCGCCAGCCGGAGCCCAAAACTTCCCCGTACTGCCTTGTCGATATCTTCGGCACTCGCCACACCCTCTTCCAGCAGGGCCATCACTTCCCTGAACATCGCCGTCTGTATCCGGTTGACGAGGAACCCGGGCAACTGCTTTAACACGTGCACCGGCTCCTTGCCCATCTCCTTCAGGAACCGGACCGTCACACGGAATGTTTCCTCTGTCGTCGCTTCCCCTTTTATGACCTCGACAACAGGGACGAGGTGGGGTGGATTGAACCAGTGTGTGATAATCAGCCGTTCCCTCTTCTCCGTTGCTTCTCCTATCTGCGTAAGCGGCAGCGTTGAGGTATTGCTTGCCATTATGACGTGGTCCGATGTTGCTCTGCCAATCTCTCTGAAGAGCTGCTTCTTTAGATTCACGTCCTCGATGACGGCTTCCGTCACAAACTCCGCCCGGCTGACGGCCGCGCCGAGGTCCGTGGTTGTGGTGATCCTTGAAAGGACGGTCTCCACAAAGGCCGCCTTTTCGAGTCCCATTTCAACGTAGAGTGTCAGGTTGCTATGGATCTTCTCCATGCCGGCGGCGAGCAGCTCTTCGTTGATGTCATAGAGCATTACGGAACAACCGCGGTGCGCGAACACCTGGGCAATCGAATGTCCCATCACCCCTGCGCCGATGACGGCGGTCTTCGTTATGCCGCTCCCGTGCTTCGACGCTACCTCTGCATACATAGTTTCTCCTTCAATTTTCCGAAGATAACGGGGAAGATACCTTGCCTCACGCTAAGGACGGATACGATGAAGATCGCACCTAGAATCAGGGGCCAGTTACCTATCCAGTTGCTCAGAAGGTTCTTCAAAAAGACGATAAGCATTGCACCCATTATCGGGCCGTAGAGCGTCCCGATGCCCCCGAGCAGCGCCATGATGACGACGTCGGCAGAGGTGTTTATAGACAGAGTGTCCATGGGAACGAAATTGGAATGGACCGCATAGAGCCCCCCGGCGAGGCTCGCAAAAAAGGCGGAGATCATAAACGCGACGGTCTTGAACGCCTTTGTGTTGTAGCCGACGCTCCTCGCCCTGTCCTCGTTCTCTTTCAGCGCCTTGAGCACCCGACCGAACGGTGAGTTGACGATCCTGAAGGCAACAGCTACCGAGGCAAAGAAGACGGCAAGTATAAAGAAGTAGAGGGTGATATCCGAGTTGAGGTCGATCGGGCCGAGGGACGTTCTCGGGACGCCGTGAAAACCGCTGTCGCCGCCGGTCAGGCCCGTCCATTTAAAACCGATAAAATAGAACATCTGGCAGAAGGCAAACGTGATCATGACAAAATAGATGCCCTTTTTTCGGATGCTCAGAAAGGCAACGACATAAGAGACGAGCAGGCTTAAGCCCATGCCGATGGCGAGGGCCAGAAAGAGAGAGGGGACCAGGCGGACGAGTACGATGCCGGTCGCGTACGCACCGATACCGAAGAAGATTGCGTGGCCGAACGAAAGAAGGCCCGTGTATCCGAACACAATATCGTACCCCAATGCAAAGATGGCAAATATGAGCATCTCCGTCGCGAGGGAATGCGTCGAAGTGAGGAAGGGCAGGACGATGAAAAAGGCCACCGCGCAGCAGAAGAATAGCCGCTTGTAAAGATGCTGTTGCACACTCCCCTCCCCGCTACTCGAAGAACTTTGCCCTGCCAAAAAAGCCTCTCGGCCTCACCAGCAGAATAATGGCCATGAATACGAAAACAAGGGTATTGGCAACGGGCGGCCAGAAGACGACCCCGAGGGTAATGAGCTCGCCTATGATCAATCCGCCGAGGATCGACCCGGGAATCGAACCCATGCCGCCGATAATGACCACGACAAATGTCTCATTGAGGATGTTGTTCCCCATTTCAGGAGTCACGTTCTGTACGGGCGCCGCGAGCACGCCCGCAAGTCCGGCCAGCGCCGCCCCTATCCCGAAGACAAGGGTAAATATCTTCGATATGTCGATTCCCAGCGCCGAGACCATCTCGCTGTCATCCGTCCCTGCCCTTATAATCGCGCCTATCTTCGTCCTGGCGAGAAAAAGCCAGACGGCGAGCGCGCAGCCGGCGGTGACCAGGATAACGAATATCCGGTATTTAGGAAAAAACATGAAACCCAGGTCAACGGAGCCGGCGAGCGCCGGCGGGGTATCGAAAGGCTGGCCGATGGGCGTGAAGATCACCCTTATCCCCTCTTCAACAAAGAGCATGAGGCCGAACGTCAATAGCAGGTTGTAGAAATGGGGGACCGAATAAAGCCTTTTAATCAAGGTCCACTCCGCAATCATGCCGATGATGCCTACGGCCAGCGGCGCGATAATCAGGGCAAGCCAGAAATTCTGCGAGCAGATATAACAGACTGTGTACGCGGCATACGCTCCGAGCATGTAGAGTGTCCCGTGGGCAAAGTTGACCACGCCGAGCATGCCGAAGATGATGGAAAGCCCGAGGGACAAAAGCACGTAGAATGAGCCGAGCATCAGACCGTTGAATAGCTGTGCGCCGATGAATTGAACTCCCATAATGACTCTCTCGGGCCCGGTCGTTGCAACGCCGGGCCTCATCTTTTTTACGGGTTGCTACTTGAGTGTTTTGAAAAGCCCGACAGGCGGTTGAGCCCTGTCTGCGGGCAGCTCGCCGACGACCTCGAAATAATCTTCTTTTTCCTTCAGTTGACCGGGCTGCTTCACCCGCAGCAGATATGCCTTGGCAACTTCCAGATGGTCTTCGGGTCTGATGTAGCCAGGGCTGACAAAGAAATCCCTGTACGTGCTGCCCTCCAGTGCCTTGATTACCTTGTCCGTCTCCTTGCTCCCCGCCCTCTTCACCGCGTCGAGATACTGGCGGGTTGCGCTGTAGACAGCGGCGGCCATAAAGGTGGGCCTGTCTCCATATGCCTTGTAGTACCTGTCGGCCCATTCCTTCGTCCCCGGCTGGTTTACGGCCGAGTTCCACGGTGCGGCCGTGTAGTCGCCTGCAAACGTCTCAATGCCTGTTCCCTTTATATCGAGCTCAAAGAGCAGGGCATGCATTATTGTCACATTTTTCTTGAGACCGTATTCGGCTGCGGCCTTTGTGCAATTGGCGGCGTCCTTGCCCACGCTGAGGAGCACCAGGACGTCCGGTTTTGCCTGAGCCGCCTTCAGAATGTAGGGGCTGTAATCCGACGTGTTGAAGGGAACCATATCGTTCCCTACGTGCTGGCCGCCCTCGGCCTTCAGCGCATTGGTAAAATGTTTGAGAAGGTCGTGTCCCCACGCATAGTCGCTCGTAATCGTATACCATCTCTTGCCCAGGTTCTTGGCCCCCCACCTACCCAGTGTTGCGGCGAGCATGTAGTCGTTGTAGTTGAGTTTGAAGGTGTACTTGTTCTTGCCGATGAGGTCCGTCGTGCCCGCGGACGTCGACATGAAGATGCGTTGGTGGCGCGCCGCCTGGTCGGAGACCGCCAGCGCCGCGGCGCTGTTCGAGCAGCCGACGATCACGTCCGTCTTGTCCTTTTCATAGAGTTCTTTTGCCCGCTCGTTTGCGAGCCCGGGGTTGTACTGGTGGTCCTTGGAATAAAGCTCGACCTTCTGCCCCAGAACAACGCCCGCGTCCTCCACGGCCATCCTGGTCGCATTTAGCTCACTCTGGCCGTTAGGGGCCTGAGGACCGGACAATACGGAAATGAATCCTACCCTCACCGGGTCCGCACCGGACGCGGCCGCCGTCATCAAAAAGAAAACGCCCAAAGCAACAAACATTTTTCTCATAACATTCCCCCCTTTATGGTATAGGCAGCAGCAGCCGCCTTCGCCTCTTCTATATCCCGAGATATTCCCTCTTCATCTCATCCTGATGCGCAAAGTCCTCGTTACTCCCTTCATAAACGAGCTTCCCGTGGCATATCACGTAGTGCCTATCGGCCACGGTCGCCACGAAACGCGAATTCTGCTCGACCAGCAGCGTTGTGATGCCTTCGCGCTTTATCTGCACGATAATGTCGCCGATCGCCTTAAGGAGCAGCGGTGCGAGCCCCTCTGTCGGTTCGTCAAGGAGGATCAGCTCAACCTTCATGCGCAAGACGCGCGCAATTGCGAGCATCTGCTGTTCTCCCCCGCTCAGCTCGAACGCTTTGTGGTTCTCCCGCTCCAGCAGTCTCGGGAAAAATTGAAAAATCTTCTCGAGGCTCCATCCTTCTCCGGACCCGCGCCTGACCGGGAGATTCAGGTTCTCGAGCACACTCAGGGAAGGAAAGGTGCGCCTGTCTTCCGGCACAAAGCCCACCCCTGCCCGCGCAATGTCATATGGCTTACGGCCGACAATATTGACACCATTGAGCAGCACTCGTCCCTCGCGCGGCACGACAAGACCCATCACGGTCTTGATCGTCGTGCTCTTACCCATGCCGTTTCTCCCAAGGAGCGTGACCACCTCACCCTTCTTTACTTTGAGAGAGACGCCCTGAAGTATATAACTGTTCCCGTAATAGGCATGGATGTTGTCAATTGTCAGCACGCAGCCCCCAGGTAGACTTCCTGCACTTGCGCGTTCGACTGGATCTCGTCGGGACTCCCTTCCGCAATGATGCCCCCGTAATAGAGGACCGTTATGCGGTCGGAAATCGAAAGAACCACGTCGATATTGTGCTCCACGAGCACGACCGTCACGCGGCTCGATATCTCCTTGACGAGGTCCGTCACGCGCGCGATCTCGTCCCCCACCAGTCCCGAAGCCGGCTCATCGAGGAGCAAAAGCTGCGGCATTGTGGCAACGCCGATGCCGATGTCGAGAATCCTCTTCTCTCCGTGCGATAGATGCTTGGCCGGCAGATCAGCCTTCTCCCGGAGTCCGATCTGCTGAAGAACCTCACGGCTTCTTTCCTCGAGCCCGTCACCCATACTGAGCTTTTTCAAAAACCTGTAGCTCATCGCGGTCCGCGACTGGAGCGCTATCCTGACGTTCTCGCTGACCGTGAGATCGGGAAATATGCTGGTGATCTGAAAGGAGCGGCTCACGCCGAGCTTCGATATTTTTTCCGGGGGAAACCCCGTGATTTCCTTCCCGTTGAAGATGATGACGCCCGCGCTCGGCTTTAAAAAACCGGTCAGCAGGTTAAAAAGCGTCGTCTTCCCCGCCCCGTTCGGCCCGATAACCGAGTGGATGGTCCCCTCCATCACCTGCAGGTCCACACTCGATACCGCCTGGAGGGCGCCGAAGCCTTTCGAGAGAGAAACCGTTTCGAGGAGACAGTGCATGGCTCTACGCCTTCGGGGGAAGGTGGAGGATCCTGCGGGCGTCGTCGACGGACGCTATCTCCCTGTCCAGCTCTCGCGCGATGCGCACCGCCTTTTCCACCATCTCCGCGTTGCTCTTCGCCTGCACGCCTTTCGAAAGGTAGATGTTGTCTTCGAAACCGACCCTCACGTGGCCTCCCAACATCATTGCGGTCGTGATCATCGGCCACTCACTTAAACCGACCGCGCAAACGGACCACGGCGAGCCCTGAGGAATGGTGCGGTGCATATGAATGAGATTGTCGATTGTGGCGGGTATCTGGCCAAGCACACCGAGGACGCACTGAAAATAAAGCGGGGCTTCGAGGGCGCCTATATCATGGAGAAAAATGCAATTGTTGATCATCCCGATGTCGTAGCACTCGAGCTCCGGCTTGACCCCGCATTCCTTCATCACATGTGCGACGTGGACCATGTCGGGGAACGTGTGGACCATGACGAACTTGAGCGCGAAGTCCTTCTTGCTCGCCTGATATATGTCGATCACCGGGGAACCCGCATTGAAGGAGGCGAGGTCCGGCTTGGTCTTCAGGTCCTTGCTGAGCGCAGGGATGACGGAGACGCGTCCCTCGACGCTCTCCATTGGCACTTCATTGAAAAGCCAGTCCCCATCGCACCTCTTCCCCGACCCGCCGGTGGTGCAGTTGACAATGATCGGACAGCGCTCCTTTATCCCGGCAATGGCTTCGGCGAAAAACTCCGCCCGGTGCTCCGCCTTGCACGTTTCCGGATTGCGGGCGTGGATGTGGACGACCGACGCACCCGCGTTATATGCGTCGACGGCCGCCTGTATCTGCTCCTTGGGTGTTTTCGGCAGGTACGGGTTGCCCTCCGGAGACGCACCCCCGGTAATTGCAGCGGTAATAATCAATTTCTCCATATTCCCCCCCCTTTTTTTTGCCGGCCTATGCTAAAACACGTGGGTTTACATTTTGTAAATACTCCTTTTCAGAGAAGCATCCTTTTATATGAGTAAACCACTATCAATATCTTCGCGTTTTTCTCTCCCAGGCTCCTCCCCGAATGGGGGAGATGGGCGTCGAAATATATGCTGTCTCCCTGTTTCAGCACAAACCTTTCCTTGTTCAGGAAAAATTCCATCTCTCCTTCCAGGACGAAGATCAACTCTTCCCCCTCGTGGCGGAACTCCGTCTTCGCTTCGAAATTAACGGTGATCACGTAGGGCTCCATGTTCTTGCCCGCCTTGTCCGGCGCCACTGCCTCGTAATCATAGCCGTAGGGTGTGCACCTGCCGCCGACCTTTATCCGCTCATCCCATCTGCTGACCGAATAATCGCTCGACCGCGGCTTATGCTCGTCATCGAAAAAAAATTGCGCGATGTCGACGCCGAGCGCCTGCGTGATACGGGAGAGGGTGTAGATGGGGGGTGCCTTGTCGGAGTGCTCGATGCGGGAAAGATAACCCTTCGTCAGGCCGGTCAGTTCCCCAAGCTTCTCGAGACTCAGGTTGCGGGATTTCCTCAGCTCCCTGATCTTCTTGACGATAATTACTTCGTTCATGTGTGCGCGGTCACCCTCGGTCTGTTCATAACCATCGTTTACTATTAGTAAACTAAATTGTCAAGAAAAAAAATAGAGAGTGTCGCTGCCGACCTGCAGCCGGTCCTTCACGGTTTCAGGCTCATATATTTCTCGAACACCGCAACGTGGCCTTCCAGTGTTTTCACTTCCTCATGGAGGTGCGTGGCCTTCTCAGCGAGGTCCGTATCTGCGGCAAGTTGCGCGACGCGCAGGGCGAAACCCCCGATAACTGCGATACTGTTCCGAAAATTATGGGCGGTCTCCATCAGTATGGCCTCCTGCCGGCGGCAGGATGTCATGAGCTGCCGGATAAGCTCGACCCTCCCAAGAATGGCGCTGATAAGCTCGCCTATTACCTGCAAGTATTCAAAGTCGTCCTCCGAGATCGGCTCGCCCGCCCGCCCTGAATCGACAATCAAGGCGCCCAGTTTCTTTGGCTGCCCGGTTATCGGATCTGTATACATCAAAGGTATCACAGATTTGATCTTGATCGGTTGAGACAAGCTGTGAGCGTACCCGTTTGTTTGCCGGGGGTCTGTCAGGTTGAGGGCTACACCCCTCCTCACGGCGTCCCAGACAACGCTGCCGCTTACGACCTTGAGACCCTCCAGGGGACAACTGTGCTCGCCTGCCCAGAAACTGAGCCTCAAGTCATCCCCCTCAAGCAACACGCAACGGGCCCTCTTGCCGAGCCGCTCGCACAGGTGGACGAGGACGTTTTCGACGACCTTTTCAGGGATGGTACTTGAGCCGAGCAGATGGGCGGCTTCAAGGATGTCATGGAAACGGCCGCCGGTGTGCCCCTTTCCTTTCTGGTTCTTCGGACGCGCTGTTGCCGGCATTTCTCGATACCTTCTACTCATAGTATCATCTATTCACCGCACAATGGCAAGAACGACGCAGGCCCGACCAGGACTTTATCGCGGAATAATGGGCCGCTCCCGTGACTCAACCCTTGAATCCGAGGGTACTTTGATCTACAATCCAATGTGCCTATATAAATCGTTCTGTAACAACGAGTTTAAAGGACTGTGCCTAAAATTGTGCCTGCCGCTCACCGCATCACTCATGTTATTACCTTCTAGACTATAACGGGTCTTCCTCTAAAATTTCCCGATCTTCTCTTCTGTTACTCACCGGACGGTGGGCAACAGTGAAACGCTCAGAAAGATAACGAGGGGAACCGTGTGTTATTCTCTGCCGTCATGCTGCGTAGCGGGCACCAACAACGACCGACCATCATCGTAGAACGAGAAAGGAGAGTCAACATGCCATTAAACAAACGTCACAGAAGATCACGTCACTCAAGTGATGAAGGAGGCCGGCATATGGCTGGGAGCAATGGCAACGATGTTTTCCCAGCTTGATAAGGAGATCACCGAATTCGACGGCATGCTGGCGCATGGCGGCGAAAGCCGCTTCTCCATCGCCGGCGAGGACGGCCTCCACGACGCGGCCGTGCCAGCCTGCCGGGTGCATGTGGCGCGTATCCGGGCTTACCGCCTCCACTACGTGCCTGGTGAGTCTCATCATCGACCTCACAAGACCTTCGAAAAATCTGTTGCCGCGCATCTCCGCCAGGATGAAGTGGACCGCCGTCTTCCTGTCGACGTCGTCCAGGAGTGTCACAAAGGGAAGCTCCTCCGCATTGAGTGCCGCCCGGAGGCGGCTTGCGTACTTCGGCGTAACGTGCTGCGCGGCGGAGCGGACCACCTCCGGCTCGACGAACAGCCTCACCTCGTACAGCTCCGGGATCGAGATCTTGTTCGCCAGGAAGAGAATGTCGCCGGCAGGTTCGAGAGATCGGCCCGTTTCTTCCCCGATAACCCGACAGTCAGCCCTGCCGGACGCGAGATGGCCTATTCCCGGCTCGATGATGACGCAAGCCGGATTGCGTCGGCTCCTCGCCATCATGTAGGCGACCATGCCAATCCTTTCATGGCAACACCTCCTTTTTCTTCTGTGCTGTTTCCTATTGACGAACGTGTAGCACCTACAGGAAAACATGTCGAGAAACTACATTTGCGTTTTTTGTCACGTTCGTCTTCCCCCCTTCGAACAGTACTACACACGCACTTCAGCGACACGGCAATAATATCCGGATGTTCCAGACCGCTGATCTTCCGGCTTTTGTCTATGGACTTGGCGGGTCAAATCGATCTCGATCTTGAGGGCTCTGGTTGGTGGAGATATGTCCCATTGTCTCAACATGTTGGACTGTTCGGCGTCAGTTCGGTGCACTGCGAAAACCAGGCCTCTTTCGAAGAAGACTTCCCAAGATAAGGACGCTCCATTGCGGAACACGAGAAAGGAAGGCTTCAAAAAACTACTTGACATATGTTTCCTATAAGGGCTATAAAGTAACTGATAGGAAACATGAGGAGACGAGTGTCGTTAAGAAATCTTTACACATAGATGTCTTCTCAAAGGGTTCAGAAGCGAAATGCGTGAATCATGACGTAACCGAAGAAAGGGGATTTAGAGAATGGGGGTAGGTTCGCCCCATAATGATGCGAATCTGGACACCCTGAAGACGACCTTTGAATTCACCAGAGAGGACAGTCTCTACTGAGTTGACCACCGGTCCATGAACGATCACAAAAAGCCATTAAGAAAAAGGAGCACGGTATGAGCAAAACGGGAAGCCAGCAGGGTGGGGGAACAGAGCTATCTTATGATAATATCGAAAAATTTATGTATCAGTACTTCAAGTCTTATACCGAGTATGTCAACGATCCTGCAACAATAGACAAGTTGGATACATATCTTGCTGCTGATTTTCATACAACCTTCTATATGAATGCTCCAGGAACAGGAGAATATCCTTTTGTACAGGAAAACAGAAAAATGTGGAAAAACTTTTTGCTCAAAGGACACCAAAATTCGAAAGAAATACTCAGCCCCCTGCAACTCAGTATTGATGAAAGAAAAGGAAAGGTTGCAGCAATATTGGATGTGAAAAAGGAAAACCGTACGACGGGAGAAAAATCTCAAATCATAGTAATGGCAATTTATGGGGTTGGATTGGAAGACAACAGTATTAAACTGAAGAGCCTCAATCTATGTGTAGATAATCCTCAGAGAATTACAGAAACCTGGAAATAGAAAGGAACGTGACAACGGGAAATGAGCCTGAAAGGTTCGACACAGACTGTGGAAAAGTTTGGACGCAAGAATAGAGGGACCTCTTGAGGGCCGAGCACGATATAACAACAGCAGGATAAAGCGGGTCCGCGACAGGTGGAGAATCCGCATCGCGGGCTGAAGCATAACCTCGGAGGTAACGTGAGCGCTGCATCCTTTGGCCCGTCCGCGAGAGGGAAACAAAAATTAAGGATGGTGCGGCGAGCCGCGCTCTTCTATCGGATATCGCACGGCCTGTGCTACAAGTCCTCAGCCGGGTAACCGAGGACCGACACAAGGGGGGGTGTCCATGAAAGAGAATGACGGCTCATCCAGGGATCCTATGATATTCGACAGGCTCACGGGTATCATGCTGATGATTCACGGCCGGTGCGCGTCTTAAGGGGACCGGAAAACGGGAAATCAGCGAAAGGGGTACAAGCATGGGAGGGATCTATGGGAAATGTTTTCGCGTTTGTCGAGAGCTTGAGCACGTTGATGCAGATCGTCGCCGGCACGGCCTTGACATTTGTCATGCTTCTCACAGGGGCCGACGTGACCTTGAGGCTATTCGGGCGTCCCATAATCGGCACGTATGAGATGGTGAGCCTCGGGGGCGCTCTCGTGCTAGGGTTTGCCCTCCCCATGACCTCATGGCTGCGCGGGCACATCTTCGTCGACTTCCTTTATGTAAAATGTCCCAGGAAGGTGCAGCAGGCCATGAACGTGGCCACCAGGATTATATGCATCGCGGTATATCTCATGATAGGCTGGAACCTCCTGTTGATGGGCATGGAGCTCTACGCGTCGGGCGAGGTGACCATCACCAGGCACTTGCCCTTCTATCCGGTCGCGTATGCGCTTGGGCTCTGCTGTTTCGCCGAATGTCTCGTCCTTATTTGTGATATTGGGAAGATTGCCGGGGGCACCTATGAATGAGCTGGTGACAGGAATCATCTGCCTGGTTGCCGTATTGGTCCTCTTCCTGACCGGCATAGAACTGGCAATCGCCATGATTGTCATAGGCTTTCTCGGATTTGCCTATCTTGTATCCTGGGAGGCTGCGCTCAACCTGTTGGCGAAGGATTTTTTCGACGTATTCGATACGTACGGATTCACCGTCGTCCCCCTCTTCGTGTTGATGGGGCAGGTAGCCTTCAACTCGGGCATCGCAAAAAGGCTTTTTGACGCATCCAACAAGTTTATCGGACATATTCCCGGAGGTCTTGCTATTGCCACGGTGGCCGGGGCTACCGCCTTCAAATCCATCTGCGGCTCTTCCGCCGCGACCGCCGCGACGTTCGCGGCCGTCGCCGTCCCTGAAATGGACCGCTACGGCTATGATAAAAGGCTGTCGACGGGCATCGTTGCGTCCGTCGGCACCCTCGGTATCCTCCTCCCTCCAAGCGTAATCCTTATCATATTCGGCATCATTACCGATCAGTCCATTGGAAGGCTTTTCCTTGCCGGCGTTTTCCCCGGTCTTATTATCGCCGCCCTTTTCATCTGCGTCATTTGCGGCTGGTGTAGGTTGAACCCGGACGCCGGACCGAAGAGCGTGCGCTTCACCTGGGGCGAAAGGTTAAGGTCCATCCCCGAAGTGGCGCTGGTCGTGTTTATCTTCCTCCTCATCATCTTCGGTATCCTGAAAGGGTTCTTCACGCCCACGGAAGCCGGCAGTGTTGGCACCATCCTCGTCCTGATTCTGGTCTTCGCCAAAAGGGACCTCGGCCTGAAGGGCTATTTCCGCTCCGTCGCCGAATCCACGAGAACCGCCTGCATGGTCCTCCTTCTGATCACCGGTTCCACAGTCCTTGGACACCTGATCGCGGTCACGAAGATTCCCATGATCGCCGCCGAATGGATCGTGACCCTGCCCCTTCACCACGCGCTCATTCTTATCATCATTGCTTTCATTTACCTCTTGGGCGGTTCCTTTATCGATGACGCCGCCTTCCTGATCCTCGCCACCCCGATCTTTTTCCCGGCCGTGGTAAAACTGGGTTACGATCCCCTCTGGTTCGGCATGATGATCGCAATTACGGTCATGATCGGTGTGGTCATACCTCCTGTTGCAATATGCGTCTTCGTGGTGAAGCAAATCACAAAAACACCGATGAGTGTGATTTATAAGGGTGTCTACCCGTTCCTGATAAGCCTTGTCCTCGGAGGCATCCTACTCTTCATCTTCCCGCAACTCGCCACATGGTTGCCGCAAGTTGCCATGGGGAAGTGAAGAATGTGGACAGGTGTTCTACGAATAGATGAAAGGGTAGCAGAATACTTTATCATTTGGTGGGAATACCCGAATGGAGAAAACCAAGAAATAACCTGCGTCGGCACGTGGAAGCGGTCCATCGACGAAGGATCACCGATGTCTTCTATAAAATTAGGGAGGTAGAAAGATGGAACTTGCACGTGACCGGATCTTGGAGTATTTGAAAACTTATTTCACTGCGTACAGCACAGTGGCACAGGATCCTCGAACTGTGCACCTGATGAATGGCTATTATGCGCCAGACCTCACCGTTACCGTTTATACTCCTCGAATCTCGGTCAGCGATCTGGGAACCTTCCTGCGGAGATCTTCGTCTCATCCCGATATCCAAGAAACGCTCATACCGGAGCAGATTATCGTGGACGAGAGACAGCGTATGGCTACAGTGCAGCTAAAGGGAGAATTTACATTCAAGGCAACAGGAGAGGTAATGACGCACATGTTCTCTGCCCATTACCAGTTCGTCCTCGACGAGAATGAACGCATCAAGATCAAGAATCTCTGGCTCTTCGCACAACTCATTCGTCCCGGGAAACAAAGCATATTCGAGATATACGAGGAGGCCTTTAAAAAGCTCAAACAACCCGGATAGGCATTGCTGGCAGTCTTGATGAAGGCGTTTAATGCGGAAAACTAACAATTTCTAACCCCCTCAGGCTTCCCTGCCGGGTGTCGCTCGCCTACGAGCGAGGGCATAGTGCCGGTGATCAGCAAGGGGACGATGAAGGTAAGACCTCTATTGCCAAAAGAAGTCCCGGTAAACGGGGGCTACACCAGGGATACCACGGGCGGATAGGCCGCGGTTTTGCATTTTTCGTCGGCCGCCGGACATTCCGCCGTCAATTCCGCCTTCTACCGGTTTTTCAGGTAGTCCACGCAAAATTTCAAGGCCGCGTCCCCGGGTAATCCCTTCGCCTTCATCCTGTTGACATAATCAGCGAGAAGCGGCTCTACCAGTTTTCTCCAACGCGCGTCCTCTTCTGGCGAGAGCGTGATCACCTTGCCCCCTTTCTGTACCAATAAATCCGAGCCCTCCTTATCCATCGCATTCCACATTTTACCCGTCTTCTCGATCCACTCCTCGTTTATTCCCTCAATGATTTGCTGGATATCTTTCGGGAGGGACTCCCACTTCTTCTTGTTCATCACGACAAACACTCCATTGGCACCTGCGGACCCCCAGAAAGTGCAGTTGTTCACCACTTCTGCAAGCTTCCAGCCCTTCAAAGGTTCGAGGGGGATGAAAAGCCCGTTCACGACGCCTCTTGCCATGGCATCGTAGGCATCAGACATGGGCATTCCGACCGGTGCGGCCCCCAACGCCTGCACTATGGCCGCGCTCGTTCCCGTTGAGCGTATCTTGAGTCCTTTCATACCTTCAAGGCTGGTCAACGGTTGTTTCGTGCAAGGCATGTGAGGTCCGCTGGTCCAGAAAAACATCACCTTTACCGTATCCCATTCCTTTGGCTTGAATTTCTTGTAGACCTCGTTCAGCAATCTGGTGCCCTGAGCTGCAGTCTTAATGCCTAGAGGCAAGTCGATCACCTCAGATAAGGGAAAGCGCCCGGCCGTGTAAGAAGGAACGCTTTCTCCTATATCTGCAATGCCTTTTACGACGCTCTCATATGTCTGTGCCGGCGGGGTCAATATCGCACCCGGAAAAACATCGACCTTTACCCTTCCGTTGGTCTTTTTCTCCACTTCTTTGGCCCATTCCGATACATTAGCTGTTTCTTTGTGCATAGCGGGGAAGAACGTGGAGAACTTGAGCTTGATGACCTTTTCCTGCGCGTAGGCGCAATGGCCGCCAAACGAGAACAGCAGCAAGAACCAACAGGGAAACAGAAACGCCGCAACCACTTTTTTCATGACACCCCCCCTTGTGTCGGTCCTCAGTTACCAGGCTGAGGACTTGTAGCACAGGCCGTGCGATATCCGACAGAAAAACGCTCGTTCCCGGTGGAGCCACTTCACCCTATTTTCACCCCGCCTCACACGATCGAGGACAGCGGCACGGCCAGGGCGATCTTGTCTTCGCCATACCCGGCTGCTGCCTTTTCCCTTATTTCATAAGCACACTTGGCAGGTACGTAGCAAACTCAGGAAATATGAATAACAACACTACACATAACACCATAGCTATTAAGAAAGGGTAAACTCCGCTATATATAACGTTCAGTGGTACCTTTGTGATGTTTTTCACCACAAACACGCATATAGCAACAGGTGGAATTACAGTGCCGATGCACACTGAACAAGCCAACATAATGCATGCCCATATGGGATCGTAGCCTAGTTTCACGATTATGGGATAGAAAATCGGGGTGGCAAGAATCATGAACGCAAGGTCGTCAATGACGGAACCACCTACAAGATACACGAGAAATATAACGACTACTATAATCACTCGATGTACCGGAAGCCCCGTAACCCATACAGAAATTGCCTCAGGTATATGGGTAACTGCAACAAAATGACTAAGTACCGCTGAAGAAGCGATAAGCATATACATCATGCATGAAGTACGAAGTGCTTCCTGAACCGATTTTACAAAACCCTGAAATTTCATATCCTTTTTTGCAATACATAAGACAAGAACAACAAAAACACCAATGCTGCCCGCTTCGGTGGCCGTAAAAATCCCGAACATAATGCCGCCTATTAAAATAATAAATATGGCTATAGGCCATGAGACATTAGGGAGAGACTTCCATCTCTCCGGCCATGAATATTTTTCACTTCTTGGTCCAATGGAGGGGTTGATCCTGCACCAACCGAAAATTACCACGAGAAAAAAGACGCACAGGATAAGCCCCGGAATTATCCCTGCCATAAAAAGTTTCCCTATAGACTGTTCCGTTATGATGCCAAGTATTATGAGTATAACACTTGGCGGGAGAAGAACACCCAGTGTCCCCACTGTAGCGACTATACCTGTTGAGAGCTTCTTGCTATAGCCGTATCGATCCATCTCCGGAATTGCCACGCTGGCAAATGTGGCCGAAACAGCAACCATGGACCCGCAAATTGCCTTGAAGACAGCGGCCCCTGCCAACGTGGCGATAGCAAGTCCACCGGGTATATGTCCGAAGAATTTATTGGTGGTTTCATACAGGCGTTTTGCAATACCCGCATTAAATGCAATCTGTCCCATGAGGACAAAAAGGGGAATCGCGGCCAACCCATAAGATGCCAACGAATCGATAAAATCATTCGCCAAAAGACTGATTGCAGTAGTAAAATCAGTAAGTACGGCAAATCCCGCAAAACCAACCGCAAGCATCGCAAATGCCATTTCAATTCCGGTAAAAAACAGCATAAGAAGGAAGAACAACAATACAATCCCAATTATTGTTTCATTCATCTTCCCCTCCTCCAAACACTGTTTTGAGGATATCGGAGAGAAGCACCAGGAACTCTACAAAGCTGCAAAGAGACAACACATATGCAAGAGGATAGTAAGGAACATTGAGTGTGAGGGAAACCTCTCCTGTTTTATACAGGACATACCCTTTCAGAAAAAAAGACCAGGTAAGCAAGGCAAACATTCCGAGGCCTATTAACTTGGTGAAAATCCGGAGGATATCTCTTCTTTGGGGAGATATGGCCTCGGGGATTGTATCCACACTCACATGGCCGCCCTCTATCGAGGTCCGGGCAATTGCCAAACCGGCAACCAATGCCCCGGCATAAGATACCAGCTCATATGTTCCCGCGATTGTCATCCTAAGGTAACGCAAGATGACATCGACAACCACCAAGAACACCACCAGGACGAGGATTCCTCCCCCGACTGAGAACAAGACTGTGCTGCACTTTTTGGTCATGTTTAAAAATATGTGCATCCTCTACCCCCTTAAATCCCAGATGAATCCGGGGAAGTTCAGTATGCGACCTTCCCCGGAAATTTCCTCATACTATTTTTGTCTATACTTATTTATGGAATCAAGAAGAAATTTCACTGCTTCTTCGCCGGGCAATCCTCTTGCCTTCATATCCTTCACATACGCATCGAGGATGGGCTTC
>Ga0326728_10010188_pt1 | contig 22137 bp, 24 predicted proteins | sample MB3enrmetagenome_FD_207602 | JGI IMG/M metagenome (GOLD analysis project Ga0326728, IMG submission 207602) | Lab enriched peat soil microbial communities from McLean, Ithaca, NY, United States - MB31MN | ecosystem: Environmental > Terrestrial > Soil > Wetlands > Peat | place: USA: New York... | reverse complement strand
CGGTCGTCACCGTCAACCCATCGAGGTCTCGAACCAGTTGGTCCCGGTCGACCGCATCGAGCAGGAGGTATCGGTCCGCGATCTGTACCTTGAGCGTCTCGGGTGTCCCTTCGGTGAGCAAGCGCCCCTTCGCGACGATAAAGACGCGGTCGGCCCCCTCGGCCTCCTCGATGTAGTGGGTGGTGAGAAAGACCGTCGTTCCCTCCTCCTTCTGGACCTGGCGCAAGTAGCTCCAGAGGGACTGTCGGCTCACCGGGTCGAGCCCTTGGGTAGGTTCGTCCAGGAACAGCACCTTGGGATGGTGCATCAGGCTCCGGACGATCTCGAGCTTCCGGCGCATGCCCCCCGAGAACTTCTCGACGCGGTGGCAGAGGTCGCCCTCGATCCCGAGCAGTCGGGCCAGCGTGAGCACCTGATCGCGGTAGGCTCGCGGCATCAAGCGGAAGGTCGGTCGATAGCCGTAAATCCCGTATAGGCTCGCGTGGAACCTCAGATTCTCCTCGGCCGTCAAGCGGAGGTCGAGGCTGGGGCTTTGGAAGATGATCCCGATTCTGGCCCGGATCTCCTTCGCATGGGTATCGAGGTCGTAGCCCGCGACTCGGACCTCACCGGCTGTCTTGTTCAGGCTGGTCGTGAGGATGGAGAGCGTGGTGGTCTTGCCCGCACCGTTCGGTCCAAGCAAGGCCACGAACTCGCCGCCCCGGACCGTCATGTCGAGGCTGTCCACCGCCGGTCGGTCCGAATCTCGGTACCGCTTGACGAGGCCCCGGACCTCGATGACCGGTGGCGGGTCGTTCTGACGCATCGATTTATCAATAGTCATCTAACTTAACATTGTTAATTGAGCTTATCCCCTCTCCGGGATTGCCTCCCTCGAGGCACGATGCGAACGAGATCGACCCGACCTCGACCTCACGTTACCCCTGAGGTTGTCGTGAGGGCAGCCCTGGAGATCCTGGATGACGAAGGGACGGACGGGGTAACCTTCCGGGCGATCGCCCAGAAGCTGGGAGTGCAGGCTCCCGCCCTCTACTGGCACTTCGTGAACAAGCGGGACCTGATGGACGATCTCGCGCAGTCGATCCTCGTGGGCGGCGGCGTGGATGCCATCTCCCGTCCGCCGAGACCGTCGGAGTGGAAACCCTGGTTGGCCGAGTCCGCCCGGACCCTTCGGGCCGCGCTGATCGCGCACCGCGACGGGGGTCGGGTGGTCGCCGGAGCCTCGTTCTCCCGGGCTAAGGCGCTGGCGCGGTTCACGCTTCTATCGGCCGAGGTCCTCCACGAGGCCGGATTTGGGCTCTTGGAAGCGGGTCTTGCGACCGGCACGGTGGTCGACTACGTTTGGGGTTTCGTGATCGAGGAACAGGAGGGAATGGGTCCCCCGCCCGGGCCGCAAAGTGTCGAGTGGGAGAAGCGAAAACAGAGGGTCGACTTTGTCGGAGAAGCGTTTGGCGTCGACCCTGGGGTGGCGTTCTTTGCAAACGAGATGATGGAGGAGCGCAAGCGCCACGGTGACACGGACCTATTCGAGTGGGGATTGCAAGCCATCCTTGACGGCCTAGCTCATGCGAAAGGGCCGGGACGGGGCTTCGGACGCGAGGGGAAGGCGAACCGAGCTCGCCGGTAGATTCCGTCCTCACGTCACTGAACAATGCGCCCGAAACCGGTAGGATCTGAACCCGTTCGCCGGCGAATCCCCTCGGGTCCATCGTCCGGAATGACCGCCGTCGGATTCGGTCCGGGGAACTAGGCGGACGTATCCCTCCGACCTGGGCCGCGGTCCAGTCGATCGACCGCTCCGGGTCTCCAGGCCACGGCGACCAGGACGGCCGCGAGAGGAACCGCTGTGAGGTAGACCCAAAGATCGGGGTAGGATCTCGATAGGATCGCCGGAGCGATCGTGCGCGCCGGATTGAGGGAACTCCCGGTCAGGGGACCGATGATGTACGTGGAGAACCCGACCACCAGGGGAGGTAGTACGAGACGCCATCGAAAGCGTCCCTCTCCCCGGTCGGCGAGGACGAACACGGCCGCGATCAACGCGGCGGTGAACGCGGCTTCCGCCACGAACACGGTGTACAGGTTCGTCGACGGAAGTGTACTGCCCAAGTGGGCCGCGGACCCCAGGAAGATCGCGACGCATGCGGAGCCGAGGAAGGCGCCCGCGAACTGACCTAGGACGTACTCCGGTACCTCGCCCCAAGCGATGCGACGACTTGCGGCGAGACCCAGGGTCACGGCCGGATTCAGGTGCGCGCCGGAGATCTCCACGAACAGTAAGATCGGGACAAGGACCGCGAAGAACCACGCGACCGCAAGCTCCCATTGCGGAACGCCTCCGGCTCGGCCCGAGAGCACGATCGCCCCGGTCCCGATCCCGACCAGGAGGGCTGTCCCTGCGGCTTCGGAGAGAAACCGGCTCCCGAGCGAGGAGTTCACCGGGAGGTTCCCCCGGAAACGGCGGGCTCCCTGCGGTCGGAGATGACGAGCTCGGTGCGGAGGCCCCGGACGAGCCCCACCAACCGGTCGCGGATCTGCCGAAACCCGGGGTCGTCGAGGGGGGCAGGGTCGGGGAGCTCCCAGTCTCGGAGTTCCAAGGTCTTGAGTCTCGCCGGGCAGCTCGCGTCATCGAGGCACCCCATCGTGACCCGGACCCGGGCGCGGTCCATCATCTCGGGGGTCAACAGCTGGGGCGGGTGGGGCGGAAGGTCCATACCGAGTTCGTGGAGCATCGGCCCTGTCCGCGGGTTCGCAGAGGTGGCCGGGCGTGTTCCGGCCGAGATCGCGGTCCACCCCTCGGGAGGGTTCGCGTTGAACATCGCTTCCGCCATCAGCGAGCGGCCCGAATTCCCGACGCAGATGAAGAGAACGAGCCTGTCGGACATCGCATTCACGCGGAGGGCTTCGTCGCCCGGATGTCCGCCGAGACGACCCCCAGGGAGGCTTGGCCCGTCAGGGAGTCAGGGACCTTATCGGGGATCCGAAGGTTCACCCGTACGTCGAGGAATCCCGCGCGCGTGAGGAGCGTCTTCACCTGGCGTACCTCCAACGCTCCCGAAGAGCAGGAGGACCACAGGGACGGATCGGCGCGGTCCTTGGCAGAGATTCGATGTGTGGCCACCACATCGGAGACGGCCAGTTCGCCCCCCGGCCTCAAGACGCGAAAAGCCTCTCGATAGACCCTCCCCTTGTCGGGGGCCAGATTGATGACACAATTCGAGATGACCACGTCGACGGAGGCGTCCCCCACGGGCAGGTGCTCGATCTCCCCGAGACGGAAGTCGACGTTCCGGTAGCCGCCCTTCCGGGCATTTTCTCGCGCTTTCGTCACCATCTCCGGAGTCATGTCCACGCCGATGACCGTGCCTCTCGTCCCCACCTTCTTCGCGGCCAGGAAACAATCAATGCCGGCTCCGCTCCCGAGGTCGAGAACCGCCTGGCCGTGCCTCAGACCGAGGATCGCAGTGGGGTTGCCACACCCCAGACCCAGGTCTGCACCCTCGGGGAGGGTTGCGAGCTGTTCCCGTGAGTATCCTAGCGGGGGCGCGACGCTCGGGTCGCCGCAGCCGGAGGACGCGCCACCCCCGCCGCAGCACGAAGGGGTGGTCAGGGAGGAAGATTCGGCGGAGCCACCCTCGGAAGCGAGTCCCCGGTAGCGTTCGCGAACCTGGGCTCTTCGGCGATCGTCAGAGACAGCCGCCGTTGATTTCGCCTTCATGACAGGTGGACCTTCACCACTTCAATAGGTGAAGTGGTCATAAGGCGCCGCTACGTACGGACAGAGTGTCGCAGGGTACCGAGTCCGCCGGTGAGGAGCTCCAGTGTCCTTGTCCACCGATCGGTCTGATCGACATCGTCGGAAAGAAGTGGGCGGTCTGTGTCGTCTCCCTCTTGGGCCGGTACGGCACTGTTCGTTTCGGACCGATCCAGAGGTGTCTCTCGGGGGTCAGCCCCGCGACCCTGACCTCAACGTTGCGTTCGCTCGAGCGCGCTCGGTTGATCCGTCGCGTACCGACCGAAGGCCCGAGGGGAACGGTCAAGGCCTACGCGCTGACCGGAGCGGGTCGCTCTCTCTACCAAAGTATGCTGCCGCTCACGAACTGGCTCCAGTCGGTGTGAACTACGGTCGGATCGCGAGTCTTTGACATGCGAATCCGGGCAGCCGGCGAGACCAACGGATTCATCGTCCTCGGGCAGTTTCGGATTCGCCGACCGCGAGGTCACCCCGGGCCCGTCCGAAGCTGTCGGCCCGAGGACCGGGGCCCGGCCCGGTAAGACCCCGGTCCCTCCGAACGCCCTCCACGGGCCGAGGCGACCCGCGCGAATAACGGGCGGCGCTCCCGAAAGGCTTTGTTTCATCGCGCCTCCCGTCTCTCCGGTGCGATCCACTGCCGAGCACGGTCGTCGCGGGGAGAACCTCCCCGCCCGGCCTTTTCGCGCGCTCGGCGGCCGGGGCTCGCCGCACCCGGAACGCAACATGACCCCCTTCGCTGACGACCCCCGAGGAATCCCGACCGCGGCAGGGTGTTTGCTCTCTCAGTACGACCGGGTCCCAGGGACCGGCCGGTCGGAGGACGGACCGTGACCCACCTCCCGCCCGGGAACGACCTTCTCGTCCTCGTGATCTCGGTCGCGATCGCCTCGGCCTTGCTCTGGGCGGTCCCGAGCCTGTGGGTCCGTCGGACCCGCTGGAAGGAGCCGGTCCGAACCACGGTCGTCTCGGTCTTCCACGGACCGCTCCTCGCGACGGTGCTCGCGGCCGGCGCCTACGAGCTGGACGTGCTGTTCTGGAACGCGAACCCGGGGGCCCTCTCGTCGCTGCTCACGCCCTCCACGATCGCCCTCCTGGTGGAGCTGGTCGTGATCTGGACCTTCGTCGAGACTGCGGACCTCGCGGTCCGTCGCCACGTGCTCTCCGACCAGGCGGAATCCGGTCGTCTGCTCCTCTACGGGATCTACGCGGCGGGCCTCTTCGGCGTCGTCCTCGCCCTCCTGTCCTCCCCCGAGGTGCCGCGGCTGGCCGGCGCCAGCTGGGCGATCCTCGGGTTCGGCGTGGGAATCCTGGTGACCTACCTCACGGTCTACATCGTGAACGTCTTCCTCGAGCGCTACTTCGGGGCGCTCGCCCACCACCGCCCGCGCCTCGAGACGATCTACCGCTTCGTCCGCCGCGCGATCCTCGCCATCATCGTCGTCCTCGGTGTCGCGATCGCCACGTACGCCAACTTCCCGGTGGCGGCCGGTGTCATCACCACGCTGTTGCTCGCGGCCGGTTTCCTCGCGATCATCGCCGGGATCGCCGCGCAGTCCACCCTCGCGGACGTCATCGCCGGCGCGATGGTCTCCATCTCCCAGCCAATCCAGATCGGAGACGCGATCAGTTTCAACGGAGAATGGTGCGTGGTCGAGGACATCCGCCTCTCGTTCACGGTGCTGCGGACCATCGACTGGCGACGGCTCATGGTCCCGAACTCGCTCATCCAGTCGAGCGTGATCACCAACTACACCGCCGTCGATCCGGCGATCCTCGTCACCGTCGAGATGCAGATCACCTACGAGTCCGATGTCGACAAGGCTCGGGAGATCATGGTGGAAGAGGCACGCCGGCATCCCGACTTTCTGCCGTATCCGAACTACCCGAAAACATGGGTCATGGACTACCTCGACAACGGCGTCCTGTTGCGCCTCCGTAGCAAGGTGAAGGATTGGCTGACGGCCTACCAGGTCCAGAAGGACCTCCTCTACTCCATCCGCAAGCGCTTCACCGAATCGGGGATCCAGATCCCCTACCCGACGCGGCGTGTGATCATCGACCCGACCTCGGCTCCGGCCCCGACCGGGAAGTCTTCCTCGTCCCCGCCGCCCGCCAAGGCGGAGCCCCCGTCCGGGACCGGCTGAACCCGCGCGTTCCGCCGGGATCTTGGGTGGGAGAGGATTTCCCCGTCGCGGACGTGCCCGGGGACCGATGCCGCTGCAGAGGACCAAGTATGGATTCCGCGTCAGCCTGCCCGCCTCCCGCGAGGCCGCCTTCCGCTGGGCCACGGACTATCGCCCCACCGACCTCGGCCTGATGGGGGAGTCGGGCCGTCGGAAGGTCGCGTCCCTCACCGAGAACCTGATCCTTCTGACCGACACCTTCGAGACGCCCCGGGGGCGCATGACCAAGGACAAGCTGGTCCACCTTCTCCCGGACGAGTTCGCCTGGACCAACACGCACCTCACCGGACCGGCCCGACACTCCCAGTTCCTCTACCAGCTCGTGGCCGCGGGGCGGAACCGCTGCCAGTTGCGCTTCACGGGACTCCAGGTCGACCGGGTCGCCCGGCGGCCTACCCCAGAGTCCGTCGCCCGGCGGAAGAAGGAACTGACCCGGGACGACTCTCGGGCATGGCGTCGCCTCGCCGCCGCGATGGGACGGGACCTGGCCTGAACGGGTCACCGTCGGCACCTCTTCTCCGAAAGCGCCCCGGTTCCCGCGATGCCTCGCTACGCGGCCCTTCTGAGGGCGGTCAACCTGGGCGGCCCGACCCAGGTGAGCATGACCGCCCTCCGGGAGTGCCTCACCCGCGCGGGCTTCGCGGACGTACGCACCCTCCTCCAGTCCGGTAACCTCGTGTTCCGCCGGGACGAGAAGAACGCGGCCGAGGTCGAGCAGCGGACCGAGGAGACGGTCGCCCGTGCGTTCGGTCGACGGACCGAGGTCCTCGTTCGGACTCCCGCGGAGTGGCGGGACGTGATCGGCGGGAACCCGTTCCGCGAGGCGGCCGAGACGGACCCGAGCCATCTCACCGTCCTCGTGCTCAAGGGGGCACCTCCGGCAGAGGCGTGGAAGACGTTGGTCCGGGGGATCGTGGGACCGGAACGGGTTCAGGCCGCCGGTCGCCACGGTTACGTGCACTACCCGGCCGGCATCGGGGGCTCGCGGTTGACCTTGGACCGGATCGAGCGTTCCCTCGGTACCCGAGGGACGCTCCGGAACTGGAACACGGTGCTCAAGATCGACGCCCTTCTCGCCGAGTGAGGCGGTCAGGCCCCCGTCGGTCGGGGCTCAGCGACCGGAGCGTCGGCGTCGATCCGTCGCGGAGGGGGTGCGGGTCCGGGCCCGGAGTCGCACCCGCGAAGCGGTCCGGGAAGAACGTGCGTCCTGCTCGATCGCCGAGCGATCCTGCTCGAACTCGGTCGAGAAGAACCGGTCGACCGCCGCGGCGACCTCCTCCGAAGGGATCGTCGGAGAGACGAACTCACCGACCACGGTCACGCCCGTCCGCGGGCCCCGCGGGACGTAATAGAGGAAGAACTTCGACCCCGACAGGGGTCCCGCGAGGACCGCGTAGGCGATCCCCACGGGATAGAACGAGGACCATCGCATCGTGAATCGCTCCGGCCGACCGAGGAAGTCCTGTTCCCAGGAATAGCTCCCGGAGTTCCCGGGAAGAAGACGGCGCCGGACCTTCCGGTGCCGATGCGCGTGGGAGTGGTGGTCTCCCGAGCCGACGAACCGCCAGACCTCCTCGACCGGGGCCCCGAACACGCTCCCCTCGTCCTGGAGGAACACCATGACGGAAGGTACCTCGAACCCCTGATAGCGATGACGAGAGGACCCGCGACCGCGGTGCGTTCCGCCGCAGGGGCCTCGGAACGGACGAGGTCCGACCCGGCGCCGAAGCCTAGATGGCCGTCGGAAACCTACGTCGCGCCGGGAGGCCCTGCCACCGTGTCGACCCTGGTCCTCGGCCACACCGACATTCGCCGCATTCTCTCGTTCCCGGAGGGCATCGCGGCCATGGACGGGGCACTGCGTCGGCTCGCGGCCGGGGAAGCACGCCAACCCCTGCGGTCGCTGATGGCCGTGCCGGGGCGGTCCGGACTGCTCGCGTCCATGCCCGCCTACCTCGCCGAGCCCGAAACGCTGGGGACGAAGGTGCTCACGGTGTACTCGGCGAACCGAGAGCAGGGTCGTCCGTCCCACCAGGGGGTGGTCGCGCTGTTCGACCCCGCGCACGGGGAGCCCCTCGCGCTGCTCGACGCCACGGCCCTCACCGAGGTACGGACGGCCTGCGTGAGCGCGGTCGCGACGCGCGCGCTCGCCCGAGCGGATGCGGGGGAACTCGCGATCCTCGGCAGCGGGGCGCTGGCCGAAGCGCACGCGCGCGCGATCCCGCACGTCCGCCCGGTGCGGAGGATCGGACTCTGGGACCGACGGCCCGAGCGCGCGCGGGCCCTCGCCGACCGCCTCGCGAGGTCGCAGAGCATCCCCGTGGAGGTCCACCCCGACGCGGAGGCCGCGGTGCGGTCCGCGGACGTCGTATGCACGACCACCGCGAGCGACGCTCCGGTCCTCCTGGGCGAATGGCTGGCCCCGGGAACCCACGTCAACGCGGTCGGTGCGGTCGGGCCCGGGCTCCGCGAGCTGGACACGGGCGCGCTCCAGCGAAGCCGGGTGTTCGTCGACCGTCGGGAGTCGGCCCTGGCGGAAGCGGAGGAGGTTCGGATCCCGCTGGCCGAGGGAGCGTTCGGCCCCGACCACCTTCGGGGAGAGCTCGGCGAGGTCCTCCTCGGCGCGACGCCCGGACGGCGTTCGGACGCGGAGATCACACTGTTCAAATCGGTCGGGCTCGCGGTCGAGGACCTCGCCGCGGCGCGGCACGCGTACGACCGAGCGCTCGCCCTCGGGGTCGGCCTCCGTGTCGACCTAGCGCCCGGCTCGGGAACAGCGTAGGTCGGTGCCGCGCTCGGGCCGGGTCTTTCGCGCGACACAGTGTTTAAATCGCGGCCCCAGCGTCCTCCGCCAGTGGCATCGAGCCCGGACGACCCGGTCGTCGTACCCGCACGGTGCTCATCCCGGACTCCTCTCGCGCCGGACCGTCCGAGGCCATGGTGCTGCTGACCGTCTACCTGCTCATCGCCGCTGCGTTCGCCTTCGCGATCAGCATCGGGGCACACTACACCGGCGCGTGCATGGGCATGCCGTACGCGGCCGGGGCGATCCGCCCGGTGCACGCGCTCCTGCTGATGGCGCCGCTCGCCCTGGTCGGAGCGGTCTTCGCCAGCGAGGGCGTGGAGGCCACGGTCGGCCACGGGATCCTCGGCTCGGCCCCCATCGCCCTCGGGCTCGCGCTCGCGATCGTCCTGAGCGCCCTCGTGCTCACGAGCGCGTTCAACTTCCTCACGATCCCGACCTCCACGATCCAGATCCTCGTCTTCTCCACGGTCGGCGCCGGCCTCGCGGCCGGCCTCTCGATCCAATGGAGAACGATCGAGACGTTCCTCGTGCTCTGGGCTGTCGCCCCGTTCCTCGCGTTCGGCCTCGGGTACCTTTTCGTGCGGGCCTCCGACCGTTTCCGAGCGCCGGTGGAGGGCGCCCGAAGTCTCGCACGACCGGTCGTCGTCGGACTGGTCGGCGTCGGCATGGCCGCCTCGTTCGCCATGGGAGCGAACGACGTCTCCAACGCCTCGGGAGCGTTCGTCATGACCGGCCTGTTCGGGCTCATGGTGGCAGGACTGATCGGAGGGCTCGGTCTCGCGGTCGGCGTCCTCACATGGGGGCGACCGCTCCTCCAGCGGGTCGCGTTCAACATCGTCCGGCTCGACCCCCGGATGGCGATCTCCTCCCAACTGGCCCAGGCGGGCGTGATCCTCGCCTACGTCTCGTTCGGCTACTTCACGTCGATGAACCAGGCGCTCGTCGGCTCGATGATCGGAGCCGGGCTCGCGCGAGGACAGAAGACCGTTCTCTGGAAGGCGGTCCGTGGGATCGTGACCGGGTGGGGCGTGGGGCCGCTCTCGGGAGCGGCCCTCGGCTTCGCGGTCGCGGCGATCTTCGGCCGGTTCCACTGGCTGTGACGAAGGCGACGGGCGGCCCGCCTACGGGATCTTCCGGGTCGCGGACTGTGCTCCGACCAGGATCAGGATCGCGCCCACGACGTTCAGGACCGGGATGAGGAGAAGGACCGCGCCGACCTTGAACACCGTCTCGGAATAGCGCGTGCCGAGGCGCCAGATGCCGATGAGAATGCCGATGTACCCCACGATGAAGACGATCGCGCCGACCGCCACGAGCGCGAGCCCGCCCCAGAACGTGCTCGTGAACAGGCACGCCTGGGTGATCGGGTTCCCGCTCCCGACGCACTGAACGGCCTGGTAGAGGGCACCCAGGATGAGCGCCAGCCCGACCAGGACCGCGATGAAACTGCCGACGGCGATGAGGGCGAGCGTGGCGGGGGTGGAGAACCTCCGGTCGACGGGGGTGAGCGTGTGAAAGGCGGAACGGAACATCAGGTAGCCCGCGAGCTGGATGACCGCGCTGACCCCGATCAGCCCGACCCACACCCAGGGCGACGGCAGGGAGAGCACGACCCCCGAAGTGCCGGAGGTCGTGGAGATCAGGCCCCCGAGGTTGGAGACGATCGCGGAGCTGGCGAACCCCACGATGACGCCCACGAGCGTAAGGATCGCGGCGAGCGTCACGTGAAAGAGCGCGGACCGGTCCTGGCTCTGCGTTCCCACGGCGGGTCCGCCCGGACCGGGCGGCGCCGTTCCGGGGACAGGGTAGTACCCCGGTGGCGGGAGGAACGTAGGCATCGGCGACGGAGCTGCCCCGGGGCCGACCGAGCCCGGCACCGCGGCGCCGCACGAGGGGCAGAACGTCCCCTGACCGGGGAGCGGCTGCCCGCAGAAACTGCAGAATCGCGCTGCCATCTCGCCTCGGGCAGGGACTTCGACCATAAACCTCCCACCCTGCGCGGTTACCCGGGCGTTCCCGCCTCTTTAAGTTACCAATGGTAATGGAATAGTCCAAGGTAACAACCATGTCCGACCCAGTGCGTTCTATCGTTCAACGGTTCCCGGGCGTGCCCACGCTCGAAGGAGCGGGAGTCCGCCTTCGCCGATCGTTCTCGAACAACGAGGTCCCGCTGTTCGACCCGTTCCTGCTCCTCGACCGGTTCGGGTCCTCGGACCCGGAGGACTACCTGGCGGGGTTCCCCTGGCACCCGCACCGCGGAATCGAGACCGTGACCTACGTACTGGACGGGAAGGTCGCGCACGGCGACACGCTCGGCAATTCGGGCGTGATCGGGTCCGGCGACGTGCAGTGGATGAACTCGGGCAGCGGGATCATCCACCAGGAAATGCCGCAGCAGACGGAGGGTACGATGTCTGGCTTCCAGCTCTGGGTCAACCTGCCGTCTCGGGAGAAGATGAGCGTGCCCGCCTACCGTGGGCTGTCGGCCGCCGACATCCCCGAGGTGACGACGGACGCCGGGAACCGGGTCAAGGTCGTGGCCGGCGCGTTCGAGAAGGTCGAGGGGCCGGTCCGCGGGATCTCCGTCGACCCGACGTACCTCGACGTGCGAGTTCCCCCGGGCGGGTCGTTCGAACTTCCGACCCAGGACGGATTCACGGCCTTCGCACACGCGATCGACGGGACGGGAGTGTTCGAGGGGACCGACACGCGTCCGGTCGACCCCGGGGAGACCGCCCTGTTCGGCCCGGGCCGGTCCGTGCGGGTCCACACCGCGGACTCGGGGATCCGGTTCCTGCTCGTCTCGGGTCGTCCCCTCCACGAGCCGGTCGCGTGGTACGGCCCGATCGTGATGAACCGTCGCGAGGAGCTCCTGGACGCGATGCGCGAGCTCCAGACGGGACATTTCATCAAGAACCGCCGCCCGATCGTCGAGGAGTGAGCCGGCCCGCGCGGGGCCGGGCCCCTCCTCGGCCCGGGGCGCTCCCCGAGGGTCATCGGTCGATTCGCCGCCGTGCCCGCTCCCCGAGAAGGGCGCCCCGGTACCGAGAGCGTTAAGGTCCGTTCGAGCTGTCCGGTCCGGGACCGTGACCGTCAAGGTGGTGCGCCTCGGCGTGTCGCTCGAGCCGGAGCTGCTCGCGCTCCTCGACCGCTGGGTCGAGGAACGGAACAGTCCGAGCCGGTCCGACGCGATCCGGACGCTCATCCGCAAGGAGGTCGCCGACCGGACTCTGACGGACCCCGACGCGGACGCGTTCGGGGTCGCCGTCCTCCTCTACCGCCACGCGACGCCGAACGTCCTCAAGCGCCTCACGGCCGCCGAGCACCGCTGGGGAGAGCACGTCCGGTTCACGACGCATGTACACTTGAAAGGGGACGCCTGCGCGGAGGTCGTCGTACTGCTCGGCCGGCGGCGCGAGATCGAGCGGGCCGCCGAGGACCTCCGGGGTGTCAAGGGAGTCCTGGACGGCGGTTGGCTCCTCACAGCACCCTCCGTCGCCGGGGGCCGGACGGGTCATCACCACCCGCACGGCGGTCCGGAGTGACGCCCCCTCCGCGGACTCATCCGGAGGACCGCCTCGCCTCCATCGTCTTGGACCAGTACCTCGGGGTCCGACGGGGCGAGCGCGTCACGATCGAGACGTGGGACCATACCCTCCCGTGGGCCCGCGCATTCGTCACCGAGGCCCGACGGCGCGGCTGCGAGCCGATCCTCGTCGTCGAGGACGAGGAGACGTTCTTCCGCTGGCTCGCCCGGTCGGGCGCCCGCCCGGTCCCGAGCGCCCCGGCGGCCCTCGCGGAGGCGAGCGACGCCTACGTCTACTTCCCGGGACCGGAGCAGTTCCCCCGCCTTCTCGGGCTGTCGGCCATTGAACTCGAGGCGGTCGTCGGACGCCATGGCCCCGCGTGGTGGCGGGCGGCGCGCCGCGCCGGGCTGCGGGCGGTGCGGGTCGCGGTCGCGGACGCGACGCCGACGGCGGCGGCGCGGTACGGGGTCGACCCCGAGGTGTGGCAACGGGACATGCTGCGCGCGAGCCTCGTGAGCCCGAACCGACTCACCCGGGCCGCGGAGCCGATCGTTCGCGGGCTCTCGCATGCGCACCAGGTCCGGATCCGGCACCCGAACGGCACCGACCTGACGGTCGGCCTTCAGCCCCACGCCTGGATCGTCGAGGACGGGCGCATCGACCGGGTCGACCGCGCGGTCGCGCGCCGGTGGACCTCGGTTCCGACCGGCCGGGTCGCGTTCGCCCTTTCGGAGGGCGTCGCGGAAGGGGTCTGGGAGGCGAACCGCCCGGCCTACGACCGCTACGGGGACCCGGCGGTCACGGAAGGGGTCCGCTTCACGGTCGCGAACGGACGCGTGAGCGAGTACGCCTTCGACCGCGGTGGCGCGGCGTTCGCTTCTGCCTACGCCCGGGGCGGCCGTGGACGAGCCGGCCCGGGCGCCCTGACGTTCGGGCTCAATCCGGCGGTCGTGCGGGGCCCGGAACTGGACGACCTCGCGGCCGGCAGCGTGGGGCTCCTGCTCGGTGACAACCGAGCGGCCGGGGGCCGGCTCCGGTCGCGCTTCTCGTACCTCACGACCCTGAGCGGGGCGGACGTCGACCTGGACGGGCGGCCCTGGTGGGTGGGGGCACGCCCCGTCCGGTCGCCGACGGGACTCAACGGTCTGGCCCGGAGCCTCCGCCGTCGCTAGGCTCCTCGGTCCCGAGCCGGTCCGCGAACTCGTGCAGCAGACGGCCGGCGGGCTCGAGATGACGCGCGGAGATCTGCTCGACGTTCACCCCGAGAGGGACCTCCAGCTGGTGTTCCTCGGCGGCCCGGGCGACCGCGGTCCAGACCTCGAGGGCCCGCTCCTCGCTCCGGCGCACCGCCTCGGCGTCGTCCCCCTCGAGGATCGCCCGCTCGGCCGCTTCGGGGATGTCCGCGCCGAGCCACCGAACGAACTCGGCGTCCTGCTCGTCGGTGAGCGGGGCGAAGCTCAGAAGGATCGTGGCGGGAGGCATCGTTGCCTGCCGACACAGGAGGTCGTACTGGCGGATCATCTGGACCACGAGGTCGGCGTCGAACAGGATCTGGGTCGTGAAGAACGTCGCCCCGACCCGCGTCTTAGAGAGCATCCGGTGCGGCTCCCCGGTCCGCTGCGGGATCGCGATGTTGCCGATCCCCCCACCGACCTTCTGGAAGATCGGCCGACACACGCGGTTCGCCTCGATCACCGAAGGGCCGGGGTACGGGATGTAGCGGCTCGCACCGCCCACGAGCACGGAGTACCGAAGACCCATAGCCGCGGTCTCCTCCGCCCAGCGCTCGAGCCCGTTCGCGGAGGCGAGGTAGGCCACGACCTTGTTCACGATCGCCGGGCGGCCCGTGCGCTCCTCGAGAACGCGGGCGAACCCGCGGAGGTCCCCCGACCGGTAGTGGGGCTTGCCTTCGTGGTTCTCGTCCACGAGCTCGGGTACGACGATCGCGTCGAGCCGCGGCACCTTCGCGAGGAGGCGGACCAGCGCCTCGACCCGCTCCTCGAGGCGGGGGGTGGAGAGACGGCCCGGGGGCGGAACCGGTTCGAAGAAGAGCGGGCGGGATCGCAGCGCTGTCGAGAGAGTGCGGGGTGTCGTCACGTTGGTCCGGCTCGTCGGTGACGGTCCGGACCCCGGATGCGATAAAATCCTTCGTCTCGACCAAGGGGTTGCGGGACGCGCAACGGTCGGACCCCGGAGGCAATCTCCCCCGAGCGGCCGGGAAGCGGGAGGACGCCGCGGGCCCGTAGGTTGATGGGCCCCGTCGGTGTGCCCGCTCCGTGTCCCCCGTTCGATCCCCTCGGACGACCCGGCCGCCGGGTCCCCGACTCGGCGACCCGCGGGCGAGGGTGCATGTCGCCCCGGTCGGGTTCGAGGTCGAGCGGATCACCGAGCCCCTGCTCGAGGAGCGGGCCGACCGGGTCTACCTGCTCACCCGCGCCGAGCACGACGCGGCGGCTCCGTTCGTCGAGGAGGTCGTCCGACGGCTCCGACGCGCGTCCTGGCCGATCGACGTGCGGGTCGTGCGCACGGACCTGTGGGACGTCTTCGGCGCGCTCGTGTCGTTCCGCGCGATCTTCGAGGCCGAGGGCCGCGGGGACCGGCGGGCGACGGACGTCCTTCCGCTGCGCGTGAACGTCTCGACCGGGACGAAGATCACGGCGATCGCCGGCACGCTCGCCTGCATGCTCTGGAAGGGGGAGCCGTACTACGTCCAGGTCTCCCGCGCCTGGTACTCGGACCGGACCCCGAAGGTCGCCGCGGTCCACGACGTCGTCGACCGGGTGGACCCCGTCAGCGTCTACGAGCTCCGTGCCCCCGCCCCCGAGCTGGTCGCGGTGCTGGAGGCGCTTGCGCGGCGGGGCGGCACGCTTCGCAAGCGCGAACTGATCCGCGAGCTCGGGCTCGACCGGCCCGGACCGGACGGGAGCCCCGCGGCGTCCCCCCAGGCCCAGCACGGTCGCCTCCGGCGCCGGCTCGAGCCGCTCGAACATCGTTGGGGGTTCGTCCGGTCGGAGGCTCCCGGCCCCCGGGCGCGCGTCCAGCTCACCGACCAGGGGCGCCTCGCCGTCACCCTGTTCGGGACGCATGCCCGCGGCGACCGATCCGATTCTCTGAGTTAACGAAAGTAACGTTACTACAATCAAATACCCCGCGACCGATGGGGAGATCGTGGAAGTCCGGAACGGACCGGTCGGACCCTGGGGGGAGGTCGCATCCCTCCGCGTGTCGACGTCCTGGGTGCCGAAGACGGCGCAAGCGCCGTGGCCAAAGGGACGTTCGATGGGGCGGGACCCCGGTGCGTGCACGGTCCCCGTCCCCCCGTTCCCCCACCCCGGGAGCCCGCGGCCGCCCCGACGGCTTCGCCGGGCGCTCCCGCGGCTTCCCTAAGGGCCCCGCCGCTCCGGTCCGCGTCGGAGCATGGGTCCCCCGGGGCTGTGGGGTCGTCGGAGCTTTCTTAACCTCACGATTTAGGCGGAAGGCGTGGCGGACGCGATCGAGGTCCAGGGTCTCGTCAAGCGCTACGGCCCGCTCGCCGCCGTAGACGGGATCGACTTCACCGTCCCCGCCGGCACGGTCTTCTCGTTCCTCGGCCCGAACGGCGCCGGGAAGACCACCACGACCGAGATCCTCGAGGGACTGCGGCGTCGGACCGCGGGCTCGGTCCGCGTCCTCGGCCTCGACCCGTGGACGGAGGGAGGCGCGCTCCACCGTCGGATCGGGGTGATCCCGCAGGACTTCCGGTTCTTCGAGAAGATCACGGCCAAGGAGGCGATCGAGTACTATCGGTCCCTCTTCCACACCCGGGTCGACCCGGGCGACCTCCTCGCGAAGGTCGAGCTCCTCGACAAGATCGATGCGCGCTACGACTCCCTCTCGGGCGGCCAGAAGCAGAAGCTCGGCCTGGCGCTCGCCCTCACGAACGACCCCGAGATTTGCTTCCTGGACGAACCCACCACCGGGCTCGACCCGCACGCGCGACGGGCGATCTGGGCGGTGATCCGCGCGCTGAAGCGGGACGGTCGGACCGTCTTCCTCACCACGCACTATCTCGAGGAGGCCGAGCTCCTCGCGGACCAGGTCGCGATCATCCACCACGGGAAGATCATCGCCTCGGGGACCCCCAACGAGATCATCCGGGCCCACGGTCACCCGGCGCGGATGAGCGTGGAGGGTCCCCCCGAGCTCGCGACGTTCCTACGCGGCCACGTCGAGCTTCCCACGGCGTACTCGGAGGGTCGGGTCGAAGTGGAGCTGACCGACCAGCGGGACGCGCTGCGGGTGCTGACCGCGATCGACCAGAGCGGGCTGCCCTGGCGGTCGTTCATGACCCGCCAGGACACCCTCGAGGACGTCTTCGTCCGGCTCGTCGGTCAGATGGACGAAGGCGCGCTGAAGGCGGAGACCCCGGCATGAACGCCCGGCACATCGGCGCCGACCTCAAGGTCACGGCCCGCACCTACCTGCGGAACCCCGTCGCGCTGTTCTTCTCGCTCATCTTCCCGATCATCCTGATCTCCCTGTTCGGGCTGATCTTCTCCTCGATCGGGAGCAGCTCCGTCACGCTCGAGGTCCTGAACGAGGACCACAATTCGGCGGTGAGCCAGCAGTTCCTCTCCGCGCTGAACAACACGACCGTCGTGAAGGTCTCCCTGGTCACCGATTCTTCCGTCACCCCGTCCAACTTCGCCGCCTGGCTCGGCCAGAACGACGATCCGGTCGGTCTCGTCGTCCCGGCCGGGTTCGAGGCGAATTTCACGAGCCGCCATCCGGTCAACCTCACCCTGTTCACGAACCCGACGGACGCCAGCTCGAGCGGCACCGCGGTCGGGGCGGTCACGGGCGTCGCGAACGGGTTCAACCTCGAGGCCGCGGGCGGGTTCCCGATTATCCAGATCCCTCCCCCGCGGACCGTGGGAAGCCAGGTCCTGACCTACATCGACTTCCTGATCCCGGGGCTGATCGGGTTCTCGATCCTCACGAGCCCGATGTTCTCCATGGTCGACATCTCCTCCTCGTACCGCAAGGACGGGATCTTCCGGGAGCTCTCGCTCACCCCCCTGACCCGAGCGGAGTGGCTCACGAGCCGGGTCCTCTGGTACGTCGGCCTGACGTTCGTCACGGCCGGCATCATGATCGGGGCCGGGGTCTACCTGTTCAACGCCCACGTCGGGCTGACCCTCGGGATCATCCCGTTCCTCATCGTCGGCCCGTTCCTGTTCGTCTCGCTGGGCATGCTCGCCGGCTCGGTCGCGAAGACCCCGGAGAGCGCGGCGCTCATCGGGAACATCATCACGTTCCCGATGATGTTCCTCTCGGGAACGTTCTTCCAGGTCTCGGCGTTCCCCCCCGGCCTGCAGACGTTCGCGCACATCCTCCCGCTCTACTACGTGATCGACGGATTGAACCAGGTCATGCTCTTCTCGAACTCCGCCCGGGCGCTGACCGACCTCGTGGTGGTCTTCGTCACGGCGGTCGTGTTCTTCGTGCTCGCGATCCACTTCTTCAAGTGGCGGGATGAGTGAGCTCGGATGGGAACGACGGCTCCGCTGGACAGCGCGACGTTCCGCCGATGGATGGGCCGCTGGGCGACCGGGGTCTCCGTGGTCACTGCGCGCGAGGGCGACCTCGACGCCGGCCTGACCGTCAACGCCCTCCTTTCCGTCTCGCTCGCCCCGCCGTCCCTCCTCATCAGCCTCATGCGCGAGGCCGACACGACTCCGATCATCGAGCGGAGCGGGCGGTTCGCCGTCAACTTCCTCGCTGCCGACCAGCGCTCCGTGAGCGCCCGGTTCGCGCGGAACGACCCCCCGGCCGAGAAGTTCCGGGCCCTCCCGGTCCATCGGAGCCCGGGGGGCCTCGCCTTCCTCGAGGACACGCTCGGAGCGGTCGAATGCCGGGTCGTTTCGAAGACCCCGGCCTACGACCACCTCCTGATCCTGGGCGAGGTCGTCCACCAGGAGCTCGGCCGGGACGGGCTGCCCCTCGTATTCTTCCGGTCCGGGTACGCGGAGGCCGAAGGGACCGATACCCTACGCTTGCCGCCGCCCCGCGCCGGACCCTGAGGTAACCGCGGGGGACGCCGCTTTATCCTCACACCCTCTCGTTTTCCCATGGGCGAAGCACGACGGACCGCCCGCGTCGCGATCGTCGGCAGCGGCCCGGCCGGGCTCACGGCTGCCCTGTACTGCGCCCGAGCCGAGCTGAAGCCGCTCCTCCTCTCGGGGGTGCCGGCCGGCGGCCAGCTGATCATCACCACGGAGGTCGAGAACTACCCGGGGTTCCCCGAGGGGATCCAGGGCCCGGAGCTGGTCGACCGCATGCGCCGCCAGGCGGCCCGGTTCGGGACCGAGTTCGTGGACGACAACGTCACCCGGGTCGACTTCTCGCGCCGGCCGTTCGTGCTCCACACCGGGAGCCAGGGAACGGTCGAGGCGGACGCCGTGATCGTAGCGACGGGGGCGAACGCGCGCTGGCTCGGCCTTCCCTCCGAGACGCGTCTCCAGGGCCACGGGGTCTCCGCGTGCGCGACGTGCGACGGGTTCTTCTTCAAGGGCAAGGCGCTCGCGGTCGTGGGCGGCGGCGACACGGCGATGGAAGAGGCGCTCTTCCTGACGAACTTCGCGACGCACGTCACGGTGGTCCACCGACGCGACGCGCTCCGGGCGAGCACGATCATGCAGGAACGGGCCCGCCAGCACCCTAAGGTCTCCTTCCTCCTCGAATCGGAGGTCACGGAGGTCCTCGGCCGCGATTCGGTCGAAGGCGTCCGGGTCCGCAACGTCCGGACGGGCGCGACGAGCGAGCTCGCCGTCGGCGGCCTGTTCGTCGCCATCGGTCACATCCCGGCGACCGAGGTCTTCCGCGGGGTCCTCGACCAGGACGCGGAGGGCTACCTTTCGGTGCACGACCACACCCGGACCAGCGTGGACGGGGTCTTCGCCGCCGGGGACGTTCACGACCACCACTACCGCCAGGCGGTCACCGCCGCCGGTTCGGGCTGCATGGCCGCGATCGACGCCGAGCGCTGGCTCGCGCGGCACCCGGCTCCGCCGGGGTCGGGTCGGGCCCCGGCCGCACCCCGGTCCGCGGCTGCGAGATAGACTTTAATATCGTCCCGTCCCGGTGCGAGCGGAGAGGCGCGCCGTGCCGAACAAGAAGAGCCTCCACATCGAGTCGTCGGGCCAGCTCTGCATCTACTGCGGGGCGTGCGTCGGGATCTGCCCGCTCAACTGCATTTACCTCGACGAGACCCGGATCACGTTCGACGAGAAGGTCTGCACGCGCTGCGAGATCTGCGTGAAGGCCTGCCCCGTCGGCGCCATCGAGATCGGCTGAAGGAGCGCGTCTCCGAAGACCTCTATGCCGGACCTGAAAACGGACGTCCTGGTGATCGGCGCCGGACCCTCGGGCAGCATGACCGCGAAGTGGGCCGCGAAGTCGGGTGCCCGCGTGCTGATGATCGAGAAGCGGCAGGAGATCGGAAGCCCGGTCCGCTGCGGCGAGGGGATGAGCAAGGCATGGCTCCACGACGTCGGGATCACCCCGGGCCGCTGGATCAACCTCGAGGTCGAGGGCGCACGGATCTTCTCGCCGAGCGAGAAGGTCTTCGAGATCAACGAGAAGCAGGCCGGCAACGAGGTCGGCTACGTGGTCGAGCGGACGGCTTTCGACAAGCAGCTCGCCATCGACGCCGCGAACGCGGGCGTCGAGGTCAAGCTCAAGACCGCCGCGGTGGGGCTCCTGAAGGAGCACGGCCGCGTGGTCGGGGCGAAGGTCAAGGAGTTCGGCCAGACGTACGAGGTCCGGGCTCCCGTGACGGTCGGGGCCGACGGCTTCGAGAGCCAGGTCGGACGCTGGGCCGGCATCCCGACGAACATCGCGACCCGCGACATGGATACCTGCCTCCAGTACCGCATGACGAACGTCGACTGCGACGTCCGCTACTGCGACTTCTACCTCGGCAAGGTCGCCCCCGGCGGCTACGTCTGGATCTTCCCGAAGGCGGAGGGGCTCGCGAACGTCGGGATCGGCGTCCAGGTCAGCCAGGTGACGAGCCCGGCCGACGCCCGGACCTACCTCGACCGGTGGATCGAACACCACCCGGGGTACGCGAAGGGCAAGAAGATCGACATGGTCGGCGGCGGGGTCTCGATCGCGCCGCCGCTGAAGCAGACGGTCGCCGACGGGATCATGCTGGTCGGCGACGCGGCGCGGATGATCGACCCGCTCACCGGCGGCGGGATCGCGAACGGCTGCATCGCGGGCAAGGTCTGCGGCACGGTCGCCGCAGAGGCGGTGCACACCGGCGACGCCTCCAAGGAGTTCTTCCAGAAGTACGAGAAGGGCTGGCGCGCCCAACTCGAGGAGAAGCTCTACCGGAACTGGCTCGCCAAGGAGAAGCTCGTCTCGCTGAGCGACGAGACGTTCGACAAGGTGGTCGACGCGCTCCACGACGTCAAGCTCCAGAAGCTCAACGTCCACAACATCCTGAAGGCCGTCCGCGACAAGTACCCCGAGGTCACGAAGGAGTTCGAGGCGTTCCTCTGAACGCCCGACCGATCGGAGTGCGATGCCCGGCCCGCCGAACCGACCGCCCGAAAAGACCCCCGAGGCCCCGTACCCCGCGCTCGTCCCCGAGACCCCGCAGGAGAAGGCGCTCCGCCGCCTCGTCCCGAGCCGCGTCGCGCTCCTCCTGGACATCTGGAAAGGCGCGCCCAGCCCCGAGCTGACCGGTCCGCTCGAGAAGGCCGAGGCGTTCTACGCGGCCGGCAACTTCGCGGACGCGTCGGGCGAGCTCGACCGCCTCTCGGTCCGGCTCACCGAGCCCCGCTGGCCGAGCCTTCCCGAGCCGTTCCGCCTCCTGCGCGTCCCGATCCCGGCGCCGATGCCGCCGCACTATAACCCGGAGCACGCCCTCCCGCCCGCCGAACGGGAGGCCCGACGCGCCCGGCAGGCCGCGGAGGAGCAGGTCGCCCTCGCGACGGACTGCCTCGCCTGGTCCGCGATGCACGGGATCGACACGAGCACGCTCGCCCCCTCCCTGGCGCAGGCGAAGGTCTCCGTCGAGACGGTCGGCCTGACCCCGGAGTTCTACCAACGGCTCGATGCCTTCTGGACCGCGCTCCACGAGCGGCTTCCGTTCCCGAAGAGCGGCGGAGCCCGTCCGACGGCCGCGGTGGCCGCCGAGGCCGGGGACGCCTGACGACGGCGGACGAGGACGGCCGACCCCGGCGTCGCGTGCGCCGGGGCGAGAGCGAGGTGACCCAGTGGCCGCGCGGGCTCGTCGACTACGTGCCGGCCGGCGCGGCCGAAGAGACCCCGTCGCCCGACGAGGACCGCACGGGGAACCGCCTCCGGATCGCAGCGCGGCTGATCGGCCTCCTGCGCGCCGGCGGAGAGGACGTCGACCGGGAACTCGCCACGCTCGCCGAGGCGGAGCGGGCCTACGCGGCGAAGGAGCCGGCGCGGGCGACCGAGCTCGTGGAGCGCCTGCTCGGAGCGCTGGACGCCCGGACGCGTCGGCCGACCGGCCCCGAGCCGACACCTTAAGGCGGTCCTGCGCGTCGGAGGCGGCGATGGGGCCGCCGCGGTTCGGGACGTTCTCGATCGTCGCCCACGAGCGCGAGACCGGGACCTGGGCGGTCGCGGTCCAGTCCCGGTTCATCGCCGTCGGCGCCGTGGTGCCGTGGGCCGAAGCGGGGGTGGGCGCGATCGCCACCCAGGCGCTCGCGAACACGAGCTACGGACCGCAGGGGCGCGCGCTGCTGCAGAAGGGCATGACCGCGACCGACGTCGTGCGCCGTCTGACCGAGTCCGACCCGGGCCGGGAGGAGCGCCAGCTCGGCGTGGTCGACACGAAGGGCGGCG
>Ga0326728_10010187_pt1 | contig 22139 bp, 21 predicted proteins | sample MB3enrmetagenome_FD_207602 | JGI IMG/M metagenome (GOLD analysis project Ga0326728, IMG submission 207602) | Lab enriched peat soil microbial communities from McLean, Ithaca, NY, United States - MB31MN | ecosystem: Environmental > Terrestrial > Soil > Wetlands > Peat | place: USA: New York... | reverse complement strand
TGGCCCTGCCGGATCTGCAATTCGACCGGCGGCACACGCAGGGCGGCCTGGGCGCGCCGCGATTCCGTTTCAGTCCGGTCGTAAAGGAGCGTGGGGACCAATGCGCTTTCCAAATACTGAATCACGATCGACTGGTCCCGCTGCGGCAGATCGGAAAATTCGAGGCGAAACTGGCGCAGGTCGTCTTTTGCCGCGGCAAGGTCCCGGACAACGTAGGCATCGGTCAGAGGATGCTCGAATGGAAACGAGTTGTCTCGAACGACAATGCCTGCTCTCTGGTCCTTGAGAAACTTTGTTCGGTCGCTGAGGATCCCGTCGCGCAAGACCGTATCAAGGATTTTCAGCATTCGGCCCTCGAGGACGGGATTGAACCGCTGGCGCAGGAGGACAGCCATCAGGCCGGCGGGGAACGTCCGGCTGACTTGAAGTTCCAGTTTTTTCAAAAGCTCCTGCTCGGGCGCGGGATTCGATATGGATTTTTCAGTGAGTGAGTTTTCCGCCAGTACCTCACGCGCTCGAGCAAAGCCGGCCGAAATCGCTTTCTCCAGTGCGCCGATTCGATCCGAATCGAGCTGATAGAGGGATGGCACCGCGGCTTCGGCTTCGGCGCGTTTCTGGCTTGTGGCTGCGGTGTCTTCGTAGGTCACATCCTGGACAGCCCGGAGATCCTGGTCGGCAATCTGGCCGATTTTATAATCGGGGATGACCTGGTAGCGGAAACCAATGAGAATGGCGGAAATACAAATGACTGCGCAGAGACCGATGAAAAAATCCAGCCACGTCAACTGGCTGCGGAGATTTCCCAGCAGTTGCAGATACCATCGCTGCTGGGGCCGCTCCCACCCTCTCCCAAATCTTGCAAAGGTATTCATTTAGGTCATCATGACCCTTGGCATTTGAGTCCTGGCGACTTTGCGTCTTAGCGGCCATGCAGCCAAACCGCGAAGAAGGAAGTCGCCAAGAAAATCGCCTTACGAAGATTTGAGTTTCTTTACGGCATCCGTCAGCGCCGGTAAAACCGCAAAAAGGTCGCCGACGATGCCGTAATCCGCGACATTGAAAATCGGCGCTTCCGGGTCCTTATTGATCGCGACGATGTACTTCGATGACGACATCCCCGCAAGATGCTGAATGGCCCCGCTGATTCCGCACGCGATATAAAGCGTCGGGGAAACGGTCTTGCCGGTTTGACCGACCTGGTGCTGATGATCGATCCAGCCCGCATCGACGGCCGCACGAGAGGCTCCCATCGCGCCGCCCAGAGCATCGGCCAACGCTTCGACAATCGGAAAGTTCTCCGGCCCCTTCATCCCTCTTCCGCCGGAAACAACAATGTTGGCTTCGGTGAGCTCGATTTTTAACCCGGCGGACACCCGGATTTCCTTTACGGATGCGTGAATCTGAGCGGGATTCAGTTCCGGCGTGAACGGTTCCGTTTCTGCGCTTCGGGCAGTATCCCCCACTCCCGCCGCAAAGACGTTGGGGCGCAGCGTTGCCATGGCGGGCGCCATCAGGAGACGAACTCTGGAATAGGCCTTTCCTGCAAACACCGGGCGGACACACTCGAGCTGTTGGCCTTCGACGAGATGAGCTTCGATGCAATCCTGGGCTAATCCTACGCCCAGTCTCGCCGCCACTCTCGGCAGCAGGTCTCTGCCCATTGCGCTTGCCGAACCCAGAATAAATCGTGGCTGAATCTTCTGTGCGACCTGGACTACGGTCGCACAATATCCTTCAGTCGAGTAGGTCTTTAGCAGCTCGTGTTGCGCGTTTACGATTTTATCCGCGCCATACTGAGCCAGGTTGGCAGAAAGGGATCCGGTTCCCACGCGCAAGGCAACGACCGGTTCCATTAACGTGTCTGCCAGCTTCCGTGCAGCCGACAATGCCTCGAGCGACGTCTTTTTGACCTTCCCTTCCCGTTCTTCGATGAAGACCAGAATTCCCTGACTCATTTCCCCTCCTCGAAAAATTCATGGCACAAAATAGATGGCGTCATTGCGGATTATATGATCTTTGCTTCTTCATGAAGCAACTTCACCAGCTGAGGCACAACCTCGGAGACATCCCCCTTGAGAATCTTCCCTGGCGGCCGCGAGGGAGGCAGCGTCATCTGTTCGACAGAGACGCGGGGCTTCACGTCCTCCGCAGACAATCCCAGAGAACTGAGCGCCTGGATGGCGATTTGTTTTTTCTTGGCAGCCATGATTCCTTTCAAAGAAGCATAGCGGGGGATATTCAATCCCTTCTGAGCCGTGATGACGGCTGGGAGGCTTCCTTCCACAATTTCATGAGCCCCCTCGATATCTCTCTCTGCGCGGAAGCTCTTGTCCTGGATATCGAGCTTTGTGACGACCGTTGCCTGGGGGAGATCAAGCTGTTCCGCTACTACCGAAGGGACCTGTCCGTTGTCCACGCCGATCGCATGTTTCCCGAAAAAGATGAGATCGGGATTCAGGTTGCGGCACACGCGGGCCAGCGCGGTGCCGAGCACATAGGAGTCCGCCTTCTCGAGGGAAGGATCGCTGACCAGGATAGCGCTGTCCGCACCCATTGCCAGGCAAGTCCTGAGCCCCGCGGTCGCCTGTTCGGATCCGGCGCCTACAACGACAATTTCGCCGCCGAGCTTCTCTTTGATCTTAAGCGCCTCTTCCACGGCATATTCGTCGTAAGGGTTGACAACAAATGCGACATCGGCAAGATCGATCTCTTTCCCGCTAGCGGCGATTTTGATCTTGGTCGCTGTGTCTGGAACGAACTTGACGCAAACGACTATCTTCATGAAAGTTCTCCATTCTTCAGGAATTCAATGCCGAAGGCGTCGGCCATTCACCCGAAGTGTGCCTAACGCCCGTTGCAGAGAGATGCCGTCTCACAATTGGCACTCTTAATTCACGTGAGCCTCAACATATTCAATGGCGTTTTGAACGGTTTTTATTTTTTCAGCATCCTCGTCCGGGATCTCAATGCCGAAAGCCTCTTCGAAGGCCATGACCAGTTCAATAGTGTCCAGAGAATCCGCACCCAGGTCGTCGACAAATGACGCCGTTCCTGTGACCTCGGCCTCATTAACCCCAAGTTGATCCACAATGATTGACTTGACCTTTTCTTCTACTGACGCCATTCCAATTCCTCCTATTTCATTTGGCCACTAGCGAACCCAAGAGCTGCGGCGCACATTGTAGCACCCCAAGATATGGAAGCAAGCGCTTCGATGCTTCAAATTTCATGCCGTGCAACTCATTTGTGGTAAGGATTTTCTTCCCGGGAGCGCCGGCATCCCGCGTCATGCGTTTTTCGCACAAAAAAATTACAAACCGCGGATTTTCGCGGATCTGCGCGGATAAGTCCGCTAGCCCAACTTCCACGGTCAAATAAAACTTTGGGCGATTTTTGCGGGTTGCGGACCTGCAAGCCTTGTGTTTTCAACGACGGCATCCTCAAAACTGAAAAAAAGTGACTAACGAAAATCCTAGTTACTATTGACTTTACAGTTCTGACTGGTGCATGTAGTGGCGCATGGTTTTCTCATTCGACAACCGTCAGAAGCCCAACTATTCAAGGGACTTAGATAACCCCAAAATAGTGACTAACAAAAGTCCGAACCCCGCATAAATAAAGAAGAATGGTCAAAAGACCGTGGAAGTTGGGCTAGCACCCGCGAAAATCCGCGGTTAATGAACGCCTTTGGGGTCGGCGACGCTTTTACCGGCTGGTCGAAGCCGCCACTTTCGTTTCGCTCCCTATTTGGCTCAACTCCGCTTCGAGCTTCGCATTGACCTGGTTTTCTGCGAACTCCTTTGCCACGCGAATTGCGTTTTTAATCGCATTACTGCTGGACCGCCCGTGACAGATGATCGAGACACCCCGAAGCCCAATGAGCGGCGCTCCGCCATACTCTGAATAGTCGAGCCGCTTTTTCAAACGCTTGAAGGATTGCTGGCTGAGCAACGCCCCGACCTTGGCTTTCAGATTTCTGGAAAGTTCATCTTTTAGGAGTTTCAGGACCGCTTCGATGAGGCCTTCGCTGGTTTTGAGCGCCACATTTCCGGTAAAGCCGTCGCATACGATCACATCCGCCCGGCCATTGTAGATGTCCCGTCCTTCGACATTCCCGATAAAATTCAAATTAAGGTGTTTTAGTGCTTTATGCACTTCCTTGGTGAGTTCGTTCCCCTTTGATTCTTCCTCGCCCACAGACATGAGCCCTACCCGGGGACAGGCAACCTGGACTATTTTCTTGCTAAACAGGTCTCCCATGACGGCAAACTGCACCAGATGGTGGGGCTTGCAGGCCACATTGGCGCCGACATCGAGTAAAACCGCATGGCCGGCCAGGGTCGGAAGGATCGCAGCCAAAGCGGGCCTGTCCACTCCCGGAACGGCGCCGAATACCAATTTGGAGGTCGCCATGACAGCACCGGTATTCCCGGCGCTCACTAATCCGCTTGCAGCTTTCTCACGAACGAGGTCCGCCGCAACCCGGATAGACGAATCTCTCTTTTTCCGCAGCGCCGCCGTAGGAGATTCGTCCATCGCCACGACCTGCGTGGCATTTCGAATCTCGATCGGCAGGCCGTCCCCGCCCGCCTTTTTGAGGAGGGGAGCCAGCAGCGATTCCTTCCCGACAAGGATAATGTCCACGCCATAAGCCCTGGCAGCCTGGACCGCGCCCTCGACTTCACTTTGGGGAGAATTGTCGCTCCCCATGCCATCCACGGCAATCTTGATCATGTTAGCAAGGGAATTTCATTACTCCGCCCGCAACGGGGCGGACGGGTTAAATCTCCTCTTCGCCTTCCATTACCTGTCGCCCTTTATAGAAGCCGCACTTCGGACAAGCCTGGTGAGGCGCTTTGGGTTCCAGGCACTGGGGACAGATGCTCGGATTGACAGTCTGCAAAAAGTCGTGCGCCCGGCGTTTTCCCCGGCGCGATTTGGAATGTCTCCTCTTGGGATTAGGCATGAACGCTGTTCTCCGTTATGGGGGGATTAAACCCTTGGATCAAAATCAAAAAAACCGCTCAATCATTTGTCCCACTTCTTCTTCTGAAAATCCAGGAGAACGGACAAACGCGAGTCACCATTATCGTTTTTGCAGAGGCATGAACCCTCATTCAGATCGGCCCCGCATTTATAACAGAGGCCTTTGCAGTCCTCCCGACAGACAAATTGCATGGGCATCGCAAGCTCGATCTGCTCGAGAACCATAAGGTTCACGTCGAGAGCGACACCGTCATAGTAGCCGACTTCCATGTCCTCATATCGGAGTTCGATTTCCGCATCCTCATCGGTCCATTTCGGTTGGGGCAGATAAGACAAATCGAACCTGGCCTCTACGGGCCGCGAAAACTCCTTCGTACACCGGGAACACCGAAATCGGACAGAGGCCGTCAAACTGCCGTCCACGTGAAGGTCGCGATCTCTATGGCTCAGTACGAAATCGGCAGTTACCGGTGCGTCCAGCGTCGCATCTTCATAAGAGAATTTGATTTCACCGGTCGGAAACACATGGCGGACATGAAGCGGCTCTGGCTGCAAGTCCTCAATTTCAATGAACACGGCAAGACTCCTGCTTTCAGCGAGGGGGAAAATATATTATTGGGAAGACCTTGTCAAGGATAAAGCCCGTGGAATACAAGGACTTACGGCACCAGGCCTACACCATGAACCTGATTGTGCCGCAAAATGGCAGCGGTCACGGCCGAGAACCGGCGCCGGTCGTCTTCTGCAGCTTGTCCAACTCCAAGGATAACTTCTGCTTAAGGGGACTGAATTGTGCACCCTGGGCAATGGCGTCGCGCAGAACCTTGATTGCCTCATCGGGCTTTCCCTGGGCAACCAGGACCTTAGACAAGTCCAAGTCCATATCTTCCTTCGGCAAATCGCACTGCGGATCCCGAATCATGCTTTCGAGGAGGTCTTTAGCGCCCCGGTAATTCGCCTCGCTGATGTATTCCGCAATGAGAGCTCTTTTGGCGAGAAACCCCATAGTACGATTCCTTGAATTGTTTGCCACCGTTTCCAGATTTTGAACCGCATCCTTCTTCTGCCCGAGCTGAAGCTGCGAAAGCCCGAGATAATAGCGCGCGATCACCGCCACCTGCGAGTACCCGAAATCGGACACTACGGAGGAAAACTCCTTGGCCGCAGCCTCATATTTTTTGGCATCGTCCCGGAAAGTCGGATTCGGCCCTTTGGCATAGGGATCATCCGAGGCGTCGGGTGAAACCTGGGCATGGAAAAACGCCATCCCCTTCCCCAATTGGTCCTGAGCCTTTATTTGCCTGCCGTCGAGGTATTGAAGCCCGGCATAAATACCGAGGGCCACCACCACAACTGCGGCTGCCGCAATGACGACCTTCTTCCCGTTCGCTTGGAAGAATTCGATCATTTGGATCATGGCTTCGTGAACCGGATCCTCGGCGAGTATTTCCTTACGAGTAAGCTTAGTAGTGCCCACGAGTACCTTCCTTGAACGCAAATAAGCAAAGAAAAATATCACACCCAGAGACGAGGCGCAATCCAAACGTTCCATGGTTCCATGCATTTCCGGGTTTGCGCGCTTCCCATTGCTTGCGAACACTAGAAATAGGGCGACAGGAGCCGCGAAAAGGCTTGCTCAGGGGGAAACGGAAAGCGGTCAACGGCGTACTATCCAGAAAAGGATGAGAAAAACGGAACAAAATGCTATGATACCCGTTCTTTAACGGATCCCTGGAGGTTAGGATGAAGAAGATTTTTTATTTGACGCTTTTGTTTTTGAGCGTTGCTATCCTTTTTTCAATCGGCTTCTCAACCGATAGCTCGCGCGCCGCGGATAGCTCCGATATCACGATTGCTTACAGCAGCAACATGATGGGGTATCTCGAACCCTGTGGCTGAGCGGATACAGGAGCACAGCTCGGCGGGCTGGCCAAAAAAGCTGCATACCTTGATCAGTATCGAAAAGAGCACGGCGGTTTGGTAATAGTCGATTCGGGCGATCTGCTGAACGAAGACGAAGAGATTCCCGCGGATGTTGAAAAATCAGCCAAACTCAAAGCGGAAGTGATTACGCAGGTCCTCAATAAGATTGGCATCGACGCCGTCAACGTTGGGGAGCTGGATCTCGTCCTAGGAGTCGATTTCTTGAAAGGGTTGGCGAAAAAGGAGAATTTCCCCTTTGTCTCGGCCAACCTGGTTGACGCGAAAGGCTTGCCTATTTTCAAGCGCTATGTCGTGAAGAAGGTTAGCGGCAAAAACGTTGGGATTTTCGGAGTCATCGGGGACACTTCCGAAATGGCGACCAAAGTGACCGAGCTCAGCAAGGGCGCCGCCACGGTGACGGATCCGCTGAAGGCAGCGGAAGGCATTGTGAAAGAGCTTGCCGGCAAAGTCGACTACATGATCGCCCTGACCCACCAGGGAACGAACCGCGATTGGGTCATTGCCCGGAGAGTTCAAGGAATCGATCTTGTGGTGGGCGGCCACGACAAGCAAAAAACCAAGGATCCAAACGAAGCGGACAAGACCCTGATCGTTCAGGCGGGAGAAAAGAACCAATATCAGGGCATGCTGCAAGTCGCGATGGACGGGACCAAGAAGTGGCACAATACGCTTCTTCCTTACGGCGACGACATCGCGAGCGATCCCAATGTCAAGGCGATGATCAGCGATTACAATGATAAGGTCGCCGCGCTCTATGGCGGCAGTTCGACCACTCAAAGCAAGCCGGCAGCGACCAACGTCACCCTGCGGCTGAGCGCCTGCGAACCATGCCACGCGGACCAGGTCAAAAAATGGCAGACCACCGATCATGCGAGAGCTTTTGACACGCTGGTCAAGAAGTCGAAACAGTTCGATCCTAAATGCCTAGCCTGCCACACGACTCGCTATGGACAACCTGAAGGCTTCAACATGACGGCGCAGCAGCCGGAACTGGTCAACGTTCAGTGCGAATCGTGCCATGGATTTTCCAAGGATCACCTGAGCGACATGAAGCCGGTTCCGACTCCAAAGCCGGCCGTGGCGCTGTGCGTGAAGTGTCACGACGCGAGTCGCTGCCCGAACTTCCAACGGGATTACACGAAGATCGTAGCGAAGATACAGCACAAAAACTAAGAAGCAGAAGTCAGGTTCAGGAGTCAGGAAGCCAGAACGGCCATAAGGCTATTCTGGCTTTTTCTATTCTTGCCTCATCATGCCATGGTGTGCGCGGTAAGGTTTTAATGTCGCGCAGAATACCAGCAGCATCAGAATGGACGCCGCGCCAATCGTCAACGACAGCGATGTCCCGAGCATCCGTTCATTGTAAAATACATAATCGTTAAGCCATCCCGGCACATAGGGCCCCATCGTCATACCGCCAAGATTCAGGAAAAACAAAAACAGCGCGGCGACCTGTCCCCGCACCTGGTTAGGAAATATCAACTGCAATGCCGCGACTGACGTGCCCATCGGAAGAGACATCAGGAACATCCCTATGGCCAGCAAGACGAGTGTCCAGCGCGCATCGGAGACCATCGTCGCTGGAGTCAGAAACAAGAAAATCCCGACGGCACTGATCAGCGCAACCCTGATTGGTCCATCGACGACGCCCCTTTTCTGCCACCGATCGCTCAAAATGCCTCCGATATACATGCCGGGGCAGGCAAACACAATCATGATGAGGGCCAGCGCTTTGCCGGTTTCGCTTGCAGTCCAGCCGTGAATTCGGGGGAAATAGACCGGTATCCACGCGGTTAGCGCATAATTGCAGGTCGACTGAAAAATCATTCCGACCGGTATCCCCACTACCGACTGCCATCTCAGCCCCATTTGCACAAACGCCTCCCGAAAACTCGTCTTTACAGGCTTGCCCCCGTCGCCAAGCAGGAGGTTTTGGCGCAGCGGTTCTCTGATTGTGAAAGCAAGGAGGGCGAAGAGCAATCCGGGCAGGCCGACGATCAGAAAAGTGACGCGCCAGGACGCAATAGCTCCGATGATTGGGACCGAGATGGTCGGGATATGGGCCAAGGCATCTACGGTAATGCCACCGACGAGCAAAGCGAGGCTTGAGCCGACGAAGAGGCCAAAGTAGTAGACGCTGATTGCCGTGCCGATGCGTTCTTTCGGAAAGTAATCGGAAATCAGCGAATAGGCTGCCGGGCTCAACCCGGCCTCACCCACCCCGACGCCAATGCGAGTCAGAAAAAGCGAGAGGTAACTCTTGGTTCCGGCACATGACGAAGTGAAAATGCTCCACACCACGACAGCGACGGCGATCACGTTGCGCCTGCTGTATGTGTCCACCAGTCTCCCGATGGGCAATCCCATGAGCGTATAAAACAGGGCAAAGGATAGACCCTGCAGAAGACCGATCCGGCTATCGCTGACGCCCAGGTCTCTCTTGATGAATGGGACCAGGAGACTCAGGATCTGCCGGTCCACGAAAGAGAACATGTACATCCCAGTCAGTACAAGAAGCACATACCAGGCGTATCGAGCACTGGACTTCCCCTTCTCTCCCTGGCCTCTGGCTTCGTTGTCCGGACTGGAATTTGCAGCACCCATACGGGCAGCCTCCTCGCGTCAGTCAAGCGCGGATTTTCGCGGATCACTGCGGATGCCTTCGCGAAAATCCGCGCTTGATTAGGATCGGCTCATGTTACCACCGATAGGATCAGCTTGTGTTTGTGAAATTTGTGGAATTGACGGTTGCAGTTGGTGATATATTGGCCACCTGCGACTCTTTTACCGAGCCGCAGCTAGGAGCCTGTCCTAGTTATTCCCATCAGCAGCATGCGCTAAGAGGAAAATGATGATATCCAAAGAGAATCTGACGCAGATTGCAGGTCCTGGCCAGGTAAGCCAGGAACCGGCCGCCCTGGATGCCTATTCCAGGGATATAAGCTTCGTTAACGCTATCAAGCCCTGCTATGTGGTGAAACCCCAAACCAGTGATGCCATTCAGAAACTCGTGAAAGCGGCGAACGAAACCGGAACCCCGTTAATCCCGGTAAGCTCTGGACCGCCGCACTTCCGAGGAGATACCGTCCCGGGGATTGGCGGAGCAATCATCGTGGACCTGAGCGGGATGAAGAAGATCATCCTTGTTGACCGCGCGCGCAGAGTCGCGATGGTCGAACCGGGTGTGACCTTCGGCGAATTGATACCGGCCGTAGAAAGGGAAGGGCTTCGCTTGAATATGCCGTTGCTGCCGCGCCAATCCAAGTCTGTCGTGGGAAGCATGCTCGAAAGAGAGCCGGTGACCATGCCCAAATATCAATGGGACATCTCGGACCCTCTGGCTTGTACTGGGATCTTCTTCGGCGCCGGCGATGAGTTCAGGACAGGGCAGGCAGCGGGGCCCGGTAATATCGAAGAGCAGTGGGCAGTCGGGGGGGTACAAAAGGCCCCCTATGGCCCAGGAACAGCTTCCCTCCACCGTCTGATCCAGGGAGCCCAGGGCACAATGGGCATCGCCACATGGGCATCCATGAGATGCGAAATACTCCCCAGCGTTGAAGAGCCCTTCGTGATCGCCTCCGCAGACGCCGGGACGCTGCTGGAAATCACTTCCTGGCTGATCAGACTAAGAATGGTCAATGAATGCTTCATCCTGAACAGCACAAATCTGGCAGCCATTTTTGCGAAGAATTGGCCTGCAGATTATCAGGGCATTAAGGACACGCTGCCGGCGTGGACTCTTTTCTACACAGTGGCCGGGTATGAATATCTGCCTGAGGAAAGGGTCAACTCTCATATCAAGGACATTACGGATCTAACCCAGCGCATGGGAATCGAAGCCCTCAAAGCCGTAGGCGCACTTTCAGCCAATGAGATATTGAAAACAGTGCAGAAGCCTTCTGGGGATCCCTATTGGAAGCTGCGCTGCAAGGGCGCCAGCCAGGACCTATTCTTCTTGACCATCAATGACAAGATAGAAAGTCAACTCACGGCCATGAATGGTCTGGTCGATGCGGCCGGGTATCCCACTTCAGACATGGGAGTCTACATTCAGCCGGTTGTCCAGGGCACGGGCTGCCACTGCGAATTCACTCTGTTCTATGATCCCGGCAACTCGAGGGAGCTGAATCGAGTCAAGGAGCTATCCCTCTCAGCCACACAGAACCTGATGGCCAAAGGTGCATTCTTTTCGAGGCCTTACGGCGAGAACGCCGCGATGGTTCTCAACCGGGATGCGTCCAGCGTTGCCGTGCTCCACAAATTTAAAAAGATTTTTGATCCCAATAACATCATGAATCCCGGGAAAGTGTGCTTTTAGACGACATTCGAAAACGCAATTTACTGATCTGATGATAGGAGGTTCCGAGCATGGGACTGGAACAGTACAAAGGAGATATGGAGATGTGCTGCCGGTGTTCAGCCTGCAAATTCATACCCCTGCAGAAGGTGGCCGGATTCAAATATGCGAATGTGTGTCCCAGCATCTCCAGATTCAATTTCCACAGTTACTCAGCCGGCGGCAGACTCAATATAGGAGCAGCCATGTTGAGGGATGGATTCAATTACACAGATAAGCTCCTCCACATCGTCTACAACTGCCAGATGTGCGGCGCGTGTGGTGTCTCCTGCAACTATGCCATGGATATGGAAGTGATGGAGCCCATCCAGGAGTTCAGGATCAAGTGCGTTGCGGAGGGGAACACCCATCCCGCGCTGGACCAGGCAATCGCGGGTCTGCGCACGCACGGATCCATGGTTCCGGCGAACGGGGAGAGGGGCGACTGGGCTTCAGGCCTGCATTTGAAGGACGCGACTCGGGAAAAGGTGGATGTGATCTACCATGTCGGATGCATCACGAGTTATGACAAAGAAATGCAGAAGCTAGCCAAGGCCACGGCGAAAATACTCCAGAAAGCGGGCGTTGATTTCGGAGTCGCAGGCGATGCCGAGACCTGCTGCGGCGGGCGCGCTTATCAAATGGGGTACAAGGAAGATTTCCTGAATCAGGCCAACAAGAATATGGCCATGGTCAAGAAGGCCGGTGCGAAAACGGTCGTTACATCCTGTGCCGATGGATATCAGGCTTTTAAAGTGCTCTATGACCAGCACGGGCTCAAAGGCGACCTCGAAGTACTCCACATATCGGAATTCATTGACAAGCTGATGAAGGAAGGCCGATTGAAATTGTCCAATAAGCTCGACATTCCCGTTACCTATCATGATCCTTGCCGGCTCGGCCGGCTCGGCGAGCCGTGGATACACTGGGTCGGGAAAAAGATTCCGGGAGACAGGTTCGTCTTCGATCCCCCGAAACCATACCGGCGAGGCACCCATGGCGTCTATGAACCGCCCCGGCGCGTCCTCAACGCGATTCCTGGCGTAAGGCTCACGGAGATGACCAGGATAAAGGAATACTCTTGGTGCTGCGGCACTGGTGGAGGTGTTCGCGAGTCGAATCCCGGATTTGCCCAGTGGACTGCCACGGAGAGAATCGAGGAAGCCGAATCTACAGGTGCCGAGGCGATTGTCAGTGCCTGCCCCTGGTGCGAGAAGACCTTCAACGAGGCGGTCCGCAAGAGCGGCAGCAGATTGAAGGTATACGATATCGTCGAACTTGTCGAACGGGCCATTCAATAAGGGGGTGATGAATCATGGCTTTGAGTAAAGAAATTTATTTGGCTTTCGAAGATGTGGTGGGAACGGAGAATATCTGTAACGATCCGGTGATCATGCCTTCATATCACTCGACTGAATTCGCCGCCGTAATCCTTCCCAAAAACACCGCGGAAGTCCAATCCATTGTGAGGCTGTGCAACAAGCACAAAGTGAAATTCAGGCCGGTCTGCACCGGATGGACAGGAACATTCCCCCCGGGAATCATCTATCTCGACCTGAGAAGGATGAACCGCATCATCGAGATCAACGAAAAGAATTCGTATGCGGTTGTGGAACCCTATGTGATTTCGGCCCAACTTCAGGCTGAATTGATGAAAAGAGGGCTGCATTTCAACGTGAAGGGAGCCGGAACCAACTGCTCGGCCATGCTCCGTGGTCACGGCCATCTCGATCAGACCACCAGCGGCGACGATCGCAATCATCTCGCGATTGAGTGGGTCACCCCTGAAGGAGAGGTTGTCAGGTCGGGTTCGCTGGGATCTTCGAACGAGTGGTTCAGCGGCGACGGGCCCGGTCCGTCGATTAGAAGCATCCTGACCAGCGCCGTGCCGCCGGGCGTAACACCCGGTGTATTCACAAAGGCAGCGGTGAAGGTTTATCACTGGCCGGGACCTTCAAGGTTCCCGATCCAAGGGGAATCGCCCAATTACTCCCTCGTCGGGATCCCGGCAAATATGATGGCACGCTATTACAGCTTCCCTTCCGTGGAGAAGATGTGGCAGGCCGAGATAAAAATCGGCGAAAGCGAAATAGCCTTCGAACTCATGGGCTTCAACGTGTCCATGGTCGCCGCAAACATCACCACCTGCAATGAAGAAGAAGAAGAGACCTTCAAGCGTATGAGCAAGGAAGTGCAGGGACCCGGTTTCTTCATCATCCTGGCCGGAAATTCTGGGGCGGACTTCGAGTACAAGAAGCGCGTCTTGGCGCAGATTATCAGGGAGAACGGCGGGAAGTCTCTGAAGTCGGTCGAAGATCCGAAGATCGAGGGCATCCTGCTGTGCCAGTGCATCCGGATTTCCGCCTCTATTCGGGAAACTTTCCGTGCCGGGGGGGCCTTCAGCTCCATCCCCGTTATGGGCCAGCGGGATCTGACAATTAAATGGGCAATCGGCGCGGGCAAAGCAAAGGAACCGCTGATCGAAAAAGGCCTGATTGTGGACGACGGCGGCGCCTTTTTTGGGTGGGGAGTCGAACAGGGGCATCTCGGAAAAACCGAGATATTCTGCAAGTTCGATCCTCAGAACCTTGAGGCAAAGACAGCCGTCGAGAACTGGAACAAGGAACAGAGCGCGAGGGCATTTAGCGAACGCTACTTCGCATCCCTGATGAGTCCCAGCGAGGAGATTGGACCAGGCCTGTCCAACTATCATCTCTGGTGGAAGAAGATCCAGAGGGCAATTGACCCGAACGGAGTGTCGCCGGAAGCCGGAGCGCTTGTATAGGAAAGACGGGGATAGTCACCCCAATCCCCCAATCGATGAGCCGCTGCCGACCCGGCCGCGCTTTGCGTCAGTTGGGAATTCGGGCGACTGTCCCCGCTTTTCACTTAAGCTACAGATCTCTCGTCAATTCCTTCAGTCCCAGCTCAGCCAAGGTTCGTTGCGACGGCATGCCCGTTTTGATGTCCCACCCCATGGCTGCAAAGAATCCAGCTCTCAGAGCATGAAAATTGATTTTCGGCGGCGCGCCGGCTTTCACCGGGAGAGGTTCCTCTTTTATTCTCTTAGGCAGGTCGATCTGGTCGGGTGTAATCCCCTCCCTGGCGTTGAATGCCTGCCTCAATGTCAGCACACGGCGGCCGGCCTTAAGTCCTTCTTCCCAACCAAAATCCCACCCGGTGACGCCCGAGATCAGCTCTGCCAGATCCGGAGGCGTGGTATTCACGGTATAAAGTGCGCACATCCCGGCATCATCCAGCAGCTGTTGATAGGCAGCGCCCACGGCATAGACTTGCCCTTTTTTGTCGAAATCCGAAAAGGCATTCAGTTTGGGCACTTGCAACGCCGCGGCGCTTCCAACAGGCACGCCATTTTCGAGCATTCCGGTAATCTGACTGTTCATGTGATGACATGGGTTGGCATCACTGATGAAAGCGGTCCCACCCGCTGGGCTCATCCTTGGATCATGGAAGGGCAGCCCCTTCCCGAGGATCGCCATAACGTATTTCTCCGATCCTTTGCCAATCCGCTCCGCGGCTTTGTTTGGGCCATCTGCGAGCACAGCGCCAAACCCTTCCCTTTTTGCAATTCTTTCGGTCAGTGCCACAATGGCTTCAGCATTTCCCCAGACAAGTTCAAGCCCATCCGTATCGTTCTTGCTGAGCAATCCTTTTTCATAGCATTCCATTGCAAACGCGATAGCCGTGCCGGTAGAGATGGTGTCGATTGCATATCGATTGCAGATATCGGTGGCTTTGATCACCGCCTCCTGGTTATCGTTCACGAGAAGATTGCCCAGGGCCACCAGCGTTTCATATTCAGGCCTGTGCATTTCACCCGGAATTGCGAATGGACCCTCCTTTTGCTCAATGATGGCACCGCACCTTATAGGACAGGCTCGGCAGGAATAAACAGCCTTTTTATATTTGTCCATGTTGCCGCTGTCGAGCCGATTGGCTGTCGGCATGGAGTCCGTGCCGGTTGCACACCAGTTTCGGACAGGGGAATCGCCGATGGACAGCAGGAAGCTGAGCGCTCCGCCGGTGCCGGCAGCGGTTAACCCCTTGGCGAATTCGCTGGCCTTGATGACGGACAGAAATCGCTCCTGCGCTTCTTTCAGCCTGGCCCGGTCCGCAATGGCGATTCTCTTCCCACCGCCTCTGACGGCGATCGCCTTCAGTTTTTTAGAGCCCATCACCGCCCCGACCCCGCCGCGGGCCGCGGTTCTTCCCTTCTCACTCGCGATACCTGCCATCAATGAAGTTGCCTCGCCTGCGGGACCAATGGATGCGATTTTGAGTTTGTCGTCTCCTGTTTCGCGGTGAATGGCGTCTTCCGTTTCGTAGGTCTCCTTGCCCCAGAGCCCGGCGGCATCCTTCAGTTCGGCCTTCCCATCCTTAACCAGCAGATAAACAGGCCTGGACGCAGCGCCCTTGAAGAAGATGGCGTCAAATCCTGCAGTCTTGAGCTCTGGCCCCAGGGTGCCGCCCGCATTGGATTCACACCACGCACCGGTTAGCGGAGACTTTGTAACAACCCCGTACCTGCCGCTTCCGGGAACAGAGGTCGCCGTGAGCACCCCCGTGACGAAGCCCAGCATGTTATCCACCCCAAGGGGATCGACATGAGGTTTCATTTGTTCATACAGGACACGAATGCCGAAGCCATAGCCGCCGATGAACTCACGGCAGATCGGCTCCGACAAATGCGTTTCCTGGACAGAACCCTTGCTCAGATCTACGAAAAGACTTTTCCCCGCATATCCGCAGAGCATAAGACCTCCCTACGTGCCATTGGTTTATTGTGCTCGCCAGTATACTACAAACCGCAGATTTTCGCGGATGCCCGCGGATTTATCATGGCAGATCCGCGGAAATCCGCGGTCACTTAACGTATAATGCTGCACGCTATGCGATTGATGATCAGTGTCTTATCCGCAGGCGAAGCGCGCCAGGCTCTTTGGGGAGGGGCTGATCTGCTCGATATTAAAAACCCGGCCGAAGGTTCTTTGGGTGCTCAATATCCCGGAGTGATTCGAGAGATCAAAGGAGTCGCTCCCGCAAAGGTTGCGATCAGCACTGCCATCGGCGACCTGCCCTATCTGCCCGGAACGGCTGCCCTGGCCGCTTTCGGGGCTGCATGCTGCGGCGCCGATTATATCAAGGCCGGTCTGTATGGGCCGCACAGCGAAGCGGAAGCTTTGCGGCTGCTGTGCGGGATTCGGGAAGCGGTCCGGGAATTCCACACCCTCGTCATTGCCGCAGGCTATGCCGATCATCAGCGGATCGGCGCCCTCGATCCGCATCTTCTGCCCGGCCTCGCCGCGGCGGCAGGAATTCAAGGCTGTCTGATCGACACGGCGATTAAAGACGGACACACGTTATTGGATTTCCTAAAACCGGAGGAGATTCGAACCTTATCAGACCAGGCCCATGCCGCCGGCCTGCTCTTCGGAGCTGCAGGGGCTTTGCGCCAACAAGATCTCCCTTTGTTGCAGGCTTCCGGAGTCGATGTCGCTGGTTTGCGCACGGCCGTCTGCCGGGATGAGCAGCGCACCGGCCCTCTGGATCCGGCCCGCGTCCGCGATCTGATCAAACGCCACGGATTTCACTGATCTGAATCCAGGGCATCCGTGGCGTTTTGCTTCTTGAGTGGTCTGATTCGAGTGCCGGTTGTCTGAGAAGTGGCAAGCAGCTCGGAGAGACGCTCCGGGCGCAAGCCATTGATGACCCATGCTTCCAGCTGAACTGACGGTAGGAAATGAGATAGATACCCATCCACCGCGCCAGTATGTTCGCTTAGTTGTCCCGCTGTGATTTCCGGGATTAATGATCCGTCCGAGGCCCGCAGCCCGTCAATAGACTTGAGCAAAATCAGGCGCCTGCATTGAGCCCGGTGCGCAATCCACGCTGCAATCGTATCCGATGTGACCTGCCAGGAATTTGGCAAAGGATTTTCCTTGATAACGACCGCAGACGGGAGAAGCATCGCGGCCCTGCCCGACTCTGCCGATTTGCAGGCGAGATCAAGGTCAGCTGTCAGGAAACTGCCGGCGATCAGCTGGTTCAGGAGATAACCGTATTGATCCGTTGCCAACAAAGCCATGCGGTGGGATGCCGCCGGCTCCAAATGGAATCGACGATCCGACTCCCGAACCTGTTCTGCGAAATCTCCTCCTCCCGGCACCACCAAAACGGAGTGATGTTTGGCCAAGGCGCTAATTTCCCTGCACAGGGTCGGCAAACCCGGACCGCGGCTCAGGCTGCCGCCGATCTTCAAGACCGAATCGAAGCTCATCGTAATCCCAACGCCAATTGCCCTGCCAACAGCTGCGCGGCGGCGATGCACGGCATCACAGCCAATTCCCCTCTTCCCATATCCGTGTCCAGTTCCCCAACTTTCATCCCAGCACTCCGGGCGGCTGCCGCGCCCAGAAATGCGCCCGACCCTACGGCGACAACCGGCAGACGGCGAAGAGGGGGCAACCGGGAAATCAACTGATCGATGCATTCCCGAATCTGGCGAACCTGCTGCGCATAGATGTACCGCGCCATCTCATCGATCTCCATCGCGGATATCATTTCCGCGTCGGCACACACGAGGCGAGCAAGGCGTTGACGGGCTGAATTCATCGAAGGCGGTCGCCCATCGGGCGTCGCACAGGTGTAGTCGCGAGAATCCAGATGGCCCAACACCAGGTGTACATCCCCACTAATCGAGAAGTATTCAGAAGCGACACGGCAGAAACGGCCGGCAACCGGGACTGACTGAACAATGGCCGCCAGATTCGTGCGCAGCACTCCGGTGTATGCCAGTTCGCCGGAAGCGAGACGCTCCAGATCGGAGCGTCCCCTGACGCGCACTTTTCCGTCAAGAATAGGCAAAATATCGGTCGTTGTGCTGCCCACATCAACGAGCAGACAGTTCGGAATTTTTCCTGCGATCCATTGCGCCGAGGCCAACCAGTTGGAAGCGGCAAATTCAAGGGGACGCGCCCTGGCCCCGTCAAGCGCTATGAATTCGCCTGACAAGCTCAAGATGTAGATGGCTACTTCGGAAAAACAGCCCTTCAGACTGTTCAGGATAAACAGCACCCCTTCGCGCTTGGTCTCAAAGACATCCGAAAGTTCGGCCGTCATCGTAACCGCCATTGCCTGAGGCGAGGCGCCCGGAACAATCGAATCGTATGCGGATTGCAGCACGCCCGGCAGACGGTCCTTTGCGCGCCATATTTCGAATGGGCAGGAAGTCACCCTGATTTCTTTCCCTTCCACCCAGGCAGCCTTGACATTGGCCGCCCCGATATCCCAACCAACAATGCTCATTATTGTGCTCATAACGATATTTCAATAGAGATTACGGCCGGTGGCGGCAAGCCCCCAGGAACTGGGATCATCCTTTCTTATGGTCACTTGGCCGGAAAGGGAGACACGATCAGGCAGGATACCCTTCATGCAGGCTTCCCAGATTGCCCGGGCTAGATTGACCGGAGCCACCTGACGCAGTCCGATATAGGAAGTTGTCAGCCGTGGATTAATCTCAATAATCAGGGCGTCATCATCGGTTAAGACCAAGTCGACGCCTACGTACCCCCTTAATCCCGGAATAAGGTGCGCGGCCGAGCAAGCCAAATCCATTGCACGCCCGCCCGCCTTGTGCTGGAACGGCACTTGACTCCCCAGGTACTTGAATGGCGACCCTACATCGATTAGCTGACGGTTGAGGCTTAAGGGCAGGCATCCGCCGGCGGAGATCAGAAGCGAGGCGCTGACATGGATACCGCTCGCAATGGACTGTAGTAATATCTGGTCGCGCGCGGTGACGCACTGGATCATAAGCATGCTGGAAACCAGATCGGAGAGGTTGTTGACCATGAATACGCCTTCGCTGCCGACTCCGTCTACCGGTTTGGCCACTATTGGATAGCCCATCTTTTGGGCCACGCTTTCAGCAGAGGAGAAAGTGACGGCATGAGTTTCCGGGGTCGGCAGCGTGGCTTTTTGGAAGATCCTGTGGCAGGCAGCTTTATTGCCCGCTTTGGTGATGGCCGAAAAGTTGGAGCCCAGAACCGGTATGCGGGCCAATCCGGCCTCTCTGGTAAGCGCCGCAAGTATGCCGCCTGTTTCAGGGGCTATAATGAGCACGGCGTCGCAGCGCTTTAATAGGGAGCAATAGATTTCCTCGTGACGAGCATGGGATGCACGGATAACCTCGCTGGCCGGCAATGTATCCCGGTTCAGCCCGGGGACTCGTTCCTCAAAACGCGGGTCAAGTGCGGTGACTGTCCGCACCGCGCCCCAACGCCGGAAATCCGCCAGAATAGACCAAAGCATCCCGAGCGCTTCGGCGGCCAACCCGTCGGGCAAATCTTCGGCCGGAAATCCGCCCCCGGCGAAGAACTCGTATACAACAACGGTTGAGGGAGGAGTCATGCGCATAATCCCTGTCATCGATTTGCTGGACGGCCAGACGGTGCATGCGGTCAAAGGCGAACGAAAAAACTACAAGCCTTTAAGGAGCCTGCTCTGTGACACTCCGGATCCGGTAGCGATCGCACGGGCTTTTCGGGATCAGCTCGGACTTAATGAAATCTACATCGCCGATCTCAATTCTATCCAGTCTCCCCAAGCGGCCGACCATCGCCATTTAATCACGGTCCTGTCCGGCACCGAAAAGATAAATCTCATGCTGGATGCCGGGATATCGGAAGTTGCGGAGGCCAAGGTCTGGCTTGACCTCGGCGTCCGTAAAGTGGTTGTTGGAGCGGAGACGCTGCTTGCGTGGACCGGTTTGCGGAAATTGCCCGAAAGGATCGATCGGCGGCGCCTCACCTTCAGCCTGGATATGCGCAATGGCAGGATTGTATCCCCTTGCTCCGAGCTGGCAGGCCTGTCCCCCTTAGAGGCGCTCGAGCACCTGCACTCAGCCGGATGGCAGGAGGTCATCATCCTGGATTTAGGCCGTGTTGGAAGCGAAGCAGGGGTCGATCGCGCCCTCCTGCTTGAGGCGCGGACCCGTTTCCCGGATTTGAGCCTGCTGGTCGGGGGTGGGATTTCCGGCCCGGCGCAGCTGACCGATTTAAGAAACCTGGGAGTCGCAGGAGTTCTGATCGCAACCGCATTCCACCGCGGGCTCATCAGCGCACAACACATCAAAGCCTTGAAGACTCAAAGGTCCCAAGAATTTTGACTTGGAGTCTTTGAGCCTTCCTCGTCTCCGAGCTTAATTTTGCCTCTTATTTGTACGCCGCAAAGGGATGGGCAACCTGGCCCTTCTTCGCCTGAATCTCAGCTGCCTTCGGCTCACCAGCAACCGCGCGCTGGATCGACAGTTTGGTCGCTTCGTAGTTGAATTTCTGGATCTTGGCATCGTCCTTGGCGTCCCAGTGGATGAACACGCCCACCAGCACAAACACATCCTCCGCTTCAGCCTGCGGAATCGTGCCGTCTTCCACGCAATCGGCAACGGCCATGGCCACGGCACGCTGGGCCGGACCGAACATCTGCACCGCCTGAGTGGCATTCTTGATCGTCACTTTGTTGAACATGACTGTAGACGGTTTGCACACCAAGTTTGGGGCAACCACCGCCAGCAACGAGGTAAAACCATCCTTGTTGTTCGTAAGGGTATTGCAGAAAGCCGCCTCTGCAGCGCTCCCGCGCGGCCCTAATACCAGGTCGATATGAGCAACTTCATTCCCTTCGCCGACCAGGGCTTCTCCTACCATCACACGATTTATTTTTGCCATTTTCCCTCCTAGGATCTGTCATCGATTATTCCAGCTTGGCAGTGATCTATATATCCCAAGCGGGCCTCAGTATTCAACCGCGGATTTCCTCGGATCGGCCCGGACCTGCGGTTGAGGTTTCCAGCAGCCGGAGAAAAACGGCCGCGGTGGCCAGGTCGGCGGTAGCACCGGGATTCAAAGTGTGCCACGGATCGCGCAGCTCTTGGTCAAACCTCGCCAACGCGGCTTTGCCTTGTGGCCTAAAGACTCCACCCTGGTTCAAAACCTCGCCGGCCCTCCTTGAAATCTGGCGGGCTGTTTCAATATTTTTTTTCCTGGCGATCAGCGTGTCGGGAACCCGGCTCAAAATAGTCAGGTAAGCCTGGACAATCGCGTTTGAAAAATCGGCGCCTTCGCCGAGAGCTTCGTTCAAAGCGGGCAGGCCGATTTCAAAAGTTATGGCAAAATCGGTCGCATATTCGCGCGCAACCGAATCCCGGGATTGCCCCAATATCATCGCCTGAAGCAACGTGATTGTCGGTTCTTCGGAAATGTCAGCCTCGGACACCTTTCCCATGCCTCCGGGCCGCGCTCGCCGGATTGATTCGTACACGAGCCGTGCGTCTTCAACGGTCAGGGCGTTCAGGCAGGCGCGCAGGCAATCCTGCAAATGGTTGACACCCGACAAACCCGCGGAGGCCTTGACTAACGGGGCCAGAAGCAGGACTATGCCCAAATTTGTGTTGGACCTGACCAGTCGGTGCGTATCTGCCGTCGCCTGCCAGACGATTTCACCAATCCCCAGGCGACCGGCATTCTCGAAAGCCGGACCCACGGCAACAGCGCTCAGCAAAAAGTCCTGTAACGACGTATCGGAAAAATCATGACCGCGGTTGATATTGCCGGGCTTGGGAGCACAGACCTCCAACACGCATGCCATTTGTGCCAGCTCGGCAATCTCTTTCTCGGTTTTCATTCTTACTCCCGGAGAATCAGGGAAAGAAAGGGGGGGAGGCCCCGTCATTCCCGAACCATGAAGGCCAATTCGGGAGTTACGTGGCGTCTCCCCCTGTTTCTAGCAGATAATCAATTAGGCGCGCCGCGATTCTTTGGTCTGTGGTCTTCTGCAAACCACGCCAGCCCGG